>Ga0265295_1002254_pt1 | contig 31271 bp, 47 predicted proteins | sample Munlansysbiofilm_FD_192503 | JGI IMG/M metagenome (GOLD analysis project Ga0265295, IMG submission 192503) | Leachate microbial communities from a municipal landfill in Southern Ontario, Canada - Methane capture system biofilm | ecosystem: Engineered > Solid waste > Landfill > Unclassified ... | reverse complement strand
CTATAAACTCTACGCTTACTGCATTTGCCGACGCAATATGAAACCGATCGCCAAAGCTTCGAACGTAGAATGCCCCCCTTAGCTCTGAATTTAAGCCCATATCAACAGAGTACCTGCTATGGCGTGCCACATTCTGGTAGCATTCGGCCATTAAAAAGCTAATCTTATTCTTGAATCTCACAAAGTTACCTGCCGAATCGATATTCGATTGGGTTAGTTCGATTATTTTATGCGTAATGGTATCGGATATTACACCCGAGTAGGCAAAAACGAGGTCATCGCTTTCAAGGCTTTTTAGTAAATCGGTGGTAAAGTCAACATTCATTGAGTGAGGCACCTATTGGGGTTTAGTAATTTGCAAGTTATATGTTTTTTTTGGTTTATTATCAACCACAGCCTATATCTTACAAAATTCTTTTATCCATTAAGAGGTATGCCTTTAAATTGATTAAATAATTTAGAATTAAAATATATTTTAGTTATTCATATAAACATATTAATATACATATTGCTGTTCTATTTATGCATTTAATTTTTTTATAAAAATTGAGCTTTGAAAATTAATCCAAAGCTCAACTAAAATATTTTATACTTTAAAGCATTATCAGCCTATGCTTACTAAAAAATTCTTGTGCCTAAATATCTCTCCGCATCAAGTGCCGCCATACACCCAGAACCTGCAGCAGTAATTGCTTGTCTGTAGTGTTTGTCTTGCACATCTCCACAAGCAAAAACTCCCTCCACATTCGTTTTAGCAGAACCTGGAATAGTTTTAATATAACCAACCTCATCCATATCGAGGTACTCCTTAAAGATATCGGAGTTGGGTTGATGCCCAATAGCAACGAAGAACCCTGTGATATCAATTTTCACCTCCTCGCCTTTGCTATTAGTAAGAATTGCGCCGTTCACACCGCTCATATTGCCAACAATCTCCTTTGTAGTATGCTCGTAAAGCACCTCAATATTCTTGGTGGTGGCAACCCGGTCCTGCATTGCCTTCGACGCCCGAAGATATGGCTTGCGAACAATCATATACACCTTATTGCAAATGCCCGATAGGTAGGTGGCCTCTTCGCAAGCAGTATCACCACCGCCAACAACAGCAACATCTTGGCCTTTATAGAAGAAACCATCGCACGTAGCACACGCCGACACGCCTTGCCCCTTGAACTTCTCCTCCGACTCCAATCCCAGGTACTTAGCTGTTGCCCCGGTTGCTATGATAAGGGCATCGGCAGCTATAACCTTGTCATTATCAATGGTAACCGCATAGGGCTGCTTTGAGAGGTCTGCTGCTGTAGCCATACCAAACCGAACCTGCGTTCCAAACCTTTCTGCTTGCTTCTTTAAATCCTCCATCATCTCTGGCCCTGTAACACCCTGTGGGTACCCTGGGAAGTTGTCCACTTCGGTTGTTGTTGTTAGCTGCCCACCGGGTTGCAACCCTTCGTAAAGCACAGGATTTAGGTTTGCCCGTGCAGCATAAATGGCAGCGGTATAGCCAGCTGGCCCAGAGCCAATAATCAAAACCTTAACGTGTTCGGCGGGTGATGCACTCACGCCCTTCTTACTTTCGTCTCCTTTCGATTCAAGAGGTTTGAATAAATCCATATCGATATATTTAGATTAGATAATATGTTTTGACAACAAAGATGGAGAAAAATAGTTCAAAGTTGACATTTGCACAAAGTTAAGATGAAGTTTTTAAAATTAGCATATGCAATGAGTTTAAAATTGCTTGTAGAGTGCTTGAGATTTAAAAATTATTCTTTACATTTGCAACCGCAAAATGGTTCGGGATTTGGTCTCGTCATGGCTGACGAGATACTTGCATGGGAAAGCATTAGTTCTTTACAGTCAATATATTTTTTTAGTTAGGGGTGTGGTCTCGTCATGGCTGACGAGATACTTGCATGGGAAAGCATTAGTTCTTTACAGTCAATATATTTTTTTAGTTCGGGGTGTGGCGCAGTTGGCTAGCGTACTTGCATGGGGTGCAAGGGGTCGGAAGTTCGAGTCTTCTCACCCCGACTAATAACAAAATCGGTTTAAACCGATTTTAATCGCAAAAGCCCGCTAATATTGCATTAGCGGGCTTTTTTGTTCCCTTAATAGTTCCGTTTTGGGCTTCAAAAAATCGTTTTATTTCGCTATTTTTGATACAATCTTGCTACATTTGTGCTACACAACAACCCAAAATGTAGCACGGCATGAAGTTATCAGTAACCGCCATTTACGATAGGCGCAAAAGATTGGCCACCAACCCAGCCGATAAAGCCCCGGTTGAAATACAGGTTTACCAGTCGCAGCCCCGCTTGCGAAAATACTTATCAACAGGCATTAGCATTGAGCAAGCCTTTTGGGATGACGACAAAAAACAGGTGCGCACCAAGCACCCCAACGCCCCCCACTACAACAAGATTATTAGAAACGCCATACATGGTATTGAGGATTACGCCTACGCCCTTGCGGCGCAAAAAAAGGCCTTAACCGATAGTTTGCTGACCGATTTTATCAATGGGCAAAAAGCCAATAGCGAGAGTTTTACCCAGTTCTTTGCCCGCGAAATTGACCCAGCCCTAAAGCGAGGCACCCGCAAAGAGCATGAGTACACCTTTAGCATGCTCAAGGAATTTAAAAGCGATATTCTCTTTTCCGAAATTAGCTACTCCCTGGTTCAGGAGTTCGACCGCTACATGAGGTTTGAAAAAGGCTTTATGCAAAACACCATACACAAGCACCACGCCCACATTAACCGATTCTTACGCCTTGCCGCCCTGAAGGAGCTGTTCGACCCCAACAGGAACCCGTACAACAGCTTTAAGAGCAAGAAGGAGAAAAGCGACCGCATAAGCCTTAGCCTCGATGAGCTTAGGGCTATTGAAAGTATCGACACCGGGGCATACCCGGAGCTAATTGTGGTTAAAGATATGTTCCTGTTTAGCTGCTACACGGGCTTGCGCTTTTCCGACATCACCACGCTGGAGCGTAAGCACCTCGTTAGTAGCCCCGAGGGCCTAACCATTGTTAAAAAAATGGAGAAGGTGTCAAAACCCATTACCCTACCATTAATGCTGCTTTTTAACGGCAAACCAAACGCTATTTTGCACAACTATTTAAGCAATTCAAGCGTTTATGTTTTTCCACCTGTAACCAACCAGCACGCCAACCGCTTGCTAAAGGTCATTGCCACGCTGGCCAAAACGCCCATGCGCCTAACCTTTCACATTGCTAGGCATACCTTTGGCACAATGCTAGCCGATACCACCCAAAACCCTTACCTAATAATGGATTTGATGGGGCATGCCGATATTAAAACCAGCATGATATACATACACCGTTCACAAGAAAGGATAAATAAGCAATTAAGGGATGTAAATTGGGGGTAAGTTATTTGTTCAAATCTTTAAGTAGCGCCTTAACGCTTTTATACTCTTTAAGACCACCTTTTTCAACTTCTTTAATAGCCTTTATCGTCTGTGCGTTAGGTGTTTTTAGTGACGATATTTTTTGGGCTTCCACCAAGCCCTGTTTTAATTTGGCTGCAAATTTTTCATTTTCGGGAGTTGGCCTTTTGGTTTTTTTCTTTAGAATCATTGCAAAACTTAAATAAATCCTTCTTGTTTTAACAGCTGCTCTATTTCGGCTTTGGTGATAGTGTCTTTTTTTTGCTTATCGTAAATGGTTAGCAGGTATATTTTTGTTTGGTAAGTGCCAATTATTACGTTTTTTGAAACGACCCTTGCACCCCCGCTTTTGCCTTTGCCTTTTGCCGATACTTTAAACCTCACTTTTCTTATACCATAACCCAAATCAACGCCAGCCGAGGGGTTGCTCTCTATGTAGGTTTTAAATTCAATCAAATCGGCTATTAATCCCCTATACTTCTTACTTAACCTAGTGAATGCTTTTTCAAACGTATCGGTAGTTATTACTTTAACGGTTCGCATCAATAAACTCCTCCAGCGTTTTTTCTTGCTTCTTTCCTTGCTGCATAGCCATAACCTCATTTAACCCTTGTGTTATTTCGCTAAATTCCTTGTTTCGGGTTAAACTTATACTACCAAGCCCTTGCGCTCTGCTAGGTTTTAGCTTTACGCTGCCAAGCGTATCAAGTAGCTGTTTTAATAGCCTACCTTCCTTGGTTCGCTCGTTAATCTCTATTGTGTACGTTCCCATATCATCAAATTTTTTACAAATTTACCCCATTCTCCCATTATACGCAAAACCCCCAATTGCCCTGCAATTTTAGGCTAAAATATTGATGCAGTAACCTTACCCACCATTTCATCAAAGTAGGGCTGTTTCATCTTGCCCAGCCTTTTAATAACATCACGTTCAATATTACCCACAATGATATGGCATTTTGCATAGCTCTGTTTGCTCAATCTACACGTTAGCATATCATCGGTTAGCTTGTAGCTATACTGTGCGTTATAGTCTTTTGACGATACCAAAACGAAGTAAATAAACCCCTCTGCCTCCTGTAGCTCATCGTTAGATACTATAATGGCAGGGTGCGGTTTAAAATCACCGTTGGGCAAAAGAAAGTTAATCTCTACTACATCTCGCTGTGTGTACTTCATACCTATATTTTTTCTGCAAACGCTCTCGATGCAAACACTTTGGAGGTGTACAAAAACGCCTCCCTTTCCTCTTCGGCGGTTAGCTCCCTGGTTATTTTTTTACCTTTCGGCAAATCGTGTTCGGCTGGCTCGTACCGTTTATACGATACGCCCAAAAGGTTCAAAAGGTCTAGCAATATTTTACCCTTTTGGCTACCCTCGCTTATTTGTATAACATACTCGCTCATAACTCAATATTTTAAAGTGCAAATATACCCCATTCACCCATTATACGCAAAACAACCCAACTTTGTTCAACAACCTACCGATTACTGATTACCGCCTACCGATTACCGATTACCGCCCTCAGTTAAGCCTCTCCCTCCCCACCACGTACCACAGCCTTAGCTCGCCCCACGGCCTGCGCCTTACCCTCTTTCAGCAGCGTAATGTTATCCTTTAGCGCCTCAATGGTGGCCTCGTGCGCCTGTATGGTGCGCTGCTGCGCATCCACCATGGCCCGTAGCTCCTCGTTGTCGTGCGCCAGCTGCTCGGCGCGGGCTTGCCACTGGGTGGCCTTATCGAGGTTGGCGCTAAGCACCCGCAGCCGCTCGCCCAGCCCCGCCCCGGGCTGCACCTGCTCCATATCCGCCCCGAAGGGCAGCAATGGTTCTATTATCCTAAATTCAAGTAACATATTGCCGTAATGATTATATAGCGACTCGAATTTATCTTTACTTAAAGGTCTTTTACCGCTCTCTATTGCCGATAAATAAGGTTGTTTTACCCCTAATATATCACATATTTCTTTTTGTGTTATATTATATTTCTTTCTAAATGCTTTTATATCAATCATATATATATTTTTTTTTAAAAAAAATGCTATAGCATTTGGTTATATATAATCTTTTTGTTTATGTTTGCAAAGTCAACGCTTACCCAAAGGTAAGACAAATTTTAAACCAAAACAACGCAATGCCATGGAAACACAGGAGTTGAGCAAAAAAAAGCGGGGCGCACCCCGCCGCGAGTTTCATCCGGCAAGGCACTTTACCGCCTACATCAATAGTCTGCCGCTGCACGAGCGGGGCTTGTTCTTGGCCAAGCTGGCCGTTAGGCTAGAGCTGGGTACGGCCGCCATTGCCCGGTTCCGCACCCTTAACAGCCACCACACCAAGCCCCACCGTGATATTATAAACGAGCTGGCCGGGCGCAACATTTACCAGCCCAGCACAAGGGAGGAGGAGTTATGAAGTTAAAACCCAACACCCCCCGCACTAGCCTTGTACAGTACAGGCAGATGCTGAGCATACTAACGCAAAGCAGGCTGGTAGCCCAGCGCAGCAATAACCCCAAAAAGTAGATGCTATGCTTAAAGACGATTACAACAAAGCCAAAATGGTTGAGCAGTACGCAAACCAGCTGCTTACGGCAGCAAAACATATGGCATATCTAATAGAAGAGCAGCACTTTAGTTATGCCCCCGCCAACAAGGCCATTATGCTAGCAATAGCAACTATAAACAGGGCTTTGCTCTCCTTGTCGGCACAGTTCTCAAAACCCTGCGCAAGCCTACTGGGCGTGAACAACGTACAGTACAACATCTATAAAATAGAGCGTTTAAGGGAAATATTAAAACCAGCTTATACGCACCTCGAAAAAATTCCTGATAACGTAATAGGCACTGATGAGGTGGCTTACCTGAACACAATTGAAGATATTATCGGTAATGAAATCGAGTTGCTTAACATACAGCTAGGCCTAAGCTACCCAACCTTTAATACTGGGGGCGATGCTAGCTTAAAATCGGTGTAATAATCACCTTTTAAAACCAGCAAAAGATGCGATTGTATGCTTGTTTCGTCCATTGGTTCAATAACGTTCTTTCCATCAAATTTAAGGTAAATAACATCATTCACAATGGCCTTAACAAGGCTTGGGCTAATGCTTAGTTGGCAGGGTTCGCCGTTAACAATGCCCTGCAGATTACAAGGATAAGCCTTAACGTTCAAAAGTTCCATAAAAGTAGTTTTTACAATTAGCTAGTAAAACTAAATAAAATTAGGAGGTAAAAAAATGGAAACCCTCACCAAATCACAGGCAAAGCTCGATGATGAGCTGAACAAAACGGTAATGACACCAACGGGCTGCATGGTGCTAAAAGACCTCGTAACCAAGGTAGGCGTTACCCGTGGAATTAGGTACTACAACGATGTTGAAAAACGGTCTCCCAAAAAGGATTACAGCGCTGTAACGCCCTTCGTTGTCAGGCGGGTTACACACTCGTTGGGCTTGGAGTTTAGCAATGGCGTTACGCTGAAGCACGTCGACAAGGCCATTTTCAACTACGCCACCCAAAACTGTGTAATTGATGATGTTAGGGAGAGATCGCCCAGATGCTAAAACAAGTAGTAATAGTTGCCGATGATGCCAGCCAGCTTGCTAGGCTATTGGATGCCATTGATACCGCCATTAAGTGCAGCCTAAACCCCAAGGATATTGCCGACTTTAAGCACATCCGCACCATGGTTGCCACCCAAAACGTGAGCTTTGAGCAGGGGTACGAGGGCGTACTCAGCGGCATTACCCGGCTGACCGTTAACAGCGCCATTAAAAATCTGAAAAGCTATGGATAGAAAGATTATACTTGAGTATGCCGATTTTGAGCGCCTTATGGCCAAAATCGAGGCCATTGACCGCAAGCTCGACCAGCAGATAAAACCCCCCGTACATGGCGAAAACGAGGTGCTATCGCGCACCGAGGCCATGAGGTTTTTGCGCAAGGGCAAAACGTGGTTTCAGGAGAAGGTGAATGCTGGCGAAATACAGCCCACACCGAACGACAAGAGGCTTTTCTACAAGAAAGACCTAGAGGCATATTTGAACGGGCAAACGGCGGGGCAAGGCGTTGGTGCCTTGCTCCCCGATGCCAAAACACGAAGGAGGATCGCCGGATGATTGCCCTAACCATTGCCCCAATCATTCTTTTCGCTGCAATCATCCTGCACATCGTTAGGGATGTTGCTAGGCGAAGCAGGCGCAGCGCAAGCCCTTGGTACTACCTGGTAACCACGCCCGAAGCGTTTGACCTAACCGCCTGCATCCTTGGGCTTACCGTGTACTTACTAATTGTTTACCTTCAACTTTAAACGCCATGCTAGCCACTCAGGAAACATGCTTACTAGCCATGTGTGCCGATTTTGAGAGCCTTACACCACAGCAAGCCCTCAATGCCATACACAACACCCTTGGCCCTCAAGCAACCTTTACCGATGCCCAAAGCGGCAAGCTGAAATGGGTTATTAAGAAGATGCTTGAGGCTGTACACCCCGAAAACCCGCTATTCGACCCCGCCGAGGTTGACGAGCTGCTAAAGGAGTACCTGCTAACGCACAGGCACGAGGTGAAGCATATCAATTTGAAACCATTAAAAGCCTAATATTTAACGATATGAGTAAACAAGTAAGGCGTTTCGATTACGAGAAGGTATTCTGGATGGCAAATGAGCAGTTCAGCTTTGGCACAACCGCTATTGCGCTCTATTTCTACCTGTTAAAGATAAGTAATGAGCTGCAATGGAAAAGCACCTTCTACCGCAGCAACGCCAAAATTCAAGCCGACTTGTCCGTTTCGTTCAACACCCTTGCCAAAGCCCGTGAATTGCTAAAAAAGCACGGTTTAATAGATTTTAAAACCGAAAGTGGGTATAGTAACGTGTGGTATAAACTCGTTTTTTTCGACACGATTTTAGTACCTACCTCATCAAAATTTGATGAGGGTACTGATGAGGGTACTGATGAGGTTGGTTTGCATACCTCATCAAAATTTGATGAGGGTACTGATGAGGGTACTGATGAGGGTACTGATGAGGGTACTGATGAGGTTGGTTTGCATACCTCATCAAAATTTGATGAGGGTACTGATGAGGGTACTGATGAGGGTACTGATGAGGGTACTGATGAGGTTGGTTTGCATACCTCATCAAAATTTGATGAGGGTACTGATGAGGGTACTGATGAGGGTACTGATGACATAAGTAATACTACGTATTACAAGACAAAGACAAAGACAAAGACTAAAGATATAGGTGGAAAAAATGATTTTCCACCTACCCCCCAAGGTGAAAAAAAATGTTTGCCTTTAAGCAAAAAAAAATCACCATTAAAAAATCAAAAACCAAAACTAAAAACGGGGAGAGAGAACACCCCCCCAGTTCCGCCCGCCCCCCCCTCTTCTCGAAACGGAAAAAAAAGATTTGCCAAACCTACCGTTGAGCAAATTGCAACATACTGCACCGAGCGCAAAAACGATGTTAGCCCACAAAAGTTTTTCGATTACTACGAGAGCAACGGCTGGCGAGTAGGTAAAAACCCTATGGTTTGCTGGAAGGCAGCCGTGCGCACTTGGGAAAAAAACGAATTATCTAACCTAAAACCTCAAATGAATGGAAACCATAAGCCAACTAATGCCCCAGCTATTGCCGATGGGCAAAAAGATTACGACTGGAACGGGTGGAAGCCCGGACAGCAAAATGTTTAGCGAAATGTTTTTACTCGAAGCCAATATGCTTGTAAAGCTACACAACCCCGAGCAAAAGTTCAGTATTGATAAGCACAACCGAGAGGTTATCCGTGCGCTTTGCGCCTACTTTGCAGGGCAAAAGGCTAATGGGCTAAACCCCAGCAAGGGCATTCTGCTCAGTGGCCCTGTGGGTGTGGGTAAATCGTTGCTGCTAAAAGCATTCTCCAACACGCTAAGGCGTTTCAACAGGGCTTACAAGTTTGTTGCTTGCCAAGATGTTGTGCTTGAGTACGAAAACACAGGGCAAATAGCTATGTACATGGGCAATGAGGGTGGCTACTCGGGCAAACCAGCCAAGGTTTGTTTTGATGAGCTAGGGCGCGAAACCACACCCGCCCTACACTACGGCAACCGCCGAAACGTAATGCAGCACATTTTGGCCTACAGGTACAACCAATGGCAAAACCAAGGGCTTATAACCCACGCCACAACCAATGCAAGCCCAAAAGAGCTGGTTAGCCTGTACGGCGAGCATATAGCCGACCGCATTAGGGAAATGTTTAACCTAATTGTCATGCAAGGCGAAAGCCGAAGGTAGCTCCAATTTAATACACAAAAAAGTTAAAAAGCATTATATCAACTACATAGCGAATAACAAAAAGCATAAACCTATGAATATCAGTAATATAGTTATAATAATTACACGCAAACTGCTAACATACAAGCGTTTACAAAATGGGTTAAAATACATCATTACCGAGCTGTACCGGGGCATTGCCCTGGGCGACTTGCACCTAAAAAGCGAGCTGGTGAAGGTAAAGAAGGGCAAAGCCCGATACAGGCTGGTTTTTTTGAGTACCGATAGGCTTAAGCTTCGCCTCAATATTGGCCGCCATTACAACCCCCGCACCGTCACTTTCGATAGCTTTCCGCCCACCAACCCGCAAGCTAGAGCCTAATGGTAGCCTTAAACCCAGCATACAACCACGAGATTTGGGCGGTATGCCCCCAGTCTCATCCTGAAATAAGTTTACTCTTTTTTCTCATTTTACACTTTTTTAGTGTAAACCTATTTTAGGACGAGACATGATATACGCCCCGTGTTATAAGCTGGGCAAGTTTTCAGTTAGGGTCTTTGAAATATTTGATTGTGGGAGTTGATTTTACGTTAAAACCTTCGTATTTTTGTAGAGAATTTTAATAGCTAAAACTATGCTTTACATACGAATAAAAGAGAATACCCAGCAAGCGAAATTATTTGCGCAGTACGTTAAAACCCTGCCTTTTGTAGAGGTTGTTGAAAAGGAAAAGAGCAAAAAAAAGCCATTAGCGGGTGCAAGCCCTTACGATAAGGATTTTGTTAGGGAAGTACAGGTATCACGCAAAAGCAAGGGAACGCCAATAAGAACGGCTGATTTATGGAAGTAACTTACAAAGACAAGGCGCTCCGAGATATTGAGTTTTGGAAAAAAAGCGGAAACAAACAGGTACAGCGCAAAATAACAGCACTTATTGAGGATATTTGCAAGCACCCTAAAGCAGGTTTAGGTAAGCCCGAAGAGCTAAATTACGAGCTTAAAGGGCTTTGGTCGTGCAGAATTAATAATGAGCATAGGTTAATTTACGAGTTTACCGAAAAGCAGGTATCTATTATTTCACTAAAAGGACACTACTAGCCTTTTTCGTATTTACATAATTTACCAAAACCCCCACAGTCAAACATTTCGGCTGTGGGGGTTTTGCTTTTAATGCCCCCCTAAAAACGTAATTAATCATTTGCTAACGGTTGAGTATAAACGTAGTGTTTAACTTAAATTGAAATACAAAACTTAAAACTATGATAAAAAGAGTATTTGAAAAACTGAAAACCTGTATTTAATTCAAATCTAGTTATTATAAACCTAAAAAACAATTTATTATGCCAACAATCTTTGAATACTTAGGAATAGTCATTCGGTTCTATTCCAACGACCACGAACCAATACACGTTCACGCTATCTATGGCGATTGTATTGTTAAGGTCAATTTTTTTATCAACGATGGTAAAATCTACCGTACAACTTACGTGCCTGTTAAGGGCAAATTTCCCGAAGCCAAATTGAAACAGCTAAAGAAATTTGTCGAAATTTACAAGATGAAAATTGTTTATCGTTGGGAGCAGTATTTTATTTGGAAAATTAAGGTTACAAAGCAAACAATCACAAATCCGTTAAAAAATGAGAATAGATACGATTAAGCACCTAAACGGCTATCGGTTAGAGGTCGTTTTCGATAATGGAGTTAAAAAGGTTATTGATTTAGAAAAATTCTTAAAGTCAACTACGCACCCATTAATTAAAAAATATTTAGATGTTAGCCTTTTCAGTCAGGTTTACATTGATAGTCAGGGCGTACCTTGCTGGGGTGATAATGATTTTGATATTAATCCCCAAAGCATTATTAACGATGAGTTTACTGTTTCCGATTAGTAAACAGCAATGTAAAGGTAGTGTTTACCGTCAACCGACTTAGTTATTCCAGCACTACCGCCCTTTTTATTCTCGTTCTTTGGATGCTCAAAGTATTTATCAATAAAGTATTCTTCAAGGTATTCAATTACATCGGGGTATTTACTTTCACAAAGCAAGAACATTGAGTGATAATTTACACAATGATTGTCGTAACGTTTATTCGGATTTCCTGTTTTTCCAATTTTAAACGCTTCACAATCACTTGATATAATCTTGTTAATATTCCTTGTAATCCTGCCTTTCAGAACGCTTATACTTGACTTTTTGAAATGCCTTATATTAAAGTCTATGAATATTTTTTCGGTATCAATACCTTTAATTTCAGGGTCGTTTTCAACCGATTCTTTGAGCAGGTATCCTAACCCTGCCATTATTGAAATAAATGCTAATGGATTCATTGTGTGATTTTTAGGTATATTCTTAATATTGGCGGTAACGGCAGGGGGTGTGACCAGTTTGAGGGAGCGGGGCTTGGGATTTATCCCCCGTTAAGAAGTTTCCTGCGTGCCGACCCGCTCGCCTAACCCATTCAGCCCAAATTGGTTACACCCCTTGTTATGCCTTCGCCCTTTTTTTACAAATTCATTGGGTTATGCTACTAATTTTATCTTGCTTATATTTTCGGGTGTATGTCTTTGACTCCAAAGAATGTATTGAGCACCTTTGTTGTCAAGTGCTGATAAATACTCTTCGCTTACCTCTCTGTCAATGTCATTAATTATAGCAAGTCCTATTATTTGTTTCTCAGTTTGTTGCTCTCGAACTTTTTTAATATCGTCCCAAGTAAACAAAAAGTGAGGTAGATTCATTTTATTTACTGAGTTGAAGGACTTAATTACAATTTCAGTTTTTCTGTACGCAATTTGAAAGTCAAAAGTAAATTCAAGTCCTGTACTACCTTTAGAAATAAAATATGGTGTATATATTAGTTCCTGTTCATCCAAGTATGACTTCACGTCTTCCCTGAAAACTGATGCAACAGTATGCCTTGCCAAATAGTACATATCTGCTGTTTCAGAAATAGCTGATATTAAATTTAGTTTTTTTTGAGGGAAATCTCTTTCAGTTGCTTCTGTGGTTAATTCATCATTATTAATTCGAACACCATAATTTATGAGAATTCTGTCAAGAATTTCTTTTCTTTTTGGTGAACGTGATATTTCTAAGCCACTTAATTCTAAATCTCTAATTGTATTGCCGTCATCCGATAAAATAATTCTACTACCTTCTTTTTTTGCGTATATATCGACCGTGTCATTAAATAAACCAATAATAGGAGTACTAATTTCTATCCAATCAGACGAGTTGCTAGAAGTAACTAAAGTTTTTTCCTTTAGAAAAGAGTAATAATCGTCCATTAATGTATTTATCCAATTCATATTATTCTCATTTGATGGCTAAAAGTCATAACAGTTTTAAGGTTTATTTTTTGAAAAAATGCATTAAGCGTTCTTGTGTAGTCTTCTCTACCATTTAGTTTTTTTACTGGAAAATCATCAGCTTCTAAAGGTATAGCCCAAGCTAAAGGTTTGTAGCCATCTACTACATAATGTATGTGACCTGCATAATCATCTAACCATTGTCCTGCGTATTGTTTGAAAACTTCTGGAACTGTTTCAATTATTTCAACAGGGTTAAAATGTCGTCCGTTAAAATCAACTCTTAGTAAACCGTTTTGAGTGCTATTGTCTTGATGATGGAAACTGATTTTTAACGATTTTTTTTCACTTTCTTTAATGTTGACAAATAAATTTTGGTCTAAATCGTCAGGTGCTGAAAGTGTCAGGCAAATACTCATTGGAAACTGTATGTCCATAAAAAAGGTTTCTACAATTTCACCATTCTGAACTATATATTTATCAAGTCCAATAAGATATTCAGCAAGTTCTACAGTCATTTTATACTTTGTTACTTTTAGCTTTCAAATGTACTAATTTTTCTATTCGTTTATATTATTCGTGCACGTCTTTTAGGGTGGGGCATAACTCCAAGATGTGTAGCGTTTGCGCCCTTTGCAAATGCTACGCATCGGCTGTTAGCGAGCCGTTTGGTCTCGTTACGCTTTTTGTAACGAGACAATATGGCGTTTTTACGTTTTAATTTTTTAAAAGTGCAGTATATTAGATAGATAAACCCCTTAGTAGGTTGCCATAAAGCTACGCTCCTGTTGCAGCAGGGGCGTTTTTTTGTGCCGTCAGGCGCACTTTGCGCCATGCTTTAGGTATTGAAGTTTTTGCGGCTCGCCCAGCTCCTCGTAGATATACTCAAGCTGCTTAGGGCAAAGCCTTTCTCGGGTATTAATGCCCAGCGCCTTTAGGCGTTTGGCCATGGTGTTTGGCGAAACAGCATATAGGTTCGCCAACTCTTTGCGGGTAATCATACACATATCTCCAAAAGCAATTAGGGTTTATGTTACAAAGATAGCCATTATTGCCTTTTTACCTCGTGTTTTAAATACGCAGTTTCTCACAGTTATTCACAGTTTCTCACAGTTATCCACAAAAAACCACCGTAAAGCGCAGTTTCTCACAACCCCCATTTTTTCCTCCCATACTTTTGCTACCCAGGTTTGTTGCCCAAAATTCAATTTTAATTATGACCAAAACTAGAGCCATGAAGCGATAAATGAAACAAGCAAGCTACATATCAATAGCCTTTGTGCTAGCCCTCGTTGCAGGGCTTTTTGTGTATCTACGCACCAACACAAAGAAGCTGTTCAAAATGGCAGAATTTAGGGTGAAGGGGCTGAAGGTGGGTAAGCCCACGCTTTCAACCATTCCCGTAGATGTTGATATTGAAATTTTCAACCCATCCGATTTTGCCGTTCCGGTAAAAAACTACAAGGTGGAGATTTACAGGCGTGAGGGCAAAAGCCCCGAGCTGCTGTCAAGCTCCAACGTGGCCAGCGTTAACGTGCCGGCCAACGGCTCTGTGCTCAACAAGATAACCTTTAACCTTAGCCTTTTGCAGGTGCTTAAAACGGCAGCCAGCGCAATTAGCTGGGATTGGCAAAAGATAGCCAATGATGTGCAGGGAGAGCTTGCCAACAAGGTGCTTATAAAGGTTTACGCTGATGTTTACAACCAGTTTGTAGAGAGGGAGATTTCACTATAATGAGCAGCACTTTTCCCATACGTATGCTAAACGGTGTTGGTGTTGTGGCCAGCAGGAAGCGCAACATCGACCTAACTAACCGTTTCGATTCCTACTTCCCAAAGCCCGACTACTCCGACCCTTTACTAGTTGTTGATGGTAACAACGAGATGACCATTGACAAGTTTATACCCAAAATGGTGCGCGAGTTTTTGGCTGATACTGAAAAGATTGCCGAGCACCTAAAGCAAGATAACATCGAGAAAACGTGCCGGGCAATTTTCGATTTCGTGTACAACAACATACAATACACGCCCGATAGCCCACACGAAGAGCAGATTAGGCGACCAGCCCGAACATGGGCCGACCGCAAGTCGGGTGTCGATTGCGATTGCTACGCAACGTTTATAAGCTCAATCCTATTCAACCTACGCATACCGCACTTCTTACGTATGGCTGCATATAACCCCGCAAGGGGCTTTCAGCACATCTACGTAATTGTTCCCAAAGACCCCAACAACCTTAAGGGCGGCTACTGGACGATTGACCCAGTGCTAGACCGATTTAATGACGAGAAGCGCCCAACGGTTAAGGTGCATGACAAGCTGATGCAGCCCATTGGAGCTTTAAGCGTTGGGGTTAACGGCTTTCCAATTCGCATGCTTAACGGTGGGCTAGACCTTCGCTCACCGTTGGTTTATGGCGAGGTGCTTTATAGCCCAACGCTAGGTACTTGGGGCTTACAAGGCATTGATGGCGGCATTTACATTGAGGGCGATTACAACCGCCGATACGTTGAGCCGCTTAATGGCGTAGGCTTGGGTTGGTTGTCAACAGCCCTAAATGTTGGCAAAGGGGCGGTTAAGGGGGTTAAAAAGGTGGCTGGTAACGTCAAAGCCAAAAAGGCGGCCAAAAAGGCTGTGAAAGCCGAAAACCCCGAGCTCTCCAACAAGGAGGCCAAGGCGCTTGTTGCAGAACGCAAGGCTTTTGCTCAGGAACAGGCGAAAGAGAGCCAACAGATGATGAACCGCATGCAGCAGTCAACCGATGATGCTATAATGGCAGAGTTTGCTGGTGCGCAGGCCGACATTGATGCGAAGCTAAAAACGGTAAACAATTCTACCATTCAAAGCCTCATGCAGCTCAAGAAAGGGCTTGAATCCAAAACCGATGCTGCCAATAAGGCTACAATTCTTTCGCTTCAAACCCTTGATAAGAATACCAAAACAGCCATTAGCGATGTGATGAACGAGTACGGCAAGGGGCTAAAGGATATGATTGACCAAGGCGCAAGCCTAAAGGATATTGCGGAGAAATCCAAAGAGATTGGCCAAGCTGCGCTGATGAATACGGCAACGCTCAACAGGAAGGATGAAGAGCGAACCAGAGAGCTCATTACCACGGTTGAGAATACGGCTATGCAGCAGCAGCAAGCCATTACCAAGGCTAACAACAGCCAAAAGTACGTGCTTATATCGGTAGGTGCATTGGCCGTTGTGGTGCTAATATTCATGCTAAAAGGCAACAAACAACCAAATATCAACTAACAACTTTTAAACCTTTAGAACACAGATGAGGAAACAACTAAATGGAAACTAACAAAATTGGAAATGAAGCCGTTATGCTAGGCTCGATTGTTGGCGGCAACGTGCTTGGTGCAATTGCCACAAACAAAGTTAAGGCATTAAACGGAAACCTTGGGCGCGTAGCGCTGCTTGTAGCCGGATTGCTACTGGCCGCTAAGTCAAAGTCCGATATACTCAAAGGCGCAAGCATTGGCGTAGCGCTTAGTGGGGTTAGCGGTTTTGTACAGCAATTTATCAAAGGCGTTGCTGGATTCGATGGCATTGAAGGCCTTATGGGCGTGAATGGCAATTACGGTGTTGGCGACATTATACAAGGGCCTGACGGCATGATGTACATGGTGAATGGCCTTGGCGAGCTTGAGGTGCTTGATAGCGATGAGTATTACCTTGAGGGTGATGACGATGAAGAGTATTACCTTGAGGGTAGCGAAGATGTGCAGGCCTTGGCTTCTGTTGATGACAATGTAGCCGTATACGCATAGTAAATAAGTAGAAAACAATTTTTTTTAGATAAGGAGAAAACAAAAATGGCACGTAAAACCACAAACGATTTTATTCCAGTTCTTAGGGATGTTTACTTTAAAGGTGAATACACCCCCCAAAGCCACTACCTAGCAGAGCTAAACCTACTGCAAACCAAAAGGCTTTCAGGCCTTGGTGGCGAACAAATGCTTAACGATGCAAACACCAAGAAGCTGATTGGTATTAGCGACTTCACCGGTACCCAGGTGCCAAGCGATGCGCAGGGTATCATCAATGCCCTTACCATAGAGTACGGCCAGCATGCTACCGAAAGCAACGCAGCGCTGATCGATTACAGCTCGCTAAAAGCATCGTTCCCCGCTTGGTTGCTTAACTCCGAGCTTGTGCTAAAGAGCAAGTCGGTTGAGCAGTTCCGCATTAGGGTTAGCGAGCTTGTTACTAACGAGAAGCCCCAGGTGGTTGTTTCCGAGTGGAACAAGCAGCTTGAAAGGGCTTTAAAGGTAACCAGCAATCAGGATTTGCAGCTCTTCCTTTCGACCCCCGAAGGAGCTACATTGTCAGAAGGTGTAAACCACTTTGTAAGGGTTAACCTTTACGGAATAAAGTTCGCTCCTCGAAGCATCTAGCATCATCCAAAAAATCAACATGCAATGCCTTTCTAAAACCGAAAGGCATTGCATTTAAACAAATCCAAAAGCCATGTTAAAATATCAGCAAACACAAAGCCGAAATACTACGCTAACCGTAGGTGCAGCAGTAGGAAGCTTGCCCACAACTGGGCAAGTTCAGCTGCAAGTGAACGGCAACAACAACTACAAGAATCTGGTGGGTGTTATGTTGCTAATTTCCGATAGTGCAGGCAATCAGTACACAAAAAAGGCACTGGTAAGCATATCAACCACCAGCGGTATAGTAATACTGCCCGAGCAGCCCTATGCTTGCATCAGGCCCAGCTTTGCCGAAAAGCCATCGGACAGGATTATTCCAGTAGAGAACGTTGCAGGCTATGGCCACGATATTCGCTTTCAGGTGTCAATACCCAATAGCGAAGCCGAGCAGAAATCGTTCGATATAACGGCAATATGCTATTTCACTAACAGGTAGGTAAAGCAATGAATCAGCAAGTAAAATTAGGTGTTCGGCAAATCAATAGCAACGAGATATTGAGCCTTAAAGGTATAATGGAAATGTCATTTACCAATAGTGGCCGTGATATGCTGTTGATAGTAAACGGTGTTGCAACCTTGCTGAAAAATGGGGCGCAAATTTCGCTACCGTCAGGCAGTGGGCGTGTTTATGCTAATTCAGAAATTGAGCTTATTGAGCCCGAGCTGAAGCTTATAAATAAAACCCTCTACAAGCATCCAAGCGTAAATGGTGGCGAGTACACGGCAGATAAATCTGTTGTTTACCCACAGGCGTACATTGATAACCTAAACATTATCAACACTAACCCAACCACCATAACAACCGAAAAGGCTAACCGCGACAGCTTTTTGCGGGCCAACCATGCAGGTGAGTTTCCATCAATTCTGGGGCCAGAAAATCCTTTGTACAACATTTGGGTCAACCCGTTGGAGTTTGGCTTAACATCAAACTTTAACCTATATGTACGCTGGAATCACTACAAAAATGGCTACGCAATGCCCATGGCAATGCCAGCCCCTCCTTTGGGTGGCGAGGTGACCTGGGTAAAGGATTGGTTTAGGTCGCTAAACTACGAGAAGTTGGCGTTTCTTAGGAACGAACTTGAGAACACATCGGCTGTGTACGATACCATCATTAAGGTGCTTACGGCCGCCAATGAGGTTGCCGCATTCGATGCGCAAGTAGGTACAAGCATAACGGCCTTAATAGCCTACGCAGCTCAACTTGAAACCGATTTGGGAATAATGAACACAACCATATCAAACCTCGAAACCGAGCTGAATACGGCTATTGTTAACAACAATCAGTGGGATAGTGAGGTAACAACTGTCACTAAGCAATACGTTATTGAGGCCGATGAGCAGGGGCAACCCCAAGAGGTTGAGTACGACCCTAACGCCAACGCATTGCCTATTAATGTTAACATAATGTACACCATTGAGGAGCAGTAGCTATGGGGTTTGGAATTGTAACTAGCAGTAAGGCTCAAGTACAGTACGAGATTTACCTAAATACGGGTAATGGTTACAAGCAGTACAGTAGCAACACCATAACGATAACCAAACCCACAACGCTAGTAGGCTACATTGCCGAAAAGAAAACGCTAAACATCTACATTAACGGCATACTTGCCAACGAGATGTTTTCATTTACCTACAAGCCCAGCCGCGTAGATTTTACCTACACGGGTGATGTAACCAAATACACCAAACCAGTTGTAATTACATTGGAGATTGAGAAATAATGAATAGTCTAGGAATAGCAAGGGTTATTCGCACCAAAGGCGACCCCGCACAACAACAAAGACCCCAAAAAACCACGGCAAGGGCAAAGCAACCCAAGGCGGTAAATAGGATGGGTAAGCGAGCAGGGAGGCAACAGGTAAGCAGGCCAAGCATGCCCCCCATCACAATCAATATTCACAATAACCTACCTGCATCAACAAGCCCAATGCGCAAACGCAAGCCCGTTGTGGCGAAAGCGACCCCCACAAGGGTTATGGCCAGCAAGCCCGCTGTGAAGAGAACAGCCCCCACAAGGGTTGTGACCAGCAAGCCCGTAGCCCCCAAGCCCGTTGTGGCGAGAACAGCCCCGGCGAGGGTGGTGGCCAGCAAGCCCGTAGCCCCCAAACCCGTTGTGGCGAGAACAGCCCCGGCGAGGGTTGTGGCCAGCAAGCCCGTGGCGACCAAGCCCGTTGTGGCGAGAACAGCCCCGGCGAGGGTGGTGGCCAGCAAGCCCGTTGTGGCGAAAGCGACCCCCACAAGGGTTGTGGCCAGCAAGCCCGTAGCCCCCAAGCCCGTTGTGGCGAGAACAGCCCCCACAAGGGTGGTGGCCAGCAAGCCCGTTGTGGCGAAAGCGACCCCCCAAAAAAAGGTGGCCAAAAAACCAACAGCAAAAAGGGTTGGGCAAAAAGTTGCCAGAACAGCCCTAATGCCACTCTCGCTAATCGCCAAGGGAGGAAGCTCAATTGCCAAGGGTGTCAAGAAGAAAAAAGCTAAAAAAGCGGACAAGAAGAGGACGGTAAAGAAACGTTAAAACAATAAGTTATGAACCTTAAAGATGTTTTGCAGGTACTAAAAACCTACCCAACGGTTGATATTGAAACCAAGGATAAGCTTATACGCAGAAATATTAGCACTAGCGAGCTTTCCGAAGCCTTGCTTCGCTCCTACGTTTCCATCTACTCGATCATCACCATCATTCCTAAAAAAATGACCGGGAATGCGCCCATGAAGGTACCCGATGAGGCAATTACCATAAGCCATAAAGACCTTGAAGGCGAAAACGGTTTGAGCGGGGTAGAAACGGGGTTATCCGTAAGTAGCAGAAGCAGCAGCCCCGAGAGCGAGCTGTACAAAATCATGTACGAGAACGCCAAGGAGGAGGCCCGTGAGTATAAGCGCAAGTACGAGGATGCTTTGAACGATAAGCATAAGGCGGAGATAGAGCTTGCCGGAAGTAAGGGTAGTGGCTTGGGCGAGATAGCGCAAGGGTTAGCAGGGTTTGCCCCCATGCTGCTTGGCGCAGGCACAGGCACAGGCTCACCAGCGCCGCTAGGCGAAGCCCAACCACAGGCACACGTTGCCAAAAAAGCCGATGTGCGGCTGCAGGCCATCGTTAAGCACTACTCAACCCTTAACGAGGAAGAGAAGGATGCGGTGTACAACCTGCTGTCAAAGGTTTTTGGCGACCTCGGCAAGATTAACGAGATAGTATCATTGTTGGACTGGTAAAAAATTGTATATGAAAGTTTTTGAAGTAAAAGTTAAGGTTCAAGCACCCGACATAATGAAGGCATCGCTGATGGGTGAGGGTATCCAGAATGTGCTTGCAGAGCTGGGCGCAGATAACCAGCAGTTCCTAATTGAGCTTGCCGATAAGCAGGTAACTAGGAACTATGCAGGGCAAATTATTAAGGCTATTAATAACCCGGTAATTAAAAAGCTATTTGGAGTATAAACTATGTTACCATTTATGGCTGCTGGTATGGCAAATATGAATTGGGGCAAGGTGGCGAAGTGGGGAGGGTTAATCCTTGTTGCTACTGTCGCATTTTTTGTTATCCGCAAGCAGATAAAGAATTTCAAGGAAAAGAAGCACGCTCAAAACACGAATATCGTAAGTGGCGAATCCGGGGTGGCTAATATTCTCGCCGACAGAGCGAGAACCGCCATGAAGGGGCCAGGAACCAACGAGAAAGCCCTCTACGACATTGCCAACGTGATTGCTAGGGGCGAAACTACATTTGAGAAGGTGGCAAACGCTTTCTTCGCTAAGTTTGGGCGCAACCTGTCTGACGACATCCGAAGCGAACTTAACTCGAAAGAGCTCAAAAAGTTTTACGGCATAATGGGCAGGCCAGTTGAAGGATTGCAAGGGCTTGGCAGCGCCGCATTTTTATACTAATAATAATCCGTCATCATGATAACAATAGAAACCTTTAGGCAAGATATTTTACCGCTAACGCTCAAGCATGAGGGCGGTTATGTAAACGACCCCGCCGATAGGGGAGGTGAAACCTACCGAGGGATTTCTCGCAGGGCCAACCCCGACTGGAAAGGATGGGATTTGCTCCAAAAGCACCTACCCCTTAAGCGTGGCGACATTGTGAATGACCGTGCGCTCTGTTCGGCTGTGGCCGAGGTTTATTGGGAAAAATACTTCGAGGCCAACAGCTTTAACCGAGTTAAAAGCCGTTTGGTGGCGCTGCAACTATTCGATTTTGCCGTCCACGGTGGCTACTCGAAAACCAAGCTGCAAACCCTGCTAAACCAAAAGTTTGAGGGAATGCTAAAGGTTGACGGCATTGTAGGTACAAAAACCATTGCAGCCATCAACGCCTGCGAGCCCAACGCGCTATCAAAAGCTATTCTCGATTGGCGCAAGGAGCATTTGCAGGCTATAATTGAGCGTGACCCAACCCAAGCACGTTTTGAGCGTGGCTGGAACAGCAGGCTTGCTTACCTATCAAGAGTAAAGGAGCAATAAATGATTACTAAAGCGATATTTTTATCAAATATAGTTGGCGAAACCTTGAAGCATGAGGGCGGTTACGCCAATCACCCTGCCGACAAGGGGGGTGAAACCTACCGGGGCATTACCCGCAAGCACAACTCGGAGTGGGCGGGCTGGAAGTACATTGACGAGGTGAAGCGCACTGGTAAGGGCTTGGATGGATTATTGGATTGGGCAAAGGGTAAGGTTAGCAACGCAAAAACCAGCGTAACGAGTGCTTACGATAGCGTTTTTTCGTCCAACAAGGAGAAGTACACTATACCCCCTAACACCCTGTTCCCTGACCTTGAGAGTAGCGTAAAGGATTTGTACTACAACAAGTATTTTGTTGCGAACCAGTTCGATAGAATAAGTAATGTTGAGATAGCTCAAATTCTATTTGATTTTGCTGTGCATGGCGGATATTCACACCTTGGATTGCAGAAGCTAATCAACAAATACTTTCCGGGGCATGGCAAAAATGGTGGCAATGTGGCTGAGGACAATAAGATAGGTTCAGAGACAATAGGCGCGGTGAATGCCATTGGTGCTGCTTTAAAACCTTACCTATTGCAATGGCGACAGGGACACTTACAGCAAATTGTTGAGCGCGACCCAACCCAAAAGGTTTTTGAGGAGGGATGGAAAAAACGCTTAGCTTCATTCGGCCCTATCGAATTTGCCACAAGAAACAAAACATACATTTTTATAGGGTTAGGCCTTGTGGTGGTGGCTATTTTTGCCTACATCTACTTTACTAAAAGCAAGCAGCCAAAAGCAAGCAACCAACAACCAAGCGCAGACCCCAATTTACAGCAAGAGGAGCAAGTAAATGTTTAGCAGAATTTTAACCAATCTGTTTAGCAAGCACAAAACCAAGATACTTATAATCCTTGGCCTTACTGCTGCCATTGTAGTAATTGCAGCAGTTGCCAAAAGTAAAAAGGCGGTACCACAAAACGCAGAAACCAAAACGGAGGCGAACAATGAGTAAAATAAAAGAGATACTAGGCGTTAGCCTAGATAAAACGCTAAACAGCGTAAAAAGCGTTATAACAACCTTTGTGGCCGATAAGGGCTTACAGCAGCAGCTAAATGCCGAGATTGACCGCCAAGCGCACGAAATTAGGCTTAAACAGCTCGATGTGGTTGAAAAGGCGATGCAAGCCGAGGTGGCCGACCGTGCCAACGCAAGGGATATGTACCGCGACACGACCAAAAGCGATGATGTATTCATTCGCCGATTCCCAATGTTTTTAGCCTTTGGGGCATTATTCCTTTCGGCCACCATGCTAATCGCCATGCTATTTGTGCAAGTTCCCGATACTAACAGGGATATTATAAACATTTCGCTGGGTACGCTGCTTGGCGGTTCGCTGGGTGCGGTATTTAATTTCTTTTTCGGAAGCAGTTACGATGATAAGCATAAAAAATAACACTAACCAAAACTAAAGAGGGACTAACCATGTTAAATCGACTCGACAATTTTCTTCAAAGCATTGAGGGTAAGAAAAAAACAACCCGCAAGCGCAAATCAACAGCCAAAAAAACAACCACTAAGCGTAGGCGTACCCTTGGCGGTACGGCCACAGCCAAACGGAAAACCCCAGCTCGCAAGCGCACAACCAGCGCAAGCAACAAGGGTGCAGCCAAGCTAAAGGCAATCACAGCGAAAGCCAAACAAATTCGCAAGGCGCACCCCGGCAAGAAGTGGACAACCTGCATTAGCGAGGCCAGCAAGCAAGTTTAAGGAAGGGGCAAACCAAACGCTGCCGATAACATTTTCTTTAAAGACTTGATGGAAAAATGGTTTCAAAGGCTGTACGGAGCAATGTTGAAAAAGCGTTTCGCAAAGATATGGGCAGCCTTGGGGTTGCCCTTATTACATCCATAATAACAACATTGATTATTCGCAAACTATTTGACAAGTAACAAAATGCAATCAATCTTAACCTACATTGATGGTTTGCTGTGCGAACTTGAGGGCAAAGGCACAAAAGCCTTGAGCGGTGTTAACCTTACGCACGGCTCGCTGTTCAGCGGTGCAGGAGGTTTCGAGTTGGGCGCACACAGAGCGGGTATTCAAACGCTTTGGAGTTGCGAAATTGAACCCCACTGTAGGGCATTACTCAAGGGATATTTCCCTCAAACCAAACAGTACATCAACATAGTTTCAATGAATAACCCCGCTTACGTTGATATTATTAGCGGTGGTTTTCCTTGTCAAGACATTTCAATAGCCAACAATAGAAACAATGACACGAAAACAAAAGGAATTAAAGGCGAAAGGAGCGGCTTATGGCGCGAAATGTTCCGCATCGTCTCGCAAGTCAAGCCCAAGTACGTTATCATCGAAAACAGCCCATTGCTCACCAAAAGAGGGCTCGAATACGTTATACAAGACCTATCCAAAATCGGGTATTGCCTTGAATGGCAAACCCTATCAGCGAGAATGTTTGGATTTCCACACATTAGGCGAAGGTTTTATGCTATTGCCTACCCCGTGCAAATCAGATGCGGAGGTACTCATGAGGTCTTTGCAGAGCTTCAAAAAATATTACCAAAGGAAGCACCAAGACAAAGTATTGTACCAAGGAATTTTGAACGGTTTAACGCCAGCTCAAATTTCAACCATGTACGAATTGATGATGAGTTTTCCGCAAAACTGGACGAAAGGCACCGCCGTACTATCGAAATGATGGGTAATGCCGCAATGCCAGCCATAACAGAATGCTTGTTTAAAGCCATTATTAATCATAACGAAAGGGTAAATAAATGCTAGCTATACTAAAATCAATAGATAACTTCTTTTGCCAAATTGAGGGTAAAACCCAACCCAAAACCCTAACCGGGGCGGGTGAGCAGCCAGAGCCCAGCTTGTCAGCAAACGACAAGCCAAAAGCAGTAGGTTTGCTTTTAAGGCAAGCGGAGGCGAAAAACGAAATTTGGCACGTTGACCCAAAAAAAATAAAAGGTTGGCTTTCAGAGACTGGGCAGCTCCAATTGCTGCCGAGGATAAAAGCCAACCTTTCAGGCACAAATATAAAGCAAAAAAAATCAAAAGTCAAAACCTTGCCCCCTAAAAAACAAACCCTTGGCTCAATACTATACAACCTATTCGTGAGCAAGGAATACAAAGACCAAGGGCTTGACGGATGGCGTGAGGATAAAGAAAAATTTAAGATCGACCTTATAAACGATATAAAAACATTCCTATTTACCGAGTGGGAAAAACCTTGGAAATCAGGGTTAGTATTTGACGATAACGGCAAAATACTGTCGGGGTTTCGCAACATATCGGGTAGGGTTTACAAGAACGAGAGCAACGTAATGTCGCTATCCAGTAAAAGTGGCGATTCGCCTTTTTTTATCACCCTTTCAAAGCTCAATAAGTTGGGCGGTAAAATTATTGACAAGCTTAAAACCGTTTGGGTAATTAGCTACATACCCATTTACAAGGATAAAACCCTTGACGAAGATGCAGCGAATCCCGATTTTATGCTTCCAAAATTTCACCAGGTAATTAACGTTGATTTTGTTGAAGGCATTGAGAAGCCCACCTACAAAACCGTTGAGTTTGAAAAGTTGGAGCTTAACGAGTATGTGGAAAACTTTGTGAACGAACTAAAAAGGCTAAAACGCTTACCCCCGCTACACTACGACCAAAGCGATGCGTGTTTTTACAGGCGCAGCAAAGTGGGTTGGAGCAACGAAAGCATACACCTTGTACCTATCAATAGCTTTAAAAACATTAACGGCTATTACTCTGTCTTATTCCACGAAATTACCCACAGCACGGCAAATCCAAAACGCTGCGGACGGGGTAAATTTAAGAACGATAGCCTTGCCTACGCCAACGAGGAGCTTGTGGCCGAAATGGGCGCAATGATTATCTGCGAGGAGCTGGGCTTACAGTACCAACGCCAAAACTCGTTAACATACCTAAATGGCTGGCTAAAGCAAGCCAAAGGTAGCGATATTGATAGCGCATTAATAGAGGCATATGCCTACGCTTGCGATGCAGCAGACTATTTGCTAGAGGGTATTAACCTCGATAAGCTTGTACCCAAAACGCTTGCTAAAAGGGCTGGGGAGCTTGACGAAAACAGCGTGCCAAAAACCAACTTGTCAGCAAATGACAAGCCAAAAACTGCAACACCCGAAAACCAACAGCCAGTAGCCAACAACCAAAAGCCAAAAACCAAAAAACCCAAACAACAAACCCTAACCAACCCCATAGATATATTTATACATAAGGCTGGCAGTGTGTACAGGGGCATACCCGCACCCGAAATTAAAGCCCTACTAGGTGCGTTGGAACGGTTTAAAAAAACCGACGATTGGGAGCGGTATAAAGAGGATGGTATTTTGGATTTGTTGGAGTTTACCGAGAGTGAAGCTAAAACTTTAGGTATTCCCGAAAACTACGATAGCAAAAAACAGCCCAAAACTAGCCTGCTAACCACACAGAACTACTTTGGTGAGTTAAAACTATCATATGTTGGCGAAATGATATTTACTGCTTACGAAAAGTTTGCGAGCAAGAAAGCCAACCTAAAACCAGTTAACACGGGGCAGTTAATGTTGTTTGGGGTAAATGGCGACAATGACCCGCTTTTAAGCCTTAATATCGCCTTTAATAACGACTACCATTTATTCAAAGAAAGTAGGCTAAAAAAAGCGTTTTTAACCGTTGCTAATGCCAGTAAAAACGCAATAACCGAAACGCTTATAAGCAATGGTATTAACGGGGTAGTTGTTGTAACTCCTCAAACGTTGGCACGCAAAATTAAAAAACACAAACTTAGCGACCAAAATATTACCGATTTGCCATTTAAACTCAACTATCCTTTAATGATTTCTCCTTATTTCGATAAGCGAGGGCAAAGAGGAAGTGGTATAAATGTTTTTGTAAGCGATTACAATAACGAGGGTTTGTTAATGGTTGGAGTAAAGCCCGACACCAAGCGCAATAAAATGGTAGTAACAGAAATTGCCACAATTCACGGCAAAAACGACAATCAATTAGTGGGTTATGCCAAAAAAGCAACATATATAAATACAAAAAAAATCAAAGAACTTTTCAGTGACCCAAGCATCAATGGCGAGAAGTTTAAAAAGTTCCTTGACTTTGTAAATGCAAATATAATTCAAAACTTCAACAATCCAACCCCCACACCCAATAATTTAAACGGTGAAAACAAAAATTTGTTCGGTTTACAGCCAATTTCATCAACAAAAAGAAGCAAAACCTACCGTTTACGTGGCGATTTGGGGCAGTTCCTTGGCGAGTACGACCGCAATAGCTACACCATTGTGCTACGCGGCGATAAGGGCGCAGGTAAAACCCGTTTGCTATACCAGCTAATCAATGCTTTTGCTGGCAAGATGCTTAAAGTAGCCTTCCTTTCGCTTGAGATAGCAAAAAACAGCAGCATAACCCAGCGCTACAAAAGTGAGTATATCAGCAAAGCCAACCTAAAGCGCATTGATATTACCGACCAAGCCCCAACCTACGATGACCTAAACGCCATTTGCAAAACGTATGATGTGGTTGCTATAGATAGTTGGACTAAACTAAAAGGTATTAGCCAGCAAGATTTTGACCGACTGCAAAAGGAAAACCCCAATACCATAATTATCTGTATTTTCCAAAGCACTACAGGTAAAATAACCCGTGGCGGCAATATGCCGGAGTACGATGCTGGCACGGTTATACAGGTTAACAAGGGTGGGCTTGCCGAGTGCGAAAAGAACCGCTACGCCCCAACCGATAAAATTTATGATGTATTCACAAAATCATTAGAGCCAACCGAGGAACCAGCAAATGTTTAAAAACATTTTACCCTATTTAATTCCCGCAGCAACTGCCTTTGTAAGCTGGGTATTTGCTTTTTTTTACTACCGCAAGGAGCGTAAAAACGATTTATCGGCCAAGCTATTCAGTCAGCTTGACGACCTTAGCAAGAAGTACATCGAGCTCAACGACAAGTATGTTAAGCTGCACATACAGCTGAGTAAGCTGCAAAGGGAGAATAACGAGCTAAAGGCAGCTATTAATATAATTAAACCAGAGATTAAGCAGCTACAGGAGGGTGGTAACAATGACTAAGCACACCGAAATACCCCTAAGCCTATGGAATGTTGACAACATGCCCGTCGACGGCAAGCTTATTGTACAAAACCTTCAGGATGCCGAAACCATTGCCTACGATGGCTACTTTTGCTATGTAAAGGATTTAAAAGATTTTATCTTTTTTATTGACAACAACGGAACGCTAGAGCAACGGCGCATCCACTTGGTACAAGACATTACAGCCGAGAGCTACCCCGCATCGCAAATCACCGAAAGCGCAACCAGACGCTTTGTGTCCGACACCGAGAAGGCCGACTGGAACAGCAAAGCCCCCGGAAACCACAGCCACTTTTCGGCAACCAACCTTGCAGGCGGGTTTATGAGCGCAGCCGATAAGGAGAAGCTCGATGGAATTGACGACAACGCCAATAGCTACACCCACCCGGCAACACACCCCGCCAGCATTATTGAACAGGACCCAAACCACCGTTTTGTTTCCGATGCCGAGAAAGCGAGTTGGGATGACAAGCTATCTACGGGCGATTATGGTGTAGGATCCGAAGCATTGCCCCTTGCCCCAAGCAACAACCTTAACAGCATTACCAAAAGCGGTTCGTATCGCTACAACACCAGCACGCTCAACAGCCCCGATGAGGGCAGCTGGGGTACGGTTATCCACATGGCGTACAGCGCAACCCTTAAAGCGCAGCTGGCGGTGAGGGTTGGCGCAGCTGGCCTTAAATTCAGAAAAACGAATGCCGAGGGCGTTTGGGGCGATTGGATTTGCACTTTTACAACCGACAACCTAAAGCCAGCAACCCAAAGCACCGATGGGCTAATGAGCGCAGCCGACAAGCAAAAGTTCGATAGCATAGAGGCAAATGCCAACAGGTACGTACACCCAGCAGCGCACCCGGCAAGCATGATCGAGGAGAGCGCCACAAGGCGTTTTGTGTCCGATATCGAGAAGGCAATCTTTGCCGACAAGTACACCAAGAGCGAAATTAACAACAAGCTATCGGCGCTAATTGAGCAGATGGAGTTTAAAGAGGCCGTTAACACGTTTAACGACCTGCTAACAACCTATCCAAACCCTCTGGTTGGTTGGACGGTCTATATTAAAACCATTGGCCAGCGTTACACTTGGAATGGCACAGAGTGGGTGCAATCATCGGGAGGTGAAATACCTTTGGCCACAACCGATACCGATGGGCTAATGGCAAAAACCGACAAGCAAAAGCTCGATGGCCTGGAAGCCAACGCCAACAAGTACACCCACCCATCAACCCACCCGGCAAGCATTATTGAGGAGAGCACCACAAGACGCTTTGTTTCCGATACCGATAAGGAAAAGTGGAACAGCATGAGCGATGGGCTGCACGACCACGATTTGGCCACAGCTGAAAAAGCGGGCTTTATGGCAGCAGCCGACAAGCAAAAGCTCGATGGCGTGGCCGAAAATGCCAACAGCTACACCCACCCCGATAAACACCCGGCAAGCATTATTGAGGAAACACCCGAAAGGCGTTTTGTTTCCGATGCCGAGAAAACCACTTGGAACGATAAAATAGGTTCAGCCGTACTGTGTACCGATTTTAATGCCATTGCAGCTACTGGCTTTTACTACAACGATTCAACGTTGGCAGTGGGCATACCAGCCCCTACATACTACTTGGTGCAACACTACCAGCGCACAGAGGGTTATGCCGTGCAAATTGCCGAGCGTTACGGCTCAACACAGCTGCTAATGCGCAGGCAAAACAATGGCATCTGGTACGATTGGGTTGAGATATTCCACGCCGGAAACCTAACCGAGGCCACACCCGAAACCAAGGGCTTACTAAGCCCCGCCGACAAGCAAAAGCTTGATGGTGTGGCCGAAAATGCTAATAACTACACCCACCCCGATAAACACCCGGCAAGCATTATTGAGGAAACACCCGAAATGCGCTTTGTTTCCGATGCCGAGAAAACGAGCTGGAATGACAAGTATTCACGAAATGAAGTTGACAATAAGTTTACGGCATTCACCGAAGAGATTGACTGGAAAGAGGCGGTTGACACCTTTGACGAGATTTATACAACCTACCCAACCCCCGAACATGGTTGGACAGTTTACGTGCGCAGCGAAAACAAAAAGTACACCTACAATGGTGATGTATGGGTTAACACCTCAAGCGGTGAAATACCTCTAGCAACGCAGGAACTCAACGGGCTTCTTAGCGCAACCGACAAGGCGAAGTTGGACACCATTGAGGCCAACGCCAACAGCTACACCCACCCATCAACCCACCCGGCAAGCATTATCGAGGAGAGCACCACCAAGCGTTTCGTTACCGATGCCGAGAAAACGAGCTGGAATGGCAAAGCCGAAGCGAGCCATACGCACGGAGTGGCCACAACCTCAGCTAACGGAATGATGAGCGCCACCGATAAGGTTAAGCTAGATAGAATCAATGGCGGTAAGGTTACATTTTCCACAACCGCACCTAGTAATCCAATTTTAGGAGATATTTGGGTACTCCCTTAACTTATGGAAATAATAGCATCAGATATTCGGGTATTTAACGGCAGCCAGTGGTTGTCTGTTGATAATGGTAAGCACAGGATTCATAATGGTCTAAATTGGACAGTATTGAAACCTTCCAACTTCAAGCTCTCCTTGGGTGGAAATGATTTTGCAGCACTACCTTACGCTAATCCAAACATTCCTGTATTTTATCTAACCGGCCACGCTTATTCTTTAAATTTAACGGTTGTGGCAAACGTAAATTATAGTATATTTGTGAGCTATACTGAGGGAGTAACAGGATGGATATCAGTTCAAAGTAATGGCTACGCTGGTTCTACTAGCATTCCCATTAATGTATCGAGGGCAGGCGATTTTTTTAGAGTGGCTACGATTTTTTTTAGGCATGCAACTAAAAATATTGGACAGGTTAGTATTATGCAAGAGGAAGGTAGTCTGTTACCTATATAGGTTTATGATACATATTTGCTACTACATTAGGTTGTTGGCTTATACACAAGGCTTTGTGCAGTCTTCTCACCCCGACTAATTTAAACCAAAGGCTTGCAGCAATGCAGGCCTTTGCTGTTTATACTAACTATTGTAATTAATCAAAAGAGACAAATAAAGAGAGTACTTGTTGAACTTAAAAAATTGGTAACTAATCAGTGTCGAAATTTAATAAAAAACCATTTTTCATAGAATTTGTCTCAGGAATTGTTAATAACTTTTTGGGCTGATGGTTTTTAAGTCCCTGCAGCGTACGATTTTTGTATGCCGGGG
>Ga0265295_1002253_pt1 | contig 31292 bp, 31 predicted proteins | sample Munlansysbiofilm_FD_192503 | JGI IMG/M metagenome (GOLD analysis project Ga0265295, IMG submission 192503) | Leachate microbial communities from a municipal landfill in Southern Ontario, Canada - Methane capture system biofilm | ecosystem: Engineered > Solid waste > Landfill > Unclassified ... | reverse complement strand
AAGATAGTTTTGTGCACCCAAATGGTGAAGTGTTATTTATTAGTTTTGACACCTTTAAATTACACATTATCAGGGTATTAAACAAACTATCTTTTATCTTTTTTTGCACAAATCGCTCAATTTAGGTGACATTTAGATTCTATAACCCACAGTTTCATATATTAACTGTTTTACTAAATTTACTTGGCAATATAGCGCTCTTCGATTAATTTCGAGCTTCGAACAGATTTTCGTAGCCACTCGTGGAGAATAGCATTAAATTCGTTTGGGGTAAGTTCAAAATCTATTCCAGCGGTACGTAACCTATACGAAAGTTGCTGAAGGCAAATTGCTGCAGAATTTGATATATTAAGGCTTTCGGTAAACCCATAAGTAGGGATAAGTACATGTTCATCGGCAAGTTCTATAGCCTTAGGTGATAGGCCTGTAAGTTCGGTTCCAAAAAGTAGGGCAAACTTGCCTTTGGTTATATCAAAATCATTAAGTGAAGTAACGTATGTATGCGGCGAGGTGGCAACAATTCTGTACCCCTGGTCTTTTAGCACACCAATAGCACCAACCGTATTATTATCCAAATCATTGTACCTATGTAAGGTGAGCCACTTGCTAGCCCCCATTGCCACCTGTGGGTCTACATTAAAATTATTCTTGTTCTCAATAATATGCACGTCCTGAACACCAAAGCAGTCGCAGCTACGAAGAACTGCACTAGCGTTTTGAGGTTGAAAAACGTCCTCGAGCACAACAGTAATATATCTTGTTCGGTTGGAGAGTATACACCTAAGCATTTTGAGCCGTTTTTCGGACACAAACTCACCAAGGTGATTAATTATATTTTGATTGCCTATGGCAAACATCCGCCTCTAATTAAAATGGAAGGTTAAACTATGTTTTTTTTAAGGCAAAAAATGCAGCAAAAATAAAGGGGCACCAAACATTTGATGTCCCTCCATAATTGTTAAATTGCAATCTATTGAACAGAATTGCTAAGTTCGCTTCCTGGTTTAAATTTAACCACTTTTTTTGCCTCAATAGTAATAGGCTTACCAGTTTGAGGATTACGCCCTGTTCTAGCACTTCTCTCAGCAACAGAAAAAGAGCCAAAACCTACAAGAGCAACTCTCTCACCGTTTTTAAGTGCGTCGCCAGTTGCTTTAATAAATGCGTCTAAAGATTTTTTTGCATCAGCTTTAGTGATTTTTGCTTCAGCGGCAATTGCATCAATTAATTGAGCTTTGTTCATAATAAAAATTTTTAGGGTTAGAAATAGTTTAAAATCCTATACTTTAGTTATACAAATATAGCGTATTCATTGGGCTTACCAAATAATTTATAAAAAAAACCCTGTTTTCGGTGTTTTTTTATAGAGTAAACACCCTTTTTTAAATATAAGTGCTAATTTATTGAAAAAAACTTGATATTAGCAAGGGTTTGACCAATATATATTTTTTCTTTTTTTTTGAAAAATATTTTTTTTCAGAAAAAAAGAAAAGTATCTTTGCAACGGAGAAATGGCAGAGCGGTTGAATGCGGCGGTCTTGAAAACCGTTGTACCGAAAGGTACCGGGGGTTCGAATCCCTCTTTCTCCGCATAAAAAAAGGATATTCTACTATGAATATCCTTTTTTACATTAAGGAGAGATGCCGGAGCGGTCGAACGGGGCGGTCTCGAAAACCGTTGTCCGCCTTGCGCGGACCCAGGGTTCGAATCCCTGTCTCTCCGCATTAACCCCAATTATTCATCCGAATAATTGCTATCACCGACATCGGCTAAGCCTTACAACCATGTGGGGGTAACACGCATTTACATTCTATTTTTAATAAATTTGATGGATAACGCCACTTGCACTACGATAAGCGGTAATGCCTAAAACAACTTACGGGGTAACCCGCATGGCAGCAGATTACCCCGTAAACTAGCGATTACGGTATACTATTTTTGTAACTCGTGTAGCTTTGTGTAAATTCCTCCTGATTGTACTAGCTCGTCGTGCTTACCCCGCTCAACAATTTCGCCCTCGTGCATTACGCAAATTAAATCGGCGTTTTTAACCGTTGATAAGCGGTGCGCAATAACCAGCGAGGTTCTATTTTGCATAAGCTTCTCGATGGCATCCTGCACCACTCTTTCCGATTCGGTATCGAGTGCCGAGGTAGCCTCATCGAGAATCATGATGGGTGGATTTTTCATAATTGCCCTGGCAATGCTCAGGCGCTGGCGCTGCCCGCCTGACAGCTTACTTCCCCTATCACCAATATTGGTATAGTACCCATTAGGGGTAGCGTCGATAAATTCGCTAGCATTTGCAATATCTGCTGCAGCGATTACATCCTCCTCGCTAGCATTATCGATACCAAAGGCTATGTTATTGTAGAAGCTATCGTTAAAAAGTATGGGCTCCTGGTTTACATTGCCCATAAGTCCTCGCAAGCTAGCTAGCGTAACATCCTTAATATTTACACCATCAATAAGAATTTCGCCCTCCATAACATCCCAAAAACGGGGTAGCAAATCGACCATGGTGCTTTTGCCCGAGCCAGATTGACCAACTAGGGCTACTGTTTTCCCTTTTTCGATGGTAAGGTTTATGTTTTTAAGTACGTAATCGTCTTCGTACTTAAAGCTAACATTTCGATACTCAATACTGCGTTCGAATGGCTTTATTGGGGCAGCGTCCAATTTATCAACTATATGATTTTCGGCATTCAAAAGGGTATCAATCCTATCGGCCGAAGCCATCCCTTTTAGCACATTAAAATATGCGCTAGAGAATGATTTTGCTGGATTTATTATCATATAAAAGGCTCCCACGTATCCAATTAGAGCCTGAGGCGATAAGTTCCCAGTACCCTCAACTACTAATCTACCTCCAAACCACAGAACCAAGGCTACAACAACAGTTCCTAAAAACTCTGAGAGAGGGCTGGCCAAATCTCTTCGGCGCCACATTTTTATCATTAGGTGGGTATAGAATGAGTTTATGCTCTCAAAGCGTTGTCGCATGCGCGACTCCGCATTAAATGCTTTTATAACCCTCAGCCCACCTAGTGTTTCTTCAATAATTGAAAGAAGGGTTCCCATTCTGCGCTGCCCCTTTAACGATGTTTTCCGAAGGGTTTTACCTATACGGCCAATAAGACCACCCGCTATTGGCAGTAACACCAAAACGAATAGTGTAAGCTGAGGGCTTACACTAATTAGAAATATAAGGTATACAGCTATTATAATAGGTTCTTTAAAAAACATTTCGAGCGACCTAATTATTGATATCTCTATCTCCTTCACATCATTAGTCATTTTACTAATGATATCACCTTTTTTCTCATCGGAGTAGTATCCCAAAGGAAGCTCAAGCGATTTTTTAAAAAGAGCGTTGCGTATATCTCGCACCACACCAATACGAATTGGCGCCATAAACCATAGGGCTAGATACACAAAAAGGTTTTTAAACAGCGATGTTACGCCCACAAGCAGAATAATAAATAGTAATGCAACCGATTTGCCCTTGGAGAGAATAATCTGACTTATTAAGTAGTTGAGTAAATCGTTCAGCTGTGATATGTCAAGCGAAGTTATCTCTGGTTTAGTCTCAATTAATGGGGAACTGCCAAACAGTATTCCTAAGAAAGGGATAAGCATTGCGATGGAGAACAAGCCAAAGAAAGCCCCCAATAAATTACAAAGTACACTTGCCGCCACCTTCTTTTTATAAGGGAATATAAACTTAAAAATCTTATAAAATTTTTTCATTCCTTGTTTTCGCTAATAAAAAAAATAGTTAAAATGCTATTCCTGTATAGTTAAAGGGGGTAATAAGTTTGAGCTCATCCTTAACCTCTGTGACCACCTCTAGAGATTCGATAAACTCATGCAGGTTCTCTTTAGATACCGATTTATTGGTTCTGGTTAACGCTTTTAATGCTTCGTATGGATTTGGATACCCCTCGCGTCTGAGAATAGTTTGTATTGCTTCCGCAATAACAATCCAGTTTTTCTCTAAATCGGCATTTATGGCACTTTGGTTTATAACCAGCTTACCTAACCCTTTTACTATGGATTTTATAGACAGGATACTGTGGGCAAAAGGCATTCCGATATTACGCATAACTGTGCTATCGGTAAGGTCGCGCTGCAGGCGCGAAATGGGCAACTTTGCCGAAAGGTGCTCGAAAAGGGCATTAGCTACACCCAGATTACCTTCGGCATTCTCAAAATCAATAGGATTAACCTTGTGCGGCATTGCTGATGAGCCTACCTCACCCTCCTTAATTTTCTGCTTAAAGTAGTCCATTGAGATATAGGTCCAGATATCACGACAAAAATCGAGAAGAATCACATTAATACGTTTCAGGTTATCGAAAGTAGCAGCCATGTTATCGTAGTGCTCAACCTGAGTAGTAATTTGCGACCGCTCAAGCCCAAGCGTTTCATTCACGAGAGTATTAGCAAAACCAACCCAATCGATATGAGGATAAGCCACATTATGGGCATTAAAATTTCCGGTAGCCCCACCAAATTTAGCCGATACGGGCACCTTACGCAGTAAGTTAAGCTGCTTGTTTATTCGATCCACAAAAACGGTTATCTCTTTCCCCATGCGAGTGGGCGATGCTGGCTGTCCATGGGTGCGAGCCAACATGGGCACGTCGGCCCAAACACGTGCTAGCAGCTCGAGTTGCTCAATTAATCCATCGAGCAAAGGGTAGTATACATCGTGCGCTGCATCGCGAAGCATGCAAGGGAAAGCGGTATTATTAATATCCTGCGATGTTAAACCGAAATGCACAAATTCCTGAAACTTTGAAAGTTTCAACTTCTGAAACTTCTCCTTAAGAAAATACTCTACGGCTTTAACATCATGATTTGTTGTTTTCTCAATTTCTTTTACCGCATTGGCATCGCTAACGCTAAATTTCTTATAAATATTACGCAATGATGAAAACACCTTTTCATCTACATCTTTTAGTTGGGCGAGAGGCAGCTCGCAAAGGGCAATAAAATACTCGACTTCAACCATTACTCTGTATCGAATAAGCGCATACTCCGAAAAATAGGCATCGAGTTGGTCTAGGCGGTTACGATACCTTCCATCGATTGGTGAAATTGCGGTAAGTAAACTAAGTTCCATAGGTAATATATTTTTATGCAAAGGTAACAATCGTAGGTTAACTGGAAAGGGGGAAAAGGTGTTCCGAAGGTTATTTTATGTTACATTAATATATAAAAAACGTATTTTTACCCCCATTATTATGTTCTTTATACGTATTGGGTAATTGTTGATGGATTAGTGTTAGCAAGCCACCATCGTTGCAACGATGGTGGCTTGCTAACACTAATTTATACTATTCCTGAAAATCCCATAAAAGCCAAGGCAAGTATACCCGCTACAACAAGAGCAATGGGGGCACCTTTCATACCCTTGGGTAGATCTACCAAATCGAGCGACTCGCGAATTCCGGCAAAAACAATAAGTGCCAGAGCAAAGCCAGCTGCATGTGAAATGGCAAACACAACGCTCTCTAAAAGGTTAAACTCTTTTTGAACCAGCAATAGCGCCACGCCCAAAATTGCACAGTTTGTGGTTATTAGGGGTAAAAAAACGCCCAACGCTTGATAAAGAGCAGGGCTCACTTTCTTTAAAACAATTTCGACCATCTGCACCAACGAAGCTATAACCAGTATATAGGTAACGGTTTGCATATACTCTATTTCAAGCGGAATTAGAACATAGTGCATGACTATATACGTTACAATAGTTGCAATGGTCATAACAAAAGCAACTGCGCCGCTCATACCCATAGCAGTTTCAACCCTATTTGATACGCCTAGGAAAGGGCAAATTCCTAAAAACTGAGCCAACACGATGTTGTTGACAAACACAGCTGATATTATGATAATAATATATTCCATAATAAAATCTTATTACTTTTTGGATAATCTATTCATAATAGCAATGATATAACCGAGCGCTATAAATGCACCGGGTGCAAGTACAAAAACAATCATTGCATACGTTTCGGGGAAAAGGGTTATACCAAAAACTTTGCCGCTGCCCAAAATTTCTCTTACAGCACCAAGCAGCGTAAGGGCAAACGAAAAACCAAGCCCCATACCAAGCCCATCGATAAACGAGGCACCAACACTGTTTTTTGAAGCAAAAGCCTCGGCCCTACCCAGCACAATACAGTTTACTACAATTAGAGGAATGAATAAACCTAATTGCGCATGCAACGCGGGTAGAAATCCTTCCATGCTCAAATCGACCATGGTTACAAATGATGCAATAATAACGATATAAGAAGGAATGCGCACTTTGGCCGGGATAATATTTTTCACCAATGATATAACCACATTACCCATTACCAGTACAAATGTAGTGGCAAGTCCCATTCCCAAGCCATTTACTGCGCTTGTTGTAGTTCCAAGGGTTGGGCACATACCCAGCAGCAAAACAAATACGGGGTTCTCTTTAACAAAACCTTTTGTGAAGTTTTTTAGCTGGCTCATTTAGCACCTCCTTCCATCATAAATGCATTATAGGCTCGTTCAACAGCATCGCAATAGGCTCTCGAACTAATTGTTGAAGCTGTAATTGCATCAACATTGCCGCCGTCCTTGGTTAGGGCTAGCTTAAAATCTTTAGGATTTTGCCCCTTAAACTGAACACTAAAATCAGACTTTCCGCTCTCCAGCTTATCGCCCAAACCAGGCGTTTCTTTATGAGAAATTACCTCAATGGCATGAATGGTTCCATCAGGCAGAAAGCCAACCATTAAGCTGATGGGTCCACCAAAGCCATTCTTAGTGAAGGTTTGGATTGCCATACCAACCGATTCGCCTTTACTTGTAGCAGGGTAAAACACCAGTGTTCCTCCATCAACCTCCCTCTCAAACATTTGAGATGTGGGTTTATTGTCAAATTTGGGTAGAACCTTGCTGATGGCATTGTTAACCTTAGCATTTTTAGCATTTTCAATTGGCTCGTTAGTAAAATAGTAAACAAGCCCCAAGCATGCCGATGAAATAAGCGTTATCATCAGCAAGGTAAGGGTCATGTTCTTAAAAGTTGATTCTTTAGCCATGCTTCACCTCCTCTCCAAAACGTGATGGTTTTATATATCTATTGATTAGGGGAACAAAAGCGTTCATAATTAAAATTGCAAAGGAAACTCCCTCTGGGTATGCTCCCCAAACTCTTATTATTACAGTTATTAATCCAATACCAACGCCATAAACCCACATTCCTTTAGGATGCATTGGCGAGGTAGCGTAATCGGTTGCCATAAAAACTGCCCCCAACATTACACCTCCTGTAAGTAGATGAAATAGTGGATCGGCATTAGCTTCGGGGTTGATAAACCAAAGAATACCAGTAAAGACCGCAATGGTTGTTAAAATTGAAACCGGGATATGCCAGGTTATCACTCTAGTTGCTAGCAACCAAACAAATCCTATTAGCAGCGCAATGGCTGCAACCTCGCCCAATGAGCCCCCCATAGCCCCCATAAAAAGTTCCATATGGCTCGGTATTTGGTCGGATATATTACTCATCAACTCGCCTTTTGCTAGTCCCTCTTTAACAACAGAAAGAGGTGTGGCACCTGTAACAGCGTCGGGGCCTCCCATTCGCAATGGGTTTGGCAAAGGCCAACTGGTCATTTGTACTGGGAACGATATGAGCAAAAACACCCGACCTACTAAAGCAGGATTAAAAGGATTTCGTCCCAAACCACCAAAACTCATTTTCCCAACCCCAATGGCTACCAAAGCACCAATTATTACTATCCACCACGGAAGGTTACTGGGTAGATTAAATGCCAATATTAGTCCAGTAACCATAGCCGATCCATCGGATATGGTTGGCTTCACCTTCAATAAAAATTTTTGAATTAGAAACTCGAAAACTAAACACGACACAATGGATAGCAGGGTAACACTAAGCGCACCAACGCCAAAATAGTAAAGTGACACCACTAATGCTGGCATCAGCGCTAGCACCACGTTGTACATCAACCGTTTGGTTGACTCGCCGCTATGCACATGCGGCGATGGTGACACTACAAGTAATTTATTCATTACACTAATTTTTATATCTTCTAAAGTAAATGCCTCAACCTATTTTTTCCGATTTCGAACCATTGCGCCAACTTCGGTTTTACCTAAGCGTATATAATCGAGCAACGGAAGATTTGCTGGGCAGGCAAAGGTGCATGAACCACACTCTATGCAATCGAGAATTTGCTCTTGCTCCATCTTTTCAAGCATATTACGCTGCGACAAGCGTATTAAAAGATATGGCTCTAGTCCCATCGGACAAGCACTTACACATTTACCACAGCGTATACATGATGGTTGCTCCTCTGACCGTTTCGCGTCGTTCTGGGAAAATAGTAATACGCCTGATGTGCCCTTTGCAACAGGAACATCTGTGGACAGAAGGGACTTGCCCATCATTGGACCACCACTCACAATTTTAGCAGTACCCTCGGGCATTCCAACTTTATCAATAAGATTAGAAATAGGCGTTCCGATACGTACAACAAAGTTTGATGCATTCTCAATATCTTTCCCAGTAACCGTAACAACACGCTCAACCAAAGGCTTATTCTTCTGAACAGCCTCATATACGGCAAACGCTGTTCCCACATTGTGTACTACCGCCCCCACCTCAATAGGCAGATTTCCTGACGGTACCTCTCTGTTAATTAGGGCTTTAATAAGTTGCTTCTCGCTACCCTGTGGGTATTTCACTTTTAGTGCCTGAACCTCAACACCTTTATACTGGCTAGCCTTTTGCTTAAGATTGGCAATTGCGTCGCGTTTATTGTTTTCGACTCCTATTAGCGCACGCTTTACGCCAAGTGCCTTCATCAAAATTATTGTACCCACCATTAACTCATCGGCCTTTTCGAGCATTAACCTATGATCTGCAGTTAGGTACGGTTCACACTCGACCCCATTTATAATTAGCACATCGGCCTTTTTGCCTTTGGGTACCGATAATTTAACGTGCGAGGGGAAAGCTGCACCACCCAAACCTACAATACCAGCCTCGTTTATCTTGGCAATAATATCTTCGGTCGAAAGACTAAAATCCTTCTTTAGGGTAGCATTCCTATCAATTTCGGGAAGCCACTCATCGCCCTCAACCGAAATGGTGATGGCCGTTTTTTTGTACCCCGAAGCATCGAGGGCTGGTCCAATGGACACCACCGTACCCGATACCGACGAGTGAATATTTGCCGAAACAAATCCAGCACTTTTGGCAATAACCTGCCCCACCAAAACCTTGTCGCCCTTAGCAACAACGGGTGCAGCGGGGGCACCAATGTGCTGTGAAATAGGGATAACAACCTGCTTAGGTAAAGGGAGTACCTCTACCGGCTTTTTAGCCGAAAACTTATAGCCTGGGGGATGTACACCACCTTTCCTGAAAGTTTTTAACATATTCATTTATGTTGGGTATTGATATTGAGAAAATAGTTGGTTACACTTTATGGAATCCTCAAAATCAATAAATACTACTCTGTTTTTTCGACTTGCTTTACATCCTCAACCCTCTTTTTCCTTGGAGGAAAATTCAGCTCGTGAATTGCGCCAGTTGGGCAAACCTCAACACACTTACGGCACAATTTACATTTTTCGTAGTCGATATACGCCAAAAAATTCTCCAAAATTATAGCGTCGAATGGGCAAGCCTTAACGCACTTGCCGCAACCTATACATGCAACCTCACACGATTTTTTGGCAATGCCGCCCTTATCTTTATTTACACACGAAACGAAGATTCGTTTCTCTTTAGGTCCTTTTTTACGAAGTTCAATAATATTTTTTGGACATGCCGTAATACAAGCACCACAAGCGGTACATTTACCTGAATCAACCACTGGAAGTTCAGTTTTTTTATCGATGTAAATGGCATCAAAATCACACACAGCAACGCAATCGCCTAATCCCAAACAACCATACTGACAACCCGTATCACCAGCATATAAAGAGGTGGCCAACTTACACGATGATGCCCCATTATAATCGCTAGTTTTAGGTCGATGGTCGGGTGAACCTGAGCATCGAATAACGGCAACCATTGGCTCTTTTTCAACCGCTTCTTTCCCCAACACCTTTGCAGCAGCAGCAGAGGTTTCATTACCGCCAACGGGGCAAAACAATGTACTGATGTCATCGGTATTTACAAATGCTTCGGCAAACCCTCGGCATCCAGGAAAACCACACCCTCCGCAATTTACGCCAGGCAACACCGCCTCAACCTCATCGATGCGGGGATCTTCGTAAACCTTAAACTTTTGAGCCACAAGGTATAAAATAACCGCCAGAAGTACTCCTAAGGAACTAAGTATTAACACGGTGTAAATAATAATTGAATAACTCATGCTATTCTAGATTTTTAAATTGATTCGATATCAAAAGTAAGCAGTCTCGATATCTTGCTATTGAAAAGATGTAACACTATATAGTATGGTACAAGAGTGGCCAACGAAAGCAATCCTGCCTTTAGCTCACCAACCCCCAACACGGTAAGCATAATAAGTACCAATACCATAAGCAAGAAAGGAAAAAGATACCCTAACGTTAAAGCCTTAAAACCAAGAGATTGTCTTAGAATAACTTTTACATCTTGCCCAACCGTGTAACCATGATTAGGTTTATGGACAACTACTATTTTTTCGGTTGTATCGGACAAACCACAAGCACCCTTAGCATGACAGGCAGCGCAAGCAGATTGCGATATAATTTTAACAGTAATATTATTCGTAGTAACCTCCTGAACACTACCATGATGATCAACAGTTTTAATCTTTTGCGCCATTCAACTACCACTTTAAAGTTACATGCAAAAATAAATCTCTTTAAACATTGTTGACAATATAGCTACTTTAAGTTTGTAGTTTATATTGATTCTAAATAAACATGAAAATAAATTCTCACCCCTTTTTGATATTTTTTAAGCATATCATGGGTATGCTAATTACATCTAGTAGAATAAACTGGTAACAAGCATCAACAGGTTTCCTTAACCCCAATTACTCGTCCGAATAATTGCTGTTCCCGACAGCGACTAAGTCTCACAACCAATTTTGTTACCCAAAATTAAGCTCGACTAGATCAGGGGAACCCGCACTTACACCCATCCTTACTAAATTTGATGAATAATACGGGTTAATGGGTATACAGTGCAAAACTTTTAAACCTTGTATCTTAGCTGCATGCCTGTCTACTTTTAGCAATAGTTTCCAAAATACTATATCTTTGCTAATCTTTCAAAGAATAAATTTATAAGTTAAGCTAACCATTAGCAAGATGAGACAGGTTGTAGCAATTTACGATAACGATTTAACCCCAATTATTCATTCGAATAATTGCTGTCTCCGACCCGCATTCGCATTCATCTTTTACAAATTTGATGAATAATGCGGGTTAAAAAAATAATACCATTTAAACTCAACTTTGAAGAATGTAATAAGCTTCACAACAATTAGGTAATACCATTTTCACAGATAAAGTGTTAGGTTTGCATACTTAGGTTTACTAATTTTGCAAGCCCGATAGCACAAAAACAAAAAACTTGCATAGAATAGCTAAAATCAAGCTGAATGAAAGCCAAGGTAATTAAAAAACTTAATTCGTGGATCCTAGCCTTACAACACTTAGGTCAGAAGCGCCTAGTTCTGATTTTGAGTGTAGTAATTGGAGTTTTAAGTGGTTTATCAGCAATTATTCTGAAGAATACGATCCATTTTACCCGTAATATTATTGAACGTGTTATGGATCAGGGTACACTTGGCTTTTTATACCTTGCGCTACCTGGAATAGGCATTGTTATTACAGTGCTTTACATTAAATACTTTGTTAAGGACGATATAGGGCACGGGGTTTCTCAAATTTTATACTCCATTTCAAAAAGGGGAAGTAAAATAAAGCGACATAACACGTACACCTCAATTCTGTCGAGTACCGTAACCATAGGTTTTGGCGGTTCGGTAGGTGCTGAGGCACCCATAGTTCTAACAGGAGCCGCCATTGGATCGAATATTGCGCAAATATTTAAGCTAAACCGAAAAACCATTACCCTAATGGTTGGCTGTGGGGCAGCGGGTGCAATAGCCTCAATTTTTAAAGCACCGCTAGCCGGGCTGGTATTTACCCTTGAAGTACTTATGCTCGACCTAACCATGGTATCGATTGTACCACTTCTTATATCAGCAGCAACGGCAACAACCATATCGTACCTTTTTTTAGGCCGCGAAGTTACTTTTGCATTCGAAATAGTTGAACAGTTTACCCTATATAAAATTCCATTTTTTATACTGCTGGGTATTTTTTGCGGATTCATATCGCTTTTTTTTACTCGTCAAGCAATGTGGGTTGAGAGCAAATTTGCTAAAATTACCAACCTATATAAAAGGGCACTAATAGGTGCCATAATGCTGGGCGTGCTAATATTCCTTTTCCCCCCACTTTATGGCGAGGGTTTCAACACTCTCCAATCGTTACTCGATGGCAACCCCAAAGCGATACTAAACAACAGCCTGCTCTACGCTTTCAAGGATAACGTATGGGTAATACTGATATCGCTTGCACTTTTACTAGTTTTTAAGGTTTACGCTATGGCTGCCACAACCGGTGCTGGAGGTGTTGGCGGAATATTTGCCCCCACCCTATTCATGGGCGGTGTTGCAGGCTACTTCATGTCGAAATTGCTTAACAACGTTGTTGGAACTAATTTAGACGAAAGTAATTTTGCCTTTGTAGGTATGGCAGGCATGATGGCAGGGGTTATGCACGCCCCCTTAACGGCAATTTTCTTAATAGCAGAACTAACCGGTGGGTATGCTCTGTTTATACCCTTGATGATTACATCAACAGTGGCTTACATAACAATTATGTACTTTGAACCACACTCTATTTATACTAAACGCTTGGCTGCACGTGGCGAGCTTATTACCCACCATAAGGATAAGGCTGTTCTTACGCTGCTTAAGCTAGGGAATGTTGTTGAGAAAGATTTTGTTACTATTCATCCCACCGATACGCTAGGCAGGCTAGTAAAAACTATTAGCACGTCGCGACGAAATATATTCCCTGTGGTTGATTCGGAAAATACTATGCTAGGTATTGTGCAGCTCGATGATGTTCGGGAACTTATGTTTGAAACTGAAAAGTACGAAACCACCTTGGTAAAAGAACTTATGGTTGCTGCACCCGAATACATATTAACTAACGAGCCCATGGAACGGGTTATGGATAAATTTGAATCGACAGGTGCATGGAATTTACCTGTTATTGATAACGGAAAGTATTTTGGGTTCGTATCTAAATCAAAAATATTCTCAGCCTATCGAGAGGTATTACTCCAATTCTCTGATGAATAAACACAAAACAAAGAGAAACTAGGGACAAGCAATTGAAGAAAGAGTGTAGCTAGAGAAATAAAGACAACATTTTTCGTATGCTTAACCCCAATTACTCATTCGAATAATTGCTATCTCCGACAGCGACTAAGTTTCACAACCAATTTTGTTACCCAAAATTGGGCTCAACTAAGTCGGGGTAACCCGCATTTGCATTCATCTTTAACAAATTTGATGAATAATACGGGTTAAGAATAGTTTTTAAACAGCAATAAAACCATTACTTTTACAAAAAAATTTTATTATGCAAAGAGATAATACAATATTCAACCTGATTAAACAGGAAAAAGAACGCCAGATGCGCGGAATTGAATTGATTGCATCTGAGAACTTTGTTAGCGAGCAAGTTCTTGAGGCAATGGGCTCGGTACTAACAAATAAATATGCTGAAGGTTACCCTGGTAAGCGTTACTATGGTGGTTGCCAAATTGTTGACCAAACAGAACAGCTAGCTATTGACCGACTAAAAGAGCTATTCGATGCTGAATATGCAAATGTTCAGCCTCACTCGGGAGCACAAGCCAACATGGCCGTTTTTATGGCCGTTATGAAGCCTGGTGACACCTTTTTAGGATTCGACCTATCGCACGGTGGACACCTATCGCACGGCTCGCCTGTAAACATGTCGGGAATGTGGTACAATGCGATTTCGTACAAGGTAAAGCAAGATACAGAAACCGTTGATTATGACGAAATGGAGCAATTAGCCATGGAGCATAAGCCTAAGCTACTTGTAGGTGGCGCATCGGCATACTCGCGCGAATGGGACTATAAACGCATGCGAGAAATAGCAGATAAAATTGGTGCGATATTTATGGTTGACATGGCACACCCCGCAGGACTAATTGCAGCCGGACTGCTTGACAACCCTGTAAAATATGCACACATTGTAACATCAACTACTCACAAAACCCTTAGAGGGCCTCGTGGTGGTATTATTCTTATAGGCAAGGATTTTGACAACCCTTGGGGAGAAACAACACCCAAAGGAGTAATTAAAAAAATGTCGCAGATAATAAATAGCAGCGTATTTCCAGGTACCCAAGGTGGACCACTTCAGCATGTTATCGCATCAAAAGCAGTTGCTTTTGGCGAGGCATTGCAGCCCGAGTATAAAGAGTACCAAGCTCAGGTAAAGAAGAACGCCACAACAATGGCTAAAGCCTTTATGGACAAGGGTTACAAAGTTGTTTCGAACGGAACAGATAACCACTCGATGCTAATTGACCTGAGGTCAAAGTTTCCTGAAATAACTGGCAGAAAGGTAGAAAGTGTCCTTGAGCTTGCCGACATTACAATTAACAAAAATATGGTACCATTCGACTCGCGTTCACCTTTCCAAACCTCTGGTATTCGCTTGGGTACACCTGCCATTACCACCCGTGGATTAAAAGAAGAGCATATGCCAATAGTTGTTGATTTTATTGATGAAGTTATATCTAACATTGATAACGAAAAGGTTATTAACGATGTTAAAGCAAAAGTAAATAAACTCATGAGCGATCTCCCTCTTTTTGCTTGGTAATAATGAGTCCTTTATTTAGACCTATAGAAAAGCCCCTCTGTCAGGGGCTTTTCATTTTTTTTGGCAATACGTGTTGTCTGTAAACTAAAAAAATATATCTTTGGTATACTAAAAATCGATTTAATTATGGAACCCTTTAGAATAAACCTAAGCCAAACAAAAGAATCCGGTGGACGTTTCAGACGTTTTCTTGTAATTATGGCCGTGAGCCTAATTGTTGTTTCAGTCATATCATTTGCTGCGCTATACAACAAGAACAAAACCACTGAGTGGATTTTTATCTTACTAGGAGTATACGCCTTGATATTTCTTTACTTCGCCTTTGCTGGCTATAAAACTAAACTCTTTTTCGCTGGAACCGATTTTGCCATTGAGTACCAATTCAGCTTTTTTAAGAAGATGCCTAACATCATAATATGGGAAACCCTAACAAAAATAAAACTTGGTCCCACTTACATCATATTTTTTAAAAAGTCGGGGAAAGGCAAAAAAATTCACATTGGTTGGCTCCCATACGCTAAGGTTATCGATATAAAAACCAACGTAAAAAGTTTTGCTGAAGAAAAGGGCATTGAACTTGAAATAGCCGATTTTAAAAAAAATTGACCTAACGAAAAAGCCTCGCCCATAAACCTCGCCTTGGCCTATGGGCTCGCGTTGTAAATTTTGAACAACGAGGTTCTTTTTTATACCCTTGCTTTTCAGGGATTTGTTGCTTCATGTCCCTATTATAAACCGTTTCGGGATATAGAATCACTTCTAATTCTGAACTATTTAATGTGGATTTATTTACTTGACCCACTAAAACACGACTAGGTTTCGTTTCAACCTGAGGCAACTTGATAGGATTTAAGGAAATTGCAGGTAGGGTAGATAGAACCTGAGGCGTATAGCTAACGACTACACCATGGAAAAGTTTTTCTGCCTCGTCACCAGTTTTACCGCTAGTTTGCATAACGAGTCGCCATTTAATTCTTGTGGAGTTTAAAGTTGGGTCGAATTGAAACAGCTCCTTTAGCCTGTTGGCAAGCAACATGAAATAGTTTGTTTGCCAGTCGACTCTGTTAAACGGATACCTCGTGTACACCACATCAACACTTACGGGAGTTGCACCCCAATACCTATGGCTTAAATTTGCGCCATCCGAAAACTGATGCTGCGCATACCCATTTTCCAGGCAAATCGTTCGGGTAGAATTGGGCTCCTCAAAAACATCAACATAAACTAGCTCTAGAATACTATCGAACCACTGCGAGGACTCAATGGGATTATCCAATAAATATTCGGAAAACATTGGTTCATTCTGACCCAAGGCGACCAATGTAGGAGCTAAAAAAAGAAAAACTACAATAAATCTAAACATTTAATACTAATGATTTTATCTACCTGAATAACGCAAAAATAGCAAAATAAGTATCGCTATACCAAAATGACAATGCGATTACAAGTTGGCACGAAATATGTAAATATCCATATGAAAACCAAAAAACTTTTCTACCATGAAAAGAATCATATTCGTCATAATTGTGCTTACACCTCTTCTTTTAATGTGTCGGGTTGCGGGAAGCCAAACACCCGACTGGATAAACAACCCACCATCTAAAAGAGGGTTTTTTGTTGCCACAGGCGTTGGGTCGTCAGCAAATATTAGCGTTGCCCAACAAAAAGCACTACTCGATGCACATGTTAACCTAGCAAAACAGGTTGAACCAGAGGTAACAACTGAGACCACACGCTTAGCTAACGCTTTAAATAGGAAATCGGGGCTAAAACCACAAGTAAAGGTAATTCGCAAATCGGTAACTGCAAACCTTGAGGATGTGCGAACGGTAGAAAAATACACTTCCGAAAGTAAAGGCATACATACCGTTTACGTACTTGTTGAAATGCCCAAAAAAGCAATTTCAAGGTCAATAGTAACCCAAATAAACAACGACGATGAGCTAACCCCAATTATTCATCCGAATAATTGCTGTCTCCGACAGCGACTAAGTTTCACAACCAATTTTGCTGCCCAAAATTGGGTTCAACTAAGTCGGGGTAACCCGCATTTGCATTCATCTTTAACAAATTTGATGAATAATGCGGGTTAAAAAGGGCACTTGCTAGAAGTAGAGCGTTAAAAAACTAGCACTAAAAGCAAAATAGCTGTACAGCAAAAATTAGGTTAAACTTTCTACTATCCGCTTCACCTTATCAACCTTTTTAGTGAGAATTTCTGGCGTTTTAGCTTCGGCAATAAACCTGAGGTATGGCTCGGTGTTCGATGGGCGAATATTAAACCACCAATCGGGGAACTCTACGCGATAACCATCGAAATCGAATGATGCGGTTGGCTTTTCGATAGAGGTAAAATGATCGCGCACAGCATCCATTGCACCCTTCTTATTCTCTATTCGAAAATTAATTTCGCCTGAATTAGCATACGTTTCTATGCGAGAAATAAGGGTTGATAGCGAAATTCCTTTTCGTTTAAAGCTAGCCACCACATCGAGAATTATTAGACTAGCCAAAAGGCCCGAGTCTGAATAGTAAAAATCTTTAAAGTAATAATGACCAGCCAGCTCGCCACCGTAAACACCATCAATTTCACGCAGTTTAAGGGCTGCAAAGGCACGACCAACACGCCAAGTATGCATCTGTGCTCCCATTGGTACAAGATACTCGCCCACCGCTTTTGATGTTCGAATATCTTGCAAAACGTGTCCTTTAACCCCCTTTCTCTCAAGAAAATAGTGTCCGAGTACGGCTATCATCAAATCGGGCGAAATGAATCGCCCGTTCTCATCAACAAACATCACCCTATCGGCATCGCCATCGAAAATAACCCCAATATCGCACCCCTTGGTCTTAACCAAATTTTGAAGGTCGACAATATTTTCGGGAATTAAAGGGTTTGGATCGTGGTTAGGGAATGTACCATCAAGCTCATCGTAAAGATAGTGCGGGCTATCGCCTAAAACATCCTTAATTAAAAACCCCGCCATTCCGTTTGAGCAGTCAATTGCGACTTTCAAATTGCTAAAATCGGAAAGGTACCCCTTTAAGAAAGAGGTATAATCATCCTTAACGTTGAGCGATTTTATTTCGCCAATTTTGTTTGCAATCTCAATGGGTTCGGTATTCATACGCTGCTGCACCTCGCTAAGTCCAGTGTCGTACCCCACAGGCAACGCATCCTGACGCGATACTTTCATGCCGTTATACTCACGGCCATTGTGCGAAGCGGTAATTTGAACCGAAGCACTAAAATTATATTTGGCAGTTGAGTAGTAAACCATGGGAGTTGTAGACAACCCTACATCGTACACATCGGCACCGGCATGGGTTATGCCCTTTGCCAAATATTCGAAAATTTCGTCGGACGAAACCCTCACATCACGACCAACCAATACCTTGTTGGTATTTAAAACTTTAACCAGATGGTACCCTATCTTGTAGGCATCCTCCTTATTGAAATCTTTGTTATATACACCTCGTATATCGTATGCATGAAATGCGCCCATATCGGTTTGTTTTTACTAATTATATCCTAAAATTGTAGGCAAGATAGTAATAAATGTAGAAATACGTCTATTTCTACTTACCCTCAGTTATCGATTTGTTTGATAATGTTAGGGTTACAATAAACCCTAGTGCTAATAGTATTGCCCCGGCCAAATAGGTTCTAGCCCCAATCATTTCTGGTGTATCAACAAAAAAATCTCTAATAAAAGCGGCAACCTGCGGACCAACAATACCCCCAAGTGACCATGCTGTGAGGATAACACCGTAAACAACAGGCATAAGCTTAGCATGATAAACATCTAAAACATACGATGGCATGGTACCAAAACCACCACCATAGCATAGCAATACGTAGCAAACCATAATGCCAAAAAGCCATGGGTTACCTATATATATTAGGGCAATAAAAACAAGAAATTGAGTTCCTAAGATTAGTCGGAAGGCCTGGATACGGCCAATTTTATCGGATAATGCACCCCAAAAAAAACGCCCCACACCGTTAAACAATGAGCTAATGGCAATTAGGGTAGCCCCCATAACAGCCAAGGCTTCGGTTGATAATGAGGCATCCTTAATGCGGAGTAAATCCTGAAGCATGGGCGACTGCAACCCGATAAACATAATACCAGCCGAAATATTTAGGAAAAACACAAGCCACATTCCAAAGAACTTTGATGATAGCAGACTCTGTTTCACCGTAAGGCTGTCCTCCTGCCCTTGACTAGCAGCACTTTTTTGGGGAGGTGTGTACCCTTTGGGAACAAAATCCGCTGGTGGGTTCACCATGCTATAACCTGCAGCAACACCAATTACAAGTAGAATAATACCAGCATACGCAAATACCTGCACTAAATTTTCGCCAGTAATATTCATTAAAGCGGGAGCAATCACTTTAGACATAAAGAGGGCACCAAAACCAAAACCCATAACCACCATGCCCGTTACAAAACCCTTTTTATCGGGAAACCATTTTGCTGCAGTGGCAACTGGGGTAACGTATCCCAGTCCTAAACCTATACCGCCTACAACTCCAAAACCTATGTAGAATAATGGTAGACTTTGGATTGACATGGCAAATGCGCCTATGAAGTAGCCCACACCATACAGTATTGCACCGGTTGTGGCTAGTTTTCGGGGGCCAAACTTGGCTAAATTAACGCCACCCCAAGCGGCAGATAAGCCCAGAAAAACGATGGCAAGACTAAAAATCCACATTGTTTGCACGTTGGTCCAACCAAAGGTTGTAACAATGGGTTTTTGAAAAAAACTCCATGCGTAAACCGTACCCAGAACAACCTGCAAAATTGTTCCCATAATGGCTATAAACCACCTGTTTGTCTTTTTAGTTTTCATATTTAGAGTATTTTAAGCGTAAAAACTAGTTTACTAACCCCAATTATTCATCTGAATAATTACTGTCTCCGACAGCGACTAAGGTTAACAAACAATCTAGTTGCCCAAAATTGGTCTCAACTAGGTCGGGATAACCCGTATATGCATTCATCTTTAACAAATTTGATGAATAATACGGGTTAAATTCTAAAGCGTAGCGGCTGGCAATGAGGTCGGTCACGTTTTGGAAACCTCGCCATTTTCCACCGTTTAAACCTTAATATAAACACAAACATTTCAGGTTATCATACCCACCCCCGCCAATACCTATATAGTATGTAGAGGTGATTTTTTCTTTATTCTAATTAGTATTTCCTTTTTACTTTCACGCTCTTCCTCAATATCGTAATCATCCTGTAATCCAAGCCAAAATTTAGCAGTTGTCCCAAAATATGATGCTAATCTGAGTGCTGTATCAGCAGTAACCCTTCTTTTCCCTTTAATAATTTGAGAAATCCTTGACTGCGGAATATCTATGTCTTTAGATAATCTGTATGCTGTTATCTCAAGCGGATTTAAAAACTCCTCAAATAAAATCTCACCTGGGTGTATATTTGTTAATCTACTCATTTTTGAATCCTCCTAGTTTTAATGATAATCCATTATTTCAACATCGTGTGCATTATTATCAATCCACTGAAATACAATCCTCCATTGGTCATTAATCCTTAGGCTGTAAAATTTGGAGCCTTGTAATTTTTCAAGTCGATTAGATGGAGGAATTGTCAAATCAAATAAATTTTGCGAGTTGTTAAGCATTCTTAGCTTTCTTCGCCCAATTTGTTGAATTTCAATAGGCATATTTTTGACACGCTCGCCATCCCATATTTTTTCCGTATCCTTTGAGCCAAATGAAATAATCATACTATCGCCTTGCGTTACTAACGCCAAAGATAACTATCTTGCTTTAGATTTGCAAACAATTATACAATAAGCAAGATTTAAAACACCACAACGCTATCGCCACCGGTTTTCATCACAACCTCACCTACTATATGGGTGTGCTTAAACCCCCTTTGGCAGAACTCTTCCAGTGCATCCTTAGCCACATCGGGCTTAACGCAAACCAGGAGTCCACCTGATGTTTGAGCATCGAGTAGTAGCATTTTATGGTTATAGTCAACAGTATTCCGGCAATGACAGCCACTTTCAACATACTCTAAATTGCGAAAGCAAGCGCCAGGAATACAACCTAGCTCAACCAAATCATACGCACCATTAAATATAGGTACGCTGGCGCTATCAATAGAGAGTGTTACATCGCTTCCGAGCGCTAACTTAAAAGCGTGCCCCAAAAAACCAAAACCAGTAATATCGGTTGCACACTTCACATTGTATTTTTGCATTATGGAAACGCCTGATCTATTAAGCTGTTTCATACTATCAAGCACCGCCTGATAATCAGCAAGACTCACCTCACTTATGCGCTGTCCGGCCATTACCACACCCGAACCAATGGGCTTAGTTAGGATTAACACATCGCCAGGCTGAGCAGCTGCATTGGTAATTATTTTATTTGGATGAACTGTTCCGGTAACTGCAAGTCCGTACTTTGGTACGTCGTCAACAATTGTGTGGCCTCCCATCATAACCCCTCCGGCCTCAATTACCTTTTCTACTCCGCCCCTAAGAATTTCTCGAAGTATGCTAAGCGATACCCCAGAAGGGAAAGCCACAATATTAAGGGCTGAGAGCACCTCGCCACCCATAGCAAAAACATCGCTAAGAGCGTTTGCTGCGGCAATTTGTCCGAACTCATAAGGGTCAGAACAAACGGGCGAGAAAAAATCGGTAGTTTGAATTAAAGCCAGCTCATCGCTAATTTTATAAACCCCCGCGTCGTCGTGCGTTTCAATATCGACTAAAAGGTTGGGATGAGGTGTTTTAGGAAGATTGGCTAACGCTTCGGCTAAGGCATTTGCAGATAATTTTGCTGAACAACCACCATACTCAACCGTACTTAGCAAATCAAATTTCTCCATTACATAGGTTTTTCAAAAATGTTAAACTCAAGGTTGGCGTCGGCCAAAATTTCACTTAAAGTGAACCTATTCGTAACGTGTGGGTTTATTCTGATTGACATGCCACACTCCGAACTTACCTCTTTAGGAGTAGGAATTATTTCCAACTTTATATGCTTAGATAGTAAAACCCTTTCGGCTTTAAGCACGTGATGGGTTGATTGAAAAGTTAAGATTAGGTAGTTCATATAAAAAAAGATAAGGCTACACGTTACTTAATTACAAGCTTATACAAAAAAAGGTTACCATATAAAAAGTAAATTGCGAACTAGCATCTATCCACTTATCAACGCTATTTGAGGTAAAGTTAAGGGTAAATAACTTTACTAGCACTACTCAAGTGCTCAATTATTACGTACATATTTGATATTTCGCCCACTGCAATATTATTGTTTTGGTCGTAGTAATCAACACAAGCACCACAAACAAGAATACTAACACCTTGCTCTTGAAGCTTAGTAAGGGCATCGATTACTGGCGAATATTTTGTTACAAGCAAAATACCAGAATTAATAAATATTATTGTTTTGGGCAAAGAAGAGGCTTCGGATAACGTATTAATAAATGCCTTTAGCAGCATTTTACCCAACTCTTGGGCACCATCGCCAAAGGTATCGCGCTGAATGGATATAACGTAATCGGTAGGCTTGGGGGCCGGAGTACATACATCACAATACTCACTAACAGGTGCATTTTGAGAAATACTGCCAGTTTTATTAACAAAAAGATGAAATACTTCACCCTCAGCTCTTACCACAGGACTAAAGCCATTATCGGTTAAAAAGCGTGTTACGTTCTTAACCGATATCTCGTTATCCATAATCACCTCCAACGTTTCGTTATCGGCAATATGGGCAAGTGCTTTTTTAGTTAAGATAAGGGGTTTTGGGCAAGGTTCGCCCTGTGCATCTACAATTTTCATCTATATTCCGATTTTACAATAAAGGGTGTGGTGCAAAAATACGAATTTTCTAAAAATGTTGGGTCCTTAGCTCGTAACAATCTTTCTGAGGGCATCCAGCGTATAATTTATATCCTCAGCAGTATTAAAAAGTCCGAAGCTAAACCGAACTGTTCCCTGCGGAAAAGTGCCCAAAAGCCTATGAGTGAGAGGTGAGCAATGCAACCCAGAACGAACCATAATACCAAACTCAGTATCGAGTTGAAGCGCCACGTCGCTAGAAGTTTTTCCGTTTACATTTATTGAAACAACCGAAATATAGCTACTGCTGGCAATTCCGCGGTAAACAGTAATGCCTTGAATCGCTTTTAGTCCATCAATAAACTGGTTAGTCAGCCGTAATTGCTGCTGCCTAATACTGTCTAATCCCTTAGAAAGAACAAAGTTAATACCAGCCTTTAGGCCAATAATTCCGACCGTATTAAGCGTTCCTGCTTCTAGCATATCGGGGTAAAATTCAGGGTGGTACTCACTCTCGGACCTACTACCCGTTCCGCCCTGCATAAGAGGCTGAATGGCAATCTGATTATTTGCAATGCACAATCCTCCGATACCCGTTGGGGCGTAAAGTTTTTTATGACCTGTAAAAGCAAGCAAATCAATATCTTCGGTCTGCATATCAATGGGAATAATACCTGCAGCCTGCGAAGCATCAACCAGAAATACAATTCCATTAGTCTTGCAAACCTTACCAATGCTTGCAATAGGAAGCACATCGCCTGTTACGTTTGAGGTGTGAATGGCACAAACCAAACGAGTGTTAGGCCTTATGCTATTTTCCAGTTCACGAATATCAAAAGCCCCCTCCTTATTACAACCAATAATGGTAACCTCAATTACTCCTTCATTTTCTAACTTTCGTAACGGACGAATGGTAGAATTATGCTCAAAAGTTGTGGTAATAACATGATCGCCTTTTTTGAGCGTTCCGTAAATCGCAATATTTAGAGCGTGCGTAGCATTTGAAGTAAATACAACCCTTTCGGAATCGGGAACGTTAAAGAGTTCAGCAATCAGTTCGCGAGTTTCGAATACCTCACGAGCAGCGCTAACAGACATCCTATGCGCTGAGCGCCCGGGACTTGCAGCCGAATGGGTTAAAAATTCAGTAATCGCCTCGGCAACCTGGGGCGGCTTGGGCCATGATGTAGCCGAATTATCGAGATATACCTTCATTGCAATGCGATTAACTGAAATTTAAAGTTGCTGAAAAATAACTAGGCAAAACACCTTTCCTATAAAATAAGATTCAATGTCGTTTAGTTAATAAGATATAACCTATTATTCAATTATAATCGACCCGTCGACCACCCTTCGTCTTCGCTCAGAGTGACGGTCAGTCTGAGCGAAGTCGAAGCCAACAGCCTTAACTAAACGCCATTGAAATAAGAACAGCTGTTTTTCAGCAACTTTAAACTACACTGAGTAATATTTTATTACTCTATTAGCGTCATTTCGTTGAGCAGATGGGTTGCCCCAGCATACTTATCGATGATAAATAGTGCATAGCGAATATCGATGCTAATATTGCGGCACATATTTGGGTCGAACATAATATCACTCATTGTGCCTTCCCAAACCCTATCGAAATTAATACCTACAAGGTGCCCATCAGCATTAATAACCGGACTACCAGAATTGCCGCCCGAAGTATGATTACTTGCTAAAAAACAAACAGGTACACTGCCGTTTACCTCCCAGCGTCCGTAATCTTTTTCGGCTTGTAACTTAAGTAGTTTTTCAGGTACCACATAATCGTAAACACCCATTTGTGCTTTTTCAGCAATACCATCGAGCGTGGTTAAATGTGTGTACTCAACCCCATCGGAAGGGAAATAGCCCTCAATTTTACCATAAGTTACCCTAAGGGTAAAGTTGGCATCGGGGTGGAAAGTTTTATTTGGTTGCATTTCCATTAATCCCTTAATATACGTGCGATACAGTAGGTCGAGCTCCTGATTAATCTCCCTATAACTACTGTCGATACTGGCTGCAAAAATGCTGTCGTGCTGAGCAAAGAGTTGAAAGGCCATATCATTCTTAAACTTACCTGCATTCTCCTTACTAAAATCAGCAAGAGTGTTTATTATCAGTGTGCTATCGGTAAAAATAGATTCGTTGAACAGTTTTTCAGCGGCTACACTCCAGTTATCACCACTGCTTGCCACAAGCTGCTTAAGAGCATTTGGAAGAAGAGAATCGGGAAGGATTTGGGCATACGTCTTCATAATTTCTGCAAAAATCTCTTTATCAATAGGTTGATAGTAGTCTTTATAAAAACCACGTGATCTGGTAACCAGCGTTTCCAGCATCTCTTCGCTTACCTCTTTATCGGTTAACACACGCTTAATGGCAGAGTTAAATTGACTTACAAACCGGATCAGTTCAACAGCCATAAAAGCCTCACGACCCAAATCGTTGGCAACAAGCAAGGGTTTACGAGCAGTATACAACTCACTAAATCGATTTAATAAGTGTCCGTACTCCTTGGTACGGTTTGGGTCCTGACTTACCCATTGGTTAAAATCACTTTCGAGGTTCTGCTTTTTATTAATCGCATCTAAGCGAATCAAGCCGTTACGCTCGCCTTGCCACTTTTTCCAAGCATTAGCCACACCTGCCTGCTTGCTGGCATACTGAATGCGAACAGTATCATTCTGGCGCATATAGTTTTCCATTATTTCGAGTCGGGCATCGCGAAGCGAAATTTTTAGCGGGTTTGAAATATTTACCACCTCATTCACAGCTTGCGATGTAACATACTGCTGAGTTGTACCTGGGTATCCGTAAACCATAGTAAAATCATTGGGTTCAACACCTTTTAATGATATTGGCAAGTGCCTTTTGGGTGTATAGGGTACATTTTCAGCTGAATACTGAGCAGGCTTATTGTCCTTATCGGCATAAATGCGAAACATTGAAAAATCGCCGGTATGGCGAGGCCACATCCAGTTATCGGTATCGCCGCCAAATTTACCAACATTTGACGGAGGTGCACCCACCAAACGAACATCAGTAAAAACTTCGTAGATAAACACAAAATACTGATTACCATTGTACATTGGAGTAACCCTAGCGCTGTAATGAGTTCCTTCAGTTACTTCTTTTGAAATGGCATCGGAGTTCTTTTTTATTATTTCAACACGCTGACTTTCAGTCATCTCACTGGTTACGCCTGCAAGTGCTTGTTGGGTAACATCGTCCATTCGAACCAAAAAACTAACCGTAAGGCCAGGGTTAGGTAATTCTTCGCTACGCGACATTGCCCAAAAACCATTGGTTAGGTAATCGTGCTCAATCGACGAGTGTTTCTGAATATTCCCATATCCACAGTGGTGATTGGTAATTAGAAGTCCCTCGGGCGAAATAACCTCACCTGTACACCCGCCGCCAAAAATAACTATGGCATCCTTTATACTAGGCTGGTTAACGCTGTATATATCTTCGGCTGTTAATTTAAAACCTTTGCTCTGCATATCGGCAAAGTTATACTTCTGAATTAACATGGGAAGCCACATGCCCTCATCGGCCTTGGCACCAAACGGAAAGAGCATAAAGAGCATAAAGGCTAGCAGTGTACAAGCAATTAATCTTTTCATGGGTATATTGTATTTAGTTTATTTTCTGAGTATGATTATCGTTTTCACGTAAGGTTTAACCCAAACAGCGTCTGTCGGGGTAACCCACAATTGCATTCATCCTTAATAAATTTGATGAGTAATGCGGGTTAAATGATGTTTGGCCATATTTCAATTGGTTAGGGATTTTCTAAAAATGCCTGCAACTCGGAGTACAGCTTCTGCACGGGCAACCCCATAACATTAAAGTATGAACCCTCGATGCGTTCCACTGCAACGTAGCCAATCCACTCCTGTATACCGTACGCACCAGCCTTATCGAATGGCTTAAAGTTATCAACATAGTACACTATTTCGCTATGGGTTAGCAAACGGAAGTAAACCTCGGTTACCGATGAAAAAGTGCGTAGACGCTGACCATTGGTTATTGCAACACTGGTAATTACCGAATGGTTAGTACCAGATAATTCGATGAGCGAGTCAATGGCGTTTTGCCTGCTTACGGGTTTACCCAGCACTTTACCTTTGCAACATACAATGGTATCGGAGGCAATTAGGATTTCGTTTTCGGTAAGGGTATGAATAACCGATTCGGCTTTCTTGTGAGCCAAATAAACAGGTATTTCGAGGTACTCCATGTTACTGGGATACGACTCGTCAATCTCGCCATTTGTTCTTACCTCAAAAGGCAACCCTAACCCCTTTAGCAACTGCTGCCTCCGAGGCGATTTTGATGCTAAAATTATTTTCTTTCCCTTAACTAATTGATGTAAAAGCATACGCTACGGAACGTGGCTACAATTCATACCCAATCAATTTACCTTTTTTCATTATAAGCTCATCATCGAAATAAACATCGGGTTCGGTAACCAAACCATCGAGGTGGCTACTAACAGATATGCGTCCTCCCATGGTTAGATTATTGCCAAAAGCAATGTGGATGGTACCAAACACCTTTTCGTCTTCAAGTATAAGACCGGTGAGCTTAGCCTTATAGTTTGTACCAATTCCGAACTCGGCCACCGCACGCGCATCGGGCCCCGATTTATCAAGAATTTCGGTCAGCCTTTGCGCTTCTTCTCCACCCGTTATACTCTTGGCATACCCATCAACTATATCAATAACAATTGGGGTTTTAATAATACCTATACTAGCCATGGAGCCGTCAATAACCAGCTTTCCGTTGGTTTTATCTTCCCAAGGTGCCAAATATACCTCGCCCGATGGCAGGTTTCCGCTTTCGCCTTTCTCACGCAAAACGCCCTTGCTACGTATTACCATTCTATCCTTAACTGGCATTATTACGTCGGTTCCCTTTTCAGTTACAACACGAATAGTACTAATTCCCTCCATCTTCTCAGCAATAAAATCTGTCATGGAAATAATTTTGTCGTAATCGGCACTTAGGCAGCGAGCCATAGCATCAACGGTAATGCCTGGCATGGTACCTACCCTAACTCCTTCCTTAACCGCATTTCGGCGGGCATCGGTATGGGTTAGCGATTTAACTGTAGGGCAAACCACCACATCAACCATCTTCATTAGTTCGGCAACGGCCGCTGGGGGTTCCTGACCGTTTATTTCTCTGGATTTAATTTCCACAAGCATAGACTCCTTACAAAGATCTTTTCCTGCCTCATGCAACGCCTGTCCAATCTCCCTTTTTACCTCGTCGGTAACAATAAGTAATGTTTCGGTGGGTTGTAATCCCATGCAATCTCTTAGGGCTATAATTGAAGAGTTTCGAAGTTCATTGTTTTCCATATTACTATACTATTAAATTTCGATAAAAATAAGCAAAATTAAGTGTTGAGTTAAATGAAAACAACACCATTAACACACTGAATAATTGCCTCTTGTGATGTTATTTCAGTTCTCACTTACGTGAACAAAAAAACCTTCTTAAGCCTCAATAACAGAGGGTTAAGAAAGTTTTATCTGATTAGTAAGCAGATAGTACGATTAACTATTTTGTTCGGTTTGAGTGGAGTCAACTTGACTATAAGCAGGACAAGTTTTATTTGAGCATGATCCCAAAACTAAAACAAATGAGACAAATAATAGTACTGCAACTAATGTTTTTTTATGTGCTTTCATTATGAAGATTCTTTATGTTAACAATGCGCAATATATAAAAAAAACTAAACATTATCTTCAGTTTGATAATCATTTTCCGCATAAGCGGGACAAGGAATATTTCTATTACATGATAGAGTAATTATGCTTAACACTAAAAGCAACACAATTATAAGTATATTTCGAAAAAAATTACCCTTAAACATATGAAACATTTTATAAGATATTTAAAAAAGTGGTTATAACCCCAATTATTTATTCGAATAATTGCTGTCTCCAACCCGCATATGCATTCAACTTTAACGAATAATGCGGGATAATATGGTTGTGTAAATATAACCTAAATATCACAAAAAAGAGGTTTCCAAATTTCAAAATAACTCGCAATCATAATGAGATAAATCACTAAAAAAGAGAATCCCCCAACCTCTCTTATAATGGACGAACTTTCAATTCAGAAGCAATGGCATTAAGGTCGTTTAGTATTGCAGGAATTATTGATATTCCCTGCTTCAATTTTATTGCTTCGCTTTCTCTTTCGGGGTCGCCCGGAATAACTACTCCCGCTTGATTTTGCGCAGCCTTAGCATTTCTGAATGTTGCTATCCAATCGTCCATAGATAGTTTAAATTCCTCGGCAGAACGAAAAGCATCAATACGCATTGCACCAAAGAAATGGCCAAGCCCTTTGCCCACTGTTTGCTGCAATACGGGCAAATATGCCACCTGAGGTGGCACAAATGGGCCAAAATTTGCTCCAGAAAGAACCGATGAAAAAATATCAACCAGTGCCGTAATACAAAATCCCTTATGACCGCCAAGAGCCACACCATTCCCGCCCAGAGTTAGTATTGCACCTCCCTGCTCAATGGCTCCAGGGTGAGTAGTGGGGTTTCCATCCTTATCCTGAACCAAGCCAACAGGTATTTCTTGGCCCAGCTTTGACTTTATAGCCAGTTTACCTCTGGCCACTGGCGTTGTGGCAAAATCGGCCACAAATGGTGGTTGGTTCTGGGTTGGAATTGCCACCGCTATAGGGTTTGTACCCAGCAACCTATCGGCGCTATACGTTGGTGCAACCAAGGGGTTAGCATTGGTTAGCGCAATGCCAATCATGTTGTGCTCAAGCGCCATGAGTGAATAAAACCCAGCTATACCAAAATGGTTTGTATTGTTAGTAGCAACCCATCCTGTACCAGCAGTTTTGGCTTTCTCAATGGCAATCTGCATCGATTTTTTAGCCGCTACAGGGCCAAGCGCATTACCCCCATCAACAGTTGCAGTAGATGGGGTTTGGTGCAAAATACGAACCTCGGGGGTTGTGTTAATTCGTTGCGCTTTAACCATAGCGTAGTAATCTTTCACTCGCAATAATCCATGCGAGGGGATACCCCTTAATTCGGCAGCAATTAGCACCTCGGCAACGCTTGATGCGTCGCTTTTGGAACACCCCATTGCAGTAAAAAGTTTCTCAACAAATTGTTCTATCTCTTTATGGCTGTAGTTCATATTAACAAATAAATGGGTTAACGGATATTTTCACTACTGCCTAAAAACGTAGTACGAGCTAGCTTGGGCAGTTGGTGTAATTTCCAAATCGTTGATATTTACATGGGGCGGACGAGTAACAGCAAACAGTATAGTTTCAGCAATATCGTCGGGAGAAAGAGGAACCAAACCAAGGTATGGTTTTTTGGCAGAATCGGCATCGCCCTTAAAACGCACCAACGAGAATTCGGTTTCGGCCAACCCTGGCCTAATCTCGGTAACTTTAATACCGTGCTTGAGCAAATCGATGCGCATACCTTGCGAAAGTGCATGCACTGCATGCTTAGTAGCGCAGTAAACATTGCCATTTTCGTAGGCTTGTACGCCAGCCGTTGATCCAATATTTACAACATGGCCGCTGCCGTTTTCAATCATCTTATTTATAACTATTTGCGAAATATAAAGCAACCCCTTTACATTGGTATCAATCATCTGCTCCCAATCGGCAACCAGCCCACTTTGTATGGGCTTTAATCCGGCAGCCAAACCCGCATTATTGACCAAAACATCTATTGTTTGCCATTCGGTTGGCAATCGGGTTATGGCTTTTTCAACATCTTCTCGGTTTCGAATATCGAAATTAAGCGTGAAAACGCTTTGCTTATGCGCCTGCTCAACTTCTTTTTTCAACTCCTGAAGGCGGTCGTTTCTACGACCAGCTATAATAATTCTATAACCATTCTTTGCAAGGAGCAAAGCCGTTGAGCGACCAATGCCCGCTGTTGCTCCTGTTACTAATGCTGTTTTCATTATAATAATACTGTTTAAGAGATTAATAATATGACAAGCAATCAATAATTACCCTTGGTACAGTGAAAAGTATTTATAGCACCTTATAACAAAATACCCCGCACGACTCACCATTTTTTTGAGGCAAGGCATACTTGGGGTACCCACCTATTTAGTGTGACAAAGTTACATTTTTTTGTTCGATTAGCTATAGCTCGCTGCCTTTGGTTTTGGGATAATAAAAAAACTATAAATAAACCCAGCGTAACTGCCTAAGATTTATCGAAAAAGAGCTTTAGGTGTATTCTAGTTTTACAAAGCAGTATTCAAAATCATTGGTGTCCGGTTAATATTTATAGATTCCTCCCTACGGTCGGAATGACAGGGCGTTGAGTTATATTTGGGAGGGGAGGGCTTGGCTAGCGGCTTCGCCGCTAGCCAAGCCCTCCCCTAAAAGCTAAACATTTGTCATTGACAAAGCCATTTCTATTTTCAACGGTTTTGTCGAACATACGTTTCATAGC
>Ga0265295_1002252_pt1 | contig 31293 bp, 41 predicted proteins | sample Munlansysbiofilm_FD_192503 | JGI IMG/M metagenome (GOLD analysis project Ga0265295, IMG submission 192503) | Leachate microbial communities from a municipal landfill in Southern Ontario, Canada - Methane capture system biofilm | ecosystem: Engineered > Solid waste > Landfill > Unclassified ... | reverse complement strand
AGAGAGCCAGGCTTTGATCACGGGGGCGGCTCTCAAGGCCATGCAGGATAGTGCGTATTCCTGCCGGTGGAAGACTGAGTCAGGTTTCGTGGAGCTGACCGCTCCGCAAATCCTCGCCATAGCCGACGCTGTCCGGGCGCACGTGCAGGGGTGTTTCGATCGTGAGGCGGAGCTGTTGCCACTGATCGAGGCTGCGGAGTCGCCTGAGGAACTGGCGGCTATATCTTATTAAGGGGGAATGACAGGATGCAGAAGACAATCATCAAGGGCGGCGAGTCCCTTTCATCCGCAATCTCGCTGTGGAACACCCGGCACTTTGCGCTCGACATTCCGGAGGATTTTACGGGAACAAGCATCACGTTCCAGGGGGGCGGAGCGGATTTCGTCACGAAGAACATCTATGATTCAGCAGGGGCGGAGCTGACCGCCACGGTAGCGCCGGGGACCATGTGCTCCCTCAGCGGAGTGGCGGCTGCCCTCGCTCCGTACCGGAGCCTGAGGATCCGGAGCGGAACGGCTGCTTCCCCCACGGTCCAGCTCGGTGCCGGAGCGTCTTCTGCCGTGGTGGACTTCGGGGATGACAAGACCCTGACGATCACGTCCGGAGCGAAGGGGACGAGGGGAGACTCCCTCTCCGTCGCCTTTGAGATGAACAGCGCAGATACGCTGTCCGTGACCAACCCCGATGGCGGCGAGATCCTCGTGAAGCTGGCAAGCACCACGGCAAACAAGAATACTGCCGCCCTCATCGAGGGGGGCATCCGGGCGCTTTCCGATGTGGACGGAGTGGATGTGTCCGGTCTGACGGTGGTCGGATCGAACGAGTATACCTCTGCTCCGCCTGTCGGGGTACAGTCGAAGGCCGTGGTGGACTTCGGGGACAGCAAGACGATGACATTCACCTACGGACTTGGAGGCACGCAGGGTGATGGAGTAACTATCACCGTAGAGAACAACACTACTGACGACCTGTCAGTGACGAATCCTGCCGGGACGGATGAGATCCTCATCAAGCTGGCGACCACAACGGATACCAAGAACGCGGACACCGCCATCGAGGCTGCGGTGCGTGCGCTCGGGACTATCGTAGACTACGACGTGTCCCAGATGACCGTAGTCGGCAACGCAGCCTATGACGAAGCCCCTCCTGCAGGAATGAAGTCGGTGACCAACATCACCTACCTGGACAATGAGTCAGCATCCCTCGGGACGCTGACACTGACTGCAGGGGCTGTCGGTGCAGGAGGCAGGGATGTGATGTATTACCTCATCTATCAGCCGATGCAGGCGAATGATTCCGATGCGCTGTCCGTGACATGGTTCGACTATGTGGGGAACTCCATGCCTCTTCCGGACTATCCGTCACTTCACATTAAGCTGGCGAACCTGACGCCGAGCAAGAACTCAGCTGCTGCGATACAGGCCGCCATCGAGGCGCTGATGGTCACCTCACCCCTTACTGATGAAGGTGTGTACGGAGGAGTCTACGCCGACCTCCAGCCGTACATCACCGGCATGACAGTCGCAGGGGATACTGTATGGAACACATCGCCTCCAATCACGACCTACCATACGGTGAGCAGGGATACAGCAGCCTTTGTCCTTGGGACTATGCCGATACTCAATCCTCTCAACGGCACGACTGTAGGCGGAGTTGACGTCGGCGATGAGGCTGGCGACTTCACCGGAGGAGAGGATTCTGTCATTGGCGTCATCATAAAGGAGTAATGCCATGGGTGATCTGAGCAGGAACTTCTCGCGGAAGGAATTTGCGTGCAAGTGCGGATGCGGGTCGGATAACATCGACCCGCTTCTTATTGAAACACTTCAGATAATTCGGGATGCGGCCGGAGGGGCATTGACTGTGAATAGTGGTGTCCGGTGCAGGAAGCACAATACGGCCGTCGGCGGAGTGGGGGACAGTCAGCATCTCCTTGGGAAGGCGGCTGATATAACGTGGCAGCGTCCCGCCGGCGACCTTTATAACATTATATACCGTTTGTTCAAGCAGAAGAAGATCCCCCACCTTGGATATGTGAAGCTCTATACCAGACAGAATTTCGTCCATGTTGATGTGAGAAGCCCAAAATCCAATCTGGTCGCAGGGTGGATGTAGTGAATGAAATAGAAATGAATACCATCCAGAGGGATATTGGTGAAATAAAAACCACTATGGGAAAGATGGTTGAGCAGATGGCGCAGATCTCGCTTCTCAACCAGAGGCTCAGCCATCTTGAGAGTAGTATCCTGGAGTGCTCTGTGGACCGCAAGGAGATATGGAAGACGATCCGGGATATTCACGACGGATGCGTTCTGAGAGAGCCTGTTTTTCAGGATGCAAAAGCCTTCCTTTCTGGGGATGCCAGAAGGTGGTGGCAGGAATCCGCCGCACTCTCGCCGAAGCCAAAGAGCCCTGACGAATGGTTCACCCTCTTCCTTGGCGGGGGGCTCCGGAACGGGATCTGGATCGCGATCTCAAATTTGATTACAGTGCTGATTATGCGGCATTTCGGGGGGTGACGCTTTGTGTAAATGGCTCACGTGGTTCTGTCAGAAGGTCTTTGATGAATTCGAGGCTCGGGATTTTCTTGTAATAATTATTATTGGTACACTGGCTCTTCTTATTATAAAAGAAAAACTCCCTATAGATAGGATCGATGTAGTTATTACTTCGATAGTGGCCTATGCTCTCGGACGCCCCGATTCCCTTGGAGGTGGCAAGAGGGATGAATAAGAGATACTTCGCCGCCATCATTATCCTTGCCATGGTGGTCGGAGGGCTGTACGCTCTCTACACATGGCCATCCGATCCGGTGCCTGAGCCTCTTGTTGATGCTGGGGATAGAGTGTTGGAGGCACAGGCCATTCTGGCCCGGGCTGAGACAGCATCGAGGGAGGCTCTCCAGATAAGAGAGTCTCTCAGGAGGGAGGTGAGGGCCCGTGAGGAAGTGGTCCATCGTGAAGTGGCTGACTATGACGCTGATCGTATTGTGTCTGAGCTTAACGCCATGTGCGGCAACCGGTGAATGGAACGCAAGGCCGACAGGGTATACGCTTACGGAGGACTCTATCGTCGGTTCGATTGAGGATGGACGGAAGGTTGTTGAGAAGGTGAAGGGAATGGAGGGGAGGATAGATCTTCAGGATGCGGCCCTTGCCTCCATGGAGGAGAGGGTCCGCATTGTGAGCTTATCCCTCGCCGAGGCGCAGGGTCAGATAGCCGAAGTCCCGGATCTCCTGAAGAAAGCTGAGACCGAGTTCCAGACGCAGATCACCCGCGAGCGGAGAAGGGGAACAGTTGCCATTCTTGTAGTTGCGGCTGTTGCACTGGCGTTGCATTGAAAAAATCTCTTGAGGAGTGGATTGAATACTATGAAGAAAAAAGCGACAGCAGGTTCCGCATGTCTCCCGGGGAAAAAATCGTCTTCGATGAAGAAAAAGGGTTCTTCACCTTTTTCGTCGTTCCGGAAAGGGAAGCCGTCGAAGTTCCAAAAATGGTCGGAGAAGGAAAATACTGGGCGAAAGAAATAAGGGGGATGGTCGAGGCGCTTGGTCTGAAGAAGGCTCTCTTCTTCACCAAGCGCAATCCTGCCACATGGATACGCACATACGGCGGGAGGATCTACGGCTATTACATGGAGATCACCCTTGAGGAGGCGAAGCAGAAATGATCTTTGATCTACAGTTCTTCGGGGGCGGAGGCTCTTCCACCGAGCAGGTGAAGAAGCGGGACCCCATGAACCCACTGTACGAACAGGAACAGACCAACATGTTCAACGATCTGAAGCCGTACTGGGATCAGGTCGTGAACGACGGGGAAGGGTTCAACCGCGCGTACAGCATGGGACAGGACTCCCTTGCAAAGGTTCCCGGTCTTCTTGACAGAATCCCCGGACTGATCGACGAGCAGTTCTCCCGGCAGTCGAATATCTACGGGCAGCAGGACGCCATCGGCAAACAGCAGGATGCCGTCCTCGCCCAGCAGGGGGATGTCTACGGGCGGCAGTCCGGGCTCCTCGACCGCCTCGACGACATCTACGGGCAGCAGAGTTCGGCGCTTGAGAACTGGAACGGTATGCTCACCACCGGAGAGATCGCTCCCGAGCTGTACTCGAACATGATGGGCGGTATCCAGAAGGGTCTGAACGAATCGGTCGGTTCCACGCTGAACTCACTCGGCAACCGTGGCGTGCTCAATTCCTCCGTCACCACCCAGGGATTGAACAACCTGACGAGGAATGCCGCCGATTCCATGCAGCAAGGATATTCCGACCTGTGGAAATCGTCCATGTCCAATCTCGGGAATATCTACAACTCCCTTGGGCAGACCTACGGGAATGTGAACAACACATACAACAGCCTCGGGCAGACGTACAACAATCTCGGGCAGACATACAACAACCTCAACAACCGCTTCGGGGGCCTGACCGGGATGTACAGCGCTATCGGCAACAATTACAACAACGCGGCGAACACCATCAATACCAGCGCCAACACGCTGCTCGACATTCCGAGGAAGGCCATGGACGCCTTTATGGCGCCCGCCATGCCGTTCTACAATTTGAACCAGGACTACCTTAAGAACTACTACGGCCATGAGGACTATGATACAGTGGTCCATCAGGGAAAGTGAGGTGAGATGAATGGCAGTAATACAGGCACCGAAGTCAGGAGGCGGACTCTTTGATCTTCTTCCAATGATAGCGAGTGCAGCCTTTCCTGTTGCCGCCCCATGGATACAGGCTGCCAATGCGGCACGCATGGGGCTTCAGGGGAACTGGGGCGGTGCAGCCATGGCGGGGATAGGGGCTGCAACTGGAACCGATACATTCCGGGATATGTTCGGCAATATGCCAGACGTTCAGACAGGGATAGGGGATACCTTCGCCCCGGCCCTCCAGTCCAATCAGGGCACGTGGGCCAGCAATCCATACATGACAGGCAACGCAGGATCTATTCCTCAGATGTGGAATGCCCCCAACCCCTACGATCTTGTCCGAAGGAGATGAGCTGAATGGGAATAGTCGTATCCCAGTATAACCCGTGGAGGGAGCAGCTTGCGGCCCAGCTCCTCGGAATGGTTGGGGGGAAGTATCTCGAAAACCAGCGGGCGTCAGAGGCAAGCAAGAAGTATGGTGCCCTCACCGCCCTCTACCCAGCGGAGGGGACAGATCAGGAAACATCATCCCTCAAGCTGAGGGAACAGGCCGAACTCGAACGTCAGAGGGGTGACATGGATGCAATCAACCTTGTGGCCCAGATGAGCCGTCAAGGGCTCTCTGGCGCGCCTTCAGGCAGCATTGAGGCATTTATGCCGTCTCAGAGTGGAGTGTGGTCTCAGGGCAACTCTAGTGGCATTCCGGGGGTAGTGCAGGCACCAACCACATTAAATGAAATGATGGGATCGGATGCTGCAGGAATCAGACCCGCCGGAGAAGCCCTCAATGTAAATAGTTATGATCCCTCCATGGCGGACCGGCTCCCATTCTCTATGAGCCCGGAGGGGTATATGGCCAAGGGGGCTGTAACCCCTCAGGTCCGGACGATGGAGATGATGAACCGCCTCGGAGATCCCCGGTTCTCTCCCTACGCCAAGGAACTTCTCGCCATGATAATGACCTCGAACGACATCTACAGCAAGCGGCGCGAGGATAACTACAAGGACCTCGATGCCTTCTCTGCTGCCACGGCTCGGGCAGCTCAGAGAAACTATGGAATGAAGACGGCGAGAACCCCTTCTGAAGGTGTCGCCACTCTCGGAAACTTCATTGGCAACCCCTCAACCATTTTTGCTCAGAATGAGCAGAACGCGTCGACATCCGCTGACAATGCGGCGAAGAATGCGGCAGCTCTTGAGGTCGCCGACAAGAATGCTGATGCCGCAGTGAAGGTTGCCGGCATCAACGCTTCTAGACCCTATGGGTACGGCGGCAACGGTTACATTCCCAAGGATCCGAACGCATATAATGTGGAGGCTACTGGAAGGACTCTTTATTCTCAAGCTCTTCGCGATGCCTCTCTCGCTCTCAAGGAGGCGAAGGAATCCGGTCTAAATAAATTCAAGACTCCTGCAGATGAAACTGCGTTCAAGAAAGAGTATGTAGGAAACGCAATGGCTTCCTCGGGGTATAAGCTCGGCACCAACGGAACGTGGGTTTATGTCGGAAGCACTCCTCAACCGGATGGAACAGGAACCGGAGCTGCTGCATCTTCCTTTGCGCCCACTCAACAACTATGGTCGGACAGATTAAACAACCCGAATAACACCCCTGAGCAGAATCAGATCAGGGACAAGTTCTTCTCGGATCTCAACGCTGCTCCGACAATTCAGGATGCCATACGGATCGCAGGTTCATTCCCGATAAACGGACAGTACCTCCCGTATCTTGAGGCTGAGAAGCTTGCAAAACAATATTACAAAGGGGCTGTCAATCTCGGAGGCGGGTTCTAATGGAATTCAATCTCACTGAAGAGCAGTTAAGGGAGGAGGCGAAGAGACTGGGAGGGGCCCCGCAAGGGGTTCCTCCCCCTGCTCCTGCTGGTGGCGGAGGGTTTAACCTCACGGAAGAACAGCTTGCGCAGGAGGCCCAGCTTGCAGAGGACTCCCAGAGAGCCCCGTCCTATCTGCGAAGCGCAGGTCTCGGTCTCACAAAGATTCCCGCTGAATCGTGGGGTAATCTTGCTTATGAGGATCTTACATCGAGGGGCGCTGTGTGGGATGGGACCATGGGGGACCCCGGTGATGTGAATTACCTCAAGGATCATGGATATTCAAATGAGAAGATCATCTCCATGAACCCTGAGGAGATTAAACGGGCTGTGACGGATGTTCATTCAGCCGGGAGACCGACTATTGGCGGTCAGGTATCCGACTATGTGAAGGAGACCGTGAGAGGGGAGCCCTTCTCCACGGAGAAGTACGGAGAGAAGGGTCCGCTCCAGACCGCATACCATACGACCATGGACATTGTTGACAAAGCTGCACTCAAGGCCCTTCCTGTTGTTGCGGACTGGGGAGAGCGCAAGTTCGCCCAGCGCGATGCAGACGTTGAGAAGGACGGGCTCCTGACGACCCTGCTCCATGGAGCGATACAGAATGCCCCAACATCCCTGAGCTTCCGCATCCCCGAGATTCTTGCCAGAGTAGTTGCAGGACCAGCCGCAGCAGTTGTGGCGAGCCTCCTTAATACCAGTGCAGAGTCCAAGATGGAAGCCGGCGAATCTCTCCGGGAGCTCGAACCCATTCTCGGAAGGAAGGAAGCATTGAAACAATCCCTCGGGGTGAAGGAGAAGAACACCCTTTTCCTCGGTGTGACAAATGCCCTTCAGGCTGTGGCGATGAACAGTTCTCTGACTGAGCCGATCTTCAAGACCCTGAAGAAGATGCCCGGTATAGAGAAGTCCCTCGATGTTCTGAAAAAACACGCCCCTGGGTTTCTGAAAAAGACTCTTGCCCTTGCTGCTGATGTCGGGATGGAAGGCGTTGAGGAGGCGGCACAGCTCAAGTTTCAGAGCGACGCCTCGGGGAGGAAACCTACTGCTGGAGAGTATGGGATGGCCGCTGCTCAGGGAATATTCTCTGGAGGAATCCAGACTGCGGTGACCCGCGGCCTTGCCGATATAAAGAGCAAGGGGCTCCGCAATAAGATTAATATTGATCTCGTTAATGTCGCAAGGAATGTCTGGGAACCGAGGATAGTTGAACTCACAAAAGAGGATCCGATAACAGGCAAGCCCCTTATGACAAGGGAACAGGCGATGGCGAGGCTCGGCCTTGCCAGAGACGCCTTCAATGCAGAGAACGCTGAAGCCACATTCACCTTTACCGTCGAGACGCTTGCGAAGGAATCGGAGAAGGAAGAAGCCGTTGCCAAGGCAAAGCTTCTCCGGGAGGCAAACATTGCCGCCACAAATAAAATCCCGACGGTTCAGACCATCGAAGCTTCCGCTCCTGTGGATGATTACAATATTGCAAAGTCGGAAGCCCTGACGGAGGAAGACAGGGGAAAAGACAGCCAGTCAAGGGTTGACCCGGGGACAGAGGCCAGGGTAATTGAGGGGAATACCCAGTCGGCCATCTCAACTCACATTGGGGAGGATGTTCTCCCTGATTTTGAAAAGAATCATATCGGATTGTTCGGCGTGAAATGGGATGGAATAACTTCCAATTACAATGGGCTTGGACATATTGGCGGCATCATCTCGTCCACGGTCGAGGCATACAAGAGCCAGATCCTGAACGGCACAGTTCCGGCCGGTGTCCTTGAGGCCATGTATGGTCAAGTGTACAACGCGCTTGTCGTTGAGGGGATTATCAAGACCGGGGAAGTTCAGCCGGACGGTTCCGTCCTATCGAAAGACATCGATAGAAAAAACTTTATAGACAACCAGATGAAGGGGAATAATATCCGTGGAGTCGCCTTCGAGCTCAACCGCAAGAACAATGAATACCTCACTACAGTTTTAACCCAAAGACTGATCCAGCTCCAGAGAGATATTCAAATCTCACAGGGGATGAAAAGGATCGAGCTTGAGAAAGAGATATCTGGAATAAAGGAACAGCTGCAGGGAATCAGGGATGGCCATGTCGTTGATCTTGATGTTGTGGATGAGCTCAATAATCGTGTCCCCAAGGATGAGAACGAGGATGACACGGATCCCATGCACATCAGCAATATGGAGAACATTAAGGAGTCTGATAAAAAGCAGCGGGAGCTCGTTGATAAGGCGATTACTGGGGCTGGAGGCGAACCGTCGACAACCACTCTCGACACAGAGGAAAGCTTGCAGGGGTTGGATTATAACAGGGAAAATCCATTGGACGTCATGGAGATTAACGAGTTTATCAGGGAGTTCAATGAGGAGTACAAGCAGAAGGGAAACGCTCAGGACACTATTGACGCATGGTTTGAACGCAAGCATGGGTACGGCAAGGGCTCTCCATTCAGATCTGCCCCCAAGAGTGAATTCGGTAGAATACTTCAGAACATCATCTTTTATCGGGAGCGCATGGCTGATATTGAATCAGCAATGCTAAATGCGCACACCGAAGAGGAAAGGTCAAAGCTGAGTTCCACCCTGTCCGCGTTCGGAAAATCCTACATTACACAGATGGATATGTTCCGCAAGGCAAGCCCCGCCTCGATGGTTGAATATTTTACAACCGAATGTCAATCACTTCATAATGCCGATGTGCTTGAAGTTCTTAACCTTTTGAGAGAGAGCACCGCAATGGTGATAGTAAGGAAAATTGACAAACTGTACGGGGCTGAGGTTGCCGACAAGTTCCTTCAATTGTGGAGGGATCGTTCCGAAGCTCTCCGTGATGTGTTGTCGAAGGAAGTTCCTCCAATGGATGAAGCTGACTTTGCGGCTCTAGAGGAGAAGGTTGATGCTCTCCTGACTCCCGGCGGACTACCACTCTCCAACACGCAGAAGGCTGACATCCTTGCAGATCTCGAGCTCGCCTATCTCCGTGGAGCAAGGGGGGTAAATCCGATCAATTTCCGAAACGGGCTCCCCGTTGATTTTCTCTATCATTTTGAGAGGATATGGAAGGGGCGGGAGGAGAACGCCAGAAGAACCGGAGCTGACCCGTCCGAGATGGATATAGTCAGCGCGGAGCGAAGGCTCAAGCTGGATGAGCTTGACCCCACCATGGTTGGGTACCTTGAGGATTCAGTGAGGGATAGTCGCACTGGAGAGATGAAGGCCAGGTACCGCGTGAGGCTCGGTGAGATCGCGAAGCTCATGGCAAAGCGAAAAAAGTCTGTGCGTGAAGCTGCCCTTGCCGATGAGACATCCGTCAACCAGACGGATACTCTCAATGAGCCGATGGCTACTGTTGGTGATGCGATCAAGGACGTCCCCTCGGTGGACCCTCTCTTTGGAGAGTCTAAGCAGATTGACAATGAGGAAGCGAATGATATTCTCAAGTTCACTCCCGGGGGAAACACCCCCATGTCAAAGGCTGAGGCAGCGAAGTCAACAGGGGTCATAGGAAAGATCCTCTCGTGGTTCTATGATCGCAAGGCGTCCCGTCCAAAGGCATTTAACGCGATATGGGAGCCCATGCACCAGTGGATTTCCGGCAAGGAGACCCATCTTGAAAAGGCCATATCGTCCATCCGGGATAAAATAAAGGCCGACAAATCCGGGCAGATAACCGAAGAGGCAATCACGGCACTGCTGATCCATCCGGCCAACATGGACATCTCCAGTTTTTTCATCGGAGAACTTGAGCAGATCCGTACCGAGATTGAGGCTGTCCGCAAGGTGATATCCGAGACAATAGCCATGAGAACAAAGATGGGGCTTGGCGGAAAGATCAAGAGTACCCGTGACCTTCTGGCTTCCATACGGAGGGACGCGAGAAATGATGCCCGGACCAACCCGGACTATCACCCTGATCCTGACGCCATTGCCAAGTTCGCAGTCGAGGCTATGTCTGCAGGAGAGGCTCCAACGGTGGAGGCTGGTGTTCAACTCGCATACGACGTCCTCAATGGAAATAAGTATGGGGAGGTGAAGGTAGAGGCGATGCCGGCATACGCGAGAGAACTCCTTGAGTATATGCCGTCTCCCTCCGTCCAGCTTTACCTGAATGCCAGAAAGCTCGTACGGAATACAGCCCGGGAGATAAGCTACAATGCCCTCCTCAACGATACAAAGATAGCCTCTGATACACAGACGCCTGGCACTGTACAGCTCAAGGGTGACGGGAAGAATAACAATTATTATTCTCTTGAGGGGAAGTGGGTGGATCCTGAAGTAGCAAAGGCCATGAATCAGGACGCGAAGCCCAGGAAGCAGATTATGAATTCTCTGATGCTGATGAACTCCATCTTCAAACAGAACAAGATTATCTACTCATTCACGTCCTATGTAAACAACTTCTTCGGGAACTTTGCCCTTCTCCAGATGGGAGGAGTTCCCCTTCACTACTCGGTGACCGCGTATCCTCAGGCCGCGAAGGATGTCATCCGGTGGATCACTACCGGAGAGATGACTCCGCAGGTGAAGGAGGCAATAGATGCCGGGCTCTTTCAGGGAACGATGACGCGGTCCGAGCTTGCCCTTTCATCAGTAGACCTCGATGCCCTTGCGAGGGAAAATACCTTTGAGGGAATCAACAAGATTCTCTTTAAGATCACCCGTATGATGGAATCGAACAAGGTTGGTGCTGGTGGACGGGCTGTCTATGAGGGGATAGAGCAGATCCACAGGTTTATTGGTTATCAATACTTCAGGAATGTCGGGGCGAATATGACGACACAGACGGGGACTGGAAAGTTTGGCCCCCTTGCCCCGATAGCAAATCTCCTGAGAAGGAATCAGGTGAAGCTGGAGCCTGCTGCTGCTGCAAGGGAAGTCGACCAGACATTGTTCAATTACCGAGATCTGCCGGTGGCGGTGAAGGCTCTCAGGGATACGGGAATTCCATTCATCTCCTTTCCATTCCTTGCGGGACGGAGCATGCTGCGGAACAGCTATCATAACCCCCGTGGGGTAGCGTCAATGGTCATCACCGGGATGATCCTTCGTGAGATGTTCAAATATGGATTTGACAAGGAGCTGGAGCTTGAGGGGTGGATACCATTCTGGCAGTCGATAGATCCTCTCCAGCGGGCGAACGCAAGATTCACCGAGGATCGCATTGGGGCGGCAAGGGGAGAGTTTACATTCGGCGGACCAGCCATGCTCCCGATTGAAATAGCGAGAGGCAAGTCGTTCTTTGGAGATTTTCCCATCATCGACAAAGACAGTAAGACTGATGGTGAAAAGGTTATAGATGTCGCAAAGCATATTGGGGCGACACTCGGGCCGTCAATGCTCGTCTCTCCGTACCGTCAGTGGAAGGCTGTCCATGAGGGGAGAAGAAGTATCCCTGAGGCTCTTGCCAGAACAGCAGCCATAAGGACGCGCCCGATCACAAGAGAGCGAGTCGAGAAGGATGTCTACATTATCGGGCTGAAGATCAAGGGGTTGTGGAAGGAGTTTGCACAGGAAAGGGATTCAGATAAATACAATAGAAAGGATATTGAAGAGCTTCAGGCGCAAACGCAGAAGAAGGTGACCGAACTGCGCAAGATGCAGCAACAGTTGAAGAAGGACTTCCGGGATCCGTACAATAGACTGACGTCCGATGAGTAGGGGAGGGGGGCTTTAAGCCCCCCCTTATTCTAAAGATCAGGCGGCAGATTCCCCAGCTCTCTCATTTTCTCCAGCAGAATCTCGTTCCGACACGACTCGCAGATCTTCTCTCGCTTTCCATTGCGGGTATAAAAGTAGATCGGTCCCCTTAGAAGCTTTCGGCACCGTCCGCACGTCAAGGAAGATGCCTCTCCCCGTCTTTTTGTTTTCTCGCTCACACCGTTCATCCTCCCTCCACGTAATATCCATCGCCTGCGTCAGCGTGAATGTCTCCACATAAGCCCCGTCCTCCACATCGCACACGATCATGATCCCCTGCGGGGCCCGGGTATTTCTCTTGATGTCCACCACCTTCAGGTAGCAGACGTTGTTCCCTCCCGAGTGGCGGTGAATCACATAGCGCCTTCCGGCCTGAAGGTAATCCGAGTGGAATGACTTGAGGTCCATAGCGATTCCCCTGCGGGTGTCATTGGAGTCTATTAATTTTTCATCGATGGACAGGCGTCTCCGTCTTCTACTTGAGCTTGCCATCTTTGCCGAGAAGATGAATGTTCTCAGCCCCAACCTTGCTTACGAATGGGGCGAGTCCAGTATTGTAAATGGTCCCTATGATAACGTCGTCAATAATAAGATTATAATTCTCTGCCCACCGTTCCTTCAGAGTCATCATTTTCCCTCCTCCTTCCACCTGCTCACACGCCAGCCTCTACTACGCCTTGGCACCACATACCCCCGCGCCGGGTAGTTCTTCGCAAGCTCGTATAACCCATCCTCCTCCATGATTTCCCTGATGATACTTTCGAGTGCGGGATTTGTCATTGGTATATCCCCCTCCTCAGCACCGGCAGGCTCATGGTCAGGTCCATCGACGCTCTCTTCATGGTTGCCATCTCCCGGCATTGATAGGAGATGTCTTTTTTCCCATCTCTTGCCACGACCAACACCGCATTCCCTGCATTGATAAACCTCTTCGCCTCACCGATAGCGTACTCCAAATCCTTCATCCGCTGTTCTTCGGATTCCGATAACATTCTCATTCCTCACCCTCCTCAATAGGTCCGGAGCATTTCCTCATATGGAATTCCCGCTGTAGCCCACAACAATGTTCACAATCCAAGATTTCTTCCGCTTCTCCATAATCTCTTGCCACAATCTTTTGATCCTCTAGAGCCTCTGGACAGCTATATATCATTCCTCACCCCTCGCTTTCTTCATTCCCAATAAATTCGGAGTTGCTGTAAAGGAGGTACACGCTTTTCCAAGCTCGTACCCACTTCTAAAGGCTAGGAAAATCTCGTTAGCCTTACCGTTTTTGTAGACGTACCCTTTATCCCAAAGTCTCTTTGGTTCCAAGTCAATACTTGGAACTTTATCGTGGTATATCCGCTCGAACTCTTCCATCAAATCTTCACGTTCTCTTTCTTCAATCATCATTCCTCGCCCCTCGCTTTCTTAATGGCCTCGCACACATCCTGATATTCCTCATAGTAGGCAGGATTAAATACAGACGAATCAATCAGCCATTTCGCCCCTTCGAGGGCTTCCAGCATCTCCGGTGCGGCGGAAGCAAGCTGTGCGTTTCTCTCAGCATCTTCTGGAGTTTTCCCCCAGCAGATACCAAACAGCTCCCCATCTGCGTCATAGATCCATCCGTGGGTCGCTGTCCACGGGGCTTTGTTAATAGTCATATTCTCCACCTCACTTTTTATTACATATATTGTCCGAAGATGCGGTGTCCAATGGCATCCATGGCGCGCCTCTTCTCACGGAAGTAGTTCGACTGGGAGATTCCCATCTCCCTCATGATCGCCTCTCTATCCATCCCGATGACATACTGGGATTCAATGATCTGCCTCTGCTGCCAGTCCAATGCCGCTATCGCATTGCTGATCGGTTCGAGGAATCTCATAATCACCTTCAGTTGCCTGTCTTCACATATCCCCTCGGCAGTCCGCTCAACTGAGCTGACGAAGCCCCCTCCCTGCACACGCTGCCCGGGAGAGGAGGAGCTGAGAAGGGAGAAGAGATACTCCCTCCTCTGAAGATACTTCTCTACTTTCACCCCATACTCCAGAAGGATCTCGTCAAGATGCCTACGGGAAGATTCGCTCATTGAATCGCTCCACATCGAAACTTTTCCACACGATGATCTCAGTCAGCGGCTCGTCAATTCCATCGTCGTACACCCTGGTGATGGAGCAGTCGTCATTCCATCTGTCGTCAGGCCATACTTGCATCTCCGTGAGCACATCGAGTACGATCTTCAGGCGATTGTTCGTGTCCCAATTCGGGATGACCAGCTCCTTATCCTTCAGCTTCTTCGGTACATGGAGGAATACTGAGACCCCTGTCCGTCCTACTATCGGAACCTCGCACTGAGCGAAGAGCTTCCCGCATGATTCGATACTCGCTCCCGCCACACCCTTCCACATCTTTCCCTCGGCGGAGATGTATCTCCCCTTGCCCGCTCCCGTCCTATTTGGATAGGCCGAGTTCACTGATGGGGGGAGTCCCGGGACCCATGCGCAGAAGACCTCGTCAGAAATAAACGGGTTGAGTATCCCCAGCTTTGACGGAACTCCCCACATATTCGTCGGATCAGGCAGGTTGAAGAGTTTTATTCGATATCCGCAGTTGGAAATGACATTTGATATCCTGCTCTTGGACAGACCATGGCCGTCCCCTATCTGCTTGTGGGAGTACCCCATTGCGAACAGCCCGAGGTATCTCCTCTGCACCGGCTCCATCGTGAGGAGTGCCCTTGACCTGATACATATATCGGGAATCTTATACGCCTGTGGATCCAAAGCCTCCAGCCCCTCTCTCTGTATCCGATATCACATCTTCCTTGAGGATCCCCTGCACCACGGGAGCGATGATCACCTGAGCGAGACGGTCGCCCCCTTCCCATTCAAAGATCTTGTGCCCTCTGTTCTCAAGGATGATGCCGATCTCCCCGCGGTAATCGCTGTCTATCGTCCCGGGAGAATTCGTGAGAGAGATCCCTGCCTTCAAGGCGAGCCCGCTTCTCGGTCTCATCTGCATCTCGTATCCCTCGGGGATCTCCACAGCCCATCCGGTTCTCACGAGCTGCCGTTCATTTGGCCAGAGCTTCCCTCCTTCAATCACATAAAGGTCAAACCCTGCCGACCCCTTTGTCTTGTATTTCGGAAGGATCGCGGAATCATCAAGCCTCTTAAACTTCAGGAGTATCGTCATTCAGTCGCCCCTCCAATTCACTTAACTGCTCAGCAAGGTACTCGCATTCCCTCGTTACAAACTCAAGGTCGCACGTTTCAATAGTGTCTCTGGGGCCCGCACAGTGGAATCCGAAGGACCACTCCTTCGTATCCCCGAGAAGAGATGGTCCGCCCCAAGTAATGCCTCCATAAATATTGATTGCTTCGTTAATCGGATCATCGCTCCCCGGCATATTGTCCTTGTAGGAAAGCCCAAAGAGAGGGTGCCCTTTCGGGACCTCGACATATCCGCAGTAGAATCCCTCTTTGCGGAATGGATTGGATTTACAATCGTTGTAGACTGTATATGCGGGATATCCTGCCGCCGTAATCCAGCGTGTGTTAACCATTTCAATTCCTCCTTTATAGTTTGTGCGGAGAGGGAAGCCCCTCTCCGCCGGATTCATCAGAACGGAATGTCTACGTCGTCGACAGCGGTACTCTTACTGTCGTCGGAGAATCTGTTCACCTCCTCGTTCCAGTTAGTCAGCCTCTCCACAAAGACAGTAGCCTGCACCCCGTACTTCTCGTCCTTCTTCAGGGAGAGTTTTCCGTGAACCGAGATGCAGGTTCCTTTCTCCACCTTAACCCACTCGGTCATCTTCCCGGAGACGAAGACGTTGATATACTGCACCCCGTACTCCTTGCCCTGATAGTCGGCAAGGGAGAAGGATGTGTACGCTATCCCCTTCGCCGTTGTACCCGTCCTTGGCTCACCAGCTACCCGTCCTTCAACTGTAATCCTATTCACCTGTACCACTCCTCCTTTGATAATCCATTGAGCTCCTGATGTGCCGTGTGGCCTCTTCTATCGCAAGGTCCATATCCCCTGACCACCATTTATAATCAACCCGTATCGCCGGCGTGCTGTTGCTGTCAATGACATGGACGCTCATCCCTGAATCGGATGCGAATTCGAGGAACCGCTTGATGGGTGCGCCTACCCCTTGATGCAGCTTCGGGAGATAGACCGTGACGTTGTTCATCCTCCAAGCACCTCCCTCATCTCATGCCCGAGATCGGTGAGGCGTTCTATAGCCCTGCTTCTCCAGCATCCGTTGAAGTCGTCCTGGATTATTGAGAACTCGTTCGCCTGACACTCTTCCAGACCGGGGCAGCCCCCACAGAAGAGGTCGATGTTTCTGTTGTCCATAAAAATAAACTCAACAATTCTTTCAGCCAGAGTATCCCTGCTCATAGTCTTCCCTCCCTATATGATGAGTTGATATGTCTTTCCATTTTGTCTGACCTTCCCCATCTCCAAAAGAGAATCCAATATCGGAATGATCTCTCCCTTCTTCCGGTGTGTGTACCGCATGATGTCCCGGAACTCTATCCAGAGGTGTCCATTCGCGTGGAGCTGCTGCATCTTGTTCATAACTTCAATGAGAATTTTGTCGTCCCTGTTCATCGGGACGCTTCCAAGAATATCAAGGATTGAAATCCTGAGTATCCTTATAGCGTTGATGGCACATTCCATCGCCTCCACGGGGATCTGTCCTCCCCATTCCCCCATCGATACAGCGTAAAGAGTTGCCAGCTTCAGCCCCACCGCCTGATACCTTGTGAAGGCGGCGCTGAGTTCTATGAGATATTCACTCTCCGATGCTATCTTGTCCAACTCCCGTTTGAGCTCGTGGCGCAGCTCTCCGAGGGAGTCGATCTCGAACCGGACGGGGTGCAGCTCGCCGAGAGACTTCGCAAATCCAATAAGCTTTGATTCCCATTGACGGTCAACCTCACCAGGCGTATCCATCTCAAAGTCCTTGGAGGTGTAGGGAACAAATAGTGTTCTGGCAAGGAACCCTCCCCTGAGATCCGCCTTGACGTCCTTCTTATCCAGCATCCAGTCAATGTTTGTCCCGCCGAGAATGGAGAGGCAGGGGTTCTCGACATTAAACTCTCCGCCCTTGAGCAGCCTTTTGTAGGAATCAGGACAGTCATACATATCCGCCAGCATGTCCTTGATTCCAGACATATACTCCTTGTCAAACTGAGAGAGAGCGGATCCAAACTCCGACCAGACGAAGCATCCCTGTGGTTCCCTGCTCAGAATCTCAACAAGCATCTCCCGCGAGAAGTCGTCCGGAAGGAGAGATACGTTGGCGTTGTCCATGAGATCCCTTGCAATATTGATGGCCGTCGTCTTGCGGTAGACGGATGATGGGGCCACGAGGACAGTCCAAATATTGGGGTAGAGGGGCCTGCCCCCGAACCCTTGAACGCAGGCCCTCCTCCTCACTGATGACGATATTGCTGTAAGCCCGCTGAATAGATGGAATACTGTAGGGGCATCAGTCAGCGTCTTTGCAAAGTCTACGTAGTCCCGCAAGAACCCTCTCTGCGGTATAGCTAGAGATACCAAGGCCTTGAGTCTTTTGTCTCTTTCGTCGAAAGGGATTTGGACTGGCAGCTACCTCTGGAGCCGCCACCTGCCACGCAAGACCAGCGGGAGATTTTACCCCGCACACTCTTCCGCAATCCCAGTACCCCTTGATCCGGGCACAGGTGATGGGAGCCGAATCATCGAGGGCATGAAGGATCTTTCTGTCCGTCTCCGATGGAGAGTACCTTGGGTATCTCCTTGATATTTCGTGGATGTATCTCGGACTCCTATGGAACCCACATACGTTGGATATCCATGCGTACCATTCGGGTTCCGATAAGGTGGAGGCCTGATCCTCGCAGTGTTTAAGAAAGGGGCACCGGCTCACCATCATCCGTATCTCTTCGGGGGTCTCTGAGGATATTGGCATCTTCTCCGGAGCGTAGATCTCCGGGCCCAGCTCACGAAGTTCTTCCTCCGTCAGATCCGGCAGCTTCCAGTTCTGATACTTGAGTTCGACTACGCGGGCTGGCTGGTACTTCAGGTTCTTTGTATTCGGAACCCTCAGTATCCGTGCCGTATCGCAGGCTGCCCGATCTCCGCCAATCCTCTTCGCGAGCTCCTTCATTGAGGAGATGAGAAGATTCTTTTCCTCTGTCGTGCTTGCGGGGACGGCAAGCCTGCGGTAGGCATGGAACCCTCCGCCAGTTCTGACGATGGCATGCCACTGAAATCCATCCCACAGGCGGTGAGCACAGGCCGACATATCCCCTCCGAAGTCCTTTGCATCCATGTCCATCCACAGGGCGGGGAGGGAGGAGACCGCATCAGCAGTCCCCTCCTTCCGTGATCTGAGCCCGACACCGAAGAAGAGGTTTGTCTTCAGTGCCAGGAGTTTATCCGGGACATCCCTCTCTTCAAGCCAGAACTGCCGGCGGTCCGGAAGGGAACGGATCTCCAGATATCCATCCTCTTTGCAGTTCCGATAGAGCTCTCTAAAGAACGTCATTTCAGCAGGTCGTCTGCCTCTGGATTCAACTTCTTCTCAAGGACGACAACCCCTCCGGCATCTTCCGCCTTCTTCACTACTCTTCTCAGTTCAAGATCCTTCTCAAGTTTGGAGACATCTCCCTTCGAGAGATTCTTCATGTCATCCTTACCTGTGATCTCCTTGAACTTTGCCATGATGTCATCCTTCTTCCAGCCAAGCTCCGAGTAGGACATGAAGATCCCGCGGGCAAGATCGAGGGGTGTGGCCTCCCTCTTCTTCTCCATCATGTTGGGAGTCGAGTGCTTGTCCGGAGCAGAAGCCGCATTCCCGTCATCGTCATCTTCGGATACGACACCAAGGATTGCAGAGAGGGAGTATCTTCTGGCATAGGTGATGCAGCTCCCTATACCCTGAGGGTCGTTCTTCACCGGCGTCATGTGGAGGCATGAGGAGATAAACTGCCCGCTGCTGTGGAGCAGGGTTGTCACCACGCATACCCCGGTGTTAGATGGCTCCATCGTCTGAACAACAGCGAGCCCATGCTTCGAGAGCACTGGCTGTACCGTCTTGACCACGGTCGCAAGGTCAGCATAGGTGGATTTGAAGAAGGGATTCTTCGCATCCTTCGGGACGATGCTGAACTCGGACTGAGCAAGGCAGAGAGCTGCCGCAACCTCACCTATACTTTCGGATTGTTTCCACACGGGAGCTCACCCCTCTTCTCAAAGTATTTATACATGGTATCCATCCCGTCATCAGCCTGCATGGAATTCTGCATAGCTATCCACTCGTCCTTGGTCATGCACATCTCCTGCACTTTGCGTTCAAGGTAGGCAACCCTCTCGTTCAGGAGATAGACTTCCATCTTCAGTCTATTCATCTCGTTAGTCTGCATCAGTTTATCTTCCTTTCCGTGTCCATGATTATTACTCCGCGACCCTCCTCGATATACTTGAGGAAGGCCCTGGCCTCCATAGTGGCCTGTGCAAGATCAACCATCTGTCCGACAAGCTCGGGGTTTTCCTCCGTCATCCGCTTTAACTCAGACGCAGTCATATCCTCGTTTGCAATGATGAGCTGGTTACTCAGAATCCTTTTAAGCGCAGACATCCCGTATGTTCCCACCACTCCACCTCCATTAAAATGCCCGGGATATTTCTACCCCGGGCTGAATGCAGCCTGTTTGCTATGGCCTGTAAAGGCACGGGTCCCCCTGGAACCCACAGTAATTGCAGCACCATGAGGGGAGTTCCCCCGGATCAGGTGCGTCGGTTTGACTGGAGATGTAAAAGGCCTTCTCCCTCAGGTTGTCCAACCTCTTCTCATTGTAGTCAACGACATCGACAGGAAGAGGAAAGTCTACGCTGTCTTTGCACAGGGCGATGACCGCCATCTTCCGAATGGACAGACTTCTCGCGTACTCGCCGGCCGAATAGATCGTGAGCTGATCGAGGTACTGAGGGTACTTTGATTCAGTACCAAACTTCTTCCACTGCTTGAAGGCGAAACCATTCATGGTCTTGATATCACCCATGATCCACTCGCCATTCTCACCACAACGGAGGACAATGTCGTGATGTCCCCGGATCTCCACGTTGGAACAGACCGGGATGACCGTCTCTATCTCCGCTTCCTGAGAGCCGGAGTTGTGACGCACCTCCCATGTATCCCATGGAGGCTGAAGGAACTCAACCGCCACAGCCTCAAGGACTGTTCCGATTTTGAACGTGAGCATTGTCTTTCCTGAATGGGGCTCCTCAAGTCTCCGGACGGCTTCATACCAAAGCTTCCGGATGCAGGGGTGTCCGAGGCCGGACGCCCTGAATACGATTGCCATATTAACGCCACCTTCCCAGTAATATGATACTACTCGTTGCTGCCATAATCAATCGGATCCCCCACACTTTTCCTACTCATAACTGCCTTCAGGACACACGCCTGTATATCTTCATACAACCGCTGGAGCTGGTCCAGATCCCTGATGTAGAATGTGAACTCTCCATTCTCACACTCGATTCCGAGGGCGTAGAAGTTTCCGTTGGGATGATATGGGAGATCCGACGGGATATTGAAAAGTGAAACGTTGTACTCCTCCTCATCCCTCGGATGTATACTGCTGTACATATTCATGCCTGAACCTCCTCCTTCTTCTCCACGCACTTGAGGATAGCTGCCCCAAACTGTATGTTCAGGCTGTACATTTCCTCCGGTGAGTTGAAGTATAACGTCACCCTTCCGTAATCGAGGATAAACTCCACTGTATAAAAATCCGTTCCAGCAAGGCAATCCTTATCAAACTTCGTTGCCTTCACCCTGTATGGATTCTTATCATCAGCCTTCCGCATGAAGTTCATGTTCATCATATCGCAACCTCCTCCTTCTTCTGCCTTCCTCTCCATTCCTCAACACGCTTCCGGGCACTGTCACGGTAGGCTGAGTCAATGTACTTGCCGGACACGGAGGCATAGAAGTTCCCATGCTGGTCCGATGATGTGTGAAGGTTCCCCCCAAACTTCAAGAAATCCCCTTCCTGCAATGCGTGAGCTTGAAGGTAATTCTCCGCTTCCTCCGAAGTCACATCGAGAGAAGCCCTGAACCGGACGAGGATGGAGTCCATCCTGCCAGTCTCCTTTCCCTCCGGTGTACGGCGGTGGGCTCCAACGAGAAGGGTGACAACCTTCCCGTACCTGTCCTCCTTCACGCCGTAGTTCTTCAGTACCTGGCACTCAGTTCCCGAGTCTATAGTAAACATATTTCACACTCCTCTCCATACCTCAAATCCGCACACCGGACACCACCAGTGCTGGACGCCATTGGGAAGATACTCCGACTTGAAATACTTATGGCCGCAGCGATGGCAGATCATCACGCGTCCTCAATCATATCTGGAAAGAATTCCTCATACTCATCTGCGGGGAGTTGTGATTCACACCAGAGGAGAGCCTCTTCCTTCGTGACGGGGATGATACCATACCCACCGCAAGTGCCGCCGCCATAGGCAGGACGCCCGTACCGTGAGAGCGGACCGCCTTCTCCTGCGAGAAAGAAATTCCCTCTGGGCGTCATGTACAGCCTCTCGGAGATGTAATGAAAATCTCCGAGATACGCCTTGCTCTCACCTCTGCCTATTTCCATCGCCGTTGCCGTGTCGTACCGCTTGCCTTCGATTACTGCTTTCATTTCCATTCCTCCTTATGTATTCTCAATCCATACGCCGTCAATGTACTCGGCACCGCACTCAGTACATACAACGATGCCCCCTCCCTGCTGTGGGGTAGTGGCCCACGAAACAGGGTGATTGCATTTACAACATCTCCCCGTGTAAATTGCGCACTGGATGCCTACCTGCCCAAGGATCCTCATTTTTTATCTCATCCCTTGTTTTATATTCAGAACAATTATCACATCTCCGCTTCGCCGAAGGGGAGTCAAGCAGCTCCTTCGCTTGACGCACCGAGGGGAAGTGGAACACTCTCGTCATCCGAGACGGAGCTTGCGTGGATGCCGAGGATGTGATCGCTCGCTTTCTGAGCCTGCGCTGAGGCGAGGATGATGAGGTGAGAGTCACCCTCTATCGCCCTCTTCCAGTGCTGGATGTAGGCAGCAGCGTTATCGATAACGCTGTTGTCTATCCTACACATGGAGCAGAGCATTGACGAGCAAAGCTCCGCCACGAGTTCCTCCTTTCCATAGGCGGAATGATCATGTCCTCCCGTAATTCCACGCTTGAGTCTTGACGCATGCCCGGTCGAATGACCGAGCTCATGGAACAGGGTTGAGTAGTACTCTGCCTCCGAGTGGAACGTTTCCTTCGGAGGCAGAGTGACCGAGTCCTCCGATGGACGGTAGCATGCCACAGTCCCCTGATGTCTGATGGAGGGAGGATTCTTGTAGAGGGATACAATCCTCTCAGCCTCAGTAATTGGACTGAAGTCTATAGTCTTCTCGTCATGATGGCGGCGGGGGATTCCTTCACACTGACCGACCTCGAAGACGGTGTAGGATTTCAGCATAGCAAATCCGTTATCCTCGCCCTCTCGTGGCGGAAGGAACTTCCAGAAGATGATGGAGGTTCCCTTCTCCCCCTTCTTCACGTGCCCGCCTGCTGCACGGGCAGCGTTGAACGTGAGGTACTCCCCCGGCTCAAGAAGCCAGGTGTTGATACCCCTATAAGATTTCCCGGTAGTCCATGACGTGGGGAAGGATGGGCCACCAGTCCAAGGCCTGCGCCATGGGGGCACACCCCTCTCCAACATAGAGAGGATGCGCCCAGTGACCTCCTCGTATTTAGTAGTCATCGTCCCACGGTTCCTCCCATAGGGACGGATCCACAAGACGCGTTCCGCCCATATTGTAGACGGCATCGCAGTATGGACAGAATACCGGATCGTAGCGGAATTCAAGCTGAGCTCCACACTTCTCACAATCCCCCTGTGCTGGGATCCATGTTCCATCCTTGGTGTGATGTGATGGTACCCAATTCTTCAACTCACTCACTTCCTACACCTCCTTCATATCAAGGGATTTGGATCTTGTTTCTATCTCCTTATAATCAATACACACCTCGATGGGTGGGGAAAGTCAAGGGATGATTCACCCCCTTGACTTTGCACACACGGCGAGGTAAAGGCGTACAGAAGGATCCCCACTCCGCAAACGTTGTGCGGAGCATGGTCTTCTGTGAAGCGAACACCACCTTGGGAGAAACCATTAACGTGATACGTAAAGGGTTTTCCGTGAAGCGTGAGTATGTAATGAATGCTGCCGCCAATGTGAAACGTAAGAGGTGAGGGCGGAAGAATCATTAATGATGATGAGAAGTATGTAGTGCGGAGCGGGGTTGTGTTATGAGGGAGGCGGACTCCGGCCGCACAGTGGTGGGGCTCTCTGTTGGGTGGATCAATTACCTGACCTCAGGAACTTGATAAAGCCTCGATGAATAGAATAAGGTATGAAGGCATGAGCAGTTTAACGTCATGCTCAGGACGATGGAGCCTATGCTTCGTCGAGGTTGTTAAGCATCAAGCCTAACTGTTCCTCTGCATAGGTTGCTGCTCGAAGAAGGAGCCTTGCATTGCGGACCTCCTTCTCCTGTTCCTTGAGGTATCCGATTTCCTTGCGGACACCAACGAGATATTGCCTTGCCTCCATTGAGGTAAGGCTGTGTATCCAGATGAGAAGTGGAGCTGCCCACTTATCCCTGGGATAGCCAACCTTTGTTGAGATCTTCTTGTCAAGCACCTGATACCAAGCACTGACAATCTGACCGATGGTCGGGGAATCTCCACCAACTGAACGGGGATTGAACCCAACCTTGCGCTGGAGCCCTATACTCAAAGACTCCATAAACTCAGTACGTATCAATACAGAACGGAATGCCGGAGCCTTACCTCCAAGCATTGAGTTCTGGCCATAGACCAGCTTGTCAAGCCAGTCCGCTCCACGATGCGGATCGACCTCATACGGATCATTATCAGGACGATCGAAATGATACCCTCCGTCACTGACATCAATCTCTGAGAGGTCGAGCCCATGAACGAACTCCATTGGATCTTCTGGCGGAAGCCCATATCTCATGCTATCCTTAGAGAACCCAAACTCCGCATCCTTAAACTGTGCCATGATATCCTCCATTCCTCCAGCCCAAGCTGGAATCGTTGAGGACACCATTCACTGCAATGAATGGTGTCCTCTTCCGAGGTACAACATTCACACCATGATGCTCAAAGAGCACCACCTCCTTTCGTTGTTACCAACTCCACGCAGTTCCCGATTACTCAGTCGGCATCATCCTCCTTTGATTGGAACAGCTCCAGCGTCAGCTCATAGAACTTAATGGCTGCAGCCAGAGTCCAAAAGCTCAGTGCTATTCCCATGCAAAAGTAAACAGGATTGTTCATTGCAATTCCTCCTCTCAATCTGTGACAGAATCTGTGACAGTACTTGTGACAGATCCCGTCAACTCCAGTGATACCAATGGTTCACACCCCTCTTCACTCTGTGACAAACATTCTGTGACAATGTGACAGATCTATAGGAAGTCCGAAGGGACAACCTCATACCCCGAGCGGGCTCTATTCAAAGCCCACTCATAGGAAAGCCTCGCATCGATCCATGTCGTGTCCTCAAAGAGGACAACCCCTCCGCCACTGTAACTGGAGAGATTCACCAGCTTCATAACCCATTGCGCTGCAAGGTTCCGTTCCTTCACTACACCGTATCTGCACATCCTTGTCACCCACCTTTCATATTGGTTGACACTCTGCCTTCACACTGACGTGGGAAATACCTTCTTCCCCAACAGCCCTGCTCCACATGGCGCGCCTTTGCTCTATTGGTACATGCCCCAAAGGGGCTTGCTTTTTCACCTCAATCCATGCTATAATTGTGGGCAGTAACCCCTCTAAGGAGGTTTGGAAGTGGCACCAACAACCCTCTTACACTCAATCCCATTGATCCTAAAGACAAGTTGGAATTAGAATGAAATGGTAACAAAATGAGATATGACACGAAGTGTTGGTATCACTAACAAAGTCGGTCTTGAACCTAAGACCACAGTGGAATTGCTACCTACAGCAGATAAGAACAAGGTAAGGAACCTAAAGCAACCCTAGTATTATATACAGAATAGATAAAGACATCCCCACATGGCGTGCCTTTAAGGAAAAAAGAGATAATAAATTAAATGAATTAAATGAACTAAAGTAGGGAAGTAAATGAGAATGATAGATAGATAATAGATAACATATAGATAGATAGATAACAGATAGATAGATAGATAGATAATAAATAAGATAGATAATAGATAACATATAGATAGATAGATAACATATAGATAGATAATAGATAGATAATAAATAAGATAAATAAAATAAGATAAATAAATAATATATAAATACTAGAGAGGGTTTAATAAAACCTCTCTAGTACATACCAAAGATATCTATCTACCTGTTCGGTTAGATAGATATATTGTTATATATATATTGTTTATTTATTTATTTATTTATTTATTTATTTATTTTGATTGAGTTTGTAATTAATTTGTTGTGTGTATTCTTTTTGTTTGGCCATACACTGGGAGGGGGGGGTAGAGCATTGTGTATGTATTATATATAGTAGAGTTTATTTATATCACACTGCTCTGACCCGACAAATATATAAACCACTACTCTGACCCGACAAATATATAACATGACACTTGACTTCTCTGCATACAAGCACTACAATAATACAGTCACAAACTCACTTTACTCCACCTTTCAGGGGTATCTCTACGGGGATACCCCCTTTCTTTTATCCCTTTCTAAAAAAATAAATAAAGGCTGGTGATAACTTTGCCCCGAAGTGGACTGACCCCATGGAAGAAGGGGCAGAGCGGCAATCCTCTTGGAGTAGGGAAGACTGTTGCTGCAGCGATAACCTATGCGAGGAGCAAGACGAAGGAAGCCCTGCAGGTGGCGGAGGAACTCATGTATGACGAGACGGTTCCGCCTCGGGACAGGCTGAAGGCCGTTGAGATTATCCTTGAAAGAGGTCTTGGGAAGGCACCACAGCTCAGCCTCACGGTTGATGCTTCTGACCATGGGGGGACGAAGAAGGCTGTCGCTGATCTGGCGAGGCAGGTCTTTCTCGTATTACAGAGAGGGGGCATTGCGGATGGGGGAGATATTGTGGATACAGAGATCGTTACCCGGGGACAGCTCGGATCCGGAGAAGATGATGGAGAATCCTATGATGATGAAGAAGAATGAGATTCCCTCCGCCATTGCAGTTGGAGGAGTTCTTTATGGAGTTGAATCCTTCGGGGACAAGCGCGAGGATGAAGACTTTACCGGTGAGACCGACTTCGCCAATGCGATGATAAGGGTGGAGAAGAATCTCCCTCCGCAGATAGCCGCCCAGACACTCCTTAGCAGCATTGTCACCTGCATCTTCACTCACTCCGGGATGAACTTCGTTCTCGGAGACAAGGAGGATGCCGTGGCGGAGTGCGTCGCCTATGGAATGCTCGATGTCCTCCGGTGCAATCCATCTCTGATGGAGTATATCTCCAGACTGGATGAATAGATGCTCGCGAAGCCCCCTGCAAATGTAGGGCTGTACAAGGCTCTTGAGAATGCGGAGAAGCCTCCGGATCAGGTTGAACCCGTTCACACTCCGGAGGAGTTGGACGAGGCGAAGGCACTCGCGATCAAGATGCTTGCAGCACAGAGCAGCCTCGTGGAGTTCAGATCGAGGTTTCTTCCGCTCCCGAGAGAGGTTCCCCCCGCATGGTTCCATCATCACTGGTCGGACATCCTCCTGAACGGGAAGAAGAACTTCGTGGCGGAGGGGTTCCGTGAATCCGGAAAGACGTCCCTTGTCATCAAGGGAGCCCCCCTCCACGCGCTGACCTTCCCCACCGAGGAGCGGCGGTATATCGTCTTCCTCCTGACCAATGCCACACTGGCGCAGAAGAGGTTGTCTGAGATTGTGATGGCCTATGAGTCGAATCCCGACCTGAGCAGCAATCTCGTGCGCGTCACGGCATACACTCCCTCCCTCGGAATATATGAGGTTGTGGTAACCGACGGCGAGAAGGATATTCCCATCCGGATCGAGGCATACGGCAAGGGGATGTCCATCCGTGGTTTGTCATGGAATGACCGGCGTCCCGACCTCATCATAATAGATGACCCGCAGGACCTTGACGACGTCACGTCCGATCTCGTGGTGGATAGGGACTGGGACTGGTTCCTCTCCGAGGTGAAGTTCCTCGGAAAGGATGCCCGCATATTCCTCATAGGGAACAACCTTGGGGAGAAGTGCATTGTCGAGCGGTGCATGGAGAATAAGGAGATCCTCGACTTTGATGGTATCCGTGTCCCTGTAGCGGACCCGACCTTCACAAAGGCCGCATGGGAAGAGCGGTTCCCTCTGGACTTCGTCATCCATGAGAGGGACACCTTCGAAAGCATAGGGAAGTCGGATATCTGGTGGAGGGAGCGGATGTGCAAGTCCACGTCCCCCGAGAGCCAGAGGTTCCGGAGATCCCTCTTCAAGTATTACATCCCGTCTGAGATGGCTGGAAAGATCCGCGGGATGACGAAGTTCACGACCACGGACCTTGCTATAGGGGAGACTAAACGCTCCGACTACACTGTCGTCCTGACCATCGCGGTTGACGAGAATGATAACTGGTACATCCTTGATATCGAATACGGCAGATGGAACCCGACACAGACGATGGACGCAATCTTCAGGGCCGTCATCAAATACAACCCCCGCCTCGTTGGGGTGGAGTCAGTGGCTTATCAGGCGGCCCTCACACACTTCCTTGAGCGCGAGATGAGTACAAGGAAGAGGTTCTTCTCCATATATCAGCTCAAGAGCGAGGGGAGAAAGAAGGAACTCCGGATAGAGTCGATACACCCACGTTTCGTGGCCGGGCAGATCTTTTTTCCTGTCGGGGCAGACTTCCTCCCTGAGCTTGAAAACGAACTCCTGTCGTTCCCGAGGGGCGGGCATGACGACCTTATTGATGCCCTCTCGTATCAGGACCAGATAGCCGCAGCCCCTGCTCAGTGGAGCAGCAGTGGCGGTGATGAATATGAAATCCCCATCGCTGGAGGAATGTAGATGAAGCTCTCAAAGAAGGAACGGGCCAGGGTACTGTCGATCACACTGTCCGACATTGAGAAGGCTGATGCCTTCTTCGAGGAGAAGATAGAGCCCATGCTGTCCGCCCGCCATGATGTTTACGTGGCCTCGAAGGAGATGTACGAGAAGAAGTTTCCCAAACTCTCCAAGCAGACCGACATGGTCTCCTACGATATGTGGAGTACGGTTCAATGGGCAAAGGCCCCCATCCTGTCCTCCTTCTTCGGCGGGGACGAGATTGTCACTATCGTGGGGCGAGAAGCTGAGGATGCTCACACGGGCGAGCAGATGAAGAAGCTTATTCATTATCAGATTCTCAAGCAGAATGCCGGGTTCGTGAAGTTCGGACAATGGGTAGAGGATGCCTTCGCCCTTGAACTCGGAGTGATGAAGTGCTACTGGAAGCGAGAGAAGGAGACCGCCGATAAGGAAGAGCTCCTCCCCCTCTACCGGATAGACGAGATGATGCAGGATGATAATATTGAGATTGTTTCCATCGGAGAAGAGGACGAGTTCGGAGACCTTCCCGTGAAGTACAAGGTGTCGAAGATCATAGAGAACCGCCCCGTCATGGAGTTGGTCCGACCTCTTGATATGCGCTGGACCCCGGGGGCGAGGACGCTCTTTGAGGCAGACTTTGTCGCCCAGAGAAAGATCGTCAACGCCGACCACCTCAACCGGATGGCAAAGCAGAAGGTCTATGATCCGAAGGCTGTCGCTCTGGCAGTAGAGTCAGCCGGAGATGTGGTCTACTCTGAAATGGATCTCCGCCTGAACCCCGAGCTCGACGATGATGTTGAGAACGGCGAGTCCGCCCGGGCGCACCTTCCACTGTATGAATGCTACTCGAAGGTGGATATCGACAGTGACGGGATTCTTGAGGACGTCATCATCACCGTGTGCGGCGGAGAGCTGCTCCGCGTGGAGGAGAACCATTACGGAAGGATCCCCTTCTTCGATCTCTCCCCCAACAAGGATCCCTACAAGGTGCTTCCGGACCTTGGATTCTCCGAGGTCATCGGAGAGCTCCAGCATCTCAAGACGGCGATGATCAGACAGGTTGTGGTGAATCTCGCGCTGAACAATGAGCCGAAGAGTTTCGTTGATGATGTGAAAGTAAACATGGACGACCTCACCCAGAACCGGCAGTACGTGCGCGTCCACGGAAATCCGAATCAGGCTGTCTATGCCCAGACGATCCAGCCTATCGCAGCATGGACCATGCCATTCTTCGAATACATCGAGACTCTTCTTGAACAGTGGATAGGCCGGACCAGATACAATCAGGGGCTCGACACACAGTCGCTGAACAAGACAGCCACGGGGATGACCATGATCATGAAGGCGTCTACCCAAAGGCTGGGGCAGATCATTCGGCAGTTTGCCGAGACGGGTATCGGCGATCTCTATCGGTTCCTCATAAAGCTGAACCAGAAGTACATCACTCAGGATCAGGTGATCCGGTTGATGAACGAGCCCATAAGAATATCCCTTGACGACCTTTCTGGAGAGATGGATATCGACGTGAACATCGACATCGGCATCGGAGAGAAGCAGTCGACGATCCAGAACCTTCAGCTCTTCCTTGGGATGCTCTTCCCGCAGGGGCAGGCAATGGGAGTTCTTGACCAGACTCACTGGGCAAAGGCGGCCAGAAAGATCCTGACCGAGTCTGGCGTTCGGGAAGTGGATGAATATGTCCCGTCTCCCGAGCAGGTACAGCAGAAGATGCAGGAGCGGCAGCAGCAGCAGATGATGATGCAGGGTGGCGGAGGACTTCCTCCGGAAATTCAGCAGATGATGGGAGGCGGAGGCGGTGGAGGACAACTGGAAAGAGGCCCTTCCGGACAGGGAGGAGCGGCACAGGGAGGCCCTGCGTCTGGGAGCCCAGGCGGAAGCCTCAAAGGACTTCCTCCAGCACTTGCTGGCATTGCGTCGAGAAACTTTGGTGCATGAAGTCGAGACGGATGAAAATGACGCCGACGCCATGCTGGTCGTGAGCGGCAGATTCAAGGAACTCAATCACCTGCTCAAGCTCGTCGACAGCATGATCTACTCGAAGAAACTTCTCATGGAGGAATCAGAGGATGAATGACGCTGTGGCAAGGGTATTCCTTGATCTTGTGGACGACTACGATAAGTTCATAGCATCACCGCAGGATAAACAACACTTCCATCGGTGGTGTACGGCAAATGCGCCCGTCCTTGCGGCACGGGTCATGACTGAGCTGGGCAAGGTTGACGCCACCCAGAAGGAGGAAAATAATGGATCAGAGCAACCTTCCCGTAAAGGAAGAACTCGTAGAAAAACCGCAGCAGACAACTCCTGAACCTGAACCGGAGGTCGTCGCCGAAGAGCCGGAACTTCAGAGCGAACCTGAGATACCCAAGGAAGAGCCTGAGTATGGATTAACCTCCGATGGGGAGATCATCCATAACGATGGCGAGAGGAAGCCTCCGGTTCAAGAGAAGCAGAAAGACTATACTCCAGAGGAAATAAGGGATATCGGGCTGGACAACCTCGATCCAAAGAGGATCCCCACCGAACTCCTCCCCTTCTACAAGTCCATGCAGGCGGATTACACCCGCAAGACGCAGGCTCTGAAGGAGAAGGAGAAGTCCCTTGCTTCGCAGCCCCAGCAGCCTGTTGAGCAATCTGAACCTCCACAGCCGCAGATGACAGAACAGCAATCGAGAGACCTGTTCTTTCAGGCGGCCAAGGAGAGGGCGGCAGAGATGCTCGGCGTCAAGGCTGACGAGTTCGATGAATACGATGCCCGGCACATGGCATACCTCACTATGGCGTCCCAGGAGCTTTATGGGGTCGCCACCCAGCAGCTCGAAAAGCAGAGGACCATTGAGCGGAAGAAGCAGCAGTACTCGGAACTCCTCTTGAAGGTTCAGAGGGAAGAGCCTTGCTATGACGAGATAAACAATGGTCT
>Ga0265295_1002251_pt1 | contig 31295 bp, 22 predicted proteins | sample Munlansysbiofilm_FD_192503 | JGI IMG/M metagenome (GOLD analysis project Ga0265295, IMG submission 192503) | Leachate microbial communities from a municipal landfill in Southern Ontario, Canada - Methane capture system biofilm | ecosystem: Engineered > Solid waste > Landfill > Unclassified ... | reverse complement strand
CTTTGTCTACTTTGCCCCCTATTACATCTTCGGGTCATCGTATGACCGGTTCACTGCTGTCATCGTGGGGTTTGTCATCAACTATGCCGCATACTTTGCCGAAATCTATCGAGGTGGGGTGCAATCTATTCCGGTCGGACAGTATGAGGCATCGCTCGTTCTGGGCTTCACCAAGGCCCATACCTTCACCCACGTGGTGGCACCCCAGGTGATCAAGCGAATCATCCCGGCCATGGGAAACGAAGTGATCACCCTGGTAAAGGATACCGCGCTTGCACAGACAATCGGGGTTGCCGAATTGTTTCGTGTCGCACAGAACGCTTCGGCCAGACAGTTCTCCACGATGCCGATTTTCATTGCAGGCGTCTTCTACTTCCTCATGAATGCGGTGGTCTCCCGGTCGTTCGACCTGCTTGAGAAGAAGCTCAACTACTACCACTAGGAGGAGAGAACCATGGAAATCGTATCGGTAACCAACCTGAAAAAAGAGTTTGACGGCCTGGGAGTGCTCAAGGGCATCTCCTTTTCCCTGAACAAGGGAGAGGTCCTCTCCATCATCGGTCCTTCGGGAAGCGGAAAATCCACCCTGCTGAGGTGTCTCACCCAACTTGAACCTGTCGATGGGGGATCCATCGTGGTGAGCTCCAAAACCATGGTCACCACCTCTGAGGATGGCAAGGTCCATTATGCGGACAAACAGACGCTGAAGGATGTACGGCTGAGCCTGGGACTTGTGTTTCAGAGCTTCAACCTTTTTCCGCATATGAGCGTACTGCGAAACATCACCGAAGCACAGATGCACGTGCTGGGACGCAGCAAAAGTGAAGCACAGGGCATTGCCAAGGAACTTCTCAAGAAGATGGGACTCGAAGAGAAGGAGAAAGCCTATCCTTGCCAGCTCTCGGGGGGACAGCAACAGCGGGTCTCCATCGCCCGTGCCCTTGCCCTCAATCCAAATGTCCTCTGCTTCGATGAGCCAACCAGTGCACTGGATCCCGAGCTTACCGGCGAGATACTGAAAGTAATCAAGGACTTGGCAAAAGAGAAGATGACCATGATCGTAGTCACTCATGAGATGGCCTTTGCGAGGGATATCTCAGACCGGGTCATCTTCATGGATGATGGGCTTATCGTCGAGGAAGGCAGTCCGGAAAAGGTGTTCGGCGATCCGCAGAACCCCAGGACCAAGCGCTTCCTCAACCGGTACGAGCAGGACTAATAGAGCAACAAAGCACCTGCTTTTGCATCGGTGTACTGCCCATCCCGATACGCAATCTCCCCATTTACCATCACAAGTTCAATCCCGGTGCTCTTTGCATCGGGATTTGTTTGTGTTGCGTTGTCATGCAACGTTTCCCAGTCAAGCAAGACCAAGTCTGCCTTGAAGCCTTTCTGAATCATCCCGCGATCGGCAAGGCCGACCCTGTGTGCATTGACACTGGTCATCTTCGCAACCAGCTGCTCCAGCGGCAGCACTTCCTGCTGCTTGCAATACCGGTCCAACAGGTGGATTGCCGCCTGATAGGATCTGGGATGGGAAAGGGAGCCCGCGTAGAGGGCATCGGTGCCAAAGCACATCAAGCTGTGGGTGAGAATTCTCTTGATGGTATCCTGGCTTTGCGTGATATCAGTCATGAGGGCTGCACCCTCCTCCTCTTCCAGCAGATCAAAGAAGGCATCGTAGGGCCCTTGTCCACGTTCACTTGCAATATCGGTGAGCGTCTTTCCGATGTACTGGGGATTGCTGTCCAAGCTCAGGATCCGAATGGCATCCCAACCGCACAGCTGCGCCAAGCTGTCCCAGCCATCGCCCTCCTCCATCATGCGCCGGATAGCATCGCGCTCACACTTGCTTTTCAGATGTGATTGGAGATCCTTTCTCTCCAAGCGCAAATAGGGTGGAGGCAAAAGACTGAACAAACTGGTGCTGCCGTATTCATAGGGGTATTGGTCAAACTGTACATCAAGGCTTTCAGCTCGTGCGTCCTCGATGAGACGAAGCATGGTGCTTACCAGATGCTGGTTCTCTCTTCCGATGACCTTCAGATGGCTGATCTGCAGCCGCACTCCCGTAAGACGGGCAAGATCGATTACTTCCTCAAGAGAGGAGAGAATCTCATTCCCTTCACAGCGGACATGGACACAAAAGAGCCGGTCGTACTGCCTCACCACCTCCAAGAGCGCAAGCAGTTCTTTGCGGTCTGCAAACAAGCAAGGTGCATAGTAGAGCCCAGAGGAGAGCCCCAGGCATCCCTGTTCCAAGCTCTTCTGGAGCAGACGGCACATCGTCTGGACTTCAGCATTGGTTGCTATGCGATTGGGGTTACCCTCCAGTGCAAAGGAACGGAGTGTACTGTGTGCCTGAAGGAAGGCCATATTGGTCCCACTTCCGACACTCTTCCACGCATCGAGATACGAAGTGAAATCCGGCCAACCCACTTCGGGGTAGGAGCCGAGCACGTCATTGGTGAGGGCCTTCAAGGAGGGACTCCCCTTTTGGGCGGGAAACACCCCGATACCGCAATTGCCTGCAACCTCAGTGGTGATGCCCTGCCCAATCTTGGGTCTCATGGAAGGAGAACGCAGCACCTCAAGCTCACTATGGCCGTGCATGTCTATGAAACCTGGGGTCAGAATGAGCGAAGAGCAATCCAGTGCATCAGGTGACGACGTTGCCGAAGGCGGCAGAATTGCCGTGATGGTGTCTCCTTCAACCAGTACATCTCCAAGATAGGGAGTCGCACCACTCCCATCCACCACCAAAGCATTCGAAAAGCGAATCATAGCCTTAGGCTCCCTGTGTCAGCGTTGAACATTCTAAAACGAGCATCTGCTCGATCATGCGTAGGGCGTTCTGGTAATTGCCTCTGCTTCTGGTGAGAATCATAGCAGCCTTGAACTCATCGATGTGCTCGACATCGACCAGCACAGGAGGAAATCCTCCACTGATCAGCTCCTGGGCAAACGCCAGCCCTGCAAGCAGACCATCATAGCGACCAAAGGGGCGGATGCGCAAGAGTTCCCCATAGAGAAAGAGAGCCCGGACCACCACATGAAGATCCTTCCAATCCCTGTCGTATTGTACAAACAGCGTCTCCATCTGCTCCTTGATCGAAGGGGTCTTGTGGTCGGTACTTGCCTCTACAGTCCGATAGGCAAACGGCTCATCCCCCTCAAGGCCCTGCATCAGCACTTGGTACAATGCAGAAAGTCGCTGTTCGCTCATCGGCATTCTGCGATTCTTTCCAACCACTGGACCAAGACCAACTTGGTGAGGGAGATGAAGGAGCGCTGAACGAAGATTGAGGGCAAGCAGCTGTATCTCAAACTGCAAGTCATCGACAAAGCATTGGTTGTAGAGCACTGCAAGTTCTTGGGCCCTGATGATGATATCCTCGCTGGCAAAAAGGGAAAGTACGTAACGACCAACCAGATGACGGTAGGATTGCAGAAATACCGGAGTATGTTCCAGATGAGTCAACTTCTCCGCTTCAGTGTCCAGACGGGTGAAGTCCATGCCCCCGATTCTCAGATCGTGGTTTTTCATATGCCTCAGCTGTCTGCCATCCGCCGGTTTGGGAGTATCGCTTGGGATATTCCAAGCCCAGGAAGTCCTGAGCACTCCATCAACCCGTCCCTCTGCACAGAGGATCCTGACACGTCGTTCTGATATTCCCCACTTCTCTGCCGCTTCCTTGGCACTCATGTACATGGCAACACCTCGCTATAACCATTCCTACTTTGGTGTAATACCATGAATATGGGTTCTGTGCAAGGACATCTCTGCTTGAGAGGGCTTTACCAAGGCACGGGTAAAAGGGATAATTGGTTGGAAAGGGAGCCCCTTTCCGAATATTCATGGGAGGGTACTCCATGGTTCAGTATGATGTTGTCATTGTGGGAAGTGGTCCGGCTGGAATGGGTGCAGCCTTTACGCTTCTGAGAGATAAGCCCGGCTTGAAAATTCTGATGCTCGACCGAGAGAAGGTCTCCACCGGTGGCATGAGAAATGACTGCAAGATGAATTTCACCTATCCGATCGGGTTTCCGGTGGAATACTGGACCGAAGAAGCGGCAGAACACTATCTGAAACAGGTCATTGACTTTCTCAAACCCAACTTCCTGGAAAAAACCAATATCGATATCTACCAGAAACGAGCTGAGCGGCTCGGATGCACCTTGCTTGAGATCAAGCAGACCCATTTGGGAACCGATGGGGGGCTCTTGCTCATCAAGCAACTGCTTGCACAGCTTGCTGAAGCGGGGGTGGAACTCGCCTTAGGGGAAGCCATGGAGAGTGTGGACAAGGAGAACCGCTTCATCATCACCGAGAAACGGGAGATAGGATACAAGAAACTTCTGGTAGCACCCGGCCGGAAGGGGTTTCACTTCCTGCAAGACCTGATGCACTCACTCTCGGTTCCCTTCATCGACAATATTGTCGATATCGGACTGCGGGTTGAGACGCGCATCGAGCACTACCCCATTGTCCGTGATTACTATGACCCAAAATTCTACTTTCCCGAAAAAGTCAGAACCTTCTGCACCAACAGCGGAAATGCCCATGTGGTGCGTGAACGCTATGCAACCAACCGAGGAGACCAGTGGTATTCGGTCAATGGGCACGCGTTTGCCCCAGATTCTCGCCACGACAACGGTCTGGTGAACTTTGCCATTCTCAAAACAGTGCGTTTTACCGCTCCGTTGGCCAGCGGCCAGGCGTTTGCCGAGAATCTGGGCCTGCAAGCTGCGCTGATGGGGGGAGGACAGCCACTGATGCAGCGAGTGGGAGACTTCCGCCTCGGATCGCGCAGCAAGGAAGCCAGCTTCAGCGGAGATCTGTACGATTTTGAACCGACACTCAAGAGTTGCTGCCCAGGAGACATCAGCCTTGCCATTCCGGCGAAGATTCTCAGGGCAATCTGGAAGGCTATGAAAAACCTCGACACCATCGTGCCGGGAGTGCTCCACCCCTCCACCATCATGTACTACCCGGAGATCAAACTGTATGCCAACAAGCCGGCATACCTCGATGAGCGCTTCCGCGTCACCGAGGACATCTGGTTTGCCGGTGATGGGGCTGGCACCAGCCGAGGCATTACCGGGGCTTGGGCCAGCGGCATCAGGGCAGCTGAGGGAATAATCGAAAACCTATAAGGTGTGATGAAACCGGTCGTTCAGCCAGGTTGAGGCAAGCTCTACCCACGCCCTGCATGCAGGATGGGGTGTCCCCACTTCTTCTGTGCACACCGAAAGCCCATGGTCCCCGTTCTCAAAGAGATGCAGTTCAAATGGCACCCCTGCTGTTCTCAGCGCGGCGGCCAGATGAAGACTATTCTCCACCGGGACTGAGGGGTCGGTGACGGTGTGCCAGATGAACATCGGGCTTGCTTCCTTGGTGACCTGATTTTCCAGGCTCAACAGGGAGCGAAGCTCGGCATCGCCGCCGCTTACCCAGTCGAGGCTCTCCTTGTGGGCGAATTCTCCCCCGCTGATAACCGGATAGCACAGGACAGCCGCATCGGGCTTGTTGTTCTCATCAACAATCGAGAGCTTGTCCGCCAGCAGAGGATGGTTGTGCAAGATTGCCAAGGAAGCCGCCAGATGTCCTCCGGCACTGAAGCCCAGGATGGCGATGCGGGTGGGGTCGCACATCCAGGCAAGAGCATGTTCACGAATTTTGATCAGGGCATCACTTGCCTCGAGCAACGGATTGAGATTGGCGGCATCCTCCTGTACGGAATAGTCGAGGATGAAGACGTTGTAACTCATGTTCAGGAAGTGCATCGCAACAGGATCGCGTTCACGTTCAGAGCGGAACCGATAGGCACCGCCGGGACAAATGACTACACAAGGTCTGATATTGCGAATCCCCCCGTCACTGGTGATATCCTGCAGGTACCCGGTAAGTGGGACCTGATTCGGTCCCACGGCTATTTGAATGATTCTCATAGGAGCAATAGTAGCATACCTTCAGGAAAAACTGGAGAGATGGCATTCCGAATTCTCCTTTCTGCAAGCTCGTATTCATGCTATCATCGAGGCATGGAACACCCCGCAAAATCTACGATTTTCGACCTGAACGGACGACCGGACCTGAAACAAGCCCTCCCCTTGGCCATCCAGCATGTGGTAGCCATGATCGTCGGTTGCGTGACCCCTGCGCTGATTCTCAGCAGGGTTGCGAACCTCTCTTCGGCAGACTCCATCATCCTGGTTCAGGGAGCCTTGGTCATAGCTGCCCTTGCCACATTCCTTCAGCTCTTTCCACTGGGCAAGTATCTTGGCTCCGGACTCCCGGTGATACTGGGAGTAAGTTTCGCCTACTTGCCAAGCATGCAGTCAATCGCAAGTGGCTACGACCTGGCGACCATCTTCGGTTCCCAGCTTGTCGGTGGGGTTGTGGCAATCCTGGTAGGGATGAACGTCACCTTCCTACGCAAATTCTTTCCCCCGCTCATCACCGGAACGGTGGTCTTCACCATCGGTCTCTCCTTGTACCCTACCGCCATCAACTACATGGCGGGAGGAGTAGGAAGCCCAAGCTATGGTTCTGCACAGAACTGGATCCTGGCTTTTGCAACGCTTGCCGTGGTGACCATCCTCAACCACATGGGAAAGGGCATCTTCAAATTGGCATCCATCTTGATCGGCATCCTGTTCGGCTATGTGATTTCCCTCTTCCTTGGCATTGTTGACTTCTCAGCCATTACCCAAGCTGGGCTCTTCCAAGCACCCAAGCCTCTGCACTTCGGCATCCGCTTTGAGGTTGCCGCATGTTTCTCTCTGGGACTGTTGTTTGCGATCAACTCCATACAGGCAATCGGTGATTTCACCGCCACCACCGTGGGGTCAATGGACCGTGAACCCACCAATCATGAGCTGAGAAGCGGTATCGTAGGCTATGGCGTCACCAACATGCTTGGTTCTTTCATCGGTGGCCTTCCGACCGCCACCTACAGCCAGAATGTGGGTATTGTCACCACCACAAAGGTCATCAACCGCTTTACGCTGGGCTTGGCGGCGGCAATCTTGCTGGCAGCCGGCCTCATTCCCAAATTCTCGGCACTGCTTACCACCATCCCCCAGAGTGTGTTGGGAGGAGCCACCATCAGCGTCTTCGCCTCAATTGCCATGACCGGTATGAAGCTGGTAGTATCGGAAGAGATGAACTATCGCAACACCTCCATCGTGGGGTTGTCGGCAGCTTTGGGTATAGGAATCGCAGACTCTTCTGCAGCCCTCTCTACCTTTCCTGAGTGGTTCCAGGTCATTTTCGGCCAATCACCGGTAGTCATCGCCACTGTGGTGGCAGTTGCCTTGAATATCATATTGCCGAAGAGGAATTAGATGGAACGAATCATTCTGGACGTGGATACAGGATTGGATGATGCGGTAGCTTTGTTGCTTGCTGCAGGACTTGAGGAGCTGCAGATCGAGGCAGTCATTGCTACCGCAGGGAATGTGGGACTTTCAAAAACCCTTGAAAATACCCTGAATATCATGGAGACGGTAGAAGCAACCTGCCCGGTTTTCAAGGGGGCAGACAAGCCATTGCTCAGAGTCCCGGTTGAAGCGGGGGATTTCCATGGTGTGACCGGAATGGATGGTCCGACATTCCCCCCGCGTGTACTTCAGCACGTCCAAGAAGAAAACGGCATTGAGGCTCTGATCCGTCTGCTCAAGGAAAACCCACACCAACTTACGGTGGTGAGCGTCGGACCTTTGACAGACCTTGCCTTGGCCATGGCCAAGGAGGAAGGCATCGCACTTCTTGCCAAGGAAATCGTCATCATGGGAGGTTCGTTCTCCTACGGCAATGTCACCAAGGCCGCTGAGTTCAACACCTATGCAGACCCTGAGGCAGCCCAGATTGTCTTCTCCAGCGGAGCCAACATCACCCTCTTCCCGCTCGATTGCACCAGGACCGTAACCCTCACCAAGGAACGCTTGGATGCCTACCGAAGCAAATCAGGTCGGGCAACCGAGGTCTTTGCCGCCTGCATGGACACTTACATGGCCAACTATGAGAAAAAGGGCCAAGGATGGCCTCAGATACACGATCCGCTGTGTGTTGCCTACCTTGCCGATCCTGCCAAGGTTGAATGCGAATATGCTCCGGTAGCTGTTGATCTTGAAGAGGGGCCTGCCTATGGGCAGACCGTCAAACTTTCAGCAGATGAAAAAACCAAGATCCGCATCGCACGCTCGATCGATATTCCTTGGTTCTGGTCCTTGGTGGAACGAGCCCTCGACACCCTCGCTTAGTGAAAGGTTGTCAGATGCTCCAGTGACTCGCGAATCTTCGGCCGCTCTGCCTCAGCTGGGTAGCCGAAGGTTGCGATCAAGGAGACCTGCCACACATTCGGATCGCAATCCAAGACCTTCAGCACCTTCTTCTCATCAAACCCTTCGATGGCACAGCTCTGGATTCCCATCGCTGCAGCTCCCGTCATCATGTTGGCAATGGCCAGATAGCCTTGGCTTCTTAGCCAACAGGAGAGCTTTCCTTCCGCTTTGAGAAAGTCATAGTAGGGCCGATAGTCGTCGATGAAGACCTGCAAAGGGTCGGGAAACCTCCTGCCCCGTTCACGGACCAATTCCCCATCCGGGTTGGCAAACTGCTTGGTGCGGGCAAGCACCACAATGGTAGCAGAGCTGGTTGAGACCGATTCCTGGTCGAAGCAGGCGTGATACAGCTGCTGCTTCTTCTCTTGTGACTCTACCACCGCAAAGGACCAGAGCTCCAGGCCGAAGGACGTGGGGGTAAGACGCCCGTATTCAAGAATCTCTTTCAGCTGTGCTTCGCCCAGCTTTCGGTTTACATCATACTTTTTACAGGCGAATCGACTTCTCATCGCCTCCAGAAACTCCATCGTCATACCTCCAAGGCAAGCTTGAGCGCTACTTCCAGCATCGGATACAACCCTGTGGTACGCATCTCATCCCCAAATCCCTCACCCGTAACACAGCTGTCTGTCATAGTGAGCAGGGAGAGTGCACGCTTTTGATGGTATGCTGCAGTAGCATACAGGGCATAAGTCTCCATATCCTGAGCGAGCGCACCCAGTTTGGCCCACGCTTTCCAGCTGTCGGCCCCGAGGGCGTTGTACGAAGAGAACAGGTCACTGGAGAAGACCATGCCTGCATGAGAACTGATGTGCATCTTTTTTGCAATGGCAAGCGAAGAGACCAGAAGATCAGGGTCACACGCCGGGCTGAGCGTCCCCTTGAGGTTGTACTGATGTGCCCAAGCGGAGTCCGTACTTGCAGTCATCGCCATGACAAGATCCCCTACCTCGACGGCATTGGACAGCCCTCCACAGGTTCCGATCCTGATGATTGCCTGGACATCATACTCTGTGAACAGTTCATGACTGTAGATGCCGATGGAAGGCCCGCCCATACCGGTTGCCATAACAGACACGCGTTTCCCCTCGTACAGACCGGTATACCCCAGCACATTCCGTACCGAAGTCACCTGCTCGGCATCACTTAGGTAGCGCTCAGCAACCAATTTAGCCCTGAGAGGATCACCCGGGGCGAGTACAACCTTGGCGATCTCACCTTTCTCTGCACTGTTGTGGGGAGTCATCAGCTGGCCCCCTTCTCATACGGCTTTCCTGCAGCGCTGGGAGCGTAGTTCTTTCCACTGAAAAGCACCAGTGCAGCAAGCGTGACCACGTAGGGCAGGATGTTGAACACTTCGGTGGGAAGCACACGAAGGGCAGGAATATTGTTGGCTATGATGGCAAACGCCTGAGCTGTGCCGAACAGCAAGGCAGCACCCGTAACGCCCAAGGGTCTCCAACGACCAAAGGAAACCGCAGCAAGGGCGATGAATCCTCGGCCGTTAATGGTGTTGGAGGTGTATTGGATCGTCTGGGTCAGCACGACACATCCACCGGCAAGTCCTGCAAGCAGGCCGCTGGTGATGACTGCGATATACCGCATTTTCTTGACATTGATGCCCACGCTCTCAGCTGCTCCCGGATGCTCACCACAGGCACGCAGATGCATGCCGAACGGAAGCTTGTAGAGTACGAACCAAGAGAGCAGTACCACCGCCAAGGCAATGTAGGCGGTAGGATAGACACCCAAGGCATCGGTCTGCATACCCATGCGGAACTCCTTGGTTCGGTCGGCGTTGAACAGGATCTGGCTGGCAAAGATGGTAACCCCGTTTGCCAACAGATTGATACCAGTACCGCTGATCGTCTGGTCTGCATTGAGATTGATTGCGGCAACCGCATGCACAACCGAAAAGAGTGCTCCGACAACCAGCCCCATCACCAGAGCAAGGAACAGGGAGAGGTTGTGCGGCATGCCGCTGCCTTCCATCAACACGTGGGCAGCCGCGGCTGTACAGGCACCGATGGCCATGAGACCTTCGAGTGCAATATTCACCACCCCGCTTTTCTCACAGATCATGCCGCCGATGGCGGTGATGAGAATCGGGGCTACAATCATCAGAACTGAAGGAAGCATTCCCAGTATCATACTCATTTGACTCCCACCTCCTTCTGCAGTTGTTTCTTGTCCAGATACTCCTGGTAGAGCTTGAGAGCTGAGCGCAATGCAATGAAGATGACGATGAGCCCCTGGATGATGAAGGTGATCTCCTTGGGTATCTGCTTGCCTTGCATCAGGGCTTGGGCATTCTTGAGCATACCGAAGAGCAAGCCTGCCAACGTGGTGCCCAAGGCGGTGCAGTTGCCCACCAGGGCGACCGCGATGCCGTCAAACCCATAGTTGTCCATTCCGGAGATGACTCGTCCGTATTTGAAAGAGCCCAAGGCGACGATGCCGCCGGCAAGTCCTGCAAAAGCACCGCTGATGGCCATGGAAATGGAGATGGATCTGACCACCGGTATTCCACTGGCCCTTGCAGCATCCTTGTTGAACCCGGTTGCCCGCATGCCATAGCCCAAGCTGGTCTTTTCCATGATGAACCAGTAGACCACCACGGCAATGATCATCATGAAAATACCGTTGTTGAGCAACGAGTTGTTGGTAATCTTCTGGAAGAAAGAGTTGCCGATCAAGGCAGTCTCGGGATAGTTGGCTGTCTTGTAGGTGGTAGCTCCTGGCAACTGGAGACAGATGATACGGGATAGATACAAAGCAACATAGTTGAGCATGATGGTGGAAACCACCTCACTCACCTCATATTTTGCTTTCAATATGCCAACGACTCCTCCCCACAAGGCTCCGATGATCACGGCACTGAGGATGGCAAGCATCCAGTGGAGTGTCTGGATCTGCGGCCCGAGCAAGGCCACCGCCTGGGCAACGGTCATGCCCATGATGTACTGTCCTTCACCTCCGATGTTGAAGAGCCCCACCCGCTTGGCAAAGCCCATGGAAAGACCACAGAGAATGAAAGGAACCGAGTAGTTGAGCGTCTCACCGATGTAGCGTACGTTCATCCGGCCATTGTCGACGTTGTACCCGCTGAGCGCCTGAAGCAAGGCCTTGTACATATTCAGCGGATTCTTACCCACCAAGGCGATGAGTATGGTTCCCACCAAAAAGCCCAGCAGGACGACCAACACCGAAACAGATCCATCGGATTGCAGTAGCTTTTGTGTCCTCTTGTTCATACCGAACCCTCCGCTCTGGACCCGGCCATCATCATGCCGATCTCGCGTTCGGTTACCTCATGCTGCTTGTTCACTGCCACAATGCTCCCCTTGCTGATGGTTGCGATGCGATCGCACAGATTCATGATCTCATCGAGTTCGAAGGAAACAAGCAGGATTGCCCTCCCCTTCGATCGCTCGGCGATCAGACGCTTTCGGATGTATTCGATGGCACCGACATCCAGTCCACGCGTAGGCTGTGCGACCACCAGTACCTTTGGAGAGAGTGATATCTCACGTGCGACGATCACCTTCTGCTGGTTTCCACCCGAAAGGCTTCCGGCCATGGTGGAAGCCCCCTCTGCGCTCCGGATGTCAAACTGTTCGATGAGATTCTGGGCCTCCTGCTGCATCGCCCCAAAGTCGAGGATGCCGAAACGCCGACGGTAGGTATCCAGATAGTAGTTTTTCAAGGCGGTATTCTCGGCAATGGAGAACTCACCCACCACCCCGTATTTCTGCCTGTCCTCAGGGATATACCCAAGTCCCCTTTCGATGCGCTCGCGGATGTTCAGGTTCTCCAGATGTTCCCCATCAAGCAGGATCGTACCTGAGGTGAGGGGAATAAGACCGGTGATGGCACCAAGGAGTTCACTCTGTCCGTTCCCATCGACACCGGCTATACCGACGATCTCCCCTTCATGCACTTCAAGAGAGAGATCCTTGACCCGACTGATCCCGCTCGCATCAGAAACCGAAAGATGCTCGAGCTTGAGCATAACCTTTCCGGCTTCCTGCTCCGGTTTTTCAATCTCAAACTTGACTGATCGTCCCACCATCATCTCAGCCAGATCCTGCTCACTGACGTCGGCAACATTGACCGTCCCGATGTAGGTGCCGCGCCTCAGTACGGTGCAGCGGTCTGCCACTTCCTTGATCTCCTTCAGCTTGTGGGTGATCAGGAGAATGGTCTTGCCCTCACTTCTGAGCTTCTTGAGAATTTCCATCAGCTCGTCGACTTCCTGAGGGGTCAGAACGGCTGTGGGCTCGTCAAAGATAATGATGTTGGCGTTTCGGTAGAGGGTCTTGAGGATTTCCACCCGCTGCTGCTGACCGACGGTGATGTTCTCGATCAGGGAGTCTGGATCCACATGCAGGGCATACTGCTCGCTGATCTGCTTCACGCGCTTTTTGGCACTGGCAAGATCGAGAAGACGCCCTTTGGTGGGTTCCATCCCCAATACGATATTCTCGGTGACGGTGTAGTTCTGCACCAACTTGAAGTGCTGATGGACCATGCCAATACCCAGACTGGTTGCCACATTGGGATTCCTGATGTCCACTTCCTTTCCGTCGAGGTGGATAGTCCCGCTGTCTGCGGTATAAGAACCGAAGAGAATCGACATGAGTGTCGACTTGCCCGCCCCGTTTTCGCCCAGCAGTGCGTGGATCTCCTGTTTCTTCACCTGAAGCGTGACCCTGTCGTTGGCTACGACTCCGGGGAACGTCTTGGTAATGTTCCTCATTTCAATAGCATATTCACTCACCCTCAGCTCCTTTTCCCAGGCTCTCTTGCTGTCCACGATGTTTCATGGACACCAAGAGAGCCGGCAGTTTCCTGCCGGCAGATTGTGTTAGTCGTCGAGTGCTGCAAGGCCCTGGGGAGCTGCACCGTTTGCCAGTGCGTCCTTATAGGTCTTGTAGATCTTGATCTTACCACTGTTGATATCAGCCTTAGCTGCATCAACCGTCTTGACCACGTTCTTGCTGAGCTTGGGATTGGCAGCTGAGTATCCAACGCCTTCGTCGGCCATACCCATCTGAACCACACCACCGGTGAAGGAACCATCCTCTACAGCCTTGAGGACCATCAGAGAGGAGTTCTCAACACGCTTGAGCATGCTGGTCAACACCGCACTGTCGGTACCGCTGTAGATGCCGTCCTCATACTGGTCGCTATCCACACCGATTGCCCAGACGTTCTTGCCCTGCATGCGGTACTCTTTTGCCTGTGCAATGGTACCGTTTCCGGTTCCGCCTGCTGCACTGAAGATGCAGTATACGCCCATGTCGTACCAGTTCTTCGCCTGTGCCTTGGCAAGCTCGGGCTTGCCCCAGTCATTGGCGTAGTAGTCCATGATCTGGGCGTTGGGGAATACCGAACGGATGCCCTGTACATACCCCATCTCAAACTTGGTGATGGTCGCCCCGGGAACGCCGCCGATGAAGCCGAACTTAGGATCCTTGATCCCGTCTTCCTTTGCCTGCAATGCTGCAGCCATACCGACGAGGTAGGAACCCTGTTCCTCGGAGTAGATAAACTCCATGACATTCGGCTGTCCAACCCAGTCGACGTCAACAATGGTGAACTTCTGGTCAGGATACTGCGGAGCAACTTCACCCAGAGCATCAGCCCATGTGAAGCCGGTTACCATGATCAGGTCATAGCCTTCATCAGCAGCCTGGCGCAGATTCGGGATATACATATCCTGGGTCTGTGCAGTCACCACATCATACAGTTTTCCGCGGTTGGGGGTGTTTTCCCAAGTATCGCCATAGTACTCGACAATACCTCTCCAAGCAGCTGCGTTGAAAGATTTGTCGTCAATGCCCGTCGCATCGGTCAGCAGGCGAATGGTCGGGCGGCCGTCGGCCTGTGCAGCAGTCTCTTTCCCGCCCTGAGCGAACAGCATGGTCGCAAGGGAGAGAACGAGCACCAAAATGATCATTTTTTTCATGGATTACCCTCCTTATGGTAGGTCCTTGATGAATGTAGCTGACATTGTACCATAGGAAGGAGGTTTGAGTATGAAGAGTTTTTGATCTATTTTGCCAATATATGCTCTTCTATGGCCTTTGCAACGCCATCCTCGTCGTTTGAAGCGGTAAGAGCGTGTGCGTGAGATTTCACCTCGTCACTGGCATTCGCCATGGCCACCGCAAGGCCGGCAATGGAAAACATAGGTACATCATTGAGGCCATCACCGATGACCATCAGCTCTTCCGCCCTCCGGTTGAGCAAGCCGAGGAGCACATGAAGGCTACTGGCTTTCTGTACGCCTTTGGCGGTGATTTCCATGAAAAACGGATCGCTGAATCCAAGATCCGCCTTCTCGCCGACCAAAGGAAGCAGATCCTGACGAGCCTTCGCAAGAAGCGATGGCTCCCCGACGATCATGACTTTTGGCATTGGCTTGGTGGTTTCGGCAATAAGATCGGCAACCCGTCGGATAGGGATGGCATTGTTGTAGGCTTCCAGCTTCACGTGTACATCGTCCGGCATCTCGGTTATCACCCCAACCTCATCATAGGAAAGGGCAGCCAGAGCGTGTTCTTTCGCATAAGCAAAACACGTATGGATGGTAGGGATGTCAACGGTGCGCTCCCAGAGTACGGAAAGATCGCAGGTTGAAACCAACTGGCCACCATTGTAGGCGAGAATGGTTGATTCGGTGCCGATCAGGCCCAGTTCTTGGGCCACATGCTCGATACCCAACACCGGTCTTCCGCTTGCGAGCACGATATGCACACCTCTTTCCCTGGCCGAAAGAACCGCACGCTTGTTGCGTGCCGAGATTTCCTTGGTGGTATTAGTCAGCGTTCCATCCAAATCCAAAGCCAGTACCGTATACACAATCCACCTCCGGTGCATATAAAAATAACTCCTCATTTCTGTTTTTGAAACAAGGAGTTATCTCATATTTTTCACTCGGGCAGAGAGGATTTGAACCTCCGACCCCTTGGTCCCGAACCAAGTGCGCTAGCCCCTGCGCTACTACCCGTCAGCTTTACAGCCGAGGTCCAATATACCTATTGGTGTGGTGAATGTCAATACGAGTTGACAACACGCCGATTTCCTTTTCCTACGCTATTCATTGACAGTGCCCAAGTGAAATGCTATTTTTCATAAGACTGTCCGCACCTGCGGAAAATGCACCGGAGAAAAGAGGTTTATCATGTCTGTAGACGACAACACGAACGGAAAGAAACCCGGAGAAGAGTCCAAGGCTCTCTCCTTCGAGAAAGCAAAAAAGAGCACAGCTGTGGCTGAGGGCAAGAAAGAAGCTGCACTCAAGCCTAAGCAAAAGATTACGGTAGGCTGGGTTCTGGGAATGATCATCCTGATCCTCATTGCCGTCTCCTTCGTGTTGGCTCCGGCCATCGAAGCCTTCGTTGGCAAGGGCAACAACAGCAACGGCATTGTGTTTGGCACCTATGGCAAGGAAGAGATCAAGTATGCATACGGCAACTACTTCTACGACCAAGTACAGAACTATGCAGACCAGTACAAGTCCAGTGGTGTTGACCAGACACAGGCTCTGTACCAGATCTGGAAGAGTGCCTACGACAGCACTGTCCTGTTCACTGCCATCAACCAGCTCGCTTCCAAGGCCGGCATCATTGCTGCCGACGAAGTGGTGACCCGTGCCATCATCGACAGCGGTGCCTATCACAAGGATGGCAAGTTCGATGTCGATACCTACCAGAAGGCAAGTGCAGAGACCAAGGCTTCGATCGAGAAATCCATCCGCCGGTCCCTGCCCTATCAGATTGTTGTTGACGATGTCGGCACCGTGCTCTCCTCTTCAGCAGAAGCTGCATATATCGCAGACATGGCTTCCAAAGGCAGATCTTTCCGTTATCTTGGCCTTGAGGCTCAGCTCTATCCCAATGAGCTTGCTGCACAGTATGCCCTGCAGAACAAACAACTCTTCTCAATGATGGATCTGAGTGTCATCTCACTCGATACCGCCGAGAAGGCTCAGAGCGTCTATGATTCGATCCAGAGCGGCACAACTTCCTTTGAGGATGCTGCAGTTGCAAACAGCCTCGACTCCTATGCTGCAGAAGGTGGCAAGGTCGGCCAGATCTACTACTATGGGGTTGTGTCCAACTTCAAGAATGCAGATGAGGCTATTGCCCTGCTCAGTGCCAAGGAAAACGACGTAATCGGTCCTTTCGAAGCAAACGGCGCATTCACACTCTACAAGATCAATAGTGCTGCCACCCAGCCTGACTTTGCAAGTGAAGCCACCCTCGCTTCCGTCAAGGCATATCTGGCAACCAACGAGAGTGCGGTCATCGACACCTATCTCTCAGACCTTGCTTCCACCTACAGCGCCCAGGCCAAGGAAGTGGGACTTGATCAGGTTGCCCTCGACCATGACCTTGAGATCGTCGAGGTTCCTGCCACTCCATACAATGCTGGACAGAGCAGCTACATGAGCGGTTTCTCCTATACTGATGCCAATGGACTGCTTGCTGCAGCCGCTACCGGCGATGCACAGAAGCAGCTGTTCCAAGCTGAGCCGAACTCCTTGCTCGATCCCCTTAAGGTCGGTACTTCCTACCTCTTGGTGGAAACTGGTGAGGATGCAAAGGATGAGGGTATGGAAAGCTACCTGTCCATGTTCTACAACTACTACAGCGGAAGCCAGAACCAGCAGGATTTCTCCCAGGCTCTGTACACCTCCGACCAGTTGACGGACAACTTCCTGACCACCTTCCTTACCGTGGTCCTGGGGCAGCCCAACTAAACAAGGTCTGGACAATCCACATGAAAAGCTGGTACTTCGGTATCAGCTTTTTTCTTATGGAACGCTTTCTTCTTCTGTGATAGCCTATAGATGATCATGAAAAAATCCTCTCTATGGGTCCTCAAGACCGTGCTTGTTTCGCTGCTTGTCCTACTTGTTGGGGGTGGCATTGCGACCTATATGGTTATCGATGGGCTCACCAACACCAGAATATTCCAACGGGTCGACCGCTACTCTGAACTCTTCTCCATCCCCCAGGAACCGTTTGACCTGACAAAGGCGGTGGAAGAAGGAAAAGCCTTCACCCTCGAATATCCAGAGGATGGTTCGTTCACCATTCTCTGGGGCACAGATTTCCATCTTCGGCGGGGACCGTTCTCCAACAGGAACAAGATATATGCACTGCTCGAACGGGCTTTTGCTGAGACTGATCCCGATCTGACGGTTATCAGCGGAGATCTCCTGTTCAGCTTCAATGAAGTACAGATGCTCACTGAGTTTGCTACTTTCATGCAGAAACACAACCGAAAGTGGGCATATTGCTTTGGGAATCATGATGGACAGCACCAACACGACCGCACTATCCTGACGTCAATCCTGGATGCTTATGACACTGCCCTCTTCTCTGCCGGCGAGCAATGGGCTCTGGGCCACAGCAATTATCCGGTGGTACTTACCCGTAATGGGGTCCCTCAACAAGCCATCATGTTGCTCGATTCGCATGACAGCAGGGTCTATGAGGACTCGGTCATCGCTCCGGACTACATCTATCCCTCCCAAATCGCCTGGTATCGATGGGTTGAGAAGGGTCTTGGTGATGTCCCTCTCTACACGTTCATCCATATTCCCATCCCAGAATTCAAGCTCTTGTGGGAAAGTGGAACGGCAATAGGGGTCAAGAACGACAAGATAGTGAACACCCCGCATGAGAACAGTGGGCTTTTTGCGGCAATGCAAGAGCAAGGCAATACCGTCGCAATCTTCAGCGGTCATGATCATCTCAACGATTTTCACGGTACCTGGGAAGGAATCGATCTGCACTATGGCCGAAGTGCCAGCTACGGTTCGTATGGCTCAGCCTCTCATGCGAAAGGAATAAAGACCATTACCCTGGACTTTGCCTCACCTTCCTACGATGTAGAGACCTTTACCGTCGATGATTGGAACCTGTAATCTGAAATAGGAGGCAATGTCATGGAACATGAAGTGGATCACCTGCAGCATCTCTTGGATGCAAAAGGCCATATCGTCGAAGAAGGCTGGGCACGCCACCCTCTGTGGCACTACGACCGTACCCAAATCAAGGGCGGAAAACTCAAGATCAAGGAGTGGGATTATTACGCCATCATCAATCAGCAGAAAGGGTATGCCATCGCCCTCACAATCAGTGACCTTGGCTACGCGGCACTTTTTGCCATTGCGTATATCGACTTTCACAAAAAGGCGGTGAGCCAATGCGATTCCCTCTCTTTCCTCCCTCTCGGCAAACTCGGTCTTGCTCCCTCATCACAAGAAGAAAGCCATGTTTCCTGGGCCGATAAGAAACTACGCCTCGCTTTCATCAAGAAGGGACAGGAACGGCATCTCATGGCAGCTTGTCCGCAAATGGTCCTTCCTGATGGGACAGAGGGGCTCGATATCGACATCACACTGGTGCAAGAGAGAAATGCAGAGAGCCTGAACATCGCCACCAGCTGGAAAGAACAAAGGAAAGCATTCTATCTCAATGAGAAACTCAACTGCTTGGCAGCAAAAGGAACCGTGCGGAGGGGATTGGATGTAGAACACCTCCTGCTGGGTGAGGCATGGGGAGTATTGGATTGGGGTCGTGGCAGGTGGACCTACACCAACACTTGGTACTGGGCAAGCCTCTCTGCCTTGGTCGAGAACGTTCCCTTTGGCCTGAACTTGGGGTATGGCTTCTCAGACAGGACTCCAGCAAGTGAAAATGCCATCATCTACAACCATGTCATCCATAAGCTTGGCAATGTGACCTTCACCTATGACAAGGAGCATCCGGAAAATCCTTGGGATATTCGTGATACGGAGGGAAGGCTCAAGCTCACATTCACCCCCCTTGTCGACAGAAGCAGTACCACCAATTTCGTGCTCATCAAGAGTAACCAGCATCAATATTTCGGGACATACAGTGGCATGTGCATCCTTGACGAGGGAACAACAGTATCACTAGAGGGCGTTTTGGGCTTCGCTGAGGAGGTGTACAACCGCTGGTAAGGGATTTTTCCCTTTTAGGATGTTTCTGTCTTGCAACAAATTGTTCATTTGTATAGACTGGACTGGCTTAGTTGTATATCTCGGAGTGAAACCGATAATCCATCCATACATTTTTCAGGAGATCCATGTCAGAGTTAACCAGCTTTGCGGACCTAGGACTGTCCGCACAAACCATTGCCGCCATCGCATCGAAGGGTTTTGAAGAACCCACCAAGATTCAGGCTGCCTGTATTCCCCTGCTCCTCAAGGACCAGGTTGACGTAATTGGCCAGGCACAAACAGGAACCGGCAAAACTGCCGCTTTCTCCCTCCCCATTCTCGAAATTGTCGACCCGTCTCTCTATCAAGTACAAGCACTTATCCTTGCACCTACCAGAGAACTTGCCGTGCAGACTGCAGAAGAAATCAGTTCCCTCAGAGGAGACCGCAGGCTTGAGATCGCCGCCGTATACGGTGGGGCATCGATGGAACTGCAGCTGCGCAAGTTGCGCAGGGGTACCCATGTTGTCGTCGGGACTCCAGGTCGTATCCTTGACCACCTCCGAAGAGGCTCGTTGAATCTTGAGCATCTGAAGTTCGTTGTCCTTGATGAGGCTGACGAAATGTTGGACATGGGGTTCATCGACGACATTGAGGAAGTGCTGAAGCAGACACCCGAAGAAAAGCGGATGCTCTGTTTCTCTGCCACCATGCCTGCCCCCATCCAGCGTCTTGCCGAGCGATTCATGCATGAACCGCAGATGGTGAAGATCCAGCAGGATACCAACACCAGCGACCTTACCGACCAGATTTATATCGAGGTCAGGGAGTCCGACAAGCTGGAAGCGCTTACCCGTATCATTGATATGGAGGAGAACTTCTACGGCATCGTTTTCTGCCGGACCAAGGTGCAGTGTGATGAGATCGGGCGCAAGCTCATGGATCGTGGATACGATGCAGAGCCGTTGCATGGCGATCTTTCGCAGAAACAGCGTGAGAGCATCTTGCACAAGATGCGCGAACGATCCATCAGCATCATCGTCGCTACTGACGTTGCTGCCCGTGGCATCGACATCTCCGACCTTACCCACGTCATCAACTACTCCCTTCCCGAGGATCCAGATGCTTATATCCACCGGGTAGGAAGAACTGGTCGTGCCGGCAAGACCGGAGTAGCCATCACCTTTGTCGCACCTCGCGAATTCAAGCGCTTCTCCTTCATCAGGAAAGTATCCAAGACTGACATCCGACGCGAGTCGGTTCCTGAAGCCAGCCAGATCATCAAGATCAAGCGGGCAAGGATTCTCAGCCAGCTTACCGCCCTTGAAGAACAAACAGGAGAGAACAGCCCCTTCTTGCCGATCGCTGAACAGCTGTTGGAAGGAAAGGATCCCGAGCTCGTAGTCTCTGCCTTGCTTGACCACTTCTACAAGGATGAACTGGACGTCTCCAAGTATCAGCAGATCTCCCAAGGTCGCAACGAACGCAGAGGGGAAGGATCGTTCAACGAAGAGAGCGGCATCACCCGTCTTTTCATTGCCCGCGGCAGGAAGGATGGACTGGATAAGCGTATGCTGATCGACTACCTGATCGAACAGGTAGGAGCTGAAGACCGCGATATCCAGGATGTTTCGGTGCGCGATGACTTTTCGTTCGTCAGTGCACCGCTTCAGGTTGCCGAACGGATTCTGCACACTTTCAGTGCCCAGAGCCCGGAAGGCAAACCGCTTATCACCAGGGCAAAGCCTGACAATCCGAACGGCAAGAATCTGAGTGGAAGAACCCGCGGAGAACGCTATGAAGAGCGTCCTTTTTCGTCGGACCGACGGGGATCGGGATCCTACAGAGGTCGCAGGGGACGGGAAGACTACCAGCCGTATGGTCGGGATTCCTACGGTGATGAAGACTACCAGCGCTTCACCCCATCCTTCGAAGATAGACCAGCCCGCAGCGGTCATGGGAAGTACAGCACTACCAAGGCGAAGAAAGGCTCTTTCCCGAAGAAGAGCAGCAGCCGAAAGCGATATCACGACTAAGAGTTCAACCCACTTGGCATCCAAGTGGGTTTTTCTTGATTTCACTCTATGCTATACTCTGTGGTCAAGCCTGTAAGGGAGACTCATGAAATTCGATCTACTGCGCCTCATCGGCAAGCACAGCAAATTGACACTGGCCATCATCATGGTCATCACAGCATTCTTTCTCTATCATGCTACTTTTCTGCACCTTAATGCAGATTACAACTCCCTGATGACTGAGCTGCAGGGGCAAACCACGTATGTGGTTGAGTCCGACGTACAGGCGCAGACAGAAAGAGCACAACTACTTACTGACAAACACATTCCTGAGACAGGAAAGCTGGAAACCCAGTCCTTGGGAAACCATCTGGTTGCCAGTACAGAGCCTGCATCCCCGACGAGTGTTGATGAGCAGAACTATACCACCACCTACCTTGTCATGGTAGAGAGTCCAAACCTGTACACTGCACAGCATCTGAGCCTCATCGAGGCAACAATGCAAGCCTTGGAGAATACTGAGTACCTCAGCAAGAGCTACTCTGTTCTGGATTTTGTGACCCTGGAGAAACGAGGAACACGTCTGGCAACCATGCCCTTCTCCTCTCATCAGGAAAATCAGAACCTATGGACCGAAGAGGAAGCCCAGCTGTTGGAAAGTCGCATAGCAGCAGACCCTTTGGTAAAGAACTATCTGGTAAGTGATGACCTGCAGGGAATCTTGTTCAGCTTTGAATCGATATCGCTTACGGAAGTGCAGGAACAAGAGCTCGCTGACATGCTTAGTCCGCTTACCGAAGCGGGAATGAAGATTTCGATCAACGGAGGAGCGGTGATCACCAACCGCCTGATGCATTACCTCGGCAGGGACCTCAGCATCCTGCTCTCCCTCTGCTTTGTAGCCATCCTCCTGGTCTATTACCTGAGTTTCAAAGCAAAGCGAAGTGTACTGCTCCCCTTCTCGATGTCTGTGATCGGCATCATCTGGACCTTTGGTACGATGAGCCTGCTGGGGTACTCGCTGACCATCGTCAACATCGTGACTCCCTGCATGGTACTCAATCTGGGATCATCCTATGCCATTCACGTCATAGGCGAGTACTACACCGATTACAGCAAGGGCATGAACTCCATCGAATCCACCAAGAAAATTCTGCGTACCATCTTCTTTGCCTGCGTGACTACCGTCATCGGGTTCATGAGCCTGCTCTTCTCGAAGACCCAAGCTCTCAGGGAGTTCGGAGTAGCGGTAGGGTTTGGGGTTACGTACTGTGCCTTGCTGGCTTCCACGTATCTCCCTGCCCAGTTGAGCTTGGTGGTCCCCCCCAAGAAAGAGCAAATCAGGACATACCGAAAGGGATATCTTGCCAGAGCAGTGCTTCTGTTTGACCGAACCGTTGCGAAGAAGTGGCCCATTTTCGTCCTGCTATGGGTAGTGGTCATCGCAGGATATGCACTTACCAAAGATCATATCCGGGTAAACACCAACTATATGTCTTACCTCCCCAAACGAGATCCGTTCGGGAAGAGCAGCCAGCACTTTGCCCAGAAGATGGGGGGCGACATTCCCTATGTGATCACCATTGATGCACCCGAAGGTCAGGAGAAGTTTTTCCTGAAAAGCGAGAATCTGGCTGCCGTCTACTCGTTCGAACAGGCACTCGCTGCCCAAAGCAAGGACATCCGCCAGATCCTCTCCTTTGCAAGCTATGTAAGCTTTGCCAACTCTGTCTACAGTGATGAGGAAGGCATCCCCACCTCAGACGGTCTTTTGAACCTGCTGAGCCGCATGGTTGTGCTGATGAGCAAACAGGGCCAGGCTGAGTTGAGTTCCATTCTCAACGTTGAGGGAACCAAGCTTACCATCTACCTGCAGCATTTTGATGCTGAGGAGCAGGCGCTCTGGACGTTGGGAAGTGCCGAGCGCATAGAGGAAACAATACTGGCAAATCTGCATATGCTTCCCAATGGCAGCAAGCTCACCATTTCCGGGGAGCCGCACAAGACACTCAATTTCTCAGCCGAGCTGCTGCACGACCAGAAAATGAGCACCTATGCCAGTTATCTGCTTGTTTTCCTTGTTGTGTTCTTTGCCTTCAAATCGCTGGGACTGGCCCTCTACGCCTTGATTCCCATTCTTACAGGAGTCATGGCAAACTACATTTTCATGTATTTCTTCCAGATTCCCTTTGACATGATCACGGTCAGCTTTGCAGCGGTTGCTGTAGGAACAGGCATCGATGATGCCATCCACTTCCTCATCCGCTACAAGAACAAGCTGGGAAAGGATGAAAGGACAACGGAGGCACTTCTCTCGGAGACCATCCGAGAAACCGGGCGCCCCATCATTCTGACCACCCTTTCCATCATTGCAGGAATGCTGATGTTCCTCTTTGCCAGCTATACCCCTGTACGATACTTCGGGAGCCTGATGAGTATGGCCTTGCTGAACTGCATGCTCTCCACCCTTCTGATCATGCCCTCAGTCATCCGCTTGGTGGCTTTCCTCAAGCGGCGTTTCGCCCGCAAGGTATGAGCTGAGCGACCGGGCCCATCGCATCAAGGAGAATCGTTTGCTGGCTTCGTTCGCTCGCCTCCCCATCTCCTCCAGACGCAACCTATCTGCCATCAGGTGTTCCACCAGATGCACAAATTGGCGTTCATCGCCGTAAAGGTACCCACATTCCTCTTCCTCGATTGAGAAACCCAGCGAGCCATCCTCCTGCAGGAGGACTGGCACCGATGCAGCCATCGCTTCGATGAACCCCAGTCCTTGGGACTCCCTTATCGAGGAAGAGACAAAGAGATCGGCAAGGTGGTAGTACAGGGAAACATCAGAAGGGGCAACAAAGCCGGTAAACATCACTTGCTTTTCCAAACCAAGTTCACGCACCTGTTTTTTCAGACTTGCCTCCTTCGGACCCCCTCCTACGATGACAAGCTTTGCATCCTTGTGCAGGACAGACAGCAGGAAAAAGGCATCGATGGTGAGGTTCAGGCGTTTCTCAGCTGCCAACCGGGACACGCTTATCAAAACGAAATCAGAACTGGCCAAGCCCAAGGAAGCACGCAACCCTTCAAGCGTATGCACAAGCGGGGGAAGGGAAAACCGCTCGAGTTCAATCCCACTGGGAAGCACCACCATCTCCTTGGTGATGCCATATCGACAGAGCATGGAATGGTGGGCAACGGAAGGACTGATGATCAGGTTCGAAAAACGTACCCTCCGTTTGACGACCAAACCCATGAGCTGATCCCACAGGTGGTGGCGAATGCGCATCTGCTCGTTGTAGCGGGTGAAGTCGGTATGGCAGGTATGGACAAGCCTGACACCCAATGCGTGTGCAATTCTCCGTGCATACCCCATGGTAAAGAACTCATTGTTGGAATGTACCACCTCTGGACTCCATTCCAGAATGTCTGCAAGCAGGGGATCACGATAGGAGAAGGTCATATAGGAGTCGGGAAACAGTTTCAACGGTGATGCATGCAGATGATACACCCCATCTTCATAGAAGGATGTGCGATTTGGCCCTATGGTAAGCAAGCGTACCTCATGACCAAGTTTTGTCAGTGTGCTTCGTTCATTCAGCACAACCGTGGTAACCCCTCCGAGGGTAGGAAGGTAGAAATCGGTGGTGATGAGGACTCTCACGCAATCCCCCTCACGCTTACTATACTCCTCGGGTATCGGGCGAACAAGTTCAAATATGTACTTGCCGGGATGAAAGCGTACCGATATGATGGCAACCAAGGAGCAACGATGTTTGGAGCCATGCTCTATGTCAATGCGGGGAAGGGACATTATGTCCCTGCGAAAGCAGCGTATGATGCGCTGCTTCGTTCTGGGCACACGGGGTGTGTCGAGGACATGTTCGCCGTTCTGAAATCCCCCTTTTGGCAGTGGTTCTGTCGTGCTGAATGGAGGTTTCTTCTCCGTCATCCGCAGTTGGAACGGTGTTTCCATGCAACCCAGGATACCCGCTTCACAGCTTTTCTGCTCTCCACCCTTCCGCTCATCCTTCCGGTCCGCAAGGCCTTCATGGAGTGGCATGAGGCTACAAACCCTGATTTCATCCTCTGTACCAACTTCCTTGGGGGAACAATCATCACCGCCATTGCAAAAAAAGAGAAACTCAAGACACCCATTTTTGTCTATGCGGCCGATGTCTTCAACAACCCCTCAGCAGGATTCAATCGCAAAATCGACCGAATACTTGTTACCTCTCTCATAGGAACGGAAAATCTCTACCGACAGGGGTATAGCAAGGAGCAGGTGGTCTTTGCCCCCTTTCCCTTGCAATCATCCGTGCAGACAATGGAACAACTTTCCCGACAACAAGCAAGACAGATGCTCAATCTTGAGGATAGGTTCACGCTCTTATTGAATTTCGGCGGTGAGGGTATCGGAAATACAGCCTTGATCGAGGAACTGGGGAAACGGGGCCTCGCTTGGCAAATTGTGGTGGTAGGCACACTGGGTGAGCAGACCAAAACCAAACTGGCCCAGCTGGCAAGAAGCTATCCCTCGCTTTCGATTCAAAGCCCTGGGTTTGTCACAAACATCGGGACCTACATGTGTGCCTGTGATGTCCAAGCAGGAAAAGCCGGAGCAAATGCGCTGATGGAGTCGATGGCCCTGAAGCGCCCTTTCATGATCAGCGAACTGTTGCACGCCGCCCGCGATACCAAAAAGTTCTTTGCTCGTTACCAGGTAGGGTGGGTGGTGCGCAATCACCGCAAGCAGGCTGATATCCTCCAAGGATTTGCAGAGTCGGAAGAGCAGCACGAAGCAATGGAAGAAAGACTTGCAAAGTTGCCCATCTCTTTTGATTCAGATCAATTCATAAGCCTGCTTTTGGAGCAAGTTCAGACTTGTCTCTTGAGCGATAATTCCCTATTGTAGAGATATGCATATCGCTTTGTTCTACGTGGACGCAGGGAAAGGACATCTTACACCAGCGCAAGCCCTCTCTGATGCTTTTATCCGCCTTGGTCACACCACGGTGGTGGAGGATCTGTTTTCTGCGTGCAATGCCCCCATCATCAACTGGATGAGCAAGAACAACTGGCGATTCCTCTTGCATTTTCCCCGCTATGAAGCGTTCATCAACCCCAAGGCAGATACCCGATTCAACGCAAGCATCATTCGTTTTTTTTCCAAGTATTCCCATGGCCCAAAGGACTTCGCAGAGTGGTTTGACCGAAACAAGCCTGACTGCATTGTCGTACCACACTTTCTTGCAGGTGCTTTGGTGCAGCCGATGGTAAAGTACTTGGGCCTTCAAGTGCCTGTCTTTGAGTATGCAGCCGATGTTGTCTTCACTCCGAACATCGGGATTAACAGTGAACTGGACAAGCTGTATATTTGCACGGAAATCGGCAAGGAACTTGCCATCAGGCAGGGGCAGAAGGAAGAGACCATTTCCCTGTGTCCCTTCCCGCTCAAGACAGAGATGATGTTCAGCCAGCCGTTGGAAAAACAGGAAGCCCGTACCCTTCTGGGTTTGGAAGACAAATTCACCGTACTGCTCAATCTCGGTGGAGAGGGCATCGGAACCACTGACTTCCTGGAAGAGGTGGTGAAGAGAAACCTCGATTGGCAGATCATCACGGTGGGCAATCTCAGTCCCTCGACAAAGCTCCAATACAAGCTTTTCAAGGAGAGGTATCCAGAATTCCAGCTTCATACCCCAGGCTTTGTGAAGAACATCCACCAGTACATCTGTGCCTGTGATGTGCAGGCGGGAAAGGCAGGAGCAAATTCACTGATGGAATCGCTTTCGCTCAAGCGACCGTTTCTCATCTCGAATTTGCTGTACGCTGCATGGCCGACAACCATATTCTTTGAACGGAGAAAGGTGGGCTGGGTAGAAAACTCCGTACCCAAGCAGGTGGACATCCTCCAGCAGTACAGCCAGAGTCCTGAGGCCCAGGAAGCGATGGAAGAAGCTTTCAGGCTACTTCCCCTCACCTTCGACAGTGATCGCTTCGCCTCCATGATCATCGATGATGCCAAACAAGTCCTGAGGACGAAGTACAAGCGAACAGGGATAGCCTAAGGCCGATTCATCCTTTACAAGTGTACGTTGACTCCTTACACTGTATGGGAAACCACACAAGGGGACTTAGGGTGCAAAAAATCATCTCATGGGTATTGCGACACACGAAAATTGTGCTTTTTCTTATTCTTGCCTGCACCCTTGCAGCACTTACCTTGTTGCCCTCGCTTGAGCTCAACAGCGAATACATCAACTTGCTTCCTCCCAAGGAGGAACACAGGCTGCTCAGGCAAGAGGTACTTAACGTCAGCGGTTCGACTCCTGGCGATCTCTATTGCCTCATCGAAGGCGATCAGGTATTTACTGCAGACACCCTGAATGCAGTCCAAAACGTCCTTGACCAGCTATCCTCACTTGAGGAAGTCAAAAAACCGCTCTCCCCGTTCTCCTTCGTAACGGTCCAGAAGAAAGGAACAAGGCTTTCCACGTTCCCCCTCAGCCCGGTGAAGGAAGGAAACACCTGGACTGAGGAAGATGCAAAGCTTTTCAAGCAAAGACTGGAAGCTGACGAAATTGCACGAGGCCTTCTCTCCACCAAAGAAGGCGATGCCCTTCTCTTTCAGATTGCCCTGAAGGAAAAACGCTCAGACCAAGCACAGATTCATCAGAATATTCAGGAAATTGTGAACACGCTTTCCAACTATGCCGAGGTGTCGCTCATCGGAACCCCGCTCTTTGAGGATAGGGTGCTCTTCTATCTCACCCACGACCTCAATCGTCTGCTCATTCTCTGCATGGCAGTCATTGTATTGCTCTTCTACCTTGCCTTCCGGTCCAAGCGGGCCGTCATCATCCCCTTCTCCCTCTCCCTCATCGCCTTGGCCTGGACGCTTGCCTGCATGGTACTGCTCGGGTACGCATTGACGGTGGTGAACATCATTGTTCCCTCCATGGTCCTGATCCTCGGCTCTTCCTATGCCATCCATGTGCTCAGCGAGTACTACCGCACGCTTACTGCAAATGCTACCAAGGAAGAACGCAAGCAGCAGATCATCAATTCAGTAACACGAATCAGCAAAACCATCTTTGGAGCCTGCCTGACTACCATCGTGGGCTTTCTTTCACTCTTGATATGTGAGCTCGATGCTTTCAAGGAACTCGGTATTGCGGTATCGCTGGGAATACTCTTCTGTGCCCTGCTCTCTGTGCTCTATATCCCAGCTCTCCTCTCCATACTCCCAGCTCCCAAGCAGAAAGATCTGAGAACCTTCACCCATGGCCCCATCGCCCGTCTGGTGCATGCACTCAGTCTTCGTTCCGTTCGGTCCTGGCCGTTGGCAATCATTCTCTTTGCAGCCTTGATCGGCTCCTTCTTCTTCACCAAGCAGCAAGTAAGCATAGAAACCGATTACCTGACCTACTTCCCCAAAGACGACCAGCTCATTGCCCGATCGATTGCGTTTGCCCAGAAAATCGGAGGTTCTGACCCACACTACATCACCCTCACTGCTCCTGACAACGAGCAGAACTATTTCCTCCGTCCAGATGTCCTTCAACAAGTCCATGCCTTTGAGGAGGAGCTGCTGCGCACCAACAAGGACATCACCCATATGCTCTCCTTCAGTCGCTATGTGGCTTTCCTCCACTCGGTGCATCAAGGAACTGCAAAAATCCCCGATACCCCTGGTTTGCTTCTGACGCTCTCTCGCCTGCTGGTGGTGGTAAGCAAGCAGATGGATCATCCCATCCTCTCTTCTCTCATCAGTGAGGACGGTTCAAGGATTACCATCACCATACAATCCTTTGACAGTCGGTACCAAAGTTGGGAGAGCTTGGAGAGCGTACAAGAACTGCAGCGCTCCATCGAGGATGCAAAACACCTGCTTCCTGACGACTTGACCATCGATGACTGGGGAGTCGGTGTCGACGCTCTGAGAATGAGCCAGAGCATTGCCAGTGATCAGAATCGATCACTGTTGCTTTCCCTTGTGCTGGTACTCTTGATCGTGATACTCCAATTCAGGTCTTTCAAGGCAGGTTTCTTTGCCTTGGTGCCCACCATCACCGGTATCATGGGCAACTACCTTTTCATGTACCTGCTGGATATCCCCTTTGATGTGGTGACCATCATCTTTGCATCAGTGACCGTGGGAGTTGGTGTGGACGCTGCCATCCATTTCTTGTTGCGCTTAAAAAGAAGACAGACAGAGCACCCAGCTCTGCCCTATGAAGTGGCGGTAGTCCAGACCCTCGAAGAGACAGGGAGACCGATTCTCCTCACATCCTCTGCGCTCATTCTGGGGCTTCTGGTTCTGCTCTTTGCCAGTTTCCTGCCAATACGATACTTTGGGCTGCTGCTCAGCTTCGCCTTGCTGGTGACGACGTTCGCCACCCTCTTCATTCTCCCCTCGCTGATGATTGCCTTGCACAAGCTCAGCGCAAGGAGTAGGAAGCGCCCATGACCAGCTGCAGGTCGCTCTCTAGCTGATACTCATGTATCTGGGCAAGCAGATCAAGTGACCCGTAGAAATTCCAGCTCCCTTGGCTCATTCCCCCTGCAACACCACCTGTCAGATAGAAGGTGGGACTACCGGTAGGTGCCATATCCAAATCACCCTTTACCCAAAGGGTATTCTTGTCGATTTCCCCGTGTGCCATACCAAAGAAGCGTCCCTCCAGATACCAAGCATCGGGTACGCGATACCCAACAGAAGAACTGAGTACCAAAGCATCCCCACCGTAGCGGTAGCCGAGGTAGTCCTGGTCATACACAACCTTATCAGGAAACCAACGACGGAGTGCAATTATATAACTAAGACTGTCGACATCTGTAGCTTGATCTGTATTTCCTTCAATACTCCGAAGGTACAGGTAGGGATCGGTATAGACGCCTTCCAGATGACCGCTCAACAGGCCTTTTTTCACTGGTTTTGCCATCCGTAGCCCGAGCATGTAAGCGAGGCCATTGGGATGCTTGTCTTCAGTGGGAAGATTCCATTCGGTTTCACCCAAAGCCAGTTCATCAAGCGCAAACTGGCCATAGAGGTTCCAACCCTTGCCCAAGGCATAGTCCACTTCCAAGGAAGCAAGCGAGTTTGCATTCGTTCGGATGAAGTAGTTGTGGTAGAGCATGAAGGGGTTGAGAATCCTCAGGTCGATGCCCCCACTCGCATTCTGGTACATGATGCCTTCATTGAGGGCAAAACCGAGCCTGTCTTGCATGAGTCTCCACTCAAAGCGGTGGGCCATGAAGAGCTTAAGTCCCTTAATGGAATGTGATTGGCTATAAGAATTGGTATGTGTGCCTATCTCATCAGGATGAGGGAAGAATGAGGTGACGAAGGTGTACTTGAAGGAGTCGCGGTAGGCAGTAATACGCCCTTGATTGTGGTACTGTACCTGGCTTCCCAGCATGAAGTTGCCAGAAGTTCCCGGTCCCCAGGAAAGCCGGTCACGTCCTACCTGGAGGTGCCAACCACTCCCTCCTGCTGCAAGGAAGCCTCGGTAGGGAACGTTTGCATCCAGATACAGCTCGTCAGAACCAAGCTGGACAGGAAGGTTGGTGGTAAGGTAATACTTGCCAAACAAATCTGATATCCCATCTACTGCAGGATGAGAATTGTCACGGTCATTAAAAGGGCTGTTGACCAAGGCCAGGTCCCCAGCAGCATAAAACGGTCCAAGATCCAGCTCCAGAGGGAAGTTGATCAGAGGCTTGCGGTCCAGATACGAGTACACCCAATCTTCTTCAGTAGTGAAGGAGTCAGTGTTTATGTGGGTATAGGATTCAAGATTCGCTTCGAAGCCGACTGAGAAAGCTTGCTGGGTGTTTGTCAGTTCGCTTCGAAGGGAATCGAAGAGTTGTTGTTCAATATCTGAGAAGCGCGATTGCTCCAGCTTGTTGAGCAAGAAGAGCAACTCATCACGACTCCAAGGGCCTGCAGT
>Ga0265295_1002249_pt1 | contig 31315 bp, 26 predicted proteins | sample Munlansysbiofilm_FD_192503 | JGI IMG/M metagenome (GOLD analysis project Ga0265295, IMG submission 192503) | Leachate microbial communities from a municipal landfill in Southern Ontario, Canada - Methane capture system biofilm | ecosystem: Engineered > Solid waste > Landfill > Unclassified ... | reverse complement strand
CCAGCAGGTAGACCATCCAGTGCTCCACCCGGTCCTGCAGGTAGAGCAGGTTGAACCAGGAGAGGGCGCCGTGGGCCTGGGTGAGGAAGTGGAGGAAGCGGCGGTCGATCTTCAGGTTGGGCCGCAGGTCCGGCCAGAGGTAGGGGAAGAGCCTGAAGCCGTCCATCCGCCGGAGCGCCGGGGTGGGGTTGCTCTCGGACAGGATCAGCTTGAGTTCGTAAAAGAAGCGCGGGTCCGTGGCGCGGTTGAACAGGTTCATCTGCACCGCGTTCTTGATGAGTTTTTCGGTGTGGCGGGTGATGGTGAAGTCGAGCCGCCCCTCGAAACGGACGGCGCGGAAGATGCGGGTCGGGTCCTCGACAAAGCTTAAGTTGTGCAGCACCTGGATGCGCCGTTCCTTGAGGTCGTTCTGGCAGTTGAAGTAGTCGACCAGGGTGGCGAACCGCTCCGGGTTGAGGTGCACGGCCATGGCGTTGATGGTGAAGTCGCGACGGTACAGGTCGAGCTTGATCGAGCTGTGCTCCACGGTCGGCAGGGCCGCCGGGTGCTCGTAGTACTCGAGCCGGGCGGTGGCCACGTCCACCCGGGTGTCGTCGGGGAAGATCACCGTGGCAGTGCCGAACTTCTCGTGGGTGTGCACCGTGCCGTGGCGCTGTTCGGCCAGGAACTTGGCGAAGCGGATGCCGTCGCCCTCGATGACCACGTCGATGTCGGTGTTCGGCACGTGCAGGAGCAGGTCGCGGACAAAACCGCCGGCCACGTAGGCGTGGTAATGCAGTCGGGCGGCGGCCTCGCCGATCTCGCGCAAGAGGACGATGGTCGCCCGTGGCAGCACCTGGGTCATGACGTTGGCCAGGTTGCGGGTCCGCTCCACCGACGGCCGTTCATCGTCGCGCAGCACATCACTGCCCAGGGTGGCCGGGTCGTTGACCAGCAGGCCGAGCAGGTCGGTGCGGGTGATCACCCCCACCAGGCTCTCGCCGCGGACCACCGGGATGAGCCGCTGGCGGTGGCTGATGATCAGCTTCTGGATGTCGGCGAGCGTACCGCTCTCCGGCAGGGTGGCCACCTCGGTGGTCATGTAGTCGGCCACGGGCAGCTGGCCGAGCTTGTGGAAGATGGCCTTCTCCGCCACCCGCCGGGAGATCATGCCGAGGAACCCCTCGGGCTGGCGGCCGCTCTCCGTGCTGCCGCCAGTGCGCACCACCGGCAGGACGGTGACGTTGTAGCGGGTCATGAGGCTGTTGGCCTGGTCGATGGTCACCTCCGGGGTGACGTAGATCACCGGTGCGCTCATCAGCTCGCCGGCCACCTCCTTGGCGCGGATCTGCTGGTGAAGCACCCCGACCAGCCGCTCCTCGGCCTCGGCGATGGTCAACTCGCGGATGGTCGCGGCCGCGGCCGAGGCGTGACCGCCACCGCCGAATTCGCGGGCCACGGCGCCGGCGTTGACCTCGGGGATGCGGCTGCGGGCGATCAGGTAGGTGCGCTCGCCCATGCTCAACAGGGCGAAGAGCACATCGATGTTCTCCATCACCATCAGCCGCTGGACGAGCACCGAGAAGTCGTCCACGTAGTCATCCAGGGTGAGCTTGCTGATCACCACGCTGATGCCGCGGATCACATAGGCGACCGCCTGCTCCTGCAGTTGGCCGATGAGGCTGATCTGCTCCGCGGACAATTCCCGCGAGACGAACTGGGTGACGATGTCCAGGTTGGCGCCGTGGCCGAGCAGCCAGGCCGCGGCCGAGAGGTCCTCCGGGCAGGTGGAGGAGTGGAGGAAACTGCCGGTGTCCTCGTAGATGCCCAGCGCCATCAGGGTGGCCTCCGCACCGGTGGGCACGATGCCCCGCTCCTGGAAGAGGCGGACGAAGATGGTGGTGGTGGCGCCGAAGGGCTCGATCTGTTCCACCTCGCCGTGCAGGTCGTTGGCGCTGGCCGGGTGGTGGTCATAGAGATGGACGCGCACCCGCGGGTTGTTCAGGCAGTCGCTCATCCGGCCGATGCGCTCCGCCAGGCGGGTGTCGACGATGATCAGGCGGTCCACCCGGTCCGGGTCGACGTGCCTTATCTTCTTGAATTCGTAGATGTTGCGGAATTCCTGGGCGAGGTAGTCGCGGACGCTTTTTTCCTGCGACCCGGGGAACACCAGCTCGGCCTCCGGGTAGAGCCGCTTGGCGGCGATCATGGCCGCCAGGCTGTCGAAATCGGCGCCGATGTGGCTGGTGATGATGTCCATGGGCGCGATTATACACCACCTGGGTGATCTGTAAAGCAGGGCTTTTCCCTTGTGAGAAAGGGGCGTTATGGCCTCGGCCGAGGGCGCTTCGGCGGGCCTGCGAAGCGATTCGGGGCGGGGTGCCGGCAGCGGCCGGACCCGGCCGAAAGCATTGCGGGAGCGGAGAAAGTGCCGGCCATCATTTTGTTGTTGCTTGACAATTGCCGGCTGATCCTTTACATAAGGGTCTCTTCGCAGGGATCGTGAGCGGGTGTAGCTCAGTTGGCAGAGCACAAGCTTCCCAAGCTTGGGGTCGCGGGTTCGAACCCCGTTGCCCGCTCCAAACCGCAAGGCGGACAGGTTCCGGAGGCCCGCGGGTCGTGTCGGGGCCGGATGCTGAGAGCGCTGGAAAACACTTCAGCGCAGGTGAAAGTGGGCTTTGCCCGCTTTTTTTTTTATCGACCACGGGCGCCCTCGCCCGCAGGGCAGGGCCGGGCAGGGGAGTGATGGACGGACAGGTGGAAGGGGCGAGCGATCGACTGCAGGCGGCCATTCAGGGCTTTGCCGAACCGCTCCTGGCCGACATGGGCCTGGAGTTGGTGGAGGTTCAGTACCGCCGCGAAGGGCACGGCTGGGTGCTCCGCTTCTTCATCGACCGCGAGGGCGGGGTCACCATCGATGACTGCGCCGCGGCCAGTCGGGAGATCGGCGCCCGCATCGAGGTCGAGGACCTGATCGACCACGCCTACACCCTGGAGGTTTCCTCCCCGGGGCTGGAGCGGCCCCTGAAAAAAGACACGGACTTCACCCGCTACACGGGCCGGCTGGCGCGCATCAAGCTGCGCGAGCCGCTGGCCGGACAGCGGGTGCTCGTCGGTACGCTGCGCGGCCTGGAGGGGGAGACGGTCCTGCTGGAGACGGAAGGGGGGATGGTTTCCCTGGAGATGAACAATATCGCCAAGGCGCGGCTGACGCTGTAAGCGCGGCGCCGGCATGGGTCCGGCAGCGTGCCGGGCCGGACACCTAACGGCAGTGAATGCCGGAGCTGGAGTAGAGTACGATGATGGTTGGAACGGAAAATCTGAAACGGATCCTCGACCAGATCTGCAGGGACAAGGGGATCGACCGGTCGCTCCTGATCAGCGCCATCGAGGATGCGGTCAGCGCTGCGGTGCGCAAGAAGTACGGCAGCCGGCGGGACATCGAGGTGCAGTTCAACGACGAGTTGGGCGAGGTCGAGGTGTTTCAGTACCGGACGGTGGTGGACGAGGTGGTCGACGAAGAGACTGAGATCTCGCTCGAGGAGGCCCGCAAGCTGGATCCGGAGTTCGAACTGGACGACGATGTCGGCGAAAAGCTCGACAACATCGCCGATCTCGGCCGCATCGCCGCCCAGTCGGCCAAGCAGGTGATCATCCACCGCATGCGCGACGCCGAGCGCGACGTCATCTACGACATGTACCGCGACCGCGAGGGATCGATCGTCAACGGCATCGTCCAGCGGTTCGAGCGCGGCGACATGATCATCAACCTGGGGCGGACCGACGCGGTGCTGCCTCGGGACGCACAGATTCCCAAGCGCTCCTACAAGCAGGGCGACCGCATCCGCGCCTACCTGCAGGAGGTACGCCGCGACGCCCGCGAGGCCGGCCGCTTCCGCGACGCCCAGCTGATCCTCAGCCGCACCTGCAACGAGTTCCTCATCAAGCTGTTCGAGATGGAGGTGCCGGAGATCGCCGAGGGCATCGTCAAGATCATGGGCGCGGCCCGTGAACCCGGTTTCCGGGCGAAGATCGCGGTCTCCTCGATCGAGTCGGACGTCGACCCGGTGGGTGCCTGCGTCGGCCTCAAGGGCTCGCGGGTGCAGAACGTGGTCCAGGAACTGCAAGGCGAACGCATCGACATCGTCCCGTGGAGCCCGGACCCGGCCAAGTACGTGTACAACGCCCTGGCGCCGGCCGAGGTGTCCATGGTGATCGTCGAGGAGGAGCGCAAGGCCCTGCTCGTGGTGGTGCCGGACGACCAGCTGTCGCTGGCCATCGGCCGCCAGGGGCAGAACGTGCGCCTGGCCTCGCGCCTGCTCGGCTGGAAGATCGACGTGAAGAGCGAGCAGCGCTACAACAACCTGGAAAATCCCGTCTACCGCGACCTGGTTGCGGTCGAGGGCGTGGACGAGGCCCTGGCCGACCGGCTGTTCGCCGCCGGCGTCAGCACGCCGCAGGCGCTGGCCGCCATGGATGCCGAGGAACTGATGACCGTGGCCCGGGTGGACCCGGAGCGGGCGCAGGCCCTGCAGGAGGCGGCCCAGGCTGTGGCACCGGCGGAACCGGCGGGCGAATCTGCGGCGGCGGAGGAATTGGAGGAATTTCCGGCGGAGGAGGCACTGCCGGCGGAGGATACCGCCCCGGCCGACGATGACGAGGCCGGTCCGGAACCGGCGGCGGACGATCGGGAGTGACCCGCAGGGGGCACGTGCCGGAGCGGACCTGCCGCGGCTGCGGCCGCAGGGGCCCGCAGGCGGATCTGGTGCGATTCGTCGTTGCCGGCGGCCGCCTGAGCGAAGACCGGCTGCGCACCATGCCCGGCCGGGGTGTGTATTGCTGTGATGCGGCCGTCTGCCGCGGGCGGTTGGCAAAAAACAGAAAGATCCTGCAAGCGGGCTGAACAGGCCGGGCTTGGCGAGTGACAGGGGCGAAGGGAGCGTTAGATGAGCAAGGTTCGAGTGTACGACCTGGCAAAGGAATTTGGTCTGAAGAGTAAGGAATTGGCGGAGAAGCTCATCGCGATGGGGTACCCGGTCGCGAGTCACAGTTCGAGTGTGGACGAGGATATGGCAACGGACATTCGCAAGAAAATTCTTGGGGAAGGCGTCGCCGTGACCGCGGACGGGCGCATCGGCCTGCGCAGCCGCCCCGCCGAGCCGGCCCCGGCCAAGGGCACGACGGTCATCCGCCGGCGTTCCCGCGCCGAAAAGGAAGAGGCGGCCCGCAAGCAGGAGGAGGTCGAGGCCCAGGCCCTGGAGGCCGAGACCGAGGCCATGGAGGCCCGGGTGCAGGAGCAGTTGCGCGATCTCGAGATGCCGCCCCCGGCCGAAGAGCCGGAGGAGGCGGAGATCGAAACCTCCGCTGAGCAGCCCGTGCCGGGCGTGGCGGCCGGGGAGGAGGAGCCGCCCGTGGAGGCTGCGGACGAGGCCGGGGCCATGCCCGCCGGCGAGACGGAGGAGGGTGCTCCGCCGGCCGACCAGGCGCAAACTGCCGAGGAGGGCGCCGCTGAAGAGGCGGCCCGGCCCAAGCCGCTGGCCAGGGTGGTCGGTCGGGTGGTCATCCCCATGCCCGAGAAGCGGCCCAAGCCGGTGGCCCGGCGACCGGTCCGGCCGGCGCGACCCGCCGGCGGCCCGCCGGTCGGTCTGGATGTTCCGGCGCCCAAGGACGAGGCCGGCCGGGTGGACGCCAAGGGAAAAAAGAAGACGAAACGGGGTGGTCCGGGCGACGACGACCTCGGCAAGAAAGGCGCCAAGGGCGCCCGGAAAGGCCGTGAGCGGGTCGATTTCATCGGCGACGACGGCGATGTGCTCCGTCCGCGCAAGGGCAAGAAAAAGAAGGACGCCGCCCGCAAGGAACTGGCCGCGCAGGTGGTGGCCGAGACCAGGGCGATCAAGAAGCGCATCAAGGTGGTGGCGACCATCAGTGTCGGCGACCTGGCCAAGCGCATGGGTGTCAAGGCCAGCGAGGTGATCGCCGCCCTGATGAAACTGGGCGTGCTCGCCACCCTCAACCAGGCGCTGGATGTGGAAACCGCGGCCCTGGTCGCCGCCGATTTCGGCTACGAGGTCGAGCAGGCCATGACCGAGGAACTGGAAGTGGAGGCCCTGCAGGAGCAGGAGGCGGAAGCGGGCGGCGAGGCCCTGCCCCGGCCGCCGGTGGTCACGGTCATGGGCCATGTCGATCACGGCAAGACCTCGATCCTCGATGCCATCCGCAAGACCGACGTGGTCGCCGGCGAGGCGGGCGGCATCACCCAGCACATTGGCGCTTACCACGTGCAGGGGCCGGCCGGCGACCTGACCTTCGTCGACACCCCCGGCCACGCGGCCTTCACCGAGATGCGTTCGCGCGGCGCCAAGGTCACCGACATCGTCGTGCTTGTGGTGGCCGCGGACGACGGCGTCATGGACCAGACCAAGGAGGCCATCGCCCATTCGCAGGCCGCCGGCGTGCCCATCGTGGTCGCGGTCAACAAGATCGACAAGGACGGCGCCGACCCGGAGCGGGTCAAGCGCGAACTGAGCGATTTCGGCCTCATCCCCGAGGCCTGGGGCGGGCAGACGATCTATTGCGAAACCTCGGCCAAGAAGGGACTCGGCATCGAGAACCTGCTCGAGTCCATCCAACTGCAGGCGGAGATCCTTGAACTGAGCGCCGACCCCAGCCGCAAGGCCCGGGGCACGGTCATCGAGGCCCAGCTGCACAAGGGCCGCGGCCCGGTGGCCACGGTGCTCGTGCAGGAGGGCACCCTGCGGCCGGGCGACAACTTCGTCGCCGGCATCTACAGCGGCAAGGTGCGCATGCTCGTCAACGAGCGCGGCGAGCAGGTCCAGGAGGCCGGGCCGTCCATCCCGGTGGAGGTGCAGGGTCTTTCCGGCGTGCCCCAGGCGGGCGACGAGTTTATCGTCCTCACCGACGAGAAGATGGCCAAGTCGGTGGCCAGCTCCCGCCAGCTCAAGGCCCGCGAGACCGAACTGGCCGCGGCCTCCAAGGTGTCCCTGGACAACCTGTTCGAGAAGATGGCCGAGCAGGAGGTCAAGGAACTGCGCGTGGTCCTGCGGGCCGACGTGCAGGGCACGTTGCAGGCCTTCGGCCAGGCCGCCGAGAACCTGTCCACCGACGCCATCCGCGTGCGTTCGCTGCACGAAGGCACCGGCTCGATCACCGAGAACGACATCCACCTGGCCGCCGCCTCGGACGCGATCATCATCGGCTTCAACGTCCGCCCGAGCGTCAAGGTCAAGGAACTGGCCGAACGCGAGGGGGTCGACGTCCGCTCCTACGACGTCATCTACCACGCCCTGGAGGACATCGAGAAGGCCATGAAGGGCATGCTCGAACCGACCTTCGAGGAGCGGGTGATCGGCACCGCCGAGGTGCGCGAGACCTTCTCCGTGCCCAAGGTCGGCACCGTGGCCGGCTGCTCGGTGATTGCCGGCAAGATGGAGCGCAACGCCCGGGTCCGCCTGCTGCGCGACGGGGTGGTCGTCTACACCGGCCGGCTCGGCTCCCTGCGCCGCTTCAAGGATGACGTCAAGGAGGTGCTCACCGGCTTCGAATGCGGTATCGGCGTGGAGAACTTCAACGACATCAAGGTGGGCGACCACATCGAGGCCTTTGTCCTCGACGAGGTGGAGGCCACGCTGTAACGGCGCCGGGAATGGACATGGAGTTTGATTTCAAACTGCCCGGACTGGGACGGCCGGCAAGCTCGCGGCCGCAGCGGGTGGCCGAGGCGGTCAGGAACGAATTGTCGCTCCTGCTCCTGCGGGACGCCGGCGACCCGCGCCTGGCCGGTGTGGCCATCAGCCGGGTGGTGGTCACCCCGGATCTCAAGCAGGCCAAGGTCTATTTCACCCTGCCGGCCGGCATGGCGAGCAACCCGGCGCTGGCTGCCATGCGCCGCGCCCGCGGCTATTTCCGCAGCCACCTGGCCAAGGTCCTGAACATGCGCTATACCACGGACCTGCTCTTCTTCTTCGATCACCAGAACGAGGAAGCGCAGCGGATCGACGACCTGTTCCGGCAGATCGAGAAGGAGCGGAACGATGAACCGTCCTGACGAGGCGGTGCTTGCGCTGGTGCGGGACCGGGGCCACGCGCTGCTCATGACCCACTGCAACCCGGACGCCGACGCCCTCGGCTCCCTGCTCGGCCTGGCCGAGATGCTCGAAGGCCAGGGCAAGCAGGTGTTCAGCTATCTCGAGGAGCCGGTGTCGCCGCTCTACCGTTTCCTGCCGGGCGCCGGCCGGACCCAGACCGACATGGCCCGGGTGCGGGAGTTCGTCAACCGGGCCGGCGACGACCTGGTCAGCATCTGCCTGGACTGCGGCGACGAGGGGCGGCTCGGACGGGAAAGCCGGGAGCTGATGAGCTTCCGGCCGCTGGCGGTCATCGACCATCACCAGGGCAATGTCGGCTTCGGCGACTGCCACTGGATCGAGCCGCACCGCTCCTCCACCGGCGAGATGATCGTCGACCTGGCCACGGCCCTGGGGGCGGAGCTGACCCCCCGGGCGGCGGAATGCCTGTTTGCGGCGATCAGCGCCGACACCGGCTCGTTCCGCTACGACTCGACCAGTACCCACACCTTCCAGGTGGCGGCGGAACTGGTGCGCTGCGGCGCGCGGCCGGCCAACGTTGCCGGCAACCTGTTCGACAACTACTCGCTCGGCCGCGTCCGCCTGATGCAGGAGGTGCTGGCCACCCTGGAGATGCACGAGCGGGACCGCATCGCCGTGATCCGGGTCACCCGGAACATGCTCGAGCGGACCTTCACCACCATGGAGGACACCGAGCAGTTCATCAACTTTCCCCGGGCGATCCGCTCGGTGCGGGTGGCGGTGTTCCTCAAGGAGGCGGCCGAGGACCTGGTCTCGGTGAGCCTGCGCGCCAAGGGCCAGTGCGACGTCTCCCTGGTGGCGGCCCGATTCGGCGGCGGCGGCCATCGCAACGCCAGCGGCTTCCGCGTGCGCGGCGTGCGCCTCGACACCCTGCGCGACGAACTGCTGCCCATGCTCGCCGAGGCGATGCGGCCCTGACGGATGACGGTGGCGAGCGATCCCGCAGCAGCGGGCGAGGGCTGGGTCTTCCTGGTGGACAAACCCGCCGGTTTGAGTTCGTTTGCCATTGTCCGCCGCGTCCGCCGGCTCCTGGGAATAAAAAAGGTGGGGCACGCCGGCACCCTCGATCCCTTTGCCACCGGCCTGCTCGTCGTCTGCGCGGGCCGCACCGCCACCCGCCACATCGAGCGGTTCATGACCGGCGGCAAGACCTATGTGGCCGGGCTGCAGCTCGGGGTGGAGACCGCGACCCTGGACCCCGAGGGCGCGATCATTGCCACCGCGCCCGTGCCCGCGCTCGACCGGGCGGCCATCGACGCCTGCCTGGCCGCCCACATCGGACCGCAGCTGCAGGCGCCGCCGGCCTTCTCGGCGGTCAAGCACCGGGGCAAGCCGCTGTACGCCTATGCCCGCCAGGGGGTGCACATCGACAAGGCGCCGCGGCCGATCGTCATCGACACGCTCGTCTGCCGCGGGTACGACCCGGAGCGCGCCCAACTGGACATCGAGGTGCGCTGCAGCCGCGGCACCTACATCCGCGTGCTGGCAGCGGACATCGGCCGGTCACTGGGCTGCGGGGCGCACCTGCTCCGCCTGCAGCGCACCGCCAGCGGCCCGTTCACGGTTGACCAGAGCGTGCCGGGCGAGGCCCTGGACGAAGCAGGGGGACGCGAACGGCTGCTCGCCGGCCGCCTGGCCATCGACGAGGCCCTGCGCCTGGTCGGGCCGGCCACGGTTTCCGCTGGCCAGGGCGACGGGTCCCCGGTATAAGAAACACCACTGTTCCACCGCGCCATCCCTCTGGTGCGGAGCAAGGAACACTTACCATCCAGACTCCAGCGAGGCCGAGGGAAACCGCTTTGCTGGCAGCAGAAGGAGATGCCCATGGCACAGACAACGGAGAAGACGAAGGCAATCATCGAAAAATTCAAGACGCACGAGACCGACACCGGCTCGTGCGAGGTGCAGATCGCCCTGCTCACCGATCGCATCCTCTACCTGACCGAGCATTTCAAGACCCATGCCAAGGATCACCACTCCCGCCGCGGTCTGCTCAAGCTGGTCGGTCAGCGCCGGAACCTGATCAAATACCTGCAGAAAAAAGACATCGCCAAGTACCGCAGCCTGATCCAGGAACTCGGTATCCGCAAATAAACCGTTTCCGGGCGGAGGGCTTTGAGCAGCCCTCCGCCCGTCCATCCCGATGCGTCTGCCCGCAGGCAGCGGAACATCATAAAGACACAAAGGAAACGGTGACAAGCGCACGCGCTTGTCACCGCCTCCTTTGTGCCTTTGTGACGGAATTTGCCAGAGCGGCCGCATCGTCCCTTTCAGCACCGAGTCCGGCACTGCCGGAACAGGAGAATCCATGATCAAGACAGTGACAACCGAACTGGGTGGCCGCACCCTGACTTTTGAAACCGGCAAGATGGCCAAGCAGGCCAACGGCTCCGTGGTCGTATCCACCGGCGACACCAAGGTGCTGGTCACGGTGGTGGCCGAAAAGGGGTCCAAGGACCTCGGCTTCCTGCCGCTGACCATCGAATACCAGGAGCGCATGTATGCGGCCGGCCGCATTCCCGGCAGCTATTTCCGCCGCGAGATCGGCCGGCCGAGCGAGAAGGAGACCCTCACCTGCCGCCTGATCGACCGGCCGCTGCGGCCGCTCTTTCCGGACGGCTATTCCAGCGAGACCCAGCTGATCGCCACCGTGTTCTCGGCCGACCAGGAGTTCGATCCGGACATATTGGCCATGAACGGCGCCTCCACCGCGCTGATGATCTCCAACATCCCGTTTGCCGGCCCGGTGGCCGCGGCCCGGGTCGCCTACATCGACGGCCAGTACGTGCTCAACCCGGGCAAGAGCCAGCTCGAGAAGTCCCGGCTCAACCTGGTGGTCGCCGGCACCCGCAACGCCGTGGTCATGGTCGAGGGCAAGGTCGGCGAACTGAGCGAGGACGTGGTGCTCGAGGCGATTTTCTTCGCCCATGCGGCCATCCAGCCGCTCATCGACCTGCAGTTCGACCTGCAGCGCGAGATCGGCCGGACCAAGCGCGAGGTGACGCCGCCGGTGGTGGACGAGAACCTGCGCCAGCTGGTGGTGCAGGCCGCCGCGGCCGGCATGGAGGAGGTGGTCACCACCGCCGACAAGATGGCCCGCTCCGACCGCTGGGACCTGCTCAAGGCCGAGGTGGTCGCGGCCATCGACCCGGAGGCGTGCGACAACCCGGCCAGGATCACGGAGCTGCTCGGCAGCTACAAGAAACAGGTGATGCGCGACCGTATCGTCAACCAGGGGGTACGCCTCGACGGCCGCTCCTTCGAGGAGGTCCGGCCCATCGCCTGCGAGGTCGGCATCCTGCCGCGGGCGCACGGTTCCGCCCTGTTCACCCGTGGTGAGACCCAGGCCCTGGTGATCGGGACCCTGGGCAGCGAACGCGACGAGCAGCACCTGGAAGGTCTGGGCGGCGACGTCTACCGCCGCTTCATGCTCCACTACAACTTCCCGCCCTTCTGCGTGGGCGAGGTGCGACCGCTGCGCGGCCCGAGCCGCCGGGACATCGGTCACGGCACCCTGGCCCGCCGCGGCATCGAGGCGGTGCTGCCCGGCAGCGACACCTTCCCCTACACCATGCGGGTGGTCTCCGAGGTACTCGAGTCCAACGGCTCCTCGTCCATGGCCACGGTCTGCGGCGCCAGCCTGGCCCTGATGGATGCCGGCGTGCCCATCAAGGCGCCGGTCTCCGGCGTGGCCATGGGCCTGATCAAGGAGGGCGACAAGGTGGTGGTGCTCACCGACATCCTCGGCGACGAGGACCACCTCGGCGACATGGATTTCAAGGTGGTGGGCACCGGCGAGGGCATCACCGGCCTGCAGATGGACATCAAGATCGAGGGCGTGGACCGTGCCATCATGGCCACCGCGCTCGCCCAGGCCAAGAACGGCCGCCTGCACATCCTCGAGCGCATGCGCGAGGCCATCGACACCCCGCGCGCCGCGGTGTCCGAGTATGCGCCCAAGTACGTGTCCATCAAGATCCACCCGGACAAGATCCGCGACATCATCGGCCCCGGCGGCAAGATCATCCGCGAGATGACCGCCGAGTTCGACTCCAAGATCGATGTCGAGGACGATGGCACGGTCAAGATTTTCTCCAGCAGTTCCGAGTCGGCCAAGGCGCTGATCAACCGCATCCAGGAGATCACCGCGGTGCCCGAGATCGGCCGCATCTACGAGGGTGAGGTTCGCACGATCAAGGAGTTCGGCGCCTTTGTGCAGATTCTGCCGGGCACCGACGGCATGGTGCACATCTCCGAGCTGACCAACGAGCGGGTGAAGAACGTCACCGACGTGGTCAAGGAAGGGGACATCATCAGGGTCAAGGTGATCGACGTCGACAACCGCGGCCGTATCCGTTTGAGCCGCAAGGCGGCGCTGGCCGAAGGCGAGAAGTGAGCCGGCGGCGGCAGGTCAGATGATAAAAAGCCGGTCGCTGCCCGCGACCGGCTTTTTTTGTGCGGAGGCACCCATGACAGAACACTGGCAGACAACGGAAAAAACAGCGGCGCAAACGCTGCGGGTGGGGTTCGCCTGGCTGGACCCGGAAGGCAGCGCCGACCTGGTCCTGCCCGCCTACGCCACCGCCCTGGCGGCCGGCATGGACGTGGCCGCCTGCATCGATGCGCCGGTGACCCTCGCCCCGGGGGATATCCGGCTGATCGGCTGCGGCTTTGCCGTGGCCATCCCGGCGGGTTTCGAGATCCAGGTCCGGCCCCGCTCGGGCCTGGCGGTGCGCCACGGGGTCACCGTGGTCAACGCGCCGGGCACCATCGACGCCGATTACCGCGGCGAGGTGCGCATCGGCCTGATCAACCTGGGGCGCGAGCCCTTCACGGTGCGGCGCGGCGACCGCATCGCCCAGCTGGTGCTGGCGCCGGTGGTGCGGGCCGCCCTGGAGGTGCAGGGCTCGCTGGCGCCGACCCGGCGGGGTGACGGCGGCTTCGGCTCCACCGGCCTGCGCTGAGCGGCCGCAGCGTTCGCGAGACCGGCCCATGCGTTTTTCCGTGCTCGGCAGCGGCAGCAAGGGGAACTGTACCCTGGTCGAATCCGGGACCACCCGGCTGCTCATCGATGCCGGTTTCTCCTGCAAGGAGACCCTGAGCCGGCTGGCCGCCCTGGGCATCGACCCGGAGAGCCTCACCGCCATTGCCGTCACCCACGAACACGGCGACCATGTGCGCGGCGTGGGCGTGCTCGCCCGCCGGCTGCACCTGCCGGTGTACGCCAATGCGGGCACCCTGCGCGCCTTTGTTGATCGGGCCGGAAAACTGCCCCTGTGCCGGGAGTTCGGCACGGGCGAGCCGTTTGTGCTCGGCGACCTGGCCGTGCATCCCTTTGCCGTTTCCCACGACACCGCCGACCCGGTGGGCTTCGTGGTCAGTGACGGTGCGGCCTCCCTCGGCTACTGCACCGACACCGGCCGCATCACCCGGCTGATCCGCCATCACCTGGAGCGCTGCAGCGCCCTCGTGCTCGAGGCCAACCACGATGTGCAGATGCTCCGCGACGGCCCCTACCCGCTGCCGCTCAAGCAGCGGGTGCAGTCCTCCATGGGCCACCTGGCCAATGGCGAGGCGGTGCGCTTTGCCGCCGAACTGGCGGCCGAGCGGCTGCGCCTGCTGGTGCTCGCCCACTTGAGCGAGGTGAACAACCACCCGGACCGGGTTCTGGACGAGGTCGGCCGGGGGCTCGCCACCTGCGCCGGGATTTCGGTGCGGCTCGCCGGCCAGCACCGGCCCGGTCCCCTCCTCGAGGTGCCGTGAGTTGCCGGAACCGGCAGCCGCCCCAGCGGCCGGCGTCCTTTTTTCCCTGACGAGAAACCTGTCGTGCTGTCCCTGTCACCCACCAGCATCGCCGCCCGCCTCACCGTCCAGGTCATCCTGTTCAGCACCGCCCTGGCGGTGATCGCCACCTGTGTGCAACTGTTCCTCGACTACCGCCAGGAACTCCGCAACATCCGCGGTTTTTTCACCTTGGTGGCGGAGACCAGTGTGCGGCCCATGGAGGAGAGCGTGTGGATCCTCGACGACCTGCAGATCAACCTGCAGCTCGAGGGGCTGACTCGGCGCCAGGACATCGTCTACGCGGCCGTGAGCATGGACGGCCGCATCGCCTGGGCCAAGGGCGCGCCGCCGGAGGCCAACGGCATCGCCCACACCTTTCCCCTGGTCTACACCACCGGCCGCGGCCCGGAGAAAATCGGCGAACTGCAGGTGGCGGCCTCCCTGGACGGGGTCCACCGCCGGCTGCTCCGCCGGGTGGTCATCCTGCTGTGCAGTAACGGCGTGAAGACCTTCCTGGTCGCCGGTTTCCTGCTCCTGCTCTTCCGCCGGACCATCGCCGGCCGTCTGACCCGGCTGGCCGAGCACGTGCAGGCCATCGACCTGCGGCGCGGCGATCCGGCGCCGCTTGTGCTCGAGCGGCCCGCCGGACGCGACCCGGACGAGATGGACCGGGCGGCCACGGCCCTCAACGATCTCTGCCGGAGCGGCGCGCACGCCTTTGCCGATCTCCGCCTGCAGGAACAGCGGCTCCGTCTCCTGTTCGACGCCACCAGCGAGGCGATATTCGGCGTGGACGGGACGGGGTGCTGCACCTTTGCCAACCGGGTCGGACTCGACGGCTTTCTCGCCGGCGAGCCGATTGCCCTGGTCGGCGCGGACCTGCCCGCCCTGCTCGACCAGCAGTGCGTGCGGCATGGGCTGGACCCGGGGCCGGGTGAACAGATCCGCGCCACCCTGCGTACCGGCCAGGTGCTGCAGGCGGAGGGCCTGCCGTTCTGCCGGCCGGACGGAAGGCCGCTGCAGCTGTCGGTCCGCTGCTACCCGGTGGTCGAGGCGGGACAGTGCACCGGCGCGGTGGCCTTCTTTGCCGACACCAGCCGCCAGCATCGGCTCGAACAGGAAAAACAGCTGCTCACCGAGGTCACCCGCCAGGCCCCGGCCCTGATCCTCATCACCGATGCCCGGGGCGTGGTCGAATATGTGAACACCAGCTTCACCCGGGTGACCGGCGCCGAGGCCGCCGCGATCATCGGCGTCCACGCCTTCGACTGTCTGCCGGCCCTGCGCCTCCAGGCCCGTGCGCACGAGATTCGCACCGCGATCGGCAGCGGCCTTCCGTGGACCGGCACCCTGGCGGGCGACTCGGCCGGTGGCCGCCGCTTCACCCTGGAGGTGCAGGTCTTCCCCATCCGCGACCGGGCCGACCGGCTCACTCACGTGGTGGCCATGGGCCGGGACATCAGCCGGGAACGGGAGTTGACCGCGCACCTGCAGCATGCCCAGAAAATGGAGCTGCTCGGCCGCATGACCGCCTCGCTCGCCCACGAGTTCGGCAACCCGCTGCTCGGCATCCGCTTCGCCCTGCGCGATGTCAAGCAGCGGCCGGAACTCGCCCCGGACGACCGTCAGCTGCTGCAGTTGGCCGAAGAGGAGTGCGACCGGATGCGCACCCTCATCCGCGAACTGCAGCCGCTCAACCGCCCGTCCAGCGAACGGAAAACACCCTGCGACCTCCACCGGCTGCTCGAGGAGGTGCTCGCCCTGCACCGCACCTACCTGGACCGCAAGGGCATCGGCGTGGAGCGGGCCTTCGGCGCCCGGCACATCCGCCTGCGGGCGGTGGAAGACCAACTCCGCCAGGTGTTCGTCAACCTGCTGCTCAATGCCAGCGACGCCCTGGCCGGCTCCGGGCCGGGCGGGCGACTGACCATCACCACGGCGCTCGAGACCGGCATGGCGCTGGTCACCTTTGCCGACAACGGCCCGGGCATCCGGCCCGAGGATCTGGGCCGCATCTTCGAACCCTTCTTCACCACCAAGCCCGCGGTGGAGGGAACCGGCCTGGGGCTGCCGGTTTCCTACGGCATCGTCCGCGCCCACGGCGGCACCATCGAGGTGCGCTCACGACCGGGCGAAACCGTGTTCACCGTTGCCCTGCCGATCACCGGCCGGCCGATGGAGGCCAGCTAGCGCGGTCCGGGATCAGCCGCGCGGATGGAAGCGGCGGTGGGTGGATTTGAGCCGGGCGGTGTCGATCCGGGTGTAGATCTGGGTGGTGGCGATGTCGGCGTGGCCGAGCATCATCTGCACCGCGCGCAGGTCGGCACCGCCGGCCAGCAGGTGGGTGGCAAAGGAGTGGCGGAGCATGTGCGGGCTGATCGCCTTGCCGATGCCGGCAGCCAGGGCGATGTCGCCGAGTATCTGCCAGAAGCGGTTTCTGGTCATGCCGGCGCCCCGGTTGGAGACGAACAGCAGGGAGCACGGCCGGCCCTTGAGCAGCAGCGGCCGGCCCCGTTCCAGGTAGTCGGCGACGCGTTCGGCGGCGGCCGTGGAAAAGGGCACGATCCGCTCCTTGTCGCCCTTGCCGAGAATGCGCAGGTGACAGCTCTGCAGGTTGCAGCCGAAGAGCGGCAGCTGCACCAGTTCACTGACGCGCAGCCCGGAGCCGTAGAGCAGGTGGAGCATGGCGTAATTGCGCAGCACCAGCGGCGGCATGATCCGGGGGGGGGTGAGCAGGGCGTCGACCTCGGCCTGGGAGAGGGCCTTGGGCAGGCTGTGACCGGTCCTGGGCGTGTCAATGCCGGCCAGCGGGCTGTCGACCAGCCTCCCCTGGGCAACGAGAAAGGTGCAGTAGGCGCGCAGGGCGGCCAGCCGGCGCGCATTGGAGCGGGCGCTGATGCCCCGCTGGTGGCAGTGCCGGAAGAACTGCTCGACCTGCGGGCGGCCGATGCGCTCGGGCCGCGGCCGGCAGGCATCGGTCAGGAAACGGTGAAAGGATTCCAGGTCGGCCCGGTAGGCGGCCACGGTGTTGGCGGCCAGCCGGCGCTGGATGGTCAAATACTGCAGGAAAAAATGCAGGTTGTCGGTGTAGTCGGCGAGGTGCAGGGGCGCGCGGGGAGTGGGGCGAAGGTGGGACAAAAATACGCCCCGACGGCCAGGCCGTCGGGGCGCAGCGTTCACATCCGGGATCTCATCCGGTTGAACTTCCGAAGTTTACGCAGGGCCTCGGCAGCTTTGCGGCGTTTCTTCACGCTGGGCTTCTCGTAGTACTCGCGCCGTTTCAGCTCACGTTTGATTCCGTCGATCTGCAATTTCTTCTTCAACTGGCGGATCGCGTATTCGAGGTCACCTCTGACATCTACTTCGATCATGGTCGCATCACTTCCTTTGGTGGTTGGCCGGAGCCGTTAGTAAGAGGATGGTTTGACAGGCAGGTTAAACTAGCCGCTCGGCCGTTGAATGTCAATGCAAAGAACGGTATTTCAGTCGGTTTCCGCCGGCCCGGGGACCGTCCGAAGCCTGCGGCGGCTGGCCGGACGAGGCGCTTTTGGCTGTTTTCTTGCGGCCCGATGGGATACGATACCGGCCACGGCGCCGCGACGGGGCGGCGCCGGGAAATTCACCAGAGGAGGCGGAATATGGCAAAGTTGCGATTGGCGCTCATCGCCGGCGGCACGTCGGATGAGCGTGAGGTTTCCCTGCGGGGCGCGGTCGGGGTGGAAAAGGCGCTGAACCCTGACCGCTACGAGGTGGTCCGCTACGACCCGGCCACGGATCTCGCCCGCATCGCGGCGGACGCGGCCGGGATCGACGCGGCCTTCATTCTCCTGCACGGGGTGCATGGCGAGGACGGCACCATCCAGGGGTTCCTCGACCTGCTCGGCATTCCCTACCAGGGGGCGGGCGTGCTCGGCAGCGCCCTGGCCATGGACAAGAACCTGGCCAAGATCATGTACCGGCTCGCCGGCCTGCCGGTGGCGCCCTGGGTGATGGTCGAGCCGGGGGACCTGGAGGACAGCGGCCGCATCCAGGCCGCGGTCGGCCTGCCCTGCGTGGTCAAGCCGGTGCGCCAGGGGTCGTCCATCGGCATGTCCATCGTCCGCACCCCCGACCAGCTGCCCGCGGCGCTGGAACTGGCGCTGCGTCACGACGGCGAAGTGATGGTTGAGGCCTTTCTCCAGGGGCGCGAGCTGACCGCCGGGGTGCTCGGCAACAGCGACCCGGCACCGCTGCCGCTCATCGAGATCATCCCGGACAGCCGCTACGATTTCTTCAACTACGAGGCCAAGTACCAGCCCGGCGCCACCCGCGAGGTTTGCCCGGCACCGGTGAGCGAGGCGGTCCGGGAGAAGGCGCAGGACTATGCCGTGCGGGCGCACCGCAGCCTGCAGCTGCGCGGCTACAGCCGTACCGACATGATCCTCGTTGAGGAGGAACTCTACCTGCTGGAGACGAATACCATCCCGGGCATGACCCCGACCAGCCTGTTTCCCCAGGCCGCGGCCGAGGCGGGCCTGCCGTTTTCCGCCCTGCTCGACCGGCTGATCGAACTGGCCCTGGAGCGACCGGCCGGGCCGCAGGGCTGAGAGGGCGATCCGGCGGCGCGGGCGGCCGCGTCGCCGGTCGCTTAAAAGCGGTCGGTGAAGTACGGCTGGAGCGCCGGGGGCAGGCGCACCGTGCCGTCGGACTGCTGGTGGTTTTCGAGGATGGCGAGCAGGGTGCGGCCCACCGCCAGGCCGGAGCCGTTCAGGGTGTGCACCAGGCGGCTCTTTTTCTCGCCCTTGGGCCGGTAGCGGATGCCGGCCCGGCGGGCCTGGAAGTCGAGGAAGTTGGAGCAGGAGGAGATTTCCCGGTAGGTGTTCTGACCCGGCAGCCAGACCTCGATGTCGTAGGTTTTGGTGGCCGAGAAACCCAGGTCGCCGGTGCACAGGGACACCACCCGGTAGGGCAGTTCGAGCAGCTGCAGGGCCGCTTCGGCATCGGCGAGCAGCCCCTCGAGGGCGTCGCGCGACTGTTCCGGAGTGGTGAACTGGACCAGTTCCACCTTCTCGAACTGGTGCTGGCGGATGAGGCCGCGGGTGTCCTTGCCGTAGGAGCCGGCCTCGGAACGGAAGCAGGGCGTGTAGGCGGTGTACTTGACCGGCAGGGCTGCCTCTTCCAGGGTTTCGCCGGCGTGGATGTTGGTCACCGGCACCTCGGCCGTGGGGATGAGCCACAGGTCCCAACCCTCGATCCTGAACAGGTCCTCCTTGAACTTGGGCAGCTGGCCGGTGCCGGTCATGGCCGTGGAGTTGACCAGGAAGGGCGGCAGCACCTCGGTGTAGCCGTGCCGCTGGGTGTGCAGGTCGAGGAAAAAGTTGACCAGGGCCCGTGACAGGCGCGAGCCGAACCCCTTGAGCAGGGAAAAGCGGGCACCGGCGAGCCGGGCCGCGGTCTCGAAGTCGAGAATACCGAGTCGTTCACCGATCTCCCAGTGGGGCAGGGGCGGGAAGGCAAATTCCGCGATCGTGCCCCAGCGCCGGATTTCCACGTTGTCCCGCTCGTCGTGCCCCTCGGGCACATCGTCGTCGCAGAGATTGGGGATGGACAGGACGATCTCCTGCAGCTCTTCCTCGATCCCGGCCAGGGACGCGTCCAACTCTTTGACCCGCTCGGACACGGTGCGCATCTCGGCGATGAGCGGTTCGGCGCCGGCCGTCTCGCCGGTCTGCTTGAGGGTGGCGATGGTGCGGGAAACGGTGTTGCGCTGGTTCTTGAGCGCCTCGACCTCGGCGAGCACGGCCAGCCGCCGGCTGTCCGTGGCGGCGAACTGGTCGATCAGCTGCGGGTCAGTGCCGCGCAGGTGGCACTTGCGGCGGACAAGATCGAGATGTTCCCTGACAAAACGTAGTTCAAGCATGGCGTCGAATGGGGTTGGGGAAGCGGGTGGGCGGGTTGTTTCCGGGGCCGGCCAGAGGCCGGTTGCCAAGGCTTTTAGCACGCGTCACCGGTAAACGCAACGGGTATTCATTTGCTTTTATCCTTGCGTTTTGCTACCCTTTTCGCCGCTGCGAGGAGCTCATGGGGAGCGATCGCCGTCGTCGCGAGGACCGACATGAGCAAGCCCTATCCATCCTTCATTCTCTTTCTCGGAGAACTGCGCCGGTCGCTGAAAACGCTCGGCGGGTCGGTGCTGGTCGCCACGGTCGCGCTCTTCTTCCTGTCCAGCCGGGTGGTGAGTCTGCTGCAGGAGCATCTGGGCGAGAGCCTGTATTTTTTCTCCGTGGCCGGACCGTTTCTGGCCCATGTGCGGGTGGCCTTTTTCGCGGCCCTGTTCCTGCTCATGCCCCTGTGCCTGCACGTGCTCTGGCGGGCCCTGGGCAAGCCCTTCGGCATGAGCCGGGGCCAGCTGCGCTGGTTTGTCGTCGCCACCTGCCTGCTGTTCTACGGCGGGACCGCCTTCTGCTACCTGGTGACCCTGCCGTACGGCATCAGGTTTCTCCTCGGCTTCCAGTCCGAGGAACTGCGCGCGGTCATCTCCATCAGCCGGTTCGTCAATTTCGTCACCCTGTTCGTGCTGGCCTTCGGGGCGATCTTCGAACTGCCGGTGTTCATGGTGTTCAGCGCCCGGGTGGGCGCAATCAGCCGGCGGGCCTTCGAGAAGAACCGGCGCTACGCGGTGCTCGCCATTGCCATCCTGGCTGCCATGCTCACCCCGACCCCGGACCTGGTGAACATGGCGCTCATGGGGGGGCCGCTCTACCTGCTCTACGAGTCCGGGATCCTGCTCATCCGCCTGTTCAAGTTGGACAAGGCGGACAGTGACGAGGACAGGAAACTCCTCTCGGAGGATTCGTGACCGCAGCGGGCGCCGCCGCGGCCGGGTTGCCCCGGGAGAACCGCGACCCGTCGGGGTGGCGGTCCGGACGTTTTCTTTTGCTGGAAAGGGAGGAAGTTCTTGGCCGTGTTCGATGACAGGAGAGTGCGGGGCGTGCGCGGCCGGCAGGACGACCGCAACCCGGAGCGCGGACCGCTCTGGGTGTTCGCTCTGGTGGTGGCCGTGCTGCTGCTCCTCTGGGTGGTGTTCGCCCCGGGCCGGGGGTACTACCACTTCCGGAAAATGCAGCGTGAGATCGACATGCTGGCGGCGGAGAACAGCCGCCTTGAGGCCAGGAACCTGGAATTGTCCGAGGACATCAGGCGGCTCAGGTCGGACGAGGCCTACATCGAGGAGATCGCCCGCCAGAAGCACGGTCTGCTGAAAAAGAACGAGACGGTCTACGAGTTCAAGCCGCGCCCCCGGAAGGAGTGAGGCATGCCCCGGTTGCGGGCGGTTGGTGGCGGGCCGCACGGGCCCGGCGGTCAACCTCAGGAGAATCCCGACCGGTGGGCACAGGGGCCAGCGGGCCGCGACGCGGCCGGCGAGCCCTGGCCGCCAACCCGGAAATTGCCGGCGGAGAGCAGCTTGGTCACTTCGGTGCCGCCACAGTGGGGGCAGGTGACCTGATCGTCGCTGGTGGAAATTTTCAGGAATTCGAACGGGCGGCCGCAGGTGCGGCAGGTGTATTCAAAAAGAGGCATGACCGGCTCCGGTTCCGCTCCGCCGTGCGGAGGGGTTCTGTTGGTAAGGGCACGAAAAGGGTAAGGAGCGGGAGCGAATTTGTCAGCTGAAAAAACACAGGACAGGGACGGGAACGGCCCGGAGACACCCCCGGGCGGACAGCCCGCGGCGCTGACCTCCCTGGCCGGGGCGCTCACCACCCGTCTGCGCTTTCAACAACGGCTGGGCCTGCGGGCCTATCCGGCCACGTCGGCGCTGCGCCGATTTCTCGCCGTCCCGGATCGACCGGGCCGGGAGCAGGCCCCGGCCGCAGCCCGGCCCCCGGTGCAAGCCGCGGCCCGCCCGCCCGCCGGCCCGGAGGACCGCACCGGCGGCCTGGACGGCCTGCGCCGCGACCTCGAGGCCTGCACCCTCTGCGGACTGGCCGCCACCCGCCAGGGGCTGGTCTGCGGCGCGGGCGGCTCGTCCGTGCGGCTGCTGTTCGTCGGCGACTGGTCCCGGCAGGACGGTTCCTTTTCGCCGGCGCAGGTTTTCGGCGCGGCCGAGGACACCATGCTGGGCAACATGGTGCGGGCCATGGGGCTGGCGCCCGCCGAGGTGTACGTGACCAACGCGATCAAGTGCTGCCCGTCGGCCGGACTTACGCCGGGCGAGGAGAGCCGGACCCTCTGCCAGGCCCACCTGCGCCGGGAGATCGACTTGGTCCGGCCAACCATCGTCTGCGCCATGGGCGAGGTCGCGGCCCGCTCGGTGCTGGGCCAGGACGGCTCGCTGGTGCGCCTGCGCGGCCGGTTCCATCCCCTTGGCGGCAAGGAAGGCCTGGTGTCCGCTGTGCAGGTGGCGGTCACCTATCATCCCCGCCTGCTGCTCGACCATCCGGACCTGAAAAAAGCCGCCTGGGAGGATCTGCAGATGGTGCAGCGCCGCCTGCGCGGTTCGGCACAGCGGCGCGGCTGAAACCGGCGGACGGTCGGCGTCCGCGCCGCACCCCCGCGCTTTCCGCCGCTCGGGTCAACATCGAAACCGCATCTTCACGGGAGGCGCGCATGGCCGTACACGAAATCACCCATCCCCTGGTCCGCCACAAGCTCGGCCTGCTGCGCGAGCGGAACATATCCACCAAGGATTTCCGGGAACTGGCGTCCGAGGTGGGCATGCTGCTCGCCTACGAGGCGACCAAAAACCTGCCGGTGGAGCAGGTGACCATCGACTCCTGGGCCGGGCCGGTCTCCGTGGACCGGATCAAGGGCAAGAAGATGACCATCGTGCCCATCCTGCGCGCCGGCCTGGGCATGATGGACGGGGTGCTCAAGGCCATGCCCACCGCCCGGGTGTCGGTGGTGGGGCTCTACCGGGACGAGCAGACCCTGCAGCCGGTCACCTATTTCAAGAAACTGGTGCAGGACATCCACCAGCGCCAGGCCCTGATCCTCGATCCCATGCTGGCCACCGGCGGCACCCTGGTGGCGGTGATTGACATGCTCAAGGCGGCGGGCTGCCGGGACATCATCGGCATCTTCCTGGTCGCCGCCCCGGAAGGTATTCGCAAACTGCAGGCGGCCCACCCGGAGGTCGACCTCTATGTCGCCTCGGTGGACGAGCGCCTCAACGAGGACGGCTATATCCTGCCCGGCCTGGGCGACGCCGGCGACAAGATCTTCGGCACCCGCTAGGCGGCCGCGGCCGGGTGGCCTGGCCGCTCACGACTTGGTGCGGCCGGTGACGAACAGTTCAAAGAGCTTCTCGAACACGAAGGGGATGGCCGAGGCCTGGGCGTTGGCCGAGCCGGCATAGGCCCTGGTCAGTTCAAAGGCGCGCTCAAAGGCCTGCTCGTGGTCGCTTCGGCTGTTTTTTTTGAGAATGTTGATGAGTTCTTCGGCAACAAAATCTTCCATGTCGGCTCCGGTCTGGATGGGTGGGCGGCGCGAGCTGCGGCCGGGGGCATGATAGAACCAATGGCGCCCGCCTCCAAGAGGTTTTTTGGGCGCGGCGGCCGCCTCCCGCGGCGACGGCCGCAAGCGTTGCGGCCGCTGCGGGAATCACCTTGACCCTGTGGGGGCGGTTTGTTACTACCTGCACCCGTGGCCGATCCGTGTGCGCCGGCGCCGTGGCGGTCGCCGGCGGGCACCCCTCCTCTCCCTTCAGCAGACGGCATGATGGATACGACGCAACTCTCCTTCGCCCGCCGCTGTGTCAGCGACATGATTAACGGCCTGAGCATCGGCCTCAGCCATTTTTCGGGAGCGAGCCGGGCCGCGGTCATTTTCGCGCTCGAACCCGACAGCCCGATGTACATCTGCGATCCGCAGAACCTGCTCAAGGGGCATGAGCCCATCTTCAGGGCCCTGTACGTGGACAGCCGGAAGTGGCGGGAAAACGTGCGGGTGGGACGCGACCGCAAAAAGTTCGCGGAGATCGTGCCGGTCAGGGACCTCGGCCTGGCCGGCCTGCTTTCCCAGGGCGGCTATTCCGGGGCGGTGTTCTTCCAGCAGTGGTTCACCGAGCATCACCCGGACCTGTGCAGCACCGGACCCACCGAGTGCTGGCTCGAGCACGCGGTGTGGCGCTTCTCCCACGACCTGGCCAACGACCAGGATCTCTACACCGGCATCTCCGGCTACTTCCTCCTGGAATACGCCAAGCATGCGGTGCGCGACCATGTCATCGATCAGATCAACCGGCTGCTCGGCTGGGACACCCAGGTGCGCATCTACCCGGTGATCGACGCCATCCTGATGATCTCCGAGACGCGCGAGGAGGGGTCCTGGCCCGAGGGCCGGCTGCTCTTCGTCGACCCCGGGATGGTCGACCAGGTCAATTTCCTGGTGCGCTTCCAGGAGGGGGGGCGGCCGCAATTGGCCAACCACAAGCATGTGCGCAAGCTGCTGTTGACCGTCGAGCATTCGGGCCGCTACCTGGTGAGCGACGGCCGCGCCATCCTCGGCATCAGCGATGACAGCCTGCCGCCCTTTTCCGTGTGCGCCGATTTCCGCGGCCGCTACGGTTTTCTCAAGGTCAACCGCACCAAGGTGTGCAGCTTTGCCGACGGCCGCTTCAGTTCCACCACCTACCAGGCAAAGCTGGTGCAGCTGGAGGAGTTGCTGCTCGAATCAGGGCTGGACGATTCGGCCGGCACCTTCATCTTCAAGGTGGTCACCAGCCTGGTCCACCATTCCCAGAGCCGCAAGCACGGCTCTACCATCGTCGTCGATCTCAACCCGCAACCGGTGGCCATCTCCGGCCAGGTGCTGTCGCCGCCGCTCGACCTGCGCAAACCCTACATGCTCAAAATGGCCAAGTCGCTCGCCAAGGTGGACGGGGCCCTGCACATCGGCGCGGACCTGCACCTGCACGGTTTCGCCTGCCTGCTCGACGGGCGCTCGTTCCAGGGGGAGGACCTGGCCCGGGGGGCACGCTACAACTCGGCCCTGCGCTTCACCGCCGAGCATCCGAACATCATCGTCGTGGTGGTCTCCTCGGACCGGCCGGTGAGCGTGATCCACCAGGGGGTGGATGTGCACGGCACCTGCTCCTGGGACCGCAAGACCGGCTGCCTGTACGACCTCGAGCGGCTCGACCACTGGGTCGGGCGGTGATGGCCGCTTCGCGGCTCAGGCTCCGCGCACCAGGTCCCGGATGTCCAGTTTGCCCTGCTGCTCCCAGGCGGCGTCGGCCAGGTCGAGCAGCTTTGCCCGGCAGCTCTTCAGGGGCGCCAGTTCGGGCAGGTGGGGGAGCAGCTGGTCGGCGGCGGGCGGGGCCTGCAGGCGCATTTTCTCCGCCAGGTCGCTGTCCTGCCCGGAGGTGACCGCACCCGCCAGGCTGCTCTCCCCGCCGGCGTTGTCCAGGCCGCGCAGAAAGCCCATCATCGCCCCCAGGTCATTGGTGCGGTGAAACTGATCGATCTCCTCGACAATGGTCCGCTGCTCCTCGGCCAGCTTGGCCAGGGTGGCGCGGTAGGCCTCGGCGCCCTCGAGCAGCCGGCTGTAGGCGTCGAGCACGAGATTGCGGAAACAGGCCCGCCGGGTCAGGCCGTGGCAGCGCTGGCCCGTCAACAGCCGCCGGCGGACGGTTGGCGAACTGAGCAGGTAGGGGTCGAGAAAGGTCTCGTCACGCAGCCCGGTCAGGCGGAAGAATTCATGGATGAGCGGTTCGCTGCCGAGGAGCAGGTAGAGCCGCAGCAGTTCGAAGCCGACCGTGGACTCCAGCTGGCGGAAGGCCTCCTGCACCTGCCGGTCGTATTCCCTGCGGTCGTCCTCGATCAGCTTGCGCGAACCGAAGTACCGGTCCGCGATCTCTTTTTTCACTTCCAGGGCCAGAAACGATTCGATGTCCTGCATGACCTGCTCCCTTTGCGCGCCGCCGCCGACGGTGCGGCCGCGGCTCGACCTGTGCCGGAAAAAAATGCCCATGTTGCCTGTATTCCCCCCCATCATAGCTGGCCCGCACCAAAAAAGCAGCTGCCAAGACGAGCCGGCCCGGGTCTGTGCGGTCGCACCATGCGCACCGGGGGGACGGCCGTGAGCGTGCCCGCCTCCCGCGAACAGGTGAAGCAGACCGTCCGCGAGCTGGCCGACATCGTCCAGGTGATCGGCGAGCACGTGGAGCTGAAGCGGGCGGGCGCACGCTACACCGGCCTGTGCCCCTTCCACGCGGAGAAGACCCCCTCCTTTTCGGTCAATCCCCAGGGACAGTTCTATCACTGCTTCGGCTGCGGCGAGTCCGGTGACGTGTTCTCCTTTGTGATGAAGTACCACCACCTGGAATTTCCCGAGGCGCTCAAGCTCCTTGCCCGGAAGTTCCACGTCGATCTGCCGGAGCGGCAGCTGACCGAGGCCGAGCAGGAACAGCTGCGCCGGCGACAGTTGCTCTACGAGGCCAACGAGGCGGCCGCGGCGGTGTATGAGCAGTGCCTCGGCGAGGAACGGCTCGCGGCCCCGGCCCGGGCCTACCTGGAACAGCGGGGGGTACCGGCGGCGGCCATCGCGCGCTACCGGCTCGGGTACGCGCCCGACCCGGAGCAGGCGGGCTGGAGCTTTCTCATCGACCGGCTGCGCTCCCGGGGGCTGGACGCGGAGACCCTGGAAGCGGCGGGCCTGGCCGTGCGCAAGGAGCGCGGCGGCCACTACGACCGGTTCCGCGACCGGATCATGTTCCCGATCATTGACCTGACCGGGCGGGTGGTGGCCTTCGGCGGCCGCCTCCTCGGCGACGGCCGGCCCAAGTACCTGAACTCGCCGGAGAGCGGGATCTTTGACAAGAGCCGGCTGCTGTTCGGCCTGTTTCCGCACCGTGAGGCCATCCGGAAAAAGCGCAGCGCCCTGGTGGTGGAGGGTAATTTCGACCTGCTGCTGCTGGCCGTGCACGGCATCGACAACGTGGTCGCGCCGCTCGGCACGGCCCTGACCCGCAGTCACCTGCACACTCTGCGCGGCTACGCGGACGAGGTGGTGCTGCTGTTCGACGCCGATGCCGCCGGGCTCAAGGCGGCCCTGCGCAGCGTGCCCTTCCTGCTGGCCGAGCAGGTGACCGGCCGGGTGGCCCTGCTGCCCCCCGGCCACGATCCGGACTCCTTTGTCCGCGCCGAAGGGCCGGCCGCGGTGCAGGCCCTGGTCGAATCGGCGCGGCCGCTGGCCGAGTTCGTGTTCGATGCCCTGGTGCGTGAGCACGGCCTGACCCTGGCCGGCAAGAGCCGCATCGTCAGCGAACTGCAGCCCCTGGTCGAGGCGGCTGCGGACGCGGACCAGCGCACCCTGATGATCGCCCATTTCAGCGAAAAGCTGGGGCTGCCGCCGGGGTATTTCCAAACCGGCCGGTCCGCCCGGCGACCGCCGCCACCGGCCGAGGAGCCGGCCGATGGTCCGCCTCCCGGTCTGGCCGTCCTGCCCAGGCAGGAAAAGCAGCTGGTCGACTTTCTCATCCTCTACCCGGAACACCTCGGCCTGCTGCAGGCGGCCGGTCTCGGCCGCATGACCCTGGCCCCGGCCGCGGCCCGCATGGTCACCCTGCTCGAGCAGATGGTCGCCTCCGGCCCCTGCCAGCCGGAACGGCTGCTGACCCTGCCGCTCGCCGAGGAGGAGCGGGCCTACGTGGTCCGTCTGCTCACCTGTCCGCCCTCCTTCGCCTCGGCGGAGGAGTCTGAACCGGCCCGGCAACTGGGCGAGGAACTGGTCACCTGGCTGCGGTCGACCCTGCAGAAAAACGCCGGAGCCGATCTGCAGCAACAGATTCAGGAGGCGAGCCGTCTCGGCCAGACGGATCGGGTCATGGAGTTGCTTCGGCTGAAACTGGAGGCCGAGCGAAAAAGAACGGGTTTTTAATATAACGTGTTGAAAAAAGATCAAAACCAGATAAATTCAAAAAATTGAATCGGGAGTGCGGGTTGCACGGCTGTGGACAGATGCGCCGGGGAGGGAGCATGGGAGCGGACGATTTCGCCTTTGACGACGAGCACGAACCGGAACTGCCGACCGGAGTGGTTTCGCGCGGACGGAGCGGCGCCCACGGGACCGAGCCCGAGGACGACTGGGCGGTGCGCAACAATATCGAACGGCGCTCCTCCATCGACCGTCGGGCCAATGCGGACCGGCGCACCGGCGACCGGAGGGGCACGGGCAGCAGCTTCGACCCGATGAACCTCTATCTCCGCGAGATGGGCGACCAGCATCTGCTCAGCCACGAGGAGGAGATGGAACTGGCCCGCATGGTCGAGGAGGGGGAAACGCGCATCCAGTTCGCGGTCCTGCGCGTGACCCTGGGCATCACCGCCCTGAACGACCTGGCCGAAAATCTGCTGCGCGGCAACCTGCGCATCGGTTCGGTACTCCGCGGCCTGTCCGAGAACGACGAAAAGGAACTGGCCAGGGCCCGCGACGGTCTGCTCGACCAGATCGAAAAGGCCAACGAACTGGACGGCCGGCGCCGCGACCTGTTTGTCGCCCTGAAAGCGGCGGCCGGTGACGCGACCGCGGAAAACCGGCTGGTGGCCGAGATCCTGGCGGCGAGCGACGCCATCTCCAGCCTGTTCCGGGAGTACCGCCTCTGTTCCCGGGGGATCCTGTCGGTGGCCGACGCGGTCAAGGAACTGGGGCAGAAATTCACCAGGGTGCGGGTGGTGGCGCGCCAGCAGGAGCTGCTCCTGGCTGCCCGCCGTCACGGCCAGGACTCGAGCGGGCCGGTGGTCGATCCGGCCGAGGTGGAGCGGCGCGTCACCCTGGATCTGGCCGAGACCATCGGCATCGGCTGGTCCGCATTCATGGAGGTGCTGCAGGACATCGAGACGGGCCGGGAAACCGCCCGCCAGGCCAAGGACACGCTGGTGCGCGCCAACCTGCGGCTGGTCATCTCGGTGGCCAAGAAGTACCTGAACCGCGGCCTGCAGCTGCCCGACCTGATTCAGGAAGGCAACATCGGCCTGATGAAGGCGGTGGACAAGTACGACTACAAGCGCGGCTACAAGTTCTCCACCTACGCCACCTGGTGGATCCGCCAGGCCATCACCCGCAGCATCGCCGACCAGGGACGCACCATCCGCCTGCCGGTGCACATGATCGAGACGATCAACCGCCTGCTCCGCTTTTCCAGGGATTTCCAGCGGGTCGAAAGCCGTGAGCCCACGCCCGAGGAGATGGCGGCCCAGCTCGGCACCGATGTCGACAGGGTGCAGGTGGCCCTGAAGACGGCCCGGGACGCTATCTCCCTCGACGCCCCGGTGGGCGACGAGGAGGATGCCATGCTCAGCGATTTCATCGAGGATCATGCCCAGCCGGACCCGCAGGAGCAGTCCATCACCGAGAGTCTCAAGCGCTGCCTGTGCCGGGTGATGGGCTCACTCACCCCGCGCGAGGAAAAGGTGCTGCGCATGCGCTACGGCATCGAGATCGGCTGCGACCACACCCTGGAGGAAGTGGGCCAGTGCTTCTCCGTGACCAGGGAACGGATCCGCCAGATCGAGGCGCAGGCGCTCAAGAAGCTCCGCCACCCGTCGAGAAGCCAGGATCTGCAGGCTTTCATCAGGGATTAGGCACCCCTTGACGCTCTGCGCGCACGCCGAGGACTGGCTGACCCTGTCCTTTCTGCCCGGTTTGGGCTGCGTGCTCATCGGCCGGCTGGTCGAAGAGGCGGGCGGACCGGTCGAGGCGCTGGCGCAGCTGGCCGGTGGTTCCGGCCGGCGGGACCGGCCGGGTCGGCCGCGCTTCGACCGGGGCCAGCTGGACGCGGCGCGGCAGCGGGCGCAACGCGAGATCGACCTGCTCACCCGCGCCGATATCTCCCTGGTCGCCTGCACCTGTCCCGCCTTTCCCGACCCCCTCCGCTCCATTGCCGACAGCCCCGTACTCCTGACCTGCCGGGGCGACCTGGACTGCCTCGGCCAGCCGGCGGTGGCGGTCATCGGTTCCCGCGCGGCCAGCGACTACGGCCGGCGGGTGGCCGCCATGCTGGCCGGCGAACTGGCCGGCCAAGGCCTGACCGTGGTCTCCGGGGCGGCCTACGGCATCGATGCGGCCGCCCATCGCGGCGCGCTTGCGGCCGGCGGCAGGACCGCGGCGGTGCTCGGCTGCGGCGTCGACGTGGCCTACCCGCGCACCCACGCCGATCTGCTCCGGGAGATCGCCGGCCAGGGGGTGCTGCTGTCCGAATATCCCCTGGGCACCCGGCCGGAGGGGTTCCGCTTTCCGGCCCGCAACCGGATCATCAGCGGGCTGGTGCAGGGCGTGGTGGTGGTCGAGGCCACGGAGAAATCGGGCTCGCTGATCACCGCCCGGCTGGCGCTCGACCAGGGCCGGGAGGTGTTCGCCGTGCCCGGGCGCATCGATTCGCCGAAAAGCGCGGGCACGCACCGGCTCATCCAGCAGGGCGCCCGCCTGGTGCAGACGGTGCAGGATATCCTCGACGAACTCTCCTGGGACCACCGCTTGGTCGCGTCGACCCCGGCACAAGCGGCCTTGCCCGGCCCCGCGCTCGACCCCGGCGCCCTGTCGCTGCTCGACAACCTGGACACCTATGCCCGCGACATCGACACCCTGGTCCGCCGGACCGGTCTGCCGGTGGGCGAGATCCACGCCCTCTTGCTGCAACTGGAACTCTGCGGCCTCGTCCGCCAGCTGCCCGGTAAACTCTACGAACGGGTTTCCGCCGTCTGAGGCCCGGAATGGCCCTGCTTCCTGTTTGCAGGGCGGTGTTTTTCCGGTAAGCTGTGGCCCGTGTGGCGGCAGCGGGCCGCCCCGCCCCTCTCCGGGCTGCCGCGCGCAGCCGCTGCCAAGGACGGTGTTATGCGTTCCCTGATGATTGCCCCTTCCATCCTTTCCGCTGATTTCACCCGGCTCGGCGACGAGATCAGGGCGGTCGAGGCGGCCGGCGCCGACGTCATCCACGTGGATGTGATGGACGGTCATTTCGTGCCCAACATCACCATCGGCCCGCTGGTGGTGCGGGCGGTGCGGGCGGTAACCGACCTGCCGGTGGACGTGCACCTGATGATCACCGACCCGGACCGCTACCTGAAGGATTTCATCGAGGCCGGCGCCGACTGGGTGACCGTGCACGTGGAGGCCTGCGTCCACCTCCACCGGACCCTGGCCTGCATCAAGGACCTGGGCCGCAAGGCCGGGGCGGTGCTCAACCCGGCCACCTCGCTCGCCACCCTCGACTACGTGCTCGCCGAGGTGGACCTGGTGATGCTCATGAGCGTCAACCCGGGCTTTGGCGGCCAGTCGTTCATTCCCTCGGCCATCGACAAGATCCGTCGCCTGCGGCAGATGCTCGATGCGGTCAACCCCGCGGCCGGCATCGAGGTGGACGGCGGCATCGGCCCGGCCACCATCGAGGCCGTGGCCGAGGCGGGTGCCAATATTTTCGTTGCCGGTTCGGCCATCTACGGGCAGGCCGA
>Ga0265295_1002247_pt1 | contig 31325 bp, 36 predicted proteins | sample Munlansysbiofilm_FD_192503 | JGI IMG/M metagenome (GOLD analysis project Ga0265295, IMG submission 192503) | Leachate microbial communities from a municipal landfill in Southern Ontario, Canada - Methane capture system biofilm | ecosystem: Engineered > Solid waste > Landfill > Unclassified ... | reverse complement strand
AATACAAACCGTATCCAACGGTCAAATTGGATAAACGAACGTGGGCGGATCGTGCCCTCACAGTCGCCCCGATGTGGGCAAGCAGCGATTTGCGCGACGGCAATCAGGCTTTGGCATCTCCGATGTCTATCGAGGAAAAAATCGATTATTTTCAGGCATTGATAGAGTTTGGCATCAAAGAGATCGAGGTGGCATACCCAAGCGCATCGCAAACCGAGTTTGATTTTTGCCGCCGCTTGATTGAGGGGAATACTATCCCCGATGACGTCACTATCGGGGTGCTTGTCCCCTCGATAGAGCGCCATATCGTACACAGTTTCGAGGCGTTGCGCGGTGCAAAAAAAATCATCATGCATCTTTACAACCCTACGGCGTCCAACCAGCGTGACGTCGTATTTCGCCGTAGCCGTGAGGAGATTATCGCTTTGGCGTTACAAGGTGTGGCGTGGGTCAAGCGCGAGGCGCAAACCCACCAAGGCGAAGTGGTTTTTGAGTACTCGCCTGAGAGCTTTTCGCAAACCGAATTGGAGTTTGCACTTGAGATCTCCAATGCCGTAATCGAGACATGGGCGCCTACCAAAGAGAAGCCGATGATTTTGAATCTTCCCAACACCTTGGAGGCATGCTCGCCCAACATCTACGCCGACCGCATCGAATGGATGTGCGCACACCTCAAAAACCGTGAAAGCGTCATCGTAAGCGTGCATCCGCACAACGACCGAGGGTGTGCCGTAGCAAGTGCCGAACTTGCCGTACTCGCAGGTGCGCAAAGAGTCGAGGGGACAATCCTTGGCAACGGCGAACGCGCGGGCAATGTCGATTTGATAACCTTGGCGTTTAATTACTTTTCGCAAGGAATAGACCCGCGTGTGCGCATCGAAAAGGTCGATACGATTCTCAAACGCATCACCGCCATCACGGGTGCAAAAGTCGGCGAACGCCACCCCTACGTGGGTTCTATGATCTATACGGCATTTTCCGGCACCCATCAAGACGCCATCAAAAAAGGGATCGAACACCGCCAACATCATGGCATGTATACATGGGAAGTGCCCTATTTGGCGATTGACCCGCACGATATCGGCAGAGATTACAAAGATGCCGTTCGGCTTAATTCGCAGTCAGGCAAAGGGGGCGTAGCGTATGTACTCAAAACCTTTTACGGTATCGACGTAGATGCCGCACTCTTGCTGCGCCTCACCCAAGAGGTCAAACGTCTTTCACAAGAGAGAGGCAAAGAACTCACACACGATGAAGTGCACGAGCTTTATGAGGGGATGATAAGACGTAATGAAAACAGTTGGAATGCCTCAGAATACACCAAACATGCGTCATTCGTCTCAGACTTGGCATTACCCGTCGTCGATTTGCTTGCTCCGATAGAAAGGGAGGAAATCTTGGATTTGGGATGCGGTGAGGGGACGTTGGCACTTGAAATCCAAAAGAGCAGTGCGAAGGTAACGGGGGTGGATTTTAGTCATGAGATGGTGAAAAGTGCACGAGCTAAAGGGATCGACGCTATGGTCATAAGTGCAACAAAGTTGGAATTTAAAAACCGATTTGATGCGGTCTTTTCCAATGCAGTGCTTCATTGGGTCAAAGAGAGTGAAACTGCCGCTATAAACATCTATGAATCTTTAAAACCCAATGGAAGATTTGTCGCAGAGTTCGGGGGATACGGTAATGCAAAAACGGTAGTCGATGCGATGAAAAAGGTGTTTACAAACCACCCTGAATTTGGAGCGTTTGAAGACCCGTGGTATTTTCCGAGTGTTGAAGAGTACAGTAGCGTTTTGGAATCATGCGGATTTAGCGTAGAATACTGTGAGTTAATCCCGCGACCGACTCCTGTAGATGATATAGCGAATTGGCTTGATCTTTTCGCCAACGGTGTAACCGCCCATTTAAGCCGTGAAGAGTTCGCTATATTCAAAGAAGAAGTTAGGTCGATTGTGAAGCCAATATTATTTGATGCAAACAACGGTTGGCATGTTGATTATGTAAGGTTGCGAGTTAAAGCGGTGAAGAGAAAATGGGTTTCAACCGGCTTTTAGTCGTAGTGTGTCCACATTCTCAAAACTTTAATTACTTTTGCTTCTTCAAATACTTCATAAACAAGTCTATGTTGTTTATTGATTCTTCTCGATATTTTACCCTTGAGGTTTTGTGTAAGATATTCAAATTCTGGAGGATATTGAAGAGGGTCTTTTTCTATGATTTGCAAAAGTTCCATAACTTTTGGTTTCAAGCCACTTGATTGATGTTTTTTCGCATCTTTCTTGGCTTGGGGAGAAAAAAGCAGTTGGTACATCACTACCAATCTAGCTTATCAATTGTTACGAAATTCTCATCAGGTTCGCGGGACGCGTCGATAATGCTTTGCTCCATACCTTTAATGCTTCGCAAGTACTCATCATCATTTTTAAATTCTGTTTGGTCTAAAATTGTCACTTCATTTTTTGAAAAATGGTTTAAGAGCCAAAAAAACTTTTCACTAACGTTATCGTCAATTTTTAATGTTACAGTTTGCATAAAAAACCCTTTTTAAATTTTTTGTATTATAACATACTCAGTTGTCACCTATTAGCATTCCATAATCGCACTCGACTTTTGAGATACGTGTTTTAAAAGAAGCGTACCACTTCTCATGCCCCAGTTTTTGAGCTTCAAGATGCTCTATGTTGGCTTTCCAGTTCTGGATTGATTCGAGATCTTGTTTGTTTAGTTCGGCTTTGATTTGATTTCGTGTGTAGAGATATTGAGTAGCATGCAGACGCGATTTAAGAGTTGATCGGCAAATTCTAACACATTTTTGATTTCGTCTCTGGAGGGAAGTCTTTAGCTGCTACTTCGTTTATACAACACCCTTCCATTTTGCAAAATATCAACTTTATAAAAATAGTCTTCTCTGCTTTTAAGAAAGCTGCTAGAAGCGGATAATAAATCGATACCATTCGTTTTATATTTACGCATCAGACCGAGTAGGTTCATTTTAGCTTCTATTTCATATTGGTCGTATGCATCGTCACTGAGACCGTTTTTGACCAAAAACAGATCAATATCGCTCTCTTCGGTGGGGTTGCCGTAAGCGTAGGAGCCAAAAAGGATAATTTTATCAGGCTCAAGCGGTTTGAGACGTTCGACGATTTCATCTTTGATAACTTCGATATCGATCATTTGATCCCTCCTGTTTCGTAATGAGATATTATACCTCAAAACCCATTCTGCTTCATTTTGTCAAGCTTTTTAGGGATGGATACGACATCTTATCTTCTCTAAATGTATCTCTCGTAAAAACAAAAAGAGCGGAAGCCCGAAAGAGACCCCGACGCAAAGTGTTCCTGCGATAGGCATCCACAGTCGCGGCATAGACTGCTTGCGACCTTCATAAACGATAAAAATCACAAGCACCACCGCCGAGATAATCACATCCAGCCAAGCAAATAAGCTTAATCTGTCCTCTGTGATACTTTTAAAGAGAAGCGGCACATCAAGACCAAACTCAAAAAGCCATGATACAAACTGCCACAGCGGTAAGATGAATCCTAAAACGGCTAGGATGAGGTAGGTTTTTTTCATGGAGTTCCTTTGTTTAACGTTTGACGACACCGACAGGTTTATCTGTTCGGTGCTAGATTTTGTTGTATTAAATATATCGCTTAGCATACTCATATAAAAAATTTGCACTTGTATACGCTGCGTATTCTTGAAATCCATCATTCTTATCTTTATCAGCAAAATCACATACTGATTTTATAACTAAAGGTTCAGGTTTAGGCTTTGTTGCATGTTTTGCAGCATATATAAGCCCGTAAGCTTCCATTTCTATACCAATAAGTTTTCTTGATTGTGCCTTTATTTCATTTGCAATATTTTCATTTGCTATTACTGCAGCCCCCGATGCTACTGGTCCAATATGAACGGATAGAACATTTTTAATTTTGCTATATTTCCAATTTTCTCTTAGTTTATTTAGAAATTGTGTATCATTTGATAGTTCTTTGATGTTTAAAATTATATCGCTATCAATTGTCTCTTGTTTTGGATCAATTTCAAAGACTTCTTTTCCATTGTCGTTGACTTTTAATTTACCAGAACCAGAATCCCAACTAGGATTAAAAACAAGAATGTCACCTAGTTCCACTTCATCTTTAATTCCAGCTGCGATTCCTGTCATAGTAAGGTACTTTGGTCTAAACATTTCAATTGTTTGTGTAGCTAACACTGCAGTTGGAACCATTCCCATTTTATCAATAGACACTGCAATTACTTTTAATTTTTTTTGTTCAAACTCAAAAAAAGTTTCATAAAAAGACAATGCTGTATTGTCTTTTTTTACATTAACCCAATTTTCAGATAAGTCCTTAATAGCCTTAAATTCTGGGTTTTCAAGTGCACATATTATAGCAATATCATAATCATACTCATTTGTATCTTGTTCGCAAGAAATAAGATATTCAAGTCTATCTATTAATAATTTTTCCCATTCACTTTTAGATGGATGATAATAAATTATATGTAAAAGATTTTCATCGAAATCTTTTTTAACCCTACTTAGTTCCTCTTCACATTCTGTAATACCAATAATCTCTTTTGGTTGGTGATATCTTCTACTATTTTTAAATTCTTTTAAAAAGTCCAAACCAGCCATAGATTGAATCTCTTGACTATCAGCTCTATTGGGCAATCGCATATCTAACAATAGAACATCAAACATTGTACTTCGGAGTATTTTTTTTGCATCAATTATATTAGTGCATACAGTGAAATCACTTCGAATAGCGACATTAGCTTCTATTAAAACTTTTATAATGTTTTCTTTTTTTAATTCATTATCTTCAATGAACAATATTTTCATTTTTTATCCCCTTTTATAGAACGAATAGTTTCTATTAATTCATCTTGCCATTCATTTTTTGTCATATTGTAAAATATTGTTTTTTTATATCCTTGATATCCAATATCTTCTAACTGCTTAGTTAAATCATTTAGGTTGATTTTTTCTGTATCTTCTCCAAAGTTTTCAAATTGTGTAATAATAATTACTGGAGTAAGTATATTTCTTCGCTTCATTTGCAACATAATTTCTTTCCCTGCAAAATGTCTAGGTCTTCCACCTTTTTCTTGTGAGGATATATCAAATGTAAGCATACTCATATCAAGTAAAATAAAGTCATACTCTGGTTTTAGTGCTTCTATCAAACCTGATTTGTATGCTGTTTTTATTTCTACTGACAAGTCAAAATATTCTTGTAAAATATTTTGTAAATGTTCAGATTTATAGTTGTCATCTTCAATTATTAAACATTGCATAATTATTCTTTCCTCTTGCCAAAGTGTATTTCAACAATAAATTTGTCATCCTGATAATAAAAGTCAATGAATCTATTGCCCATAACCATATCATAGGTTAATATTTTTACAATTTTATAAAAACCTGTACCACCCTCAGTTCCTACACTTTGTCCATACATTTTATTTCGTATATTATCTCTGATTTCTTCTATTTTTTGAGTATTCAACTCAATATTTAAATTTTCTTTTATTTGATTAGTGACATAAAGTCTATATTCATATTGTTTTTTATCCGATTTATCTAATAACAAATTGATTTCTTCACATTCGCTATCGCTGTGTTTTATTGCATTGTCAAACAATATGTACAATATATCAACAAACCCTTTTAGAAATAATCCTTGAAATTTATCTTTGATCTTAATATCAGCGTTTAATTTTATAGTATTGTTAGTATGAACATTTTTAATAACTTCTTTTGTAATGCTTACTGGTAATGTAAATTCAAAGTCAGCTATACTAGATATTGTTTGTCTGGTGAACCATTGTTTTAATGTCTCTAAGTTTCTTTGTAGTATCGTAGATTCATGCCTTATAACATCGCGAATATTTGATAAGTTGTATTTATTATCAATACTTTCTATTTGTATATTTAAATTTTCAAATATAAGCTTAATGTTTTTGATAAGTTCGTTAGATATTTTACTTCTAATATCTTCTAGGTTTTTTTCTGTTTGAAGCCATAAAACTTCAAATAATGTATTTTCAAATTCTTCATAGGATGGTTCTTCATCTAATTGATTGTATATCGCTATACATATTTCATCCGTTAAGTTGTATTTAAATAATCCATTTTTAGTATTTTCTTTTTCAGTGACAACTTGGATGTATTGGTCTTTGAATTCATTGATTGATTTATCAATATCGTTCGAAAAGTTAGTCAAAATATGATTTATTTGAACATCGATTTTAAAGTTTTTTTGCCAATAATCATCATTTGGTTTTATAAATAAATTAGATTTAATCAATGAACTTGTTAAAAAATTATATAATTTTCCATGTCTAATATTTGTGCTTATAAAGCCATTTAATCCATATTCATTACTAAGAACAAAGTATTCTTTAATGTCACTAAGAGCATTTTGCAATAATGGAATAATGTCATTTTTTGGGTATGGTATATTAACGCCAAATGTAGTATTCAACACAACTTGATTACTCAAATCTCTTCTTAGATTGGTTGTATTTTTTACCAAACTAATATATCTTAAATAGTATTCAGTTAAACTAGATTGAAGTCTAGACTTAATACCTTCTTCATTCACATATATTTTATTTTGCTCAATGACTTGTATATATTTTGATATTAATGACTGCTCTGTTATGTTCTTAATTTCTTTTAATAAGATATGGCTTGAACTTACTTTTTGTTCTACTAAAAATTGACAAATGTTAATCCTTTCAGATTCTACTGCTTCAGTATCTTCAAAATATATTGATGAATCTAATATTTGACTTTTACAATTGAACTGAAGAAAAAAATCTAATTTATTTTTATCGAATTTTTCATAATTATTAATGAGTTCACTCGGCTTTGTATAGCCATTTTCTTCTAAAAAAATCTCATATCGAATCATTTTTTGAGAGTCAAACTTATTTGAGATATATTTACTATATAGCTCATATAAAATAGGTGTTTCAATATCTTTGTCAAAGTCAGTAGAATGGTATTGTTCTATATATTCTATTATCGCTTGTAAAGGTAAATTATAGATAAGAGACTTGTTAAATAAATATCCCTCCACAATAGCTTTTATGCAGTTTTGAATTTCTTTATATTTAAAGTACAAATATGATAATTCAACGATTGCATAATATTTATCTAAAATATTTCCATTTTTAATAATGCCTTCGTAAATTTCTATCTGCTGTTCTTTGGAAATTGTTTCAGGGTTTATTTTTATAATATATTTTTGTAGTCGAAATGATGGAATTTTTTCATCAATATTAAAGTTTTCTTTATTTAATAATTGATATGTAATAGATTCTTGATAAGTTTTTTGCATATCAGTTATCAATATTCGATATCTAGCATCATCAATTATTGTTTGTTCTCTGATATCATATAAAAATGTATGTAAGCCTCCTGTTTTGAGACTTGAATCTACTACGGGTATATTGTAAAATGGAACATTTTTATATATAAATTGAGTTATCACAGTTGATATTGATAAAGAAGAAAGTTCTAGTGCTATCTTTAAGAGCTTATTAATAGAATTTATTAAATTTTGATCTTTTAGAATGATACTCTTGTAATATTCATATATATTAAATATGATAGAATTTTTATCAATTGATACTTCTATTAAATTATCATCTGTCGCACATCTTATTTCTGATTTGATTAATATTTCAATAAGATTAACATTGAATGTTAAATAATTTTCAAGTTCTTTTAAACATAAATCATAAGATTCTTTATAATATCCCATTGTATATAAATCTAGTATTCTGATATATTTACTATTGTCTATATCTATTTCATTATAATTTAATTTTGTACTTTTTATTAATAATGGTTTTAATTCAATATCTTTGATATTGTTATCTAGTTTGATTAGATATTTATTTAAAAAGTCAACTGGTAGGCTGTAATAATTATTGTTAGAGCAAATTGCATATAAAGCTTTTTTCAAACTAATATATTTATCAATAGTAGGATTTTCTCTTTCAAAATATAAGAAATATAGAAGATTTTCAGGGTCAGCATTTAATAAATTGGCTTTAAACTCAAAATAAGTTTTTATATTTGGATAATCTTTCCACATTTTTTTAAAGTTTTTATCATATTGTTCATATGATAATTCATTTTCAAGTTTTTCACTAAAGTGATAGACTAATAAAGCAGAAGCATCTGGTAACTCTTTTCTAATTGTTTCTGCGTACTCTTTTTGTTCCTTCAATCCATTCATCTTAGATAATAATAAAAGCTTATTTTCTATATACCAGTGTGACAAGCCTAACTCATGTTTTATTTCATTTAATATATTTTCAGCTTCTTCATACTTAGCATAAAGTAATAAATTATTGAATTGTTCTGATTTAGATATAAATAAATTTATTTTTTCAGAATGATATATAACATTGAGATAAGTCCACCATACTTCTTGTTCTAAAGTTCCTTGAGAAATTGTTGCTTCAGTTTCAATATCTTTATAATCAACAGGGAATGTTGAACCTAAAATATTATTTTTAATTAATGGATTTGATATAAGTTTTGAAAAATTATTCTCAACTAAGTGTTTTGGCATATTTTGCTTTAAATATTTTGTAATTCTAATTGGATTTTTTAACTGTGCAATTTTTAAAAAAAAATCTTTTTGTTCAGAATTTGATTTAGATTTCTTTCTTTTTTTCAATTAAGTTCCTTTTCTTTAATACAACGGTGGCGCGGGTCATTGACACGCCAACGAAAAATTTTAATTTTTTGTTGTGCTGTTCAATGCAGCCGCTTGTTATCTGGTGCGGAGCAGCAGATGACTAGCGGGTGTTCAGCCCGCGCCACCGTTATCTCGGATGCGTAGCGTCCGAGATAACTATTTATTCAACGAACATTATATGCTAAACAGCTTGATATTTGCCAGATAAACAACACAAAAAATGTTTATTTAAATGATAAAATCAATGCAAAATGCAGTATTTTTAGCATTTTGTAGCTAAATACTTAAAATTACGATGTGCATTTAAAAATATTTTTGGCGTTATTTGGACATTTTGTCGTTTAAATAGTCGAAAAAAGTGTTAAATGTACATTGTGTCGTTTAATTATTAGGAGCTTGGGGGAGTTGTTGGGGCACAAAAGTGTAGAAACAACGATGATTTATACCCACGTTGTAAAAAAGCTCAACCAATCTAGTGTTAAAAGTCCATTTGATTTTTAAAAAGCATAATGTTACGTGCTGCAAACTAAAACCCCAGTCCACACCCTCGCAAACGCCTCCACTGCTTCCTCTATCTCCTCTACTTTAAACCCGCCGAAACCCATGCGTATGGCATCCCATTCACCGCCTGAGTAGTCGCGGGCGAAGTAGAGTTTTATCCCTGCTTCTTCGGCTTTTGCTCGCAAATGTTCCATATCTATGTGGCATGTAGGGCGGATGTTGATCGAGAGTCCTCCGCCCTCGCTGACTATCTCGATGGTGTCGCCTAGGTGTTTGATGAGGGCGGCTTTCATGAGGTCGTGTTTTTTGCGGTTGAGGTTGCGGACGCGGCGCAGATGACGCTCCCAATGCCCCTCGCGCATGAAGAGTTCGAGAGTTTTTTGGCTCATGAGTCCTACACGTGCGAAGCTGCCGTGAAAGGCGCGGTAACGCTCGATAAGGCTAGGAGGCAGTACGACGTAGCCGATGCGCAGTGCGGGCGAAAGTGCTTTGGCAAAGGTGCCTATGTAGATGACCCGCCCCGCATCGTCAAGCCCTTGGAGTGATGGGATGGGGCGTGAGCGGTAGGTGAGTTCGCTGTCGTAATCGTCTTCGATGATGTAGGCGTCGTTTTGGCGTGCCCATTTAAGGAGTTGCAGGCGGTTTGAGACGGGCATGGCGGCACCCGTTGGGTACTGATGCGAGGGGGTGATGTAAACCACCCGCGCAGGGGATGCGACCAGCTCGTCGATGATGAGTCCACTCTCATCGACCCCGATGGATGTGATGTCGTAGTGGTGATGCGCAAAAACCTTACGCGCGATATGGTAGCCTGGATGTTCCATGCCAAAGTGCCCATGCGTGGGGTGCAAAATGTCCGCAATCATCCCCATCGCGTCGATAAAGGCTCCCGTGACCACAACGTCGCGCGCTTCGCACCGCACACCGCGTGACTCTCTGAGGTAGCGGGCAATCTCATAGCGCAGTCCCTCTTCGCCTTGCGGGTCGCTGTAACCGCCCATGTCGAGGCTCTCATCGACCGCGCGGTTAAAGAGACGCTTGTAGATTTTCATGGGAAAGAGTTCATTTGCGAGTCGCACGGGGTAGAAGTTGTAGCGGTAGGTTGCTTGGTTTTGCGGCTTTTGTATCGTAGCATGTACATGTTCAAAAGGTTTATAATCGGCATCGGCGACGTAGTAACCGCTTTTGGGGCGGCTCTCGATATACCCCTCGGCGTAAAGCTGTGCATAGGCGGATTCGACGGTGTTTTTGCTGATGGCGTACTCTTGGGCTATTTTACGGATTGAGGGGAGCTTATCGCCTGTTTGCATCTCGTGGGTGATGGCATGTTTAAGAGCTTCATAAAGCTGTATATGCAGAGGTGTTTTGGAAGTGGTGTCTAAAACTATCATAACTGACCTCATAAATTATCATAAAATTGTCACTTGTAAAAAGTACAGATAAGCGTTATAGTACCGTAAAAAAATAAAAGGCAACAGATGAGACGTAATGAATTTGAAGTCAACGACCCTGAAGCGATTGAGAGATTTTTAGCCGAGTGCGACTACGGCGTGCTCTCCATCATCAGCGATGGCGCACCTTATGGCGTAGCCGTAAACTTCGCATTTGGCGATGGCATGTTCTACTTTCACGGTGCGCTTGAGGGGAAAAAAGCGCAGGCAATTAGCACACATGCCAACTGTTCGTTCACGGCGGTAAAACCCTACGCGTATATCCCCTCCTATCTCAGCGATACCCGTTCCGCCTGCCCTGCAACACAGTTTTACGCTTCGGTAGTTGCAAACGGTGCGATCGTACGACTCGATGAGGGCGCGCAAAAAGCGTTTGGGCTTAATGCCCTGATGCAAAAGATGCAACCCGAAGGTGGCTATGAGGCAATTGACATGGAAAATCCCATCTACACAAAGATGCTGGAAAAAACAGCCGTCTACGCCATCAAGCCCGAGACAATCACATTCAAAGTCAAAACAGGGCAAAATCTGCCCAAAGAGCGCAAAGCTTCCTTGATCGAAAAGCTCCAAGCGCGCGGTGAAGATGAAACCATACAACAGATGAAGGAGCATCTATGAAAAAATATTCCCTTAAAAGCGCCTCGATCAAAGAGGCAGTCGGTATGAGCGTAATGGTGGGCGAACTTCTCCAAGAGATTATGGATCGCATCGGTATTGATGTCTTTCATTTTGACCTTAAAGAGACACAGGTACGTTTAGAAGATTTTATAGCGCATGAAAAGAACTTCATCTTTATCGCTCTTAATCAAGAAACGGATGAAATGATTGGATTTGTGACGCTATACGAGGGCTTTGCTCTCTATGCCGAGGGAGCTTTTGGGACGATGGCGGAACTTTATGTACGTCCAAATTATCGTTCGCAAGGCATTGGAAAAATGCTCATCAAAGCCGTCAAGGAGTTCGGCATTCAAAAAGGATGGAAACGTCTAGAGGTCACAACTCCACCTCTGCCTGAGTTCGATGCGACACTGGCATTTTATGAGCGAGAGGGGTTTGAAATCTCTGGAGGACGTAAACTAAAGGCGGTATTGTAAGATGGATACATTTTTACAAAGTTCCCAAATCATCGACTTTACCCATCCCGATGTAGCCGCAAAGGCGCGTCTTTTGGCACAAGGATGCAATACGGATATCCAAATCGCCAAGCGCTGTTTTGAGTTTGTACGTGATACGATAGCTCATACGGGCGATGCAGGTCAAGGCATCACGACACTCAGCGCAAGCGAAGTACTCAAACACGGCACGGGGTGGTGCTATGCCAAAAGCCATCTCCTCGCGGCGTTGCTTCGTGCCAACGGCATCCCGACGGCACTTTGCTATCAGCGTTTGAGTTGTTCAGAATATGTCGATGGTGTTTTTTGCTTGCATGGACTCAATGCCATCTATCTCAAAGAGTACGGCTGGTATCGTGTCGATGCGCGCGGCAATAAAAAGGGAATCAATGCCCGTTTTGATCCGCCGCACGAGCATCTGGCATTTGCCTTGGGTGCACAAGAATATGACCTCAAAGAGCGCTATGCACAGCCGTTAAAAGTTGTCGTAGAGGCGTTACAACGCAATAAAGATTACACTCAGATGATCGGACACTTTCCCGATTTTAAGTCATAAACCAAAGGAGCATTTATGAAAGCCGATAATTTTAACCTTAAGAGCTATTTTGCGCGCATCGGTTGCGAGGGTGAGGCGACGAACGACCTTGCCACCCTCACACAACTGATGCAAAAACAGCTCAGAAGTATCCCATTTGAAAACACACTTGTTCAAGTAGGTAAAATCCCCTCTCTCGTACCCGAAGATATCGTAGAGAAAATCCTCGTCGATCGACGTGGTGGTTACTGCTACGAAGTCAACGGCATCTTCGCGATGGCACTCACGGCGCTAGGGTTTGAGTGGTATTTTGCAGGGGCGCGTCCGATGACTTATGCCGTGCGTCGTCCTAAGACACACATGGTTCTCATCGTGCATGTCGAGGGGAAAGAGTATCTGTGCGATACAGGGTTTGGAGGCTACGCATTGCGCTCGCCGATGCTCACCCAAGAGGGCGAAGCGGTACAGGATGGAGACACCTTTCGTATGGAGCTTATCGAGGGGGAATATGTGCTCAGTGCTTTGGTGCAAGATGCGTGGCAACGTCTCTACGGTTTTGCCACCACACCGCAAGAGTGGATCGAGTTTAGCCTTGCCAACTACTTCAACGCCACTCACCCGGACACTATTTTCACGCAGAAAAAAATCGCCATTATGCAAACGCCGCACGGACGTAAGATTCTTGTGGATGATGAACTCAAACTCATTAATCATGGCATGTTGGAAAAACTGGATGTGGTCTATGAAGAGGCTCTTAGAGAACATTTTGGACTAGAGCCGCTATAAAAATCCATGAGATACCAAGAGCCTCTCTTAGGGATAATCTACGCTTCCTCTAAGAGTTTGATATACCCTCGTCCAAGCAAAACAACGCCCTCTTTTTCAAGGTTTTTAAGTATTCTACTTATAACCTCGCGAGAGGTTCCGAGTATTGTCGCTATCTGTTCGTGTGTCGTATGAATTGTCTCCCTTCCCTGCACAAAAAGCCAGTTAAGAAGTCTTTGATCCATTCTTTTAAAACGAAGCTCTTCAACGAGTTGCAGTATCTGCCCTAGTCTCTGAGCACAAAAGGCAACCTTAAATTCCCTATAAGCAGGTGAATTTGTCATGAGCCACTGTATCGTTTGTGTGGGAATAAGCCAACCCTCTATGCTCTCATCGACCATAGCCGTTGCCGTTGCAGGGGTTTTTGAAACGGTGCTTAATGTATTGACAAGACACTGCTCACCGGGGGTGATATAGTAAAGCGTTATCTCCCCCTTTCCTATCTCATCCGAGTGTAAAAAAACCTTGACACTCCCCTTCTCTAAAAATAGGATACCCTCATTTACATCGCCTTGGTAATAGAGAAATGTCCCCACACCTGCCGTGATTTTCTTGGCATCCTCTTGAACTTTTTGCATGGCATGTGGCTCTAAAACTTTAAAAAAATGGTACTCCTGGAGTTGCATCATCGCTCCTTGTATTTCATTAACATGATATGAAACATCATATCATGTTTTTACAAGCTTAAAATGTCATAGCCTGTGTATTTGGCGCATAAAGAGCCCCTGCCAAATCTGCGGGGGACGATACGCCTACACCCTCAACCATATCCGACTTTTTTATGCCGCCTAGCTTCACAAAACCTTCGCAAATCATCACTTTGCCTCCTTTTTGGATAAGCTTGCTTATCCACTCTTGCGCCGAACTCCCTGCAAACTTCTCGTTGCTCCCTTTTTTAAGAGCATACTGCACCGCTTCAGCAGAGACAAAAACAGTACTTTGTACACCTGCATCCTGCATCGCATTTGCTACTGCCAGCCCAAAGCCCGATTTAACTACCGAAGCATCAGTTAGTGTAATCACTATCTTTTTAGCTTCCGTCGTATCACACGTTCCCGCATGTAGATTTGACACAAATAGCCATATTCCAAAAAGACCGACGATTAATTTTTTGAGTTTCATTGAAACCCTCCTTACTATAGATTTCGCACTTTTACATGCTACGAAAATTGTAGAGATTTTCTACAATTTTTTATGTGACTCTTATCACACAAGCCCTACTTCTCAAGCGATCGTATATGAGTGGCAAGTGCTTTTATCTGCATATCCGAGAGCCTCTCTTGAAAATGAGGCATCGTTCCAATCGCCCCTTTTTTTCCGTTGCGTAAAACACCTATTACAAACTCATCGCTGTAGGTTTTAAGATTTGGAGCTACAAATGCTATCCCCTCGCCGCTTGCATCGTGACACGGTGTGCATTTTTTCCAACCGTTTGGTGCGCTAGTGCGCATCCCATCCGCAACATAAGCGGCGACCTCCTCTGCATCCTTCTCACCTAACAAACCCGCAGGCATTCCGCGTGGATACAAAGATACAAAGTTGTTAGCACCGTTGCGAATGGCATAGAGTACGGACTCTTTTGAGATTCTTTTCGTATGATTTTGCGCTTTGTTGTTATTGCCCCTGCCGTCTGCTCCATGGCATGAAGCACAGTAAACCAAATAGAGTGACTTTCCGCTTTGGGCAACCTCTTTTTGTGTCACTTGATTTTTTGCGCCATGACGTTCAAAATCAATAATACCTAGAGCCACAAAGACTCTGCCTATAAGAAACGTCATCATAAGTGTAACAATAGTTATGAGTAGATATTTCATCTTCTTCTCCCGTGTAACATAGTAATAGATAAAAATGTATCCCAATCGTGTGCCGTTTTATGTGACAAATGTCACACAAAAAGATGCGCGTTTCATATTATGATTTGCTTCTATTAAGGAGGAAAAATGAAGTACTTTTACTCTCTGGCATGTGCCATAACATTTTTAACTGCAAACGACATTACGCTCTTAGAACTTGCTTATAAAAACGCCCTTAAACCGATGCCTAGCGACCTTACTTCTTTGGCTAGTACTCTTGGCATCAAGCAAACAGAGCTCTCAAAAGAAAAAATCGCCTTGGGCAAAAAGCTCTTTTTTGAAAAAGAGCTATCGCTTGGGCAAAATATAAGCTGTGCCACATGCCATAGCTTTGATAAAGGCGGAGCAGATGCACGCGCAACGGCAATCGGACATAAAAATCAAGAAAATCCATCCCATCTCAACACCCCGACCGTACTCAACACTGCATTTTCAAAACGACTCTTTTGGGACGGGCATGCACAAACACTTCAAGACCAAGCAAAAGGACCGCTTCAAGCCCCTTTTGAGATGGCGATAACACCGCAACTCGCCCAAGGGAGAATCGCTAAAGTTCCTGCCTATAGACAAATGTTTTTTCAAGCATTCGGCACTACGGAAGTGACATTTGAAAAAATAGTCGATGCAATCGTTGCATATGAAAAAACACTCATAACACGGGGTCGTTACGACGATTTTTTACTCGGATATTTTGATGCTTTAAGCAAAGAGGAAAAAGAGGGATTAGAGCTATTTATTACCAAAGGGTGTGTCGGCTGCCACAACGGAGTAGGTCTCGGCGGTAAGGTTATGCGCAAGTTCCCACTCACCTACCATAGCGTCTGGAGCATGGAAAAACCTGCCCTTATCCTTGAACTTCAAAAAAAATACGACCGATTTTTAGAAGATAAAAAGCAGAGACAAACACTTCAAGAGTATTTGGGGGACAAAAATTCTACACTTTTGAAAGAGGGATTTTTCGCACAAATAGAACCATCGAAAGTAGAGAGTATTATGAGTACGGTTGCATGTACGTATTGCCATGAACACAATAGTGACACTATCAAACAAAACCTTCTTGCAAGCACGGCTTTTCCGTTTGAAAATAAAGGCGGATTTTTGGGTGCCCAGAATAATACAAAATACTTTCGAGTACCACTACTACGTAACGTTGTAAGAACACAACCCTACTTCCACAACGGAAGCATAGAGAGACTCGAAGATGCTATAAAAATCATGGGAATCCATCAAAGCAGAGTTCGTTTGGATGATACGGAGATTCAAAAAATCATAGCCTTTTTAAAAGCTGCGGACGGGGAGATACTCGTTCTTGAGAGATAAACTCATGGCATGTAGATAGTTACATGCCATGAGTTTAGCACAATTAAATTCAACACTTTCACTTTAATTCCTGACATTTGAGCTCCTTAATCTAAAAAGCTCAATACTCGATTGATTATGTATTTTTGTTTCAAAAAAAATAGATCGTGTCCTACATCATGTACCAATTCATATTCCATAGCTGGATTGAGTGCAACAACTCTTTTTATAGCATCTTTTGCCGAGTACATTTTTTCGTTTTCACCCACTAAAAAGAGTGTTTGTGTCTTGAAGTTTTTTAACTCTTCATCACTTAACACACTTGGATTAATTAAAAATTGATTCCTAAAACATTTTTTATAAAACAGTATCTCTTCAATATATCTATCTAATTCATGTTTAGATATTTCACTTTTTTGAGCCATGTCGTTTAAAAGCCAATAAAAAAAACGTTTAGTAAAATATTTGAAAGGTAAAAGCATCCAAAGAGATTTTATAATAAACTTTGACTCAATTGGCAAAACCGTTGCAGCTGGAGCTATTAAAATAAGTTTGTTAAGTTTATTTGCATATTTCAATGCAAATTGACTTGCAACCCATCCACCATAAGAGATACCCAACAAATTTACATTATTGTTCAATTGTAACCTAATAAATACTTCATTTAACCACGTAGTAAGGTCATCTGTACTTTTCATTGCTATATCTTGTACACTTAACCCAACATCATAGATATTATCTATGGTATAAACACAATACTCTTGTGACAACACTTCTACACTCGCTTTCCACATCAAAGATGTTGACATACTGCCTGCAAGTAATACCAAAGCAGGCAACTCTTTTGAACCACTTTTTCTGATAAATGTTCTGCCGTATGAAGTCTCTATAAAAATATCTTCATATAACACAGGCCATGTTTTACTCTCTTGTTCATAATAAGAGAGATATTTTTCTTTTGCATCTTTCATGATCTGCCTTTAATAATTTATTTTGATTCTTATTTAGAGTATTACGTTTATATAACCTCTTGATAAAGTTATATATCCTAATTTTTCAAGTGATTTTAGGTTTTTGCTAATCGCTTCTCGTGAAACTCCAAGAAAAACTGCAAGTTTTGAGTGTGTTATATCTATTCGTTCTTTACTTTGAACATATATCCAGTTTAATAAGCGTTGCTCTAATGAATTAAACTGCAATGAATAAATAAATTCTAATAGCTTATGAAGTCTTTTCCCGCACAAGTCAATTTTAAAATTACGATACGCTTTTGAATTATCAATAAGCCATAATATTTCTTCTCTAGGAATTAACCAAACTTCGCAATCTTCCAAAGCTCTTGCTGAAGCGATTGTTTCATTTTGCATTATGGTACTCAAAGTATTTACAAGGCATTGTTCAGGTGGCATAATCTCATATAATGTAATCTCTTTTGGACTAATAGACTCAGGTTGCATATAGACCTTAATTTTCCCTTCTTTTAAAAAGAACACTTCAGTGCAGTTTTCACCTTGCATAAAAAGAGTTTCTTCTTTTTTAAACTTTTTTAATCGAGCACTTTTTGCTATATCTTTGTACTCTTTTTCTTCTAGTTCTTTGAAAAAACTGTATTCTTTTAATTCCAAACTATCCTCCTTTAAAAGATTTATTACATTCTATCAAATGGTCTTGAGTTCTTATGTGAACTGGGTTACATACATATAATCCATATTATCCTAATATTTTTTTTCAAAATAAATTATAAGGAGTCAATAATGGCTGTAGTCGATGAGCTATTATACGCTTTTGAGCGTGGAGATGTAGCAAAAATGGATACATTGTTATCGGACGATTTTAATCTTAGAATAGAACACTATGGTGATGATGAAGCGGATGTATCTTGGCAACACAGTGCAAATAAAATGGAGTTTTACATACTCTTAGAACGTCTATCAAAAGAGGTGTTTTCCAAAGGAACACAAATACTCTCTTTAGAAACCACACTTTTAGCGGATGGTTGGACACTTTCAAAGTTTAAACAAAAATTCTTTTACGCAGTTCGTAACCGAGAAGTATTTGGCGAAACATGGATCTTAGCTCATGAAAAAGATAATCGCTTAGATTATTTCAGAGAAATAGCTACCCCAGTCGTAAATGTTGAATAATTTGAAGAAAGACACATAAAAAATAGAGATAGATTCATGGCATGTAGATAGTTACATGCCATACCTTTTAACAACATCCTTGGCTTGTGCATCCATCATCCCAAGCGATGCCGTGTGACTCTACAAATGCTTTAACATCTTCGGTGCAACACACCCCTTTGGGATTGGATTTTTCACAAAACGACTTGCCACTTGCGATGATCTCTTTGAGTTTTGAAGCGATATTTTCTTCACCCGCGTCCACCATTGCATAAAAATCTTTTTTGAGAAGTTTTTGGCAATAACAAAGCGGCGTAGAAAGGTCGTTGTTTTTGATGGTGACTTTGGATTTTATCTCATCTTGATGGATAAGCACGCTGCCACTCTCGTCGTAATAGACATAACTACACACAGGATTGGTGCAAAAATTAAGCTCCTCAAGATGTGCTTCATAAAAAGAAGCAACCTCTTTTTTGAGTTGCGATTTCGCGGTAAGCGCCGAAACCTTTCTCCCATACGTTCCGCACGCAGGACAAGGTGCACCGGCACCCGCACTGCTTGAGCATCCACATCCGCTTTGCGAGTTGCTGCTTCTAGAACAATCGCAACTCATAGATGTTTCTCCAAATCGCACTCTTGCATTGCTAAAGCGATCTTTGCTACCTCAAGATTCTCTCCCGTGAGCGAAATCGTCACGTCACCGTCGTTTCCAGACACTTCTACACTTTTGATTTGATTTTTCATATCGCTGTTGCATTCACAACTACATGTACCTCCCTCATTACATCCCGATGCCATCGCTTCGAGTTTACTCTTTTGTATATCACCTACAAAGCGAATATCAACCCCTTGGGCTGTTTGGGTAATATTTTTTTCAATCACAATGTTCTCCTTAAAATGATTTCACATGATAAGACGCATACAAGAACAAAAAGGTTGCACCTTTCTTGATGCAACTATTTTCTGCACAATAGCGTCTAATATCTGTAAGTTATTTCAAAAGGATAAAGATGTTTGCATCATTGATTACGTTTTGGTGTTTAATGGCCACCGTAATATCCGACGCCTAAAGCCATAAAAATTGCCAATAACGGAACGATACTAAATATGACTAACATCCCATTTACAAAGGATTGAGTAAATGTAGCATTAGCACCTCTATAAAAAACCATGATGCCACTTAAAATGCCTAGCAACACTACAAGTGTCACTTTCAAATGAAAGAGTCCGTTATGACTATAAAATTCAGCACCTTTACCTACAAAAAACCAAAGTCCCAAACCACTGCTAATAGCCACAAAAATAGATACAAGCACAAAGCTACTTAAACGTTTAAATCGTTGTATATTAGTACTCTTATCAAGATGAATCTGTACCAAAATGGTTCCAAAAACAAAAATAGCCCCAAAATGGATATAGCGTACAAAAATTTCAGCTAGCATCAGCTTTGACTTTTTAAAATAACTTTGTTCCACTCTTCAACCCGCATCACTTTACTAAAAACCGTCTCTTGCGTAGCCACGGCAGTTTCAAAAAGCTCTTGAGCGCTTACGCTATATGTTGCCGTTTTTAATCCTAAAGTTGCTGTTGCATCATACAAAAACTCGATATCAAAACCTAAGTGCATGCCGTATCTTGCGGTGGTGTCACAACATACTTGCGTAGCATACCCACAAATCGCGATTGTATTTATGCCGTTTTCACGCAAATAAGATTCTAATTCTGTATGCGCAAAAGCACTAGGATAGTGTTTTTCGATAAAAAAATCAGGGGTAAACTTTTTGATTTCATCATGCAGTTCCCATGCCTTGCTTCCTTTGACAAATGTGTGCATTTCATCTATGGAGGTGTGCTGTACGATAATAATATGAATATTTGCTTCTTCGGCTGTATGTATCGCTTTGACAATGTTGTTTAAACTTCCGCTTGGATATGTCACTTGTAAAGCGCCTGTAATGTACTCATTTTGTACATCAATAACTAAAAGTGCCCGTTTTTTATTCATGAATAAGCCTTATACTAATTTTTTTGCATTATAGGCACTTTGAAGTATTTTCTATGTGATAGGAATCACAAAAGATACATATCTTTGTTCAGTTTATTCTTTTGTATATCACCTAATAAGACGTACACAAAAAAAAGGCTGCACCTTTCTTGATGCAACTATTTTTTGTACAATGGCGTCTAACATCTGTAAGTTATTTCAAAAGGATAAAGATGTTTGCATCGTTATACGAAAAATTTAGACACCCTCTTTTGCGCTTTGTGCGCTACAAGACAAACGATCTTCACCTTGCCGAAGATATCGTTCAAGAAGTTTTTATCAAAGCGTATCAGTCGATTGAAACGCTAAAAGAGAAAGAAAAATTTCAAAGTTGGCTTTTTGCCATTGCTTCGAATACAATAAAAGATTATTACAAAAAACAGCATATTGCCTACACTGATACAATCGACATTGCCCAAGAAGAGACACTACAAGAGTCTGTTTTACAAGAGCTTGATTGTTGTCTTGTGTCGTTTATACAAACACTCTCCCCTGCACAACGCAATATACTCCAAGCACTCTATTTTCAAGAATATACTCTAGAAGAATATGCCATAACCAACGATTTGAACTTATCCACGGTCAAATCACATGCCAAACGCGCAAAAGCAACCCTTAAAGAGCTTCTTGAAGCGTGTTGCACATTTGAAAAAAACAGCCGTGACGAAACGGTTAATTTTGCTGGCTGCAAAAACATCAACACCCTATTTTCTAAAGAGTAACACATCGGGTGGTGTGTGATTTTTGTGCATATACCCTTCTAAGCGTCCCTCTTTTTCACCGTCCTGACACCATTGGCGAAGCTCGTTGCGCTCCCCTTTGTACTCGTAAAACGGCACGCTCATGCCGCAACTATGCTCGACACAGTAAATATGCAGTTTGATAAAACGTCGCATTCCCGTAAAATCAACTCCATCAAAGAGCGCACGCGCATCTTTATCATTTTTGTCGACAAGTGTGCCTTTACAAAAAAGACGCAAATTAAGCGGTTCTTTGTCAAATGAGACAAAAAGCACCGTTACCTCGCCGCCTGCTTCTATGTCGCGCGCCGTACGATTGCCACTACCCGCATAGTCCATAAAAACCGCTTCATTATCACCCGTCACTCTAAAACAATCGTAACCTCTGGGACTTAAATTCACCTCGCCGTTGTTACTTGCACTGGCGATAAAAAAGAGGTGCTGTTTTTTTATGAACGCTTTGTCCCCATCGCTAAGTTTGTCGTATCGTTTGCCCATTTTATTCCCTCACTTTTTTTCTTTCACTTCCCACTCAGACGTAACCAAAAGCTCCTCGCCGCAATAGATTTTCCCCTCGAACCGATCGCCTATGCTATAGGTCGCCACCCCTTTTGGCGTGCCGCTCATGATGATGTCGCCCTCTTCAAAACTCATAAATGAAGCGATTTCTTCTAGCATCACGTCGGGTTTATAAATCATCAAATCATAATCGGCGAACTGTCGTAATTCACCGTTAATCAAAAGCTCAAAACGCAACTTCGTGATATCGCCTTTAAAAGCGACAAACCGACCCAAGACCGCCGAGCCGTCAAACGCTTTGGCACGTTCCCACGGCAAGCCTTTGGCTTTGAGATTGTTTTGAATATCGGCGTGGGTGAGATCCAACCCAAACCCTACGCCCGCAATCTCCCCTTTTTCGATAAGAAAACAGATTTCCCCCTCAAAACGGGTCGCTTCCGTAAAATAAAAAAGCGTCTCGCTCAATGCGCTGTTTGGCTTGTTAAACACCACCATACTTTGAGGTATCTCATTGCCCAGTTCGTGTATGTGCTCGACATAGTTACGCCCGATGCAGACGATTTTACTTGGTGTGACGGTACGGTTTTCAAAATCTACGGTTTTCATAGTCGTATCACTCCCTCAAGGTATTTTACGCCATAGCCTGCTATCTGCACTCGCTCTTTGACAAACTCGCACCACACTTCCCCACCCCTCGCGGAAACTTGCTTGGCATGTAAACTTTTGTTCTTTAAAACGTCACTCCAATACGGCACAAGTTGCGTCATCGCCGAACCCGTAACAGGGTCTTCATCAATACCGAATTTAGGAGCAAAAAAGCGGCATACAAAGTCATACTTACTACTCTTTGCCGTGATGATGACACCACGGGCATCAAGTGTTTTGAGTTTTTGCATATTTGGCATGGCATGTAAGATATCTTCCTCATTTTCAAACACGACTAGATAATCCATCGCCTTATAACATGCCACGATTTTCTGGGTAAAAGCTTCTTGTAAAGCGCTTGGAGTTTCACATGCCATAAGCTCTTGCACGGGAAAATCCATCACGTAGCGTTGCTCCTCTTTGCGTACATGAAGTAGACCACTTTTGGAGTCAAATACCACCTCGTCCCCTGCAAATCCAAGTTCCTCAAAAAGCACAAAGGCACTTGCAAGTGTGGCATGTCCACACATATCTACCTCCGCCAAAGGAGTAAACCAACGGATACGATAAAACGCCCCCTCTTTCACAAAATACGCCGTCTCACTCAAGTTGTTTTCAAGTGCGATTTTTTGCATCACTGTCTCATCAAGCCACGCATCAAGCGGTATAACCGCCGCAGGATTTCCCTCAAAAACATTTTTTGCAAAGGCGTCGATTTGATACATTTTTAAACCCATTCATACACTCCTAATTCTCTTGTATCGACTCAAACACTGCCCCAGATAACTCTTGTAAATCATCAGGTGAGAGTTCCACTTCTAAACCTCTTTTTCCCGCACTCACAAAAATGGTCTCATAGTTTTTTGCACTTTTATCGATGACGATTTGCAATCTTTTTTTCTGTCCCAAAGGGCTTACGCCGCCTAGTACATAGCCCGTTGCGATTTGCACATCTTTTGCATCTGCCATGGCGACTTTTTTCGTATCAAGTGCCTTTGCCATTGCTTTGAGGCTGAGTTTACTAGAAACGGGGACGACTCCGACTCCAAGCGTTTGTTTATCCGTTTGCACGACCAAGGTTTTAAAGACTCTTTTTTGCTCCACTCCGAGCTTCGCCGCAGCCTCTTCCCCGTACGAACTCCATGAATTTTCATGTTTGTATTGATGGATTGTATAGGTTTTATGATACTTTTTGAGTAACTTTATACACGGTGTCATGGTTTAAAATTCCTTTTAAGAACTATGTAAACTATCTTTACTGCCTAAAGTTTTTTTCTTTTCAGCAGTAAGTTTTCTTTCTACCTTTTTAATATCTTCTTCAGGTTTTACATTCTCAGGGACAATACCGCGAGAGATAAGTGTATCTCTGACGGCTTTATTGTTTGTAATATGTTCAGTGGATATCTGATTTTCACTTTTCATACCGTTTTCTCTTGCGTTGTAGATAGTGATTTCCGTTGCGAAATCTTTTGCTTTGAGTAAAATTGTCGGCATAAAATCAGCTAAAGGTTTGTTTTTTATCTTCCACTTCTCTTTCATTTGTGCGGTTGTCCGATTAAAAAGTGCTTGGTCGCCTTTACTTCTGATGAATGCAAAATTGTCATTACTGCCTGTTTGCTCATAGATTACTTTTGAAAGTTCTTTTTCCGTCTGAGCTAGTTTACGTCTAGCTTCCACTCTTTCAGATTCTAACAGTCGTTGTTCAATGAGTTCGGCTTTTCTGGTTTGAAGTGCAAAATATGTTTGTGCAAAAGCTATTTGCTCTTTTTTACTGTCACCGTTTTGGGCTATAAGGTAACACGCATAACGAGTAAGCATAATGTCATCGACTTCTTTTATCGCACCTGATCCTATTTCAACCATTTTCCCGACATCGGCAAAATGGTCTGATATATCTTGACCTGACACTTCACATGCAGTTTTTGCTTTTGAAATAACATTTTGAAAATTATCCCATTTCGTGTAGCCTAAAAGATGTTGCAAGTCTCTTGCTAACCAAAACTCAACATCATCTTCTGTCTGATTTGCGAACTCTTCAAAGTTTTTCGTTAAACTGTAAATCAACTCTTTTTTAATCATCGGTGTACTCCAAAAATCAAATAATTATATACATACTACCAATAAAAATAAAGTGCTGTAAAATATATGGCTATTTGTCATATAAATCATCTAACTTTTTAATTTGTCTCACATCAAAATACTCTGATGATGCTTTTGTTTGTGCATCTATCTCATCTTTTAATGGACTATCTTTTTACAATTCGTTTGTAACACTTTGGGTAAAAACTCTTCTATGAGCTACTGTGTATCTTCCGCTTCATTTTCAAAACCGTTTATTGTATTGTCATTTCATGTTGCAAAATTTTGTTTTGTGCATTTTGATATTTCTGTATATATTCAATCGCTTTTTCAAATGGTTTCAATAAATTTGTTTTCAATCTATAACCACTTATCTTTCCTTCTTTTGCATTTGCCTCTTTCTCAATTAACTCTTTTAATGTGCGAATATTTTCAAACTCGTCTTCTAATTTAGAAGTAAAGATGCCATGTTTATATCTCTCTTCGATAATTCCGCCAAAGCGATGTTGTGTAATACTTGATGATTCTATTAATAATTTAGCTAGTTTATCCATATTCATAAACGCAAAAATGGGTTTATCACAATAAAGTGTTTCTTCGTGACTTGAATGAGATAACAATATATATAAATTCGATGAATCATTTTTTATTGAATCTTCTAGTTCATAAAAGGAATTAGCAAAGATAATCTCTTTTTCTTCTTTTACTTTCGTGTCTATATATTTTTTAATCTCTTCGTATTCCGAGAAATTGACATCAAAACGTAAATTATCATAAGCAGGATGATGTTTTCGAATATAACTTCCATTTAATATAGATTTTTTTTCTATCAATTTATTTTCAAATATGTAATCTATCTGCTTCTTTAAAATAGCGTACAATTCATCCAAATTTTTGTTTGTTAAGTTTTCTCTTTTTATATCCAATACAGTAGAAGCTATTAACATCACTTGTGTTAGGTTTTTATATTGACATTGTTCAAGGTTATTTAACACATCATTCAATATGACATCAAAATTTTCATCATTCAATGTCCAAAAAGACCACAGTCTTTTCCAACTCTCAGTATTTTCATCTATAAAGTACTTGCTTTTTAATATTTCATCATTAATTTTTTCAATATTTATATATGAATCTTCTATAAGCTCTTTCCAAGTTTCTAAATTCAGTATTATTTTGTTCTTAACATCAACCTTATACTTATCATATATTTTATCAAAGACAGTTTTTTCTTTCTCATTTTCTTTCTTCATACCTAGAGCATTAGCTGTATCCTGAAAACTCAAATCATCCCAGTAGTCATAGTTTGTTAAATTTTCAATTAAGTCTTCTATTGATATGCACTCTCCACTTCTTGTCTCAAAAATAAAAATAAAATAATATTTAATAAAATCTTTTATGAACTCTTCTTTTTTTTCATACTCTTTTACTACTAGATCATAAACTCTTATAAAATCAAAAAGCCCTTGTCTTAAAAGTCTTAAATTATTGCATTTCGATTTTTCAAATATTTCTATAACAGTACTTTTGTATTTTTTTAAAACTTTTTCATCATTTAACTCTTTTACAAAACTATCGTATGCTTGATCTATATTTGTTTTAAACTCAAATGTTTTACCTACGAGTTTTTCTTTTATCTCTTTATATTTTTCTGTTTTTTCTAACTCTTCTTCATTTGCTATAAGTATGACTTTATAAGATTGATGTTCTACAAAATAATTTATATATCCCATCAAATCAACTATATTGATACTACATCTTTCTAAATCATCAAATATTAAGATTCTATCTTTAGTATTTAATAAATCCTCTAGTTTAAAACTTGGAATTTGTACATTAACACTTCCATCAGCTTTCCCGTCATCATCAAAATCCAATTTTAAAGTACCTTTTAAAAGTCCTTTTACTATTTTGCCTGCAAATATAGTTTTATCATTGTAAAGTTTTGGATGGATAGCTTTTAAAAACTCTGTTTCTATTGCATCATAAGATGTTACGCCATATAAACTTACATAAATATACTTTTGATCTATTTTGTCTAAATGGTCTTTATAGTTATTTATAAAATGTGTTTTCCCACTTCCCCATTTACCTTTTAATAGCACTGCATATTGCGGATTACCTAGTTTATTATAATAATCTAAAAATTCATCTATATGTTTATTTGGCATGTATCAACCTTTTTTATCTGTATCTGCTATTTGTAAAGACTGTTTTTAAATCCTCTGCTTTTTTATCTCCAAGCGGAGCTATTTTGTAGAGGTGTGAGAGCGCGTCCCAGTTGATGTTGTCTATCTCATATATCCATTTCAGTTTCATTTTTTCTCTCCAAACATAAAACTCATCAACCGCTCATAACTTCCATTATCTGCCTCTTTGAGCGCATGAATATACTCTGTTCTTGCGGTAGAAATTTCAGTAATATTTCCACCCCATGAAAGTACCTTTTGCCCCATTTTTAACAGCCATAAATCGGTAGCAAGCCGTGCCCATCTTCCGTTACCGTTTGGAAAGGGATGAATTTTCACAAGTGTATGGTGTAGTCGCGTCGCAGTCTCGTGGTAATCCCACTCTTTTTCCCAATATTTTAAATCATCTTGCAGCTGATACAATGCCTGATGAATTTTATTTGCTTCAACACCTATGGAAGTCTGAGTAGTGCGGAACTCTCCGGCCCAGCTCCATACATCGCCAAACATATCATAATGTAGTTTACGAAAAAAGCTAAGATTAAACTCTATTTTTTTAAGTGTTGAGGGAGTTAATGTATAGCGAATATAGGCTTTAAGAATATTTTGTGCTTCAGCCTCATCTAGCTCTTTACGCGAAGTGATTTTTTTGAGTTTTAAGCCCGATATATCATCAAGAGGAGTTTCCCCCTCTTTGTCAAATGTTATCATCCCCATATCTGTGATTTTGGCATTTTAGCTATCATCGCTTTTGCTTGAGTGAGCATCTTTTTTTGTGCTTCACTACCGAGGGCTTGGTCTTCCAAGGCAGAAGTCTGCATCACTCGCTCTACAATCTCTTGTGCTTTCTTTTCAACTTGAGATTTATAGAGCGATTTAGCGGAGTGTTTGGGTTTTATCGAGAGTTCACAATCAAGCGCAACGGCAATCTTTTCAAGTGTCGCAAACGAGACATCACTCCCCGCAAAAGTTCGCTTCACAGTCGCGATTCCGATGCCTGCACGAGTCGCTATAGATTCATAAGGAATAGAGAGTGCCTCTTTTTGATTTTTGAGCTCATTTAAAATTAAATTTTTATACATTTTTCACTCCATGAAAGTATCATTTTTAATACCATAATATTACCATAAAGTATCATCCATGATCCTACATGCCATGACTGGATACAACTGCTTTTCATAAATTTCACCGTCTATCATAAAGTTCTTTAAGTCTTTGAAGCCCTTTTACGACTTCCTCTTCCATGGCATGTGTATAGTTAAAGCGTATCTCATTACAATTTGGTGCATTCAAATAAAATTCGCTTCCTGGTACATACGCTACTTTATGTTTAAGTGCCTCATACACCATCGCTTTAGTATCAACAAACGGGAGGCTTCCGTAAAGAAACATGCCACCTTGGGGCATCTCAAAAACAAACTCGGGGAGTGTTTCTCGGAGTGTCTTTACGAAATGCTCCATCTTCTTTTTGTAAGCTTCACGCAACGATTCAAGGTGCGTTTTGTAACGCATCGTGTCTTGCAAATAGACATCTAAAATATATTGCGATATTCCGCTGCTGTGAAGGTCGATGGTCTCTTTTATCATCGTAAATTTTACTATAAGATCTTCGCTCGCACGTACCCAGCCGATGCGCAGACTCGGCGAAAGCGTCTTTGAAAAAGAGCCAAGATGCATGCTGTTATTTGGCACTAACTGGCTGATGCTTTTTGACTTTTGCCCAAAGTAGAGCTCACTGTATGGAGCATCTTCTATGAGATAGCCCTGATGTTTGAGCAGAGTTTGTGCAACGGCGTCTCTCTTTTCTTGTATGTAAAGCGAACCTTTTGGATTTTGAAAATCGGGTATGAGGTAAGCGAGTTTGCTTTTTGCAAACTCTCTTTCGAACTCTTCTACCTCAAGCCCGTCATATGCTAAAGTCACGGGGTTCATAACCAAATTGTTCATTCTAAAGATATTCACCGCCCCTAAATACGATGGTTTTTCTATGATGATCTCTTGATTCTGAAAATATTTGGCGATGATATAAAGCGCTTGTTGGCTTCCCGTCGTGATTAAAATATTGGAGGCTTTTGTCTCAAATCCCTCATCGTTGTAAAATTGTGCTATCTTTTCGCGAAGCGGTAAGATACCGCTACTAACCGTGTACTGAAAGTGTTTTTTGTTTTGAAAAACCTCATGGGCTGCCTGTGCCAAATCTTCAAGCGGAAAGAGATTTTCATCAGGTAGTCCCCCTGCGAAAGATATGGTTTGGCTGTCTATAGATTCGAGTATCTCTCGTATAAACGATCTTTTCATCTTTAACCTCACTTTTTTTTCGTTATTGTAGAAAAAACGGAGCTCTTTATTCTTTCTTATACTTGCTAATAAAATTGCCTATTTTTGCTAAAAATAGTAATAAATATTGCTATAATACATGCCATGAAGAAAGATACGATAGAAAAACAGAGAAAAATCGCCAACGATCTCATCTATTACATCTACAAACATATAGATACCGACATCAACCTCGACACCCTCTCCCAAGAGCTCCATGTCAGTAAGTTTCACATGCATCGGCTTTTCAAGGAAGAGTTTGGGCAAAACATCTATGAAATGATTATGTCTATCAGGCTCCAAAAAGCCTCTAGTCTGCTTCTGACAAATAAAAACTCCACTATCACGGAAATCGCAAAAATGTGCGGTTATTCCTCTCAAAGTGCTTTTATACGGGTTTTTAAACAGAAATTTCAGATGACCCCAAAAGAGTGGAAAAACGGTGCATACAAAAAATTTGCCGATGCCATTTTGACGGCATCACCCAGCGCATCCAAAGCGAATGCAAATTTTTCAAACCTCATTCCTACGATTCTCACTATGCCAACCATGCGCGCCTACTACATACGTCACAAAGGCTACAACACCTCGATCAGAGAGACGTGGCAAAAACTCCAGACATGGCTTTTGTGCAATCAGATCCAAAATTTTCGACAATTGGGTTTGCACCATGACAACCCGACTATCACGCCTCTTAGCGAGTGCCGTTATATAGCATGTATCGTCGTCGATGAGGAGATTCCACATGCCACACTTCCTGCCATGCTCATCCCGGGCGGTGTTTATGCTAGATTTGATTTTGAGGGGGTATATGGAGATATATTACGATTTATGCACTGGGTCTATTTTGAATGGCTCGTAAATAGCGGCTACGAAACAACGACAAACCCCTCGTATGCCATCTACGAAAAAAACCATTTTTTATCTGAGAATGCTACATTTAAGGTCAGTTACTATATTCCGATTAGGTATTTGTGAGTTAACTTTTCATTCTTTGATGATTCCCCCGCCTTAGAAGCCTCGTTTTCCAAGTGCATAAACCTCTTCAAGCCACTCTTTGCGTTGCATATCGGTTGATTTTCTCACTCCCGTAAAACATTTTCTACGAACCGATCCAAATCCGCAAAAGCGGAGAATCGCACTTTTTAGCGTATGCCAAAAAGCATCCCTGTACATAAAAAAAGTCCATAAGAACGGTGCATCCTGCGTATAAATTATACTTGCCGTTTTCCCTTGTAAAAGTCCTTTGCATCTTATCTCTTGGCATGTAAAAGCAAAATCTGGAAGAAACACTCTGTCAAAATAGCCTTTGAGCAAAGCAGGCATACCACCCCACCAAAAGGGAAGAACTATGACGAGATGATCGCATTGTCGTAACAATTCCTGCTGCCGCACCAAATCAGGCTCAAGCTCCATCCTTTTCGTATATCCATAACGTAAAATAGGATCAAAATCCAGTTCTCTTATAGCAACTTTTTGTACCGTATGCCCCGCCGATTTAGCACCGTTTTCATACGTTTGTGCCAAAGCATTACAAAAGCTTTCTTCGTATGGATGCGCATTTAAAACCAAGATATTTCTCATCTTTCTACACCTTTTAAAATAATCTTGGGTGAGATTCTATACAATATAGTTTATAAATTCAAGAACGTACTAAAAAGTACTATACATACTAAAAGGTAACTATATGAACAACGAAACCCTCTTTAACTGCCCTTTTGAACTTACCTTAGAACTCATCGGCGGGAAATGGAAAGGGCTGATTTTATGGCATCTTCACGATAAAAAAGTATTGCGCAACGGTCAAATGCTGCGTCTCATGCCGAACATCACCCAAAAAATGCTGACCCAACAACTGCGAGAGATGGAAAAGCACGGGCTTATTAATCGCGTCATTTACGAACAAATACCGCCTAAGGTAGAATACAGCCTTACACGCCACGGCGAAGCGCTCCGACCTATTCTAGAGCACATGATCGAATGGGGCATCGTATATGCCCGTGAAAATGCCATTGCTATTTCATGCGAAGCGTAAATATTGAATAGATATCCGATGGAATAATTCTTGCTTTTTAAGTTTCGCATAAAACTATAGAATTAAGAGGCTACAATGAATATCCAGTCGATTTCCGTCAATTCATTAACACCCCTTGAGGTGCCGCAAAAAAAATTATTTGATTCCAGAATTCAAGAGATTAAAAATAATCTCAATAAATCGGACGAAATGCAAAAAGAACAAGCCCTTCATGCCCAAGCACAAACTCAAGCACATACCGTTTATCGCTCCGGCAATGAAATTATAGGTGTTCTTTGGCAGGATGGAAGTGCCAGTTTTAGCAGCAATTCTTCGGCAGCAAAT
>Ga0265295_1002246_pt1 | contig 31353 bp, 29 predicted proteins | sample Munlansysbiofilm_FD_192503 | JGI IMG/M metagenome (GOLD analysis project Ga0265295, IMG submission 192503) | Leachate microbial communities from a municipal landfill in Southern Ontario, Canada - Methane capture system biofilm | ecosystem: Engineered > Solid waste > Landfill > Unclassified ... | reverse complement strand
ATTGTACTGTTGCCAGTATAACTAATGATGCTCCTGCGACTTTCCCAATCGGAACAACAACCGTAACTTGGACAGTAACAGATGGTTCTGGTAATATTGCGACTTGTGAACAATTAGTAACAGTAACAGATAATCAAATGCCAGAAATAACTTGTCCAGAAGATATAACAAGCTGTTCTAACATAATTGAACTTGTTACTCCTGTTGTTAATGATAATTGCGGAATAGCTAATATTTCTAATGATGCACCTGCTGTATTCCCAATCGGACAAACAACAACTGTAACATGGACAGTTGTCGATGTGAACGGAAATGAATCATATTGTGAACAATTGGTAAGTATTTCAGATATAGAGATTGATGTAAATGCTTCATCTCAAGTTACATGTTCAGATGCGTCTGATGGTGAAATAACTATATTAGTTACAGGTGCGTATGGAAACTTAACTTATATATTAAACGGTGGAACTTCACAATCATCAAACATGTTTACAGGCTTACCTGCTGACACTTATACAGTTGAAGTAGTTGATGAAAATGGATGTACCGTAATAGCTGACGCTGTAATTATTGCAAATCCTGAGCAACTTGTAGCAAGCGCAAGTGCAGATTTACAAGTATCTTGTTTTGATGCAAGTGATGCGACATTGACTGTAACTGCAAACGGTGGAACAGGAATGTACACTTATATCTTAAATGATGGAACTTCGCAATCGTCAAATGTTTTTGAAAATCTTGCAGCAGGTTCTTATACTGTTGAGGTAGTGGATGAAAATGGATGTTCTGTAATAACAGAAGCTCAAACAATTGCTAATCCTACGGCAATAAATGTGAGTGTAAGCGGAGATGATATGGTAACTTGTTTTGGAGCAGATGATGCAACACTAACTGTTACTGCAACTGGTGGAACTGGTGGATTATCATATAGCGTAAATGGTGGACTGTCTCAAACCTCAAATGTTTTTGAAAACATGACAGCTGGCGAATATTCAATCATGGTAACTGATGAAAATGGATGTTATCAAACTGTAGAAACTTCGATAGGTTCACCCGAAGCGGTTAATTTAACTTACAATCCTTATTGTGAAATTGGAATTGTAGGGATACAGCTTAGTGCCACTGGTGGTACAGAACCTTACACTTATTCAATTGATGGAGGCTTAACTTATCAAGAATCAAATAGTTTCGAAGACTTAGCTAATGAAACATCACTCTTTATTGTTGCCGCAGATGCAAATAATTGTTTAAGTCCTGTAATTGAAGTTCCAGTTGAGAGTTTAAATACTTTGGAAGCAACAGCGAATGTTATCAACAACAATAATTGTTATGGAATGAACGATGCTGTGGTTGAGATGGATATCTCAGGCGGAGTTGCTCCTTATATCTATACCGTAAACGGAGATCAGATATATTATGATAATATCATAAACAATCTTGCTCCAGGTGATAATGTAATCACAATAAGAGATTCAAATGGTTGCCCTGCTGAAACAGAAGTAAACATTATTGCAAGTGAGCCAATTGAGTTTGAATTGATTTCTAAAACTAATGCTGACTGTAATGGTAATAATGATGGCTCAGCAGAAATTGAAGTTGTTGGTGGATTTGCTCCTTATGACTATATTTGGAATAATGGCTCTAATCAGAGTATTGTAACTGGTTTAAATGCTGGTACTCATACTGTTACGGTTACAGACCTTAAAGGATGTGAAGTAACTTATGATATAATCATTGATTCAGAGCAAATTTATGTAGTTCCTGAAGTTAACAATGTCTTTACTCCAAATAATGATGGACAGAACGATCTCTTTACGATTAGTAATATTGAGTTGTTTCCAGAAAATGAGCTTGTTATTCTAAACAGGTGGGGTAACGAAGTTTACACTAGAGCTTCTTATAACAACACGTGGGACGGTAGTAGTTTAAGTGAAGGAACTTATTTCTACATATTAAAAGTAAGAATGTGTGATGAGATGAAAATAATAGATGGATATATAACAATCTTAAGATAAGTCAGGTTTAATTTAAAACAATTAACAAAATGAAAATTAAATATATATTACTGGTGTTAGTATTTATGTCAATACAGGGTTTTGCTCAGCAAAGCTCTGTATTCAACCAATACATTTTTAATCCAATGACAATAAATCCTGCTTATGCAGGAACAAAGCAATGGACAAGTATAAATTCGGTTTACACTTCGCAGTGGACAGGTCTTGACGGAGCTCCTTCAACTCAAATGATTAGTATCGAAGGAGCACTATCAGAATCAATGGGTTTAGGCTTACAATTTATTAATGACAGAATTGGGGCACAGTACCAACAGTCTTTGCATGGTTCTTATTCTTACATTTTAAAATTGAGTGATAAGCTTAAACTTTCGATGGGTTTAGCAGCAGGTATTAGTTATTTTACTTTGGATGGAACAAAACTCAATGGTGAAACAATTGATGACGCAGCAATTCCTCTAACAAGAGTTAATACGCTACGGATAGATCCCAAATTCGGACTATTTCTGTATTCAGACAGGTTTTATGCTGGATTATCTTCTACTGATTTATTGGGAGACTTGATTCAAGCTCCTGATGATTTGGTAACAGCTCAGCAAAGACATTATTACCTTACCGCTGGTTATGTGTTTGACCTTAGTAAAGACATTAAGTTAAAGCCAAGTTTCCTTATTAGAGAGGATTTTAAAGCTCTGACAAATTTTGATGTTAGTTCATATTTTCTGTTTAAAGAAACATTCTGGTTAGGTGCAACTTATAGATTTGGTGCGGATTTGGTTTCAAGTGAAAGTCTTGACAATAGTCTTAAAGCAAGAGATGCTCTTGTGTTTATGACAGAATGGAATATTAATCCAAGTTTTGTAATCGGATATGCTTATACGCATAGTTTAACGGCTTTAAGTGGGTTTTCAGGTCATGAAATAATGGTAGATTATACTTTACCTAGGAAACGTGAATCTAAAATGAAAACACCCCGATATTTTTAAGTTAAGACTTATATAAATAATGAGAAAAGACACAATAAAAATAATAATTATGAAAACAAAATATACAATATTTAGAATATTACTTTCCTTGCTGTTTATATTGACAGTAAATGGTGTAAAAGCACAGTCTAATGCAAAGGCCGAGGAACAGATGCAGAAGTATGAGTATTTTGAGGCGATTGAAACATATCATCAATTGTTTAAAAAACAGCCAGCTACTTCAAAAGAAATTAGAAATATAACTTATTGTTATATGCAGATTAATGATACAAAATCGGCAGTTGAGTGGTTAGAAAAATTACTTAGTACAAATGAAGCGACAGGTGAGGATATAATGATTTATGCCGATTTACTTAAATCTGAAGGTAGATACTCGGAGGCGAATGTGCAATATGAAAATTATAAAACTCTAGTTCCAGCAGAAACTGAAATCGCTGAGAAAAAAATACAAGCTTTAGAAAAAGCAATTTCTTGGACAAATGAACCTGAGTTTTTTGTAATAAAAAATGAAGAGAAATTTAATTCTGAAAAATCAGATTTTGGACTAATTCCTTTCGGAGAAAACTTTTATATTACGTCGGATAGAATTCCTAAAAATAAATCTTCTATAAAAAACAACATGTATGGTTGGACTGGTAATCCATACTTAAATTTGTATGAAATTAAAATGAAAAATTCAAATGTTGAAGAGATAAATTATATTACGGATATTAATGATAGTTTTCATAATGGACCAGGTGTTTTGGATGAAAATAATAATATAATATATTTTACAAAGACTAAGGCAGTGAAGCAAAACCAAAAAACTTCTAATCCTGATCCAACAAGTTGGTTTAAAGATTATGATGGAGATATTTATACTAATAGACTTGAGATATATTCAGCAAAATATATAGATGGAAAATGGGATGAAATAAACCCTTTTGAACATAATAATTCAAATCTTTATTCAACAGGTCATCCAGCATTATCTCCAGATGGAAACATATTATATTTTGTTTCAGATATGCCTGGAGGTATTGGAAGTACAGATATCTATTATTGCGAAAAACAAAATGATGGTACATGGGGAGCCCCACAAAATGCTGGTAATATAATAAACACTAAAGGTAAAGAAGTTTTTCCATTTGTTGATAAAAATGCTGTCTTGTATTTCTCAAGCGATGGGCATTTAGGAATGGGTGGTTTAGATTTGTTTAAATCTAAAGGAAGCAAAAGCTCTTGGTCTAAACCTGAAAACCTTAAGTATCCTATAAATTCGCCAAAAGACGATTTCTCAATATATGTTGTTGAAACAGATAGTATTGGCTACTTTTCATCAAATCGTTATGGAGGCTTAGGTAGTGATGATATTTATAGTTTTGTATATACGCCACCTGTTCCCACACATTTGACACTTGTTGTAAATACTTATGAAAGAATGGACGATGGAACTATTGTCGCTTTAGCTGATGTTGATGTGCATTATCATATCAATGGAGAAAGTAATACAACTTCAATTGAGGAATCTTCTCCTGGAATATATATAACTACCTTGGATTGTAATGCTAACTATCTTGTTAATGGTACAAAAGAAGGTTATTTTACCCAGGCATATAGCTTTGAAACTGTTTGTGAAACAATGAATGATACAGTTTATGCTCAATTAATTTTAGATAAAATTGTAATTAATAAACCAATTGTAATTGAGAATATTTACTACGATTTTGACAAATGGGATATTAGACCCGATGCAGCCATAGAGTTAGATAAGATTGTTGATATACTTGTTGAGAATCCTTCTATTATTATTGAGTTAGGCTCTCATACGGATTCAAGAGGTTCTGATAAATATAATCAGACACTTTCGCAAAAAAGAGCCGAGTCGGCTGTTCAATATATTATTGATAATGGTATAGTTAAAGCTAGAATTACGGCAAAAGGATACGGTGAGACAGTTCTGGTCAATAAGTGTTCTAATGGTGTAGAATGTACAGACGAAGAGCACCAATTGAATCGCCGTACCGAATTTAAAGTTACCGGATTTAGTAAAGAGCAACCTGTAATTTATAGTGTGCAAGATTAAGATTTTTCAGTGTTTTTTTCCTTATTAGGCGGGGCTTTATGCTCCGTCTTTTTTTATTAGCATTGTAAAACAACAAAATAGTTTCGTCAATTCTCCATGCTTTATTATTTAACAAACTCTTAGACACTAATTTTAAATTGATAAAAAAATAGTCGGAAGATTTATCTTCCGACTATTCGTGTGCAATTATCGTTTTTTTGCAATAAATTGCAAATATATTATTTGATAACTTTTAATTCTCTACCAATTTTTTCAAAAGCTGCAACAGCTTTATCTAGATGTTCAATTTCATGTGCAGCAGAAAGTTGCACTCTAATACGAGCAAGATCTTTTGGAACTACTGGGAATGAAAAACCAATTACATAAATTCCTTCGTCAAGAAGTTTTGCAGCAAAGTTTTGAGCTAGTTTTGCATCATATAACATAACTGCACAAATTGCTGATGCAGTAGGTTTGATATCGAAACCAATTTTGCTCATTTTCTCCATAAAATATTCTGTGTTGCTATGTAATTTGTCTTGCAAATCATTGGTTTCACTCATCATTTCAATCATCTTGATACCCGCAGCAGCAACTAAAGGGGGAATAGAGTTTGAGAATAAGTATGGACGTGATTTTTGTCGCAACATTTCGATGATTTCTTTTTTACCTGTTGTAAAACCACCAATAGCTCCACCAAATGCTTTGCCGAGAGTTCCTGTAATAATCTCAACTTTACCTTTAAGGTTAAAATGTTCAGTAACTCCTCGTCCGGTATGTCCTACAACGCCAGCAGAGTGAGACTCGTCAACCATTACCATTGCATTATACTTATTTGCAAGTTCTACAATTTTATTTAATGGAGCAACATTTCCGTCCATTGAGAAAACGCCATCGGTTACAATAAGTTTGTAGCGAGTGTCTTTTGCTGCTTTTAGCTGAGCTTCTAAGTCATTCATGTTGGCATTATCGTATCTAAAACGTTGAGCTTTACACAGTCTTACGCCGTCAATAATAGAAGCATGATTTAAAGAGTCCGAGATAATTGCATCTTCGGGGCCTAACAGAGGTTCAAAGACACCACCGTTTGCATCATAACAAGACGCATATAAAATTGTGTCTTCTGTGCCAAAAAATTCAGTAATTTTGTGCTCAAGTTCTTTATGAAGATCGCCTGTCCCACAGATAAATCTTACCGATGACATGCCATATCCATGTGTGTCTAAAGCTTTTTTTGCAGCTTCAATTAATTGAGGACTGTTAGATAATCCAAGGTAGTTGTTGGCGCAAAAATTAAGAACCTTTTTGCCAGTACTTACTTCTATTTCGGCTCCTTGTGGCGATACAATTATTCTTTCGGATTTGTATAATCCAGCTTCTTTGATATCTGAAATCTCTTTCGTTAAAAACTCTTTAAATTCTTTGTACATATTAGTATATTTTTAAGTGTTTACAGATGAACTTCAAAAGTACAACTTCTCTTTAATTAAACAAAGATTAATTATCACTTATTCTAAAAATATTTGTCTTTTGCAAAGCTGATTTTCAACATCTGTTGTAACTAATCTTAACTTTTGAGCTGAAAGCCTTGTCTAGGTTGGCTTATGTCGTTTTTATAGATTGTGAAATTTATTGAATGTTTTTTTTATAATAATAATAAAATTTGAATTATTGTATTATCTTTGCAGCCCAGTTCGAGAAACTGGAAAATAAGTTAAATAACTAAAATTAATGAATTATGGCAGTTAAATTAAGACTTGCAAGACACGGCCGCAAAAACAAACCTTACTATCACATTATTGCAGCCGACAGTAGAACTCCACGTGATGGAAAATACATTGAGAGAATAGGATCGTATAATCCTGTTACTAATCCTGCAACTATCGTACTCGATTTTGACAAAGCGTTGGAATGGATGATGAAAGGTGCACAACCTACCGACACTGTAAAAAGAATTTTATCTTACAAAGGTGTTTTAATGAAAAAACATCTTTTAGAAGGTGTTAAAAAAGGTGCATTTAGTGAAATTGAAGCAGAAAAAAGATTTGAAGCATGGTTAGATGAAAAAGAAAATAAAATTTCATCAAAAATTTCTGAGCTTTCTGCTAAAGAACGTGCTGAGTTAAAAGCTAAGCTTGAAACAGAAACAAAGATCAAAGAAGAAAGAGCACAGGCAATTGCAAAAAAATATGCTCAAGAAATAGAAGATAAAGCTGAAGCTGAAGAGGTAGAGCAAGATAATGTAACTGAAATTGTAGAAACTCCTGCTGAAGAACCTAAAGCTGAAGAACCTAAAGCTGAAGAAGCTAAGGTTGAAGAACCTAAAGTTGAAGAACCTAAAGCTGAAGAACCTAAAGCTGAAGAAGCTAAGGTTGAAGAACCTAAAGCTGAAGAACCTAAAGTTGAAGAGCCTAAAGCTGAAGAACCTAAGGTTGAAGAACCTAAAGCTGAAGAACCTAAGGTTGAAGATGCTAAAGCAAACGTAAAAGAGGAAAAAGAGGGCAAAAAAGAAGATTAGTTTAATGAAATTTGACGGACTCGAACTGTTTGAAGTTGCAAGTGTTATTAAACCACACGGGTTAAACGGATACATTAGTATTAAAACTTTCGAGAACTACTCTAATAAGATTTATAATATTGGAATGCCGGTATTTCTTAAAATAGAAGGAATACCGGTTCCTTTTTTTATTGAAGATGTAAAAACCTCTGGAGGAAATCTTATTCTTAAATTTATAAACATTTGTAGTAGCGAACAAGCAGATAGATTTAGGAGTGCTCTTGTAATGGTGACAGAAGGAGATATTGTAGAAAACAAATCAGAAGGACTATCTCAGTCCGAACTAATTGGATATGCGGTGTATGATGCGAAATTTGGCTTTATTGGTAATATTAGTTTGTTTAACGATATTCCTGGAAATCCTGTTTTTGAAACTACTTTTGATAATAAAACAATAATAATTCCTTTTGCTGAAGATATAATTATTGAAATAAACCCCAGTACACGAATAGTGAAAATTTCTGCTCCTGACGGCTTAATTGATATTTATCTTAATTAGTGTCTGTTCATAGAGTCAGTGTTTGGTTCAGAATGTTTTGGGTTTTGTTGTGGTATAAACTATGGATTCCGAGTTTATTAGTTTCACTCATTAGTTTATCTTTTTACACCTAAATTTGAGATTTTCAATCATTTGGGCAAACACTAATTATCAAGACAATTCTTTGTATCTTCTTAATTTACAATATTTTTTGTATATATTTGCAATCTATGTAATGCAACCTTTTTTTATGTTAAAAAGTCTCAAACTATAGTTACGAAAAATGCCTGACTTATTAGAAATAATTGCCGGCTGTAAAAAAATGGAGAAACGTGCACAACGATGTCTATATGATATGTATGCTCCTTTGTTTCTTGGCATTGCATTTAGGTATAGTAAGTCGAAAGAAGACGCTGAGGATATTTTGCAAGAATCGTTTGTGAAAATTCTTACAAGAATAGACCAGTATAGCGAAACAGGTTCTTTTGAAGGTTGGATGAAAAGAGTTTTGGTTAATACTGCCATAAGTCATTATAGAACTTCGCAAAAACACGATTTTCATAAAGATTTTGATAATATTGCCGAAACTAATATTGAAAATTATGAGGTGGACAGCAGCGAGTTTACTCGTGATGAGTTATTAAATAGCATCAATAAACTACCGCCAGGATTTAAAGTAATTTTTAACCTTTATGCAATAGAAGGGTATAAACATCGCGAAATTGCAGAAATGCTTGATATATCGGTGGGTACGTCAAAGTCGCAGTATAGTAGAGCAAGAGCATTGTTACAAACAAAATTAAAAACATTAAAAATTGAAAAAACTAGTGGAAATAAAATAAGTGAAAAATAAACAAAACATAGAAGATATTTTTCGGTCGGAATTTGAAGGATTTACTCAAAAACCATCGGATAAGGTTTGGAACAGCATCAATAAAAAGATGGTAGGTCCACGCTTCGAAAGTTTGTACCATAATGCTTTTAAAGGATTTAAAATTGTGCCTGCCGAACAAACTTGGCGTAGAATTGCTACCGCATTATGGTTTAATCGCTTTATCCATTTTAGCCCTTTTCATTTTAATATTTATTATCTCGGCCTAATTCTTACCGCAGTCGTCGGAACAGTGGTTACGGTAAATAATAATTCAAATATGGATTTTATACGTTTTAACGATAAATTTGCTAATGCTGAAAAAACAAAAATTCAACAAATTGAAAATGAATCTAACAAACTAGATATTTGGAACTTGCGAAATTCAAAACCCAATTACTTTGAGTTAAGTAATGAAAATCTTGATTTTGAAAAATTAGATAAAGCTACTAATCAAACAGAAAATATTGTTGAGCAAGATAAAACAATTCTCTATAAAACAAAAGAACAAGAAGCTGATAATCAGGATAATAGAAATCTCTATCAAGTAAAAGAACAAGAAGTTATTGAGCAGAATATAAATGACAATACTAATCCAATTGGGCAAACACAAAAGGAGATTATAGCTAATAATATAGCAAATATTAACGAAAATCAAGAGGAGATTGTTCAAAACCCTCCTAACATTACATATTTTAAATTAAATAAACTTATCCGAAATAATATTTTTACACTTACTTATGCTCCCACAGCATTTGATATTGCCGATAAAGTAATCGCTGGAATACCACAGTTAGATGTTATCACTTATGATACATTAGGTGTTGATTATAAAGGAAATCCTATAATCTCCGAAAAATCTTATTTTGCTTTAGATATTTTCTTTAATCCTTTTTTGCAAAACTACAACAATGCACTCTTAAACACTGAGTTACAGGCAAATCTCGATATATATAACAAAAACATTACTCCGCATTTATCATTTAGCGCAGGTATTGGCGTTGCTTATTCATACAATAAATTTAGACTTGAAACAGGACTAGCATATCAACAATTACATGAGAGTTTTTCTGCAAATATTAATTCGTACGAAACAAGTACACACAACTACTATAATTATTTTAATGATGAGGTTTGGGAGTCTTATACTATCTTAATTTTAGATATTGATGAATTTATTCAGGGGAATATCGTTTATATAGAATATAATGACTCTATACTTGCTATTGTTCCAGACAGTACATTAGTTAGTTATACCGATTCGATTTTGGTAAATAAAGACTTAAATATCAACGATACTTATCACTTTATTGATGTTTCATTGGTAGGCGGTTATGAGTTTGATTTAGGCAAGTTTTCTGTTACACCAAAAGCTGGACTTATTACCAGTATTTTAGTTGCAAAAGGCGGACAATATTATGATATATCACAAAACGATGTCGCTGAAATATCTAATTGTCCTGATACAAAGTTTATGTTTGATTATTATGGAGCAATTAATTTACAATATAAAATCGGAAAACATTTTGCTATTTATATCGAACCACATTTGAGAGGAGATCTAAATTCTAAGTATCAAAAATCTTATGTTATAAGTCAGAAGAGCATAAAATATGGCTTAAAAACAGGTGTATATATCAAATTTTAATGAGTAATACAAAAATAAATATTGTTTTGATATTGCTATTAGGTTTATCTGTTAATTTAATGGCAGTATGTGATGCCGATTTTCATTTTCAAAATTCAGCAGAAGGAATGGTAGTTAGTTTTATTAATTTATCATCAACTGAAAGTCAAGGGACAACTCATTATTATTGGGATTTTGGAGATGGAATTACAAGTGTTGAAGAAAACCCTAGTCATGAGTATAGCGTTCCAGGTATATATATGGTAAATCTTAGCATGATAACCGAAGATTTGTGTTATGATTATAAAATTCGGAGAGTATATGTAGGGATTCCACCTACTTCACCTTATTGCGAACTCCAAATATTGTTTGAAACGCAAAATGCAAGTGCTCCTTATTACAACAATGGACAGGCTTATGTTTATGCTTTTTCTGATGTGCCCTGTTGCTATTATGCTTATTGGAGTAATGGTATGGAGGGAGAAATAATTAACAACTTAGAGCCTGGAACCTATTGTGTTACATTGACTAACGGCGAACAATGTTATGGAGTTAATTGTGTTACAATTGGTTATGATAATGATTGTGATGCTAGTTTTACCATAGATTCTACCTCTTTTTCGTATTTAGATGGTGCATATCGTTTTGTAAATAACTCTCAAGGCGAAGCTTATTATTATTATTGGGATTTTGGCGATGAAAGTTATATTTATGGGTATAATCCTTTACATGTTTATAGTGAGCCAGGGACTTATAATGTTTGTCTCGAAATTTATACGCAATATGGTTGTGAAGATGAGTTTTGCAAAGAAATAACGGTTGGGCAAGTATGCCCTTTGATATCTGATTTGTATGGAAATGTTGCTGTGGGAGAGAATTTACTGCCTGCTGGAATAGCAGTTTTATATAAGTTTGAAAACAATATTTTTACCGCTATTGATTATTCAATTATTAACGAAGGTCATTATGTTTTTGAGGATTTGTTAAAAGATACTACCTATATAACTCATTTGATACCACATTTTGATACCGAAGAAATTTATTTCCCAAAATATCTGCCTACTTACTCTGATAACGCTGTTTTTTGGCAAGATAATAGTTTGATAAATTTATATGTGGACACAATTTATGCTACTCAGCTTTATTCATATAATGATATATATTATAATTTGGGTAAAATCTTTGGTACAGTTTTGTATGACGACCTTTCAGCTTATGAACAAGATGTATTTGCTACAACATGGATTGAGCCAGTAAATCCTCAACAAGGAATGGCAGCGAATATGGTTGTGTTGTTAAAAAATCAACAGCATCAAGTATTAGATTTTTGTTTAAGCTCTGAGTTAGGCGAATACAGCTTCGAAAACCTTGAGTATGGAATATATTATTTATCTGTCGAAAAAGCAGGCTTGAATAGTGATGAAATTCTGATTGAGTTATCTCAAAATACGCCTGAAAGCAATCAAAATAATTTTAATATTGGGCAAACAAATATTAGCGGACTCAATAATACCAGTTTTTTTAGTCAGATTAATGTTTCGCCAAATCCTTGCACAGAATTTGTTAACTTAACCAATTTACCATCTCAAAATACTGTTATATCATTAATGAGTTCTGATGGGAAAATATTACAGATTTTAAAATCAAAACGCAAATCCGAATATATTGATATGTCAAGTTATTCGAGCGGATTGTTTACGTTAAAAATTGCAAGTGATAATGAGGTTGTGATTAAGAAAATAATTAAGATATAATGTTTTTACGCAGACTTTTCTTTACTCAATTATTAATTTCTTTGTAAAGACGATTCTTCTGTTGTTATATTATTGAAATAAATAAATTGCTGTTTTATATCAAGTACGAGTTCAAATAAGAAGTTTGGAGATTCAAAAATAGTTGTGATATTAGAACCAATATCAGCTCGCATTATTTTATATTGAGTATTATTTGCACAAATTGTGGGTTTGTATATACATCGCCGAGAATGACTCAAGATTCTTACTCGAAGTTTTATGATTCTGAATACAGGAGACTATATGTTGGTACAAAAAATGCTGAGGGTTTTTTCTTTGAAGATCGGATGTTTAGAGGACAAAGAATTTATAATTACGTAAATTCAAAGATTAATTTATCTGAAAAGAAATTAAAAGTTGTTGAAATAGGTTGTGGTGCAGGTGGAATTCTTGAAGTCTTTCGCTCCAAAGGACATGAAGTTTTAGGATTCGATTTAGGTGATGAGTATTTGAATTATGGAAAAGACAAATATAAATTGAATTTAAAAAAAGGTGAGATAACAAATTTAGAGGCTGATTTTAAGCCTGATTTAATCATTTATTCTCATGTGTTTGAACATATGTTAGACATTAATAATGAAATTTCTTTAATAAAAGATAAATTAGTTGAAAAAGGCTTGGTTTATATCGAGGTCCCAGGCTTAAATTATATTCATAGCACTTACGATATGAATTTTTTAAAATTTCTTCAAAACGCTCATACTTACCATTTTACAAAAAAATCACTTACTACCATATTTGAGAATAATGGTTTTGTTAAGGTTTCTGCTGACGATCAAATTCGTTCACTTTTTGCTGTTAGTGATAAAGACATTTCGCAACAAGAATTTATTTCTGAATACTCCGATGTTTTGAAATATCTAAAAAAAACGGAAAGGTTTAGGTTTTTTAATTTTTTAAGGTTTAAAAAATTGAAATGGAAAATTAAAAAGTATTTAATTAAAATTGCTCGATAATATTATCATAAAATTTCAAGCTCAAAATCCTTCTTTTCAAATTTTTATTTGATTGAATCAATATTTACAAATACATTGTCTTCAATATCCATCATTGCATTTATCAGATAAACTCCCACATAAGATTTAATGTCATTTATACTTATTGCTTTTTTATAAATTATACCTTTATCCAACAATTTTTGGCGTTTTGTCCCAGCCAAAAGAGTACTCTCAGGAGTATAAAGTTTGCCGTCAAAATCTTTAAAAACCACATTTGAATACGATGTATCTGTAACAAGTGAGTTTTTTACAATTAAAATATCATCACAATCGGTGTGCTGGCTTAATAGTTCATTGATTTCATCACGATTTTTGTATTTATAGCTGTATTCAATAGTGTTATTCTCTACTAAGGCCAAGCTTTGGATATTTCGCATTTTATACACTTCAAAATCTATAGAAATAATTTCTTTTGCATACACAATTCTGCACTTTACCAGCTCATTCTGCAAATCTACAGGTATCATGTTGTTGGTCAAATTTACAGTTAATGGTTTAGAGAAAAAATGTAATGTAGTTCGATAAATTCGTTCAAGCTGAGTTTGAATGTTAATAAAAACTCCATTTTTTACCTTTAGTACTTCTACAAATACAAGTTTTGTCATATAATTGGGAGATATATCTTATCTAAAACTTCTTGATATTCTTTTTCGCAAACGCTGTCGCTAGTTACGCCCCCGCCACTTCTAAAAAACATGTTTTTACCGTCTATTTCTATAAATCTTATAAGTACAGTAGTATCTAGTTTTTTTCCATCGAAATATCCAGCAATTCCACAGTAATAGCCTCTTGGCTGTGCCTCTGCCAAACGGATGTACTCTTCGGTCTTAGTTTTTGGCGAGCCAGTGATTGATGCAGCAGGTAGAAGCGAAAATATTATATCGCCTAGTCGGGTCATATAATTATTTGGTAACTGCCCTTCAATTTCTGAACTTACCTGAAGTAGTGTTCTATTTTGCGATTCAATTTGGTCGATATATCTAAATCGTTTTATGGCGACATTATGAGCGACAGAGCTAAGTTCTTCGGCTACTAATTGTACTGTGGCTAGTATGTTCTGAAATTTCTTTAGTGTCGCTTAAAACAAGCTGCGCTGCATTTGGAACTGCCGCATCAATAGTTCCTTTCATTGGATTTGAGGATATTATGCCGTTTTCTATTTTAACGAAACGTTCTGGTGAAAAACATACGAACTTGCCTGGAACATAAATCCGATATGGCGATTGACTACGAAAAAAGATTTCCCTACAATTAATATTTGTACTTATCGGTGTACGGGCAGTAAGATTGATTACATTCATTTCGCCACTTTTTAAACCTTGTTGAGCGATTTGGAATTTTAAACGATATTCTTTTTTTGCAATTGGGTGAACTGTTAATTTTATCTTTTGGCAGCTTGTAAGTTTCGAGGATTTATTATCAATACCCTTGAAGTGAAAAAGTATTTCGCTTTGACCCATAGGATTTTCTATAAATAGCCCTTCAGACATTTCGTAGTTGATGGTAAAAAAGAACGGCGTTTGTTGCGATGCCGCTTTATTCATCTGTTTGCGAACTTGTTCAGAGTCGATAAATTTCATAGTTTAGGTTAGTGTTAATCGTGAGCAAATGTATAAATTTTTTTACAAAATTTAATTAAAACTAAAAATGATAAAGGTTATTATTTGTTTTTAACAATTTGCTCGAAATCCCCTAAACTAATCCGAAACCTTTACACTACGGTGCAGTAAGTCGCTCTATGTTTCATTTCGACAAGCATACTTCGATAAAAACGAAGTGCATCGCAATGCAACGCTCTGTGTAAAAAACTTATTTTATTTTTATAAAAATATGTTTAATATGCGTTTTTTCAACTTCACGTTCATCAATAATAAAATGCTTATTAAGAGATTTAAAGAGTGGAGTTAATTTTGTGAATCCGTAATTTCTGGGGTCAAAATCGGGTTTCTTTTTAATGATTAAGGCACCAACTTCGGCAAGAAAAGCCCACCCACTATCATCAGCAATAGCATCGACACTATTTTTAAGTATTCCTATAAGATTATTGCTAATTTTTTCTACATCAGCAATTTTGTCTTTATCCTTATCTTTATCGGAAGATTTTTCGGTTTTTGAATTTTCAGTTTTTTGAATATTTAACTTTGAAATTATCTCAATATAAATGAATTTATCGCAGGCAACAATAAATGGTCTGGGAGTTTTCTTTTCTCCAATACCAATAACAAGCATTCCAGATTCACGCAAACGTGTAGCAAGACGAGTAAAATCGCTATCACTTGATACAAGACAAAAACCATCAACTTTTTCGCTATGTAAAATATCCATTGCATCAATAATCATTGCCGAGTCGGTAGCATTTTTTCCTTGTGTGTAACTGTATTGTTGTATCGGAGTAATAGCGTGCTCAAGTAAAGCTGGTTTCCAACCCGATACTGTCGGTTTTGTCCAATCGCCGTATATTCTTTTTATTGTTGGAACACCAAGTTTTGCAATTTCTGCAAGCATTCCCGAAATATTTGAGTATGGAATATTATCAGCATCTATAAGAACTGCCAATTTTAAATCTTTTGTGTTTTTCATGTTGTTCGATTAGTGTGTATGTTATTATACTTACAAAGATATTAAAGTTTAATAACATTTCGATAATACTCAATAATTATTTTAGTTTCTGATAGAAAAATGTGGCGAACTCAGGTTACTCCTGTCACAATTTTATAAATGAATTTGGCTCTATTTAAGAACGATGTTGTCGAATAAATTTTGTTTTGTTATAAAAAAGAGTATTGCTCAACTACCACTCCGTTCCAATTTTGAGATTTCCAGTTTCTTTTCGTTGGGCATCTGTATGTCCTAACCGATTTATTCTCAATAAATTTCGCATACATTTTTTCAATATTTGTGAAAACGTCCCGGACCTTTTTATTTTTGTAAGCAAAATATGAAACGTAAGCTTGTAGGTACTTGGTAGATGCCCCTCTCATGCCCTTGTTTATCAACGTTTTTAGTCTTTCGGCCATATTGTTTATGTATTGAACATTTTCCCCCGTAACAGCTTTATGGTTTTTTGAGGTGAAGCATACATGCTCAAGCCCAGCTACTTTTGCGAAGGAAGAAAAACTGTGGTGGGCATCGGTCACTAATTTGGTGTCCTTTTTGAATTTATCGCCAACTGCACAGATAATATCGTTTTTGCTTATCCTATCAATTTTTGCAAGTTTCATCTCAATATGGTGCTTGTCGCTTGCAGCAATGATTTTTACTTGAAAACCATTGTCCCCTTTGCGTGAACTCCCGCCCCTTTTCCTGGCATACTTCAAACCATTCCTGCCTTTTTGGCTATAAAGAAACCATAAATCGTCCATCTGTGTCTTACCTGAAAACTTGAATTTCTCCTTTGGCAACGAAAGTAATATCTTATGTCGCCAGTCAAATGATGTCGGAATGCTGATATCCATCCTTTTGGCCATTTTAACAATTGTTAACAATCCCTCTTTTTCGATGATAGAGGCGTATTGGCCAAATTTGTCTGGCTTTTTTAGGTGGTGGATTAATGTGCCTGTCGTAGCCGAGAATGTCCGACTGCAAGTTTTGCATTTATACCGTTGCCCATTTTTATATTTACTGTGTTTGATTATCTTGTCAGAACCACAATGAGGACATGGTGAAGCTTTGTCTTCAATATGAATTATTGAGTGGGCTGTTCTATAGATTCCAGTTCATCCAACAAGCCCAGCTGAGCTTTAGAGGGTAGTTGCTTGAATAGTGATTTAATTTGATTGTGTAAGTCCATGTTTTTCCTTTACTAAACATCTTGCAATATAGCAAATGTTTACGACAACATCGTTCTTAAATAGAGCCTTTATGATTAATAATAAAGGTAAAGATATTAATAATATTTTATAAATACAAAAAAACCCATACTTAACACAAAAAACAACGATGACTTGTGCATTTTGGTAAACAAAAGCCTTGGGAACTCTTGTTTTTATATGTTTTAAAATAGTTTGTAGAGTTTTGATTTCTACAAAATGCTTTTTGCTTGTTAACTATTAATTAATGGTATTATAAGTTTTGTTATGAAACTCATTCTTTATTTTTCCAAATTTGTATATAAAAACTCCTCTTTTTTCTTTTTGATGTTTTCCCATTTTTCGATTACATCAACTTCTTTGCTTAAGTTCACAATGTTTTTTAAGCCAGCCACAAATTTATTTTCTTTCTTAGATTTTTTATACTCAATTGTATATTCAACAAATTGATTTTGTTTTTGTGGAGGTGGTAAATCATTGCGGTATTCCATAATATTTGTTGTCGAAAAAGCTATTTCGTAATCTAATTTTGTTACTTTATGTAGTTGTAATCTTTTTGGAACATTAAGCTTTATTGGTTCGTTTTCAATTTTTGCAAAAGATGTATTTGTTTCTGGATTTACATTATTTATAGGAGTTAATATTTTATGTTCGTCATTTGTAAAACTATCTTTAATGTGCTGATTATGAATTGTATGTTTTAACTTTGCGGAGATACTTGGAGTTTCATTATTTATTGGCTTAATGTTAATATTTAAGAAATATACTGATACAGCAAGAATTATAATCATACCTGCTGCTGCACTTACATAACGGAATAACGGAACTCTGACAGTTTTTTTGAGCGATTTTTTATTCGGAAAGACAATTTTAGTGTCTGGAACAAGAACTGTCTTTTTGTAAATCGAATATAAGTTGGCAATTTTACGGTCTTTTTTGATTTTATTGGTAATGAAAGCATCATTTTCGCTACTTATTGTTCCTTCGATTTTTGCTATTAAAAGATTTTCGATTTGATTATTATTGTATAATGCCGATTTTTCAGGAAATTCTTTTTCGTAAACTGGTAATTTAAAATCCTCAACATCAATTAGATTGCCTGCTATCAAGGGGTTTTGCTCAAGAAATTCCATAAATTCGTTTTCTTGATGTTTTGTTAGATTTCCATCAAGATAATCAATCCAAAATGCTTCGTAATTGTTTATGTTTATATTGAATTTCATTTAATTACCTCCTCAAATTTTCCGATATAGTTTTTAAGATGCTGACGTGCACGAAAAATATAAACTTTTACCTGCGATTCGCTAAGCTCGGTTATTTCGCCAATTTCTTCGTAAGTATATCCTTCATAATCTCTTAATAAAATAACAGAACGTTGAATGTCGTTTAATTTTTCAAGTGCATTATTTATAATTTCTCTAAGCTCAAGTTGTTGATAATCAAAATTGCTATCCGCATGACGATTAGTAATTTCATCTGAATTTGTAATGCGTTTATCGCGTCTTATTATATCTATCATTCTATTATAAGCAATTTTAAAAAGCAAGGATTTGGCTTTCGTAAAATCGACCGATTCGTGATTTATCCAGAGCCTTTCAAAACTATCCTGTACAATATCTTGGGCTTTAAATTCATCTTTGATATTACTCAAAATAAATCTATAAAGTCCATCAGCATGTTTATCAACAATGATATTGTATTCTTTGGATTTCATTATTGCTTATTTGACGAACAATTATACGCAAAAGTTACAGGTTGTGAAAAATAAAATCATTATTGGGCGAAAAAACTATTTTAAAACTCATGCAATACTTGAAAAGTCTCGTCAGGGACTGACATTCTTTTTCTCTCTCACTTATCTGGTTTTTTTATATTTTTATTGAACTCAGGTTTGATTTGCGCAATAATTCTTTAACTATTATTAACCTGAATTCGATATAATTTTTATGTTCAGAACGCTTAAAAAGAATAGGGGATTGTAAAACAAAGATATCCTTTAAATTTAGTTCGGGCGTTTTGATATCAAATTGGTATAGCAAAGAAACGCAAGCTATTAGCTGAGTTTTGCGTCTCGAAAACAATAAAATAGCATCATCAATTCTCCATACTTTATTATTTGACAAACCTTAAATCTTTAGCATTTTACATCAATCAGAATTTTAAATATTATTTCGAACTCAAGTTATTAGTTTTGTTTTATGCTATTATTTTTATTATATTTACATAAATTTTTAAACCTATTTATTATGAAAAAACTAGCATTTGTTTTGGTTGCGTTGTTTTTGACAAGCGCATTGTTTTCGCAAAAAATAACAGTACAGGAGACTACGGCTAAATTTCACAAAGATAATCGAAATGCATTATCTGTTATAGTACATTATACAGATGCCAAGACTGTTGAAAAGGAATTAAAAAGTTTATTAAAATCTTATAAAGGAAAAGTAAGTAGTAAAAAAGGTGTTTTATTTGGTGATGATTTAATTATAAGCACAATAAGTGAAAATACAATTGACGTTTATGGTGCTGTAAAAGAGTTTAAAAATGGAGAAGTTGAATTAAACGTAGCTTTTGATCTTGGTGGTGCATACTTAACATCAGGAACACATCCCGAACAATATGCTCGAGCAAGTGATATTGTTAAGAATTTTGCGTTTAGTCTTAGCGAGCAAGCCTTTGCAAAGATTGTAAAAGCTGAGGAAAAAGAGCTTGATAAGTTTACCAAAGACTACGCAAAAGTTGTTGGGAGCAAAGAGAGTTTGGAAAAAGATAATAAAGATTACAAAAAACAAATAGAGAAAAACGAAAAAGAAATCGAAAAGCTGACAAAAGAAATTGAAACTCTTTCTGGCACCTTAAAAGAAAAGCAAGATGGGTTTAATAAACTAAAAAAAGAAGGAACAAAAATTAAATAACAATTATGCCGACAATTTTGTCGGCAATTTTTTTAGTTATTGTTTTATAATTGCATTCAATAGTTCTATCTTTGAACAAAATTTAAAAATTTGCAAAATGAAATTTGGGGTAATAATGTTTCCGGGATCAAATGGTGATCATGATATGGTATCTGCTTTAAGAGATATTCTTCGTCAAGAAGTTGTTGAGCTTTGGCACAAAGATTCTGATTTACAAAACTGTGATGCAATTGCAATACCAGGAGGCTTTTCGTATGGCGACTATCTGCGTTCTGGAGCTATTGCAAAGTTTTCGCCTATTATGGAAAAAGTTATCGAGTTTGCAAACAACGGTGGTTTTGTTTTTGGCGTATGTAACGGATTTCAAATATTATGCGAAACAGGCTTATTGCCTGGAGCACTTTTGCACAATATTAATCAAAAATTTATTTGCAAAAATCAATATATTAAAGCCGAAAATGTTGATTCGGCAATGACAAAATTTGCATCGAAAGAAAAACCTTTAAAAATTCCAATTGCACACGGTGAAGGCAGATATTATGCTCCTGAAGAAACTTTGTCCGAAATGGTTCGAAACGAACAGATAATTTGGAGATATTGCGACGAAAAAGGAGATCTTTCCGAAAAACATAATCCCAATGGCTCGCTTATGAATATTGCAGGTATTTGCAATAAAGAGAAAAATGTTTTTGGTATGATGCCACACCCCGAACGTGCTGCCGACCCCGAATTAAGAAATACTCATGGTATAGTTATCCTAAAATCTATAATTGTGCATTTGAGTACTAGGAAGTAAATAATTTTTAGTTTCTGACATGTTTCCAGTAATAATTTCGATATTCATTGAATTGTTTTAAAAAAAACCTGTTAATTTTCGAATTTGATTTCAGAACTTCCGATTTATTCGCAAATCAGCAATCTCCAAATTTAAGGATTAGCCTTAAATTTATGTAGAATTTTGACTTTACATTGCTGACAAAAATTAGATCCTATTTCTGCCAGTAAATTGGAGGCAATGTAAACGTCAGTAAAAACCACAAAACCAAAACTGCAAAATTGATTATTCTTCAAAAGTGGATGATGGGAAGTAAAAAATATTAGGATTACATTAACCGCAACACTCGGATTGCAAATAAATCCAAGCGAGCTGGGGAATAACTTAATGTTTGAGTATTATGTGCTATAACGACATTTTGATTTTGTTACAGCAAATTAATATAACACATTTTTACTCTCCAAGTAAATCCCAATACTCAACAGCTCTTCGAGTGTGCGGGATTACAATTGTACCGCCAACAACATTAGCAACACCAAAAATGTCCATTATCTCGTCTGTTGTAACTCCAAGTTTATGACAAGTTTCGAGATGATATTTTATGCAATCATCGCATCTAAGAACCATTGATGCAACTAAGCCAAGCATTTCTTTTGTCTTAGCATTAAGAGCCGAATCCTGATAAGTAATTGTATCTAAACTATAAACCCTTTTTATGATTTTGTTGTCTTTCTCAAGCAATTTTTTGTTCATTTCCAAACGGTAATTGCGAAACTCTTCAATTTTATCCATGATATTTTAATTTATTGCTATTCCTTTTAGTGTTGCAGAGCTTACATCAGTAATTTTCACATTTATAAAGCTCCCAACTTTAAAATTGTTATCAGCAAATACAACAACTTTGCTTTGTTGAGTTCTTCCAAATAAGTAATCTTTTGATCTTTTTGAAAATCCTTCGACCAAAACCTCAAGTGTTTTTCCTATATCAGCTTTATTCTTTTTAAGTGAAATTTGATTTTGTAATTCAATCAATCTGTTTAAACGCTCAATTTTTTCTTGTTCGCTCACATCATCAATAAGGTTTTTTGCAGCAGCAGTATCAGGTCGTACCGAATATTTGAATAAAAATGCTGAGTCATATTCAACAATATTCATCAAATCTAATGTTTCTAAAAACTCCGTTTCTGTTTCTCCCGAAAAGCCACAAAAAATATCAGATGATAATCCGCAATCTGGAATTGTTGATTTTATTTTTTGAATTCTCTCAAGATACCATTCACGAGTATATTTGCGATTCATTAATTTTAACACCTTGTTACTACCCGATTGTACTGGCAAATGAATATGATTGCAAATATTATCATATTGTGCAATTACTTCAATTAGTGCATCTGAAATATCTTTTGGGTGAGATGTTGTAAAACGGATTCTAATATCGGGAGCTGTTTCTGCAACCATTTTTATTAGTGTAGGAAAATCAACTTTGTTATTGCTGTCTTCAAAATAGTACGAATTTACATTTTGACCTAATAGAGTAATTTCCTTATAGTCTTTATCTCTTAAATCTGCTACCTCATTAATTATATCACTATACGAGCTACTTCGTTCTCTTCCACGAGTATAAGGCACAATACAATATGAGCAAAAATTATTACACCCGCGTGTTATTGGCACAAATCCCGAAATTGCGTTTTCGCCATATTTGTACTGAACAATTCCAGAATATGTTTCTTCAATATCCAAATTAGTATTTATATGTGAGGCCTTTATGTCAGTTTCGTTTACTAATTCGGGGATTGCTCTATATGCATCAGGTCCTGCCACAAAATCGACGGCTTCGTGTTCGAGCAGTTTGTCGGCAACACGTTGAGCCATACAACCAATAATACCAACCTTTACGTGTTTATTTCGCTTCTTAAATCCTTTAAGAAAATCGAGTCGATGCCAAATTTTTTGCTCGGCATTATCACGAACCGAACAGGTATTTATAATTATAATATCTGCCTCAGAAATCTTAGTAACAGGAGTAAAACTATTTGATTGCATTATTGCAGCAACCGTTTCAGAGTCAGCAACATTCATCTGACAGCCGTAAGTTTCAATATATACTTTTTTACTCATTTTAGAATTTTATTCTGCAAAGATAAAAATAAAAATCTGCAAGGGGAATTTTTTACGGGAGCTGATTAGCGAATTCAATGGTTTAGATAAAAATTTCGCATTTAAAATTCCTAATTTTTCATATCTTTGTAAAAAAATATTGGTGGAAAACTTACGAAACATAGAACATTTTCCTGAGTATGATAACATAGAGTTAATTGCCTCGCAGGTTGTTGAGGGTTTTATCACAGGATTGCACAAAAGCCCGTTTCATGGATTTTCGGTTGAGTTTGCTGAACATCGCCTATATAACAAAGGCGAAAGCACAAAACATATCGACTGGAAACTTTATGCTCGCACCGAAAAGTTATTTGTAAAACGTTACGAAGAAGAGACTAACCTCCGAGGACAGATAATTATTGATGTTTCGTCTTCTATGCTTTTCCCTTATGAAAATAAGATTGTTAACAAACTTAGTTTTTCGGTTTATTGTGCTGCCGCTCTTGTATATCTTTTACGCAGGCAACGTGATGCTGTTGGATTAAGTGCAATTGATAATGAACTCAGATTTCATGCTGGAGCTCGCTCTTCTGCAGTTCACCTACAGGTTCTGTACAACGAATTACGCAAATTTCTTAATCCCCAAAATATCGGATTACAAAAAAAGACCAATACTGCCGAACTATTACATAATTTATCGGAAATAATACATAAACGTTCATTAGTAATTATCTTTAGTGATATGTTTTTGGGGAAAGATGAGGATACAGAAAAACTATTTTCGGCTTTACAGCATTTGAAATATAATAAACATGAAGTAATAATTTTTCATGTTACTGATAAAAAAATGGAACAAGAGTTCGAATTTGCAAACCGACCATATAAATTTATAGATCTCGAAACTGGAAATATTATTAAATTAAACCCTAACGAAGTTAGAGAAAAATATATTAATAGAACTAAAGCATTAGTTGATGAACTTAATTTAAAATGTGGGCAATATGGTATCGATATCGTTGAAGCCGACATTAACAAAGGGTTTAACGAAGTTTTGAAACCTTATTTAATAAAACGAGCAAAATATTTCTAACACATAATTATTATGCAATCAAAAAGACAATTACAGGTATCGGGCATGATTCAAAAAGAACTTGCCTCATTGTTTACTCATAAATTTAACGGTCTTATTCCTGGACGATTGGTTACCGTTAGTGGTGTAAATATCAGTCCTGATTTAGGAATTGCAAGAGTATATATTAGTATTTTCCCCTCTTCTGACGGAATAAAGATTATCAAAGAGATTAATCTAAATATAACAAAAATTAGATATGAATTAGGTAAGATAATAAGACACGATTTAAAACGAATTCCTGAATTAGTCTTCTTTCTAGATGACTCACTAGACCAGATAGATAGGATTGATAACGCATTGAAAAACAATTAAATTTGAATTTTCCATTATACATAGCAAAAAGATATTTGATATCGAAGAAATCGCGTAATGCGATTAATATAATTTCATTTATTTCGATAATGGGAGTTGCCGTTGGAACTGCTGCCTTAATAATAATTTTGTCTGTTTTTAATGGATTTGATGATTTGTTAAAGCGTTTATATAATTCATTTGATCCTGATATTAAAGTAATCGCAGCAGAAGGCAAAACCTTTGAAGCAAATCAAAATTTATTATCGAAACTTGAAAATATTGACTTTATAGATGTTTATTCTATGTGCTTAGAAGAAAATGCTATGCTTGAGTATGGAGATAAACAAATAATTGCAACAATAAAAGGAGTTGATGATAAATACCAATATGTTACTGGCTTAGACTCTATGATTGTGAATGGAACTTTTCAGCAGTACGAACAAAATATCCCCTTGGGAATTGCTGGGCAGGGAATTGCTTATGATTTGGAATTAAGCACTGATTTTACTCAGCCTGTAAATATATACATCCCCAGTAGAACTGGCAAGTTTAGAGGAAATTTTCAAGATGCGTCAAGTAATATTAACAAAGCCATAGTTTATACCGTAGGAGTGTTTATGATACAGCAGGAATATGATACAAAATATTATATTGTCCCACTTGAAACAGCACAAATTTTATTGGAGTTTGAGAACAGTTTAAGTTCATTGGAAATAAAACTAAAAAAAGGAACAAACACTAAAGATGCGGTTAAAAAACTAAGTACGATACTTGGCGATAAATTTGAAATTCAAGACAGAAACAAGCAACACGAATACGCTTATAAAATTATGCAGACAGAAAAGTGGGCAATTTTTATGATTTTAGTTTTTATTCTTTTAATTGCTTCTTTTAATGTTATTGGCTCGCTTACAATGTTAATTATTGACAAAAAACAAGATATTCAGATACTTAAAAGCCTTGGAGCAGGGAATAAAACCATTCGACATATTTTCTTTCTTGAGGGAGTTTTTATTAGTTTCGTAGGAGCCATTGCGGGATTAATAATAGGTGGTTTTATCTGTTGGCTACAAATGAGATTCGGATTGGTTAAATTAGGGAACGAGGGATCGTTTATTATCAACAGTTATCCTGTTTTGATTAAGTGGATCGATTTTGTTTATGTAACAATAACAGTTATGATAATAGGCACTTTTGCAGCTTGGTATCCAGTACGATATATAACAAAAAAATTTGCTAATGTAGAGTATTAATTCTGCAACTTTTTTCCATTGCTATCCAATAAGCAATTTTTTAGTTAAATTATATTATTCAATTTTTAGCACTATGTAATATTGGCTGTGCTTTTCGGGTCATTTAATAAAAAGTTTTACTCGTTCAGATATCAATTCTTTATAGGCTTTTTGCCTGTCAGAATCCAGAAAAGAACTTTCAATTAGTTGAATAGCTTCAGGCATCCATTTCACGAGCTTTTTATACACTGAATTTATTTGTTTATCATTTAATTTTAATACAGCACCCAAGCGATTGAAATATTCTTTGTTGAAATTTTTCTTTTTACCACCACATAGCAAGGCCATATCTTCTTCATCCTGTGGTAATATTATTTTTACGTTTAAAAAATCGTAAAAAGGTGAAAGCACCCAGCCTATATCCGATAGCAACATAGAATAGTTTTTCAAGTGCATATCGTTATTTCCAATGATATAGTTAAATACTGTAGATTCAAAAAATCGTAATTTGTCTAATAAGGTGTTTACAGATAATGCCCCAATGGTTTTTCCAAGAGTCTCCATGGTACCCTTGTATTTATCTGCCAACTCAAGAATTTGCAGAAAATCAATCATGTGTTTTTTTGATCCATCTTGGTTACGGTCAATTCTCTTAGTGATAAAACATAATTCTCCTGATTTTAAGCGAATCATGTTATTCGGCACAATATCTATTTTAAACAATTTGGCTAACTTCATAGAAAGATGCTCGTTTTCAGGCATCTGAGGATATTCAAGATTTTGAGGTTTCAAAATGTAATGTCCTTCTAAAGCATCTATTATAGTTAATCGTCCTTGATGTCCGTTTTCCAATTCTTTTTTTATCCACCCTAATGACAATTTTGGTTGAACACCAGGAATTGTTATGGATAGCTCTGCAGATTCTTTCGCTAATTGTTCCATCTCTGATAATCGATATGGCAAAACTGGAGCATGTTTTGTTCCGAAAAATGCTTTGATGCATTTCGGATGATAGTCAACATGATTTTTATCTAATTCCTTATAACAATACAGACATTTATTCATCGGTATTTGGGTTTATAGGGTGAATACTTACCGCACCAATAGTATTTTGACAGCATGCAAGAAGAAGACCCATGCGATCATTTTTATTAATTCTCCAGCTTTTAGCTGCAATATTTAACAACCATCCTTCTGGAATTAGTCCATCGAAAAACGGAAACAATCTTTTACTTCTATATGGTCTTGTTGTTACAGGCATTTCAAAGCTAATGAATTGGTGTGGGTAGGTTTTGACATACTTTCCGTCATATACAAAGAGATACCCTCCGTTATCCTCTTCAGTTAAAAGACCAGCCTTTATATTATTGTATTTAACTATTCCTTGTCTCATCTTTTTCTTTTATTGGACCTAAAACATGACCAAACATTTGTAGCACCTGATTGACTTTGGACAAAGTGAGATTTTCTTTACTTTGTTCAATTTTTCTTATAACAGTAAGGGCTACCCCCGCCTTTTCGGCCAATTCTTCTTGACTTAGACTCAATAGCTTTCTTCTAGCCTTTACAAAATTTGATAATTCGCTCATATTATATGTATTTGCATACAAAGATAGTGAAACTTATCTAACTATATGCAAATGCGTATAATTTTCTTCTAATAACTTATATTATATGTATTTAAATATAATTTTCAACATCTTGATAATTTTGATACCATTCAAATATTTGTTTTACATGGTTTTATTCAAGATAGTTTTGCACGCTACCAACAATTACTTTATCTGATACATCCCACTACTCGCTCGGATTTATTTGCAATCCGAGTGTTGCACCGTAATATTGAAATGAAAATATAATTTCAAACAAAAACAATAAAAATATTTTAGCCCTACTTCATTTTAACACTATTAACTTTATCAATCCAATATCGTTTTTCCTCATTAAATCGCTCTAAATTACTCGAGTCAACAGGTTCGGCAGGCGGTGGTTCAAATTTTAGAGGGTCAATTTTTCGTCCATTTTCATGCACTTCATAATGTAAGTGAGGTCCTGTTGACCAACCTGTGCTGCCCACATAACCAATTACATCCCCTTGGCTAACTCTGTCTCCAACATTATATTCACCAAATCTTGAAAAGTGCATGTAAACAGTAGTGTAAACGCTATTGTGCCTGATAGCAACATAATACCCAGCACCAGTTCCAAAAGTACGAGTTGTAATAGTTCCGTCAGAAGCTGCATAAACGGGTGTTCCCATAGGAGCAGAAAAATCGACTGCTAAATGCTCGGTTACTTTATGAAAAATTGGATGCATACGAGCATTTGAATACCGAGAACTTATATGCGTATATTCGAGAGGTGCCAGTAAAAATGTCTTTCTCATACTATTACCAATCGTATCAAAGAAACATTGCGTTGAATCTTGAGTAAACGGTATCGCCCATAATTCTTTTCCACCTTGGTAAAACACACCAGCTTGCACTTCACCAATGCTAATTCGTTTATCACCCACAAACAACTCCGAATAAAGCACTTTAAACCAATCACCAGGTTGCAAAGCATAAAAGTCAACTGTCCAAGCAAAAGTTTGAGACATTGCTAAAGCAAGCTCCCAACTATATCCATTATTTATCATTGCATTCCAAAGCGAAGTCTCAATTACTCCCGAAGCCTCAAGATTGACAGTATCAATTGGTTTTCTGAATTTTTCTATGAGAATAGTATCTGGATTACGGAAGTCATATTTAGTAAATTTAACGGCAGTATTTTCATAAACAAAAATCTTTGCTTGCGGAATTGAATCTATCACAGTATCAGCAAAAACAGTAAATGGTCTTCCAGGATTAATTAAAGTAGTATTAAATGTATCGCTAGACATTTTGGCAATTTTATCAATTTGCTGTGGACTAATCCCATATCTACCCATAATTGTCCCTAAAAAATCGCCACTTCTTACTGTATCAGTGTATAATATCCAACCTTCGATAGGTTCACCATAAAGTTCAGGAATTTTTACTTCGACAACTTCCACGTTTTCAACAACAGAGGTTTTTTGCTTTAAAAAGACCACTGCAAGAGCTACAACTATTGTGATTACAACAATAGCTATGATTATATAAAGTGATTTTTTCTTCATCAAACTAAATTTTGGAGACGAAGTTAAATATTTTTTACTATAACTCTACTAAAAGATAAGTAAAAAGCGAAAACTACTCACCTTTTTTTGCTAAAGGTTTATAGAGATAATCATTTAATCACTGTTTGTAATTATCTATTTAACCCGTATTATTAGTTAACTTACAAGATGTTTACTTTTTGAAATTTAGCAAATATTTATGGTTGTACAATTACTCAAAGCTAATTGTATGCATACTATGGGTTAATCTCTTGACTACCACAACCTTGTATTGCTCCGAAAAGCTCGAATGTTTTTTCAAAAGGATACCGATTACCATACATTGAGGCACGTACAGTTTCAGTACCTTGCATATTCATTCCTAGTGCTGATCGAAATGTATTTACAGATGAGTTTGGGTTAAAAGATGAAGTTTGTGAAAACAAGTAGTTCGCCAGCAGGTGGATCGACTGTTTCACACCTGCGGGAGTACTAGCAACAGAATTGTCAACAAGCTAATTATTGAATCTCATTATCACAAAAAAAAGCTGCCCAACAGTTAGAGGGCAGCTTGTTTTTTTTAGAATTAATTTTGCTTACTATTCAATAACAAGTTTTTGAATTAGAGTTTGTGTTTCGGTGATAATTCTAACAAAGTAAACACCAGAAGTAAGATTTAGAGAAACTTCCTCAATGGTGTCGCCATTGGTATGGATGTTTTTGTTAACAATTATACTTCCTTGAGTGTCGTAAATTTGGTAATAAACTTCGCCATTAACATTGCCAAAGCTTATATTGAACATCCCGTTGTTTGGATTTGGATAGATACTTATTTCAGCAGTTTCGTTTGAACTAATACTGTTTGCAACATTAACAGTGATAATAAAATCACAAGAATTAGAACATCCTGTACCTGGGTATGTATAAGTAATAGTGTAATCGCCGTTAACAAGAGATGAAGGGTCGAAGCTATTTCCTGTTACTCCTGTTCCGCTGTAAATCCCACCAGCTGGTAAGCCACCAGAAAGGGTTACAATGCTGTTTTCAGTAATAGTGAAGTTACTAAGACAAGTAACAACTGGAATATCTACAACTGTAACAGATATAATTAAATAAGGAAGATCTGTACATTCCCCAGCATCTGGAGTAAATGTATAATCTGTTTCACCGAGAGCTGTTGTTGTTATAGTAGCTGGAGACCATGTTCCTGTAATGTTGTTAACAGAAGTTGTTGGTAATGCACCTGGAGTCGAACCAAGACAATATTCTGTTTCAAAATCAAATATAATAACCAAAGGATCATTTACAGTAACAATAGCTGTAACTTCAAGAGGAGTAGGTATTGTAGTTTGCTCAACGCCAGTAGGTAAAGCAAATGTGCCTGTAGCGTTGTAGGCATCAGAAGTATTTGCATCATAAGAGGCAATTGTCCATGTTAGGTCAACTATATATTCTACTCCATTTGTATCATTGATTTTCATTTGTGGTGCAAGAGCTGCCAAAGCAGTTGCCTCATTATCTCCTACACAAACATATACGTCATTAACATCAGAATCAACGTCGATTTCATTTATAGTGTTCCTTTCATAAATGCTGATATTGTCTATATACCAATAATCAATATCACGAGTATATCCAGAAAATACAAAAGCCAACTTAAAAACTTCTCCATCAACAAAAGAGCTTAAGTCAATATACACTTCTTCTGAAGTAATATTACTATTTACATTAATGATATCCCAAGCGGTACTCCAAGTTGCTCCGTCGTCAATAGTATAATCAAGTCTTAAGTCAAATAAGTTATCATAGTAGTTAACAAAGTGTATGAATGACATTGCTAGATTCGAGTTTGAAGTAGCATCAATTGTTGGAAGATATACTATAATATCGTCAGTTACTTCTGGATCCCAGTCTAGCATTAATTCTGGAGATGATCCGCCAGCATCTGAAGTTTCTGAAACAGACCAATTGATATGGCTTTTGTTCCAGCAATTTGGGAGATTTCCAGCAGTGACTCCAGTAAAATCTTCCGTAAATGGAATTGATAATGGATCACATATAATCTCTTCATAGATGCTAATATCGTCAATATTCCAAGAAATATCGTCATTATCTCCTTGAAGTATGAAAGCAAGTTGAAAAATTTCGCCATCAACAGCGCTCAAGTCAACAATTACTGTTTCTGGATCTATCTCTGCAGTAATATTAGCTTTTTCCCAGACAGTATTCCAAGTTACGCCATTGTCAATCGTATAATCAAGTCTTAGATCAAATGGGTTAGTATTAAAAGTAGCCAAATGTTTAAAGTTTAATGTTAAATTAGAATTTGTAGTAGCATCAATTGTGGGAAGATATGTGATATTTTCACCAGGAACTCCTGGTTCACAGAAGAACTGCAATTCTGGACTTGTGCCACCAGCAAGAGAATATGGCGTAACATACGAATCTGTGTTAAAAAAACTCCAGCAATCTGGAAGATTTCCAACAGTGACTCCAGTAAAATCTTCCGTAAATGGAATTGCGAATGGTTCATAGATGCTTATATTGTCAATATACCATTGGATATCATCTGAAGTAGCTCCGTTTAGAACAAAAGCAAGTTGGAAAATTTCATTACC
>Ga0265295_1002244_pt1 | contig 31426 bp, 9 predicted proteins | sample Munlansysbiofilm_FD_192503 | JGI IMG/M metagenome (GOLD analysis project Ga0265295, IMG submission 192503) | Leachate microbial communities from a municipal landfill in Southern Ontario, Canada - Methane capture system biofilm | ecosystem: Engineered > Solid waste > Landfill > Unclassified ... | reverse complement strand
TAACATGATTTTGCATCACTAACATTATAATTGTTAATGAGCGAAAAGCAAGTTAGTGATTTGATATTCTTCATATTGCTGGGAATGCTCCTCACGCATACAAGCTTGATGGCACTCGTTTTTTGATTATTGATAGAACGCAGATCGGGCGGATTGGGTGGATTAATTGGATAAAAAGGTCATAAGATTTTAGCCTTATGGCGGTTTTATAGCTTTCTATCTGAATTGCCATGCCTTTGATATCATGGTTTGATAAAAGCGCTTCACGAGTGCTTCCCAGGTCAATTGGGGTAACGCTGCATAATTCACTGGATACGTAATGCTAAAGACAAAGTCTTGGAGACTGATTTACGCTGGCTCCACAGGGCTGAAAAACGTCGCAAAACGGTAGCTGCTAAAAAAGAGCTTGACTGAAAACGCAAAGATGAAAAACATTGTAGCAGGTCATATGACCTTAGATAAATTGCAAGAAGCGAGAACTTATCATGCTCTCAAATAGCCGTGAAATTATGAGTTGGAATTTACACCAACCTTTGAGACCTCACTCTTTAAGAAAGGAATATCTATGTGCAAGAGCCTAAATGTAAAAGCAGCCTTGCTATTGCTCATGCTATTCAGTATGCGCATTGTATGGGGCCAGAACACATTGGCGGAAATACTTCAGGACATACCCCAGGTCACCAAAGAAGCCGATATGATGCTACGGCTTCACAATCGAGATGTAATAGCTTATAACAAGCTAAAGGAACATTCCTCAGAGCTAAAACAAAAGAACTTCGCGAAGACAGAGGAATACCAGCAGTTACTTAGCGAGCTGGAAGAGCTCCGCAAGACTTATTACAGTAACAAGATTTATGTGAAAACCGAACTGAGCTTTGGTAAATACAAGCTCCAAACCGGAAAAGTCCAGGCATCTATCTCCTGTCCGGCAGACTTGCTCTCACGTGCGAGCCACAATATGCCAATGCTCTATTTTGACGACGGACATGTGTTCAATGGTATCTGCTTCCCTGCCTTGCCTCTGGTGCTTTTGCCTTTTTCCGATCGTGCACATGGAACGGAGTGGTATGCTCTGGACCTCAAGGTCTCGGAAGATGTGGCCGCTCTGCTGGAAGATGCCTATGTGGATGTTTATCTGATCGGCAAAATTAGCTCCAGCAAGCAGGCCAAAATGCGTGTCTCTGCTTATTGGGGAGCCTTGGACACAAAAGGAGGTTACCCATCTCCCACCTTCAGCAAATCAGTTCCGGTGGTAGAGCAGTTCAACCTGGTGCTGGTGGATCGCAGTAGCAAAGAGATCATTTATCAGCGGAACTTCTCCAATAAATAGGCAGATTTATAGCTGATCCACATAGTCCCTGGACGCTACGGCGAGGATCGGACTTGGTTTTAACTTGTCTTCGACTCGAGTTGACTCGAGCCCTCGAGTCAACTCGAGTCGAAGACAAATCGGAAGCGTGTTCAGGGCAAAGGCGCGGATGCTGCTCCTGCCCCGGCTCTTGTCTATAAAAAGTCTTCCACGGGAGTTCAATAAGCCGGATTCTGTATCCCGGCGAGCCGGGATTGACGTCTATCCCTCTGGGCCAAAACTCACGCTTTGGCTCAAGCTGCCTACCCGGAAGCGGTGTGGGCACACCATTGCTTCCCTATTTGGCATTGCACCGGATAAGGCATTCCTGGCTGCCAATGTCGCCACTGGCACCGGTGGTCTCTTACACCACCATTTCACCCTTGCGGGGTGCCCGAGGCACCACGCGGTTTGTTTCTGTGGAGCTGGCTCTGCATTGCTGCAGCTTCCCGTTAGGAAGTATCCTGCCCAAGGTGTCCGGACTTTCCTCTGCGCCTTGTGGCACAGCAGACATCTTTCGTTCCCGTGGAAGAAACTATTTCATTGTTTTGTATGGCTGGTTTTGGTCTGTAACGCTGGATTTATCCGGCCGTTGCACCAGCTTCAGCTGGTGCGTGTGCAAGAGGCTATGACAACTGTCTAAAGCTAATTAGGTCTCACGCAGATTACGCAGATCACGCAGATTACGCAGATCACACAGATTACGCAGATTAGCTTTTGAGCATTTTATCCGTGTCAATCCGTTTGATCCGGGCAATCCGTGTGACTATTATTATCACAAGGTCTTTGATATGTGTTGAGTCACCAGCTGAAAGCGGCGTTACAGATATTTTAACATATCCCGGTCGGTTACGCCAGCATAAAGTTCGATAAAGGGTTTCACCGGGCTGATTTTGATCTTGGGGAAAAAGACTTCTTCCACCTGGAAAAAGCCGACGGAGGCGTTCATTTCCACTTCGATGCGGATGGGCTTTTCCTCTCCTTTGATGATGCGCACTTTTTGGATGGCACCTGCGGAGGTGCGGTGGATATCTCCGATGCGCGCTTTGGTGGAGAGCATAGCCGGGATTCTGGCCCGGCCTTTTTCCATATCGCTGCCATCGCCGATCAGCACCAATCCCGCTTCCAGAGAGTGGATGGTGTGGGTGGCCATGTGTCCGAAGATGCCTTCCACGGCGATGCATTTGATGGCGGCTTTGAGGTGGTATTCATCTTCTTTGTGCGTAGCGGCCAAAATCCTGTCGATAAAGGGGATGGCAAGCTGGATGCTGACAAATTCGTGCGAATCCCGCGCTACGCTCATGCCCATATCGTGCATGATGGAAGCCATGATCACGGCCATCAGGGAATCGTCGGCCGTGCCCACTTTTTCCTTTTCCAGATTCATCTGAATGCCGGCTGCATTGAGTAGCTTGAACATCAGAATCGCATTCAAGGCGGCGGTGCGCATGTGCACAGGGCCGTGATCGTTGAAGCCCAAACGTTTGATGGATACTATATTAGCATATTCCTGCAGAGCCTGGATTTCGGGATCGGCAAAGAGCAATTCTGCGGCGAGCAGAGCTTTGCCGTCCAGGAGCTTCAGGATTCTGCGCTCAAGTTGCTGTTGTTTGATAGATTTATTCATAGATATATTCTCCTTCATCTGCACAGGTTTTGCTGCTTGTTTTTGCTTGTTAGCTCTCCCCATGCTTAGATCCCGCCTTTAGTTTCCGGGGGGATTTTGTTTAGTATTTCATCTGGCAAACCTAAGATTTTGGCGATCTTAAGTGCGTTCATGGGCACGGTTTTATGCTCAGACAGGCGGATCAGGCTGTAGTCCATGGCTTTGGCCAGAGCGATCAGCCGTGCTCCCAGATCATCATCCAGATGCTGGGCAAAGCTGCTGTCTATGCCTTTGATCTGATATTGGCTCACCAGTTTAAGCTGAGCCGGAGCGCTGAAATGCGTGGCGGCGATGGTGCTGTGGCTGCTCTGGACCAGGTAAGAGATCACGGCTGTGGCCAGGGCTTCACCTTCCCGCGGATTGGTGCCTTTGGCAAATTCATCCAAGAGAAAGAGACCGCGTCCGCTCTGCTGCAGCGCGCGGGTAAAATCCACCACCTCGGCTCCAAAGGAAGAGAGGTTATCCGTCTGGGTGGCATGATTGTAAAAAACAAAATCGTAGAGCGGCAAAGTGGCAGATTCCGCGGGCAGGGGGATGGCATATTTGAGTAGCATCGCGCACTGAGCCAGGCATTTCAGGATACTGGTCTTGCCGCCCATATTGGGGCCGGTGATGAGATTGGCAGCGGTGCTAAAGCTTAAGTCCAGGCTCTGATAGGCTCTGGTGTCCTTTTCCAGACTGAGCTGCAGGGGCAGATTGCGCGCCTCTTTTAGCTCTATCTTATTGCCCAGATGAGGAATGCAGCAGTGATAGCGCAGGGCAAAATCTGCCAAAGCGTAGTCCCAACCCAGCTCTTTCACGCTCTGCACGGCCTGCTCCAAAGCGGGATAATGCTCTGAAATCTTGCTGGAGAGCTGTGTGAGTATCAGCTCTTCTTCGAGGCTGAGGGCTATATTCGTCTCGGCGATCTGGCGTTTGAGTTCGTTTGTGGCCTCGTTATCGGATAAGGTAAAGCCCAGGTTGGCAACGCTTTCTCTATTCAGAACGAAGAAGCCGCTGTTCTTGATCTTCAGGGTCAAATCCTGCTGCTGGCGGGCGAGGACAAATTCCTCTTTGAGTTGGGGCAGCTCCAGCAGGTCTCTGGCCTCACTCAGTAGCTCGTGACGCTGGTGTTTCAGCTTCAGGGCTAAGCTTTGGCGGATGCCGTCCAGCTCGCTGAGCTTGGTGCTATAAGCTGTGGAAAGCCGGAAATAGGGGATCTTGCCGCCATCGGGGTCCAGGAGCTCAAAAAGTTCATTAAGATCGGGGATATCATAGCTTAAGAGCTCTTGCTGAATGATGTAGCTGCGCAGGGCCTGATAGTGCCAGACAAAGCTTTTGAGCTCGAAAATCTCGTGGATATTAAGACCGGCGCTGCGATACATAGCGGGATTTAGCTCGGTGATATGTGCCAGCAGGCTATCCCATTTCGGACGCTTTTCGTCCTTGAGCTTACCCAGCAATAGGGCTCGCCTCTGATAGGCTGCCTGGATTTCCGCGGCAGACAAGTGCTGGCGGGATAGTTTATTGCGCTTCACCGCGGCGATAAAATCCGAAGGGACCTCGATCAGGTCAAAAATCTTATCCAGGCCCAAAAGCCGACTGAGCTGTTTATTCATTTCTATTCTTTCCTTGTCAAACAGGATTTTAGGGTGCGTAAAGTCTGTCAATGATTTTCTGAGGGAGAGATAAATAGTTACACGGATTTTACGTATCAAACGGATCATCAGATCGGCCTTGAAAGAAATTCCTTGTCAGAAAACCTATTTGCTTTATCATAGTCTTATCTTACAAATTTGTAAGGGCTGTCAGCCGGCTTTCGTCCATAGTTTCTTGTGAGGCTTGGGGTTTTGGCTCTGGCAGCTTAGTCCCAGGGAGATATCTAAAATGTTCAGATACATCACTATAATCATGCTCCTATTCATGGTGAATATATCCGCTCAGGAGGCCCGGCCGATCAGTCTGCAGGACGCCAAAGCCATGGCTGTGCAGCAGAATCCGCAGTTTCAGGGGGAAAAGGCAGCTCTGGAGGCGGCGAAGTGGAATAAGGCCAGTGCTATGTCCTCCTTTTTGCCCATCCTCAGTCTGGGTGGGACTTTACTATATATGGATCCCGCGCGCACGATCCCCGCAGGCGGACAGAATATCACGATGAACAAGGATCAGCGCTCCATAGCTCTGAATCTTACGCAACCGCTATTTATGGGCGGCAGGCTGTATCAGACTTACAAGATCGCCTCGGCTTCGTCGCAGATGGCGAGCCTCAGCCTTGAAATGCAAAAGCTCCAGCTAAAAGCGGAGGTAGAAGCGAAATACTATGCGGTTTTGCAGCTAAAGGACATCCTTGATATCGCCAGCAGAGAGCGGGAACAGGCCGTTCAAAACCTGGCTCTGGCCGATCTGAAAATGGAAGCCGGCATCCTCTCGCGGGCGGATCACCTGCGCTTTCAGGCAAGTCTTGCCAACAAAGACATGGCCTTTTTGCAGGCAGAGACGGCTTACGATCTGGCCTTAAGATCCTTTATGAATTACCTGGGAGCTTCCCAGCCGCTAATGCCGGAGGCTATTGAACTGGATGAAGCGGAGATTCAGCGCTTGACCAAGCTGGACAATCAGGAAGTTATCAGCTTTACAGACCGGGCTTATGATCTGGCCCAAAAGGGAAATCAGAGCCTGAAGATCCTGGACAAAAGTGTGGAGATCTCGCAGAGGGGGCAGAAGATCGCCAATGCTGCCTTTTTGCCCAGCCTCACCCTGGTGGGAAGCCGGACTTATGCGGAAGATGGCCTCGATCGCTATGAATTTGACGCCAGCAATCAGATCATGCTCAATCTTTCCATCCCGCTGCTGCCTCAGGTGGGAAATTATGCCAAGAGCCGCCAGGCTTACTATCAGGCGCAGCAAACTGTCTATAACGCAGAATCTGCCAAAGACGGCATCGATCTGGGCCTTCAGGCAGCTGCGATAAATCTGATCAACAGCGCCCGGGCCGTGCAAAACGCCCAACTCTCCCTAAGCATCACCGAAGACATGTATGCCCAGATCAGCGAGCGTTTCCGCGTGAATATGATCTCTACTATGGAACTGATGGATGCAGAGCTGATGGTCTCTGCCAGCCGCATGGCCTATGCCAAAGCCTATTACGATTTTCTGAAAGCACGCCTGAATCTACTCTCCCTGATGGGCAGCCAGGATGAAGAACTGCTCAGCACGATACTTAGCCAATAAGATGGAGGAATCTTGAAGATAAGACACATACTACCCCTATTGCTCATTCTGAGCCTGGGTGCCTGTGGCAAAAAAGAAGAGCAAGCAAAACCCAGAGGATCCAAGAATGATGGCCGTCAAGCAGTGATGGTGGAAGAGCTAATGCTGCGTGATGTGGATGAATATATCAGAGTTTCCGGCAAAGTGGAGGGCATCACCGATATCGTGATGAGCTCCGAAAGTGCCGGTAGAGTATTAGCCTTATACAAGAACCTGGGCGACAATGTGAAGCAGGGCGAACGCCTGGGCATGGTGGAAAATGAAGTATTGAGAATCCGTCTGAGGCAAGCCGAGACGGCCTTATCTGCTGCGGGATCAAGCCTGGAAAACGCACAGCGGAACCGGGATTATGCTACGAGTTCCCGCGCGCAAAACCTGATCTCAGAGGCGGAGTTTAGCACCGCAGTTTCTGCCTTCGAGAATGCCACAGCCCTCTTTGACGGTGCTGAAGCTGGCCTGGAATCTGCCCGCCTGGCCTATAATAATTCCTATCTTTCAGCCCCGGAAAAGGGACGCATCTCGCAGGTGCATGTGGCTATCGGGCAATATATTGCCCCTGGCGCACCTGTGGTGAGCATCACCGATGCCAGCACCCTGATCCTGAAAACCGGCGTGGGTGAGAGCCAGATCGGCAAAATCAAAGTGGGACAAAGCGCCACAGTGAGCCATCAAGGCAAAGAATATGCCGCCAAAGTGCGCGGTCTGGGCATCCGGCCTCTGCTGGGCAGCTCAAACTATCCCGTGGAGCTGACCATCTCAGGTGGCAGCGGCATCCTCCCCGGCATGGTGGTCTCTGCCAGGATCAAGGTCAATACCTTTCGCAATCTGCTCTATACCGAGATCGCCAATATCGAAAATCAGTATGACAAAAACTATCTCTTTGTGGTACGCGAGGAAGGCGAGAAGGTCTTTGCAGACAAGCATGAAGTTACTTTGGGGCGCAGTATCGCTGAATTTGTGGAGATCATACAAGGGGTGGAAACAGGGGACAAAATCGTGATTTCCGGTAGCGAAAATCTTGACGACGGCTCGGCCGTGAACATTCGGAACTAAGCTATGTTTTCTGTAGCTAAAACTTCGTTAAAATACTCGATCCTGGTGAATATGCTCACCCTGGGCATCCTGGTTTTTGGCCTGATATCCATGGTCAATATGCCGAGGGAAGAATTTCCCGCGGTGGATTTTGGCACGACGCTGGTGGTGGTGATCTACCCCGGAGTATCTCCTGCCGAAATCGAGCAACTCATCGTGCACAAACTGGAGCTGGAACTCAGTGATCTGGATGATCTGGATTACATTGAGGCCACCGCTCAGGAAGGCCGCGCCACCATCCGGGTGGTATTCACCACGGGGGTTTCGCCGGATGAAGCATTTGACAGGGTGAGCCGTGAAGTGGCCAAGGTGAATGACCTGCCTAAGGATGCCCTGGCCCCGATGATCATCCGCCTCAGCATGCGTGAGCTGAATCCCATCGCACAGGTAGCGGTGAATGGCAAAGGTATGTCTGCCATGGCCCTGAGGGAGATCGCGGAGAATCTGGAGAATGGTCTGCGCAATATCAAGGACATTTCCAAAACCGAGACTGTGGGCTCTCGCGAGCGCCAGGTCTGGGTGGATGTGGATCAAGACCGCCTGGACGCCTATGGCCTCAGCCTGAACGACATCTCGGCAGCTCTGGGCTCTCGAAATCTCAATATCCCCGGTGGCTCTGCCCGCTTTGGCAAAGTGGAATTTCTGGTGCGTACTTTGGGAGAATTCAGTAATCTGGACGAACTCAAAGAGCTGATTCTGCTCTCGGACGCGGATGGCCGCGCGATCAAGGTCTCGGATGTAGCCACAGTGCGGGACACTCTGGAAAAGCCGCTTTCCTATGCCAAGCTCAATGGCGAATCCTCGGTCTCCATCTTTTTATATAAGAAAGGCAGCGGCAATATCATCTCCATCATCAAAGAAGTGCGTGAGTATGTAAAGGAATTTGAAGCATCTGTCCCCGGCATCCAGGTGAGCGTGCGCAATGATGGCTCTATAGACGTAAAAAATGGCATCAAGGCCCTGGGCAAGAGCGCTTTGATCGGTATCCTGCTGGTCTTTGCCGCCCTGTTTATCTTCCTGGGCTGGCGCAATGCGCTTTTGGCCTCTTTTGGCATTCCGCTCTCGATTCTGATCGCCTTTATCATAGTTCCTTATTTTGATGTTACTTTAAATAACCTGACTATCTTTGGCTTTATTATCGTGGTGGGTATGGTGGTGGATAACGCCATCGTGGTGCTGGAGAATATCCATCGCTACCGCGAAGAGGGCTACTGTCACCGGGATTCCATCGTGATGGGCGTGGATCAGGTAATCTGGCCGGTATTTTCCTCTACTTTGACCACCCTTTCCGCTTTTCTGCCTCTGCTTTTGTTAGAAGGCATCATGGGCCAATTCCTGGGAGTTTTCCCCATCGTGGTCTCGCTGGCCTTGATCGGAAGCTGGTTTCAGGCGATGGTGGTTTTACCCAATAACGTCTTCCAGTTTGCCCGCAAAGAGCCGCGCAAGGAAGATCGCAGCACCAGGATGATCCGCCCGCTTATCTCCACTTATCAAAAGGGAGTGAAAAAGGCTTTGAAGCACCGCCAGATCACGATCTGGAGCGTAATGACGCTGCTGCTGGTTTCCTTCTTTATCCTGGGCTCCGGCGCCATCAAATTTGAATTCTTCCCCTCTACGCCTTCACAGACCATCAGACTGCAATTGCAGACCCCGATCGGCACCAAGCTGGAAGAGACAAACCGCATCGTAGAGCAGGTGGAAGAATACATAAACAGCATGCCCGCCAAGGATGACATAACTTACGTGGTAGCCAATGTGGGCGCGCAAGGCGGAGAAACGCAACGCAATTTTGCCTCCAACAACGCACAGGTGAATATCGATCTGGTTGACCTCAAAGATATGAAATATACTAATGAACAGATCCAGAATGATATCCGCAAGTTCTGTGAAGACCTGCCAGGCCTATATTCCTACCGCTTTTCAGCGGGACGCAGCGGCCCGCCTGTGGGTAACGACGTGGATATCCGCATCAAGGGCCCCAGTCTGGATCGTCTGGCTTTCATCAGCGATATCATCAAAGGCTATCTGCGCACTATCCCCGGAGTCACTGATATCGATGATAGTTACGACAGCGGCAAGAAAGAAGTTCGCATCATCCCGCATCATGACAAACTTGCCATCCATGGCTTTAGCGTGGCCCAGATTGCCGGAACCATTCGCATGGCTTCCACGGGCTCTGAGATCAGCAAATACCGCGGGGAAGGGGTGGACGAATATCCCCTGATTTTGAAGCTACAGGAGGAATATACCCAGGATTTGGAAAACCTCAAAGACCTCAAGATCCGCAGCCGTAAGGGAGAGCTGGTGGCTCTGCGTGAATTGGCAGATTTTGAGATTGCCTCCTCGCTGTCTCGCATTGAGCATCGGGATTCGGACCGCGTGCTGAGGGTCACCGCCAGTGTGAGCACTTATGAAGATGGTGGCAAGACTAAGAAGCGCACCCCCTCCGAGGTGCAAAGCCTACTCGCCGGCGGCAGGGTAAATTCCAGCCCAGGCCTGCTGGATGGCTTTTCCCAGAACTTCCCCGGCTATAGCTATGAATTTGGCGGCGTGCAGGAAGAGCAGCGCAAAAGCTATGCCTCGCTGGGGCGGCTTTTCATCCTGGCACTACTGGTGATTTATACCATTCTGGCCAGTCAATTCCGTAGCTATGTGCAGCCTTTGGTAGTGATGATGACCATTCCCTTTGCCTTTATTGGCGTGATCTTTGGCCTCTTGGTTACCCGGCTGCCCTTCTCGCTGAACACTTTGATTTCGGTGGTGGCTTTGGCAGGAGTGGTGGTGAATAACGCCATCATTCTCATCGATTTCATCAATCAGGAACGCGAAAAGGGCGTGGATCGCTGGAATGCCATTGTCAATAGCGGTTCTGTACGCTTGCGTCCCATCATTCTTACCACAGCGACCACGGTGGCCGGAATGCTGCCGCTGGTCTTTTCCAGCGATCCTTCTTCGCAGGCCTGGAGACCTTTGGCAGTGAGTTTCACCTTCGGGCTGCTCTTTGCCAGTGCGCTTACGCTCTTCATTATTCCGGTGATTTACAGCATGGTAGATTCGTTCTTTGGCAGATTTGGCCTCACCAGATTCAAGGAGCACAGCAAATTTAGCGAGATTATGGACTGCAAACAGCAAGATGATAATTAAAGATAAAAAGCACATCCCCGTAGTGGCGGACTCCGTTCCGCCTACAGCTTTGCACAACATTAAGGAGCACAAATGAACTTATACCTGATCTGGGTGCGGGACAACCCCATCCTCAGCGCCATCGTGCAATTTGCCATCCTGGGCACGATCGGAGAAATCATCTCCAAATGGCTGGTGCAAAAGAGCTTCAAATATCCTTTCAGTTTTCCCATGACTTTGTGGAAGATGCTGGTCTGGGCCACCCTGGGCGTGGGCACCAAATACGCCTTCAAGGGCTTTACCGGCTTTGTGGATGAATTGATTGAGCAGAATATGTGGCCAGGATTTCAGGGCGGCAGTTTCGGCTATGCCTTCTCCCTTTCCGCCCTGATGAATCTGCAATTTGGCTTGTTTTTGGTGATCATGCACCGGGTTCTGGACAATCTGCCGGCCAAGCAGAAGAACTGGAAGAATCTGGATAAGAGCATGTATAGCCTGCTCTGGTTCTGGATTCCGGCGCACACGGTTACCTTCATGGTGCCAAATGATTTCAGGATCGGGCTGGCAGCCATCTGGTCAATTGCTTTAGGCTTGATTTTGGGGTTCTTTAATAGAAAGTAAAGCTGTCGCAGTCCGAAGATCAGCGCCCAGTCCCCTGCTCTGGCCGCTGATCTTTTGGCTTGCTGGCATAGTGATCGGGCGTCATCTTGCGCCCGGACTCTGGCTATCGCTATCTTTGGCGGGAGGCTTTGTCCTGCTGGCGGTCTTGTGTAAAAAGCTGCGGCCGCCTCTGATTCTGCTGCTGTTTTGCCTTGGTGGCAATCTGCACTGGCAGGCGCACGGGCATAAGGCTCAGCCTTTTGCGGATTATCTCTTGCAGCGGGGGCAGATCCAGCAGGAGCTGAGCTTCAAGGTGCAGGGCAGATCCGGCCCCAAAACCTATCAGGTTCTGCTCTATGAACTGGCCGGGCACCAGTTGGAAGAGCCTATGTTACTCATTTATTTTGAGGAGCTTAGCGTGGGCGGAAGCTATCATACTTTGGCAGAAATCCAACCCTTGCGAGATGATCCCATTTTGGATATTTATCCCCGGCATTATCAGGGAGTGATCCGCCCCCTAAAGACCCTGGAGCCAGTGGAAGGCTCGCACGCTCCCACTCTGATCTTTCAGGCGCGCAAGGCATTGCAAGATAGATTGGACAAAGCTTTGGGCGTATATTCCCCTCTGGCGCAGGCCCTGCTTTTGAGCGATACAGATTTCAAACGAACGCACCGGCAAAGCCTGAATAGGGCAGGGATCATGCACCTGGTGGTGGTGAGCGGACTGCATGTGCTGATGTTGAGCCTCTTTTTGCTGGTTTTATTGCGGGCGATCTTCCCGCGCAGCCTGGCCGAGGCTATCTTTATGCTCTTGCTTTTGGCTTTTGCGGCGCTGAATAACTGGGCTCCTCCCATCACCCGCGCCATGCTCATGATCGATCTGGCGATAGTCTCCCGCTGGCTCTCCCGTCCCCTGTCCATCGCGCAGAACCTGGCAATATCACTCTTTGTGATTACTATAGTCAGTCCCGCCCAGCTTTTCCATCTGGGTTTGCAGCTTTCTTTTGCCGCAGTGGCGGTGATGGCCTTCGTCCTGCCTCTGTTTCGGCAAAAAACCCAGGCTTCTGGCCTAAAGTCATTCCCCCATAAGATCTTAGGGTATATGCTGCTGAGCCTGGTGGTGAGCTTGGGCATCGCTCCTCTTACCTTATACTATTTTGGCACGGCTTCTCTGAATGGAGTCCTGGCCAATCTTTTGGGTTTGCCCTTGATTATGCTGCTTCTGGCCTTGGCAATCTTGGTGGCGATCTGGGATATTACGCCTTTCATCCTCTGTTTTCAGGCTCTGGCCGATCTCTGGCAGGTCTGGCTGAAGCTCTGCGCCCGGCTTCCTCTCAGCCTGGAAGGCCAGTGGATTTCTCTGCCCCTCGCTGTGGCTCTGGGGCTCTTCCTGCTTTTGATCGTGCTCAAAGCCAGGCAGTCCTGGCGAGCCTGGTTCAAATTTGCCATACCCATTTCTCTGACGATCCTGGGGCTGCTGTTCTGGCCCTCCGGCCTCAAAAATGAGCTGTTTATCTTCAATTCCGGGGTCTCGGATTGCAGCCTGATCTTTGCCGATGATGGCAGCAGCATGATGATCGATACTGGTGGCTTGTTCGGCCAAAAAGCGGAAATGGATTTGGAGGCCATCGATCAGACCGAATCCTGGCTGAAGAATAATCTCCTAAGCTGGCTGAAGCGCAATAAGGTAAATGCGCTGGATTATGTGGTGATCACCCATCTGCATGGCGATCATGCCGGCGGAATCTACGACTTGCTAAAGAGCGTGAAGGTGAGGAATCTCATCTTAAGCGATGATACTATCCAAAGCGAGCTCTGGCAGCAGACTGCGGTTTTATTGGAGCTCGAGCACACCCGGATCATCGCCATTACAGATACTTGCACGATAGCTTTGGGCTCGCATCAGGTGAAATTCCTGCATCCAGACCTGGATTTCTACGCCCCAGATCTGAACAATCAATCCCTGGTCTGCCGCTATGATGCCGGTCGCAGCAGCATTCTCTTCACCGGCGATATTGAGCGGGAAGCGGAAATCTATCTGTGTGAACGCTATCCCCTGGAGCTACGCGCCCAGATTCTGAAGGTTCCGCATCACGGCTCACGCAGCTCTTCCAATGCAGAATTCCTGGCCTGCGTGCGTCCCCAAATTGCCATCATCAATACTGCTCAGAGAAATGTCTATGGCTTTCCGCATGAGCAGGCCATCCTCAGGCTCACAGAGACAGGAGCCCAGATCAGATATACCTACGAAGGCAGCCAGCGGTTTTTGCTGAAACCCTGAGTCACCTTAGCTCTCCCTTTATGCTTTAATTCAAGCCTGATTTGCCTTTAACTCGAGTTGACTTGAGATCTCGAGTGAATTCGAGTCCAAACTTCGTTAAATGCAAGTTTGGCGGATGGGCAAGGCACGGCTTGCTTCTGGGATGACAGGGCAATGTTTGCGTATAACATACGGCAAGGAAAAGTAAATGCTGCATGATCTAAGTTTTGATTTATATAAATTTCTCAATAACTCGCTTGGCATAGACGATCGGCTTTTTGTGAAATCTGGACTTATCTCAGATTTGTTGAAAAAAATACACTGTCTGGAAAAAAGAATTTGCGAGAACTCAAAAATTAATTAAGATATCTTGAAACGTATAGATAAGAATATATGTATCATATACTTGTAATATAGTAAAACTGCTTTTATAGCTGCTGGGAAACGAGCCTCAAAGTCCTCCATGGTTCCCATGGGATACCCTATTCGAGCTTAATCCAGCCTGTATCTGTGCTTGGCTGCATCAAATATCTTGACAGATATTCTTGCTATACTTTTCTTGCTTTCGTGATGAAGTTTCTGTATAAGGAGAATAAGACTAAGCAATGTTAAAAATGGATTGTGTACCAAGTAACCAGTTAGACAAAGCAATAGGCGGCTGCGAGGCCAGGGATTGGACGAGTCTATAGTGAAAAGGAGTGGAATTTTATGAACATTTTGCATTTTTTCAGGCTGCGTATGCAGCGAAGTTATTGGGGTTCCGAATAATGTAAGCTCTTAGGAGTTTTGCATTTACAGAGCTAAGTATGAAGAGTAATCTCATTTCAAAATCAAACATACGGAAGAGCATAGCTGTGTCCGAAAAAGTAGGCTGCTTTCTAGGCGTTTATGTGGCGCGAAGCTCTTTTGGCCTTGGTGATTCTGCATTTCCTATCTGGAAAAGCACTCACCTTGCAGCCAGGCAGAGAGCTATGTATTATCACAATACTTATTCAGAATCGCAAGCCTTTCAGAGCTTAAATTTAGTAGATATAAGTAGTCAAATCTGTGCGTGCTATGGCACGAGCGGATTTCAAGGAGAAACAATGAAGAAATTAATGCGTAAGATTATGTTTAATCATGTCTTACAATATGGTGTAAAACCAATGAATTATGAAACAATATTAAAAAAAGCGAGGTGCAAATGAACAGCAAAGTTCGTGGCGTACTACTTTTCGTAGTGCTATTTGTCATCGCATCATCGTCTCTTTTCGCCCAGACAAGGGCTTTTGATGCAACTCACATTGATGTGAGTGTTCAAAGCCCCGGTCCTGGCGGAATAGTGATTATCGGCTCTACGGTAATGGTAGAACTGACTGATCCTGATCTTGGCTTACCAGCAGAAATTACTGCTGCTGAAGTCGATTTCAGTCAGTTTCAGGGACCTACTGCCGTGCCGATGGTTTGGGACGGTGGTGATTCGAAATGGAAGGCGCAATATCAAGTGTCTCCCGGAACTTTAAACAATACCAATGCTCGTGTGAAAATCCATAGTTTGGCTATCAACACGGATGAACAGATCAAACAAGATGATCTGGTATTGGTGGTTAATAACATTTCTACACAAATAGGCTATCTCAATATTGCCGCTACTATTAGCGATCCTGGTCCTACCGGAATTGCTATAGTGGGCTCTACCATCGAAGTTACATTTGATGATGCAACTATTGTGAGTGCCAGTGCAGATTTCACCCCCTTTGGCGGCAGCATCGTTCCGATGACACAAACTGGAACCGTGTTCACTGCTTCTTATCTATTAACATCTGGAATCACGAAAGCCAATCTTCCTGTCCGGGTACATGCCTTTATATTAGGTAACCCTAATGCAGGTTATGCGGATTCCAATCCTGTAAATGTAGATAATATCGTGCCAACTTTGGTCGATGTTATCGCTCCGAATCCTTACCTTAGTATTACTACCAGAGCTGCCACTTTGCTGAAGCTGGGTCAATCGATCCAGGTTCAGGCCAAGTTTAGCCCTGGCATTTCCAAAGCAACGATCGATTGGAGTCAATCTTTTGCCAGTGGCACCGTAATGGAATACAATGTGGTCGGTGGAAATCTCATCGATGCCATATATACTCCCGTAGATGGTGATCTGGTATATATAGGAGACCTTGAAGTCAAAATCGTCAAGCTGGAGAGCGCTGCTGGCAATATTAGTGATATTGCTTTTGTAGTGACCGTTTCCGGCAATGTCGATGGCGATCCCATCGTTGCGGACCTGCTGGGTCCTGTATTGACCGTCAATGATCATGATCTGTATTTTGACAATGACATTAACACCGGTTGGTTGAGATTCTCACCAAATTCCCCGGCTGCTTTTGGCTTTGATCATACTCCCGATCATGTGGAATTGATGCTTGACCTGGAAAGGTGGGGAATTCCCGCGGATATTCAGGGACTTCAGCTTCGTTTTGAAGCAGAGAGATACTCCTTTGTACGTGATTATGAAGTGGGTTCACCCTTTGTTTCAGTATCGGGCTCTACTCTCACCATCTCTTGGGATGGCAAAGATGATCTTGCTGCCTTCGTAGGCAATGGCACCTATGGTGTCACCCTGTGGAAGCTGTGGGATCAAGTGGGTAATACTACAGATCTTTCCGATGTGTATTATATTGCCGATGAGTTCCCTGGCCATGCAAATCTCTTGGACGTCAATGGCGATCCTCAAGTGATTTTGAACCGGGCTCACGTAGTAGTAGATAATAGCCCAATGGAATTTGCAAGTCCTCTTGCCGTGAATGGTCCTGTCGAATTTGTCCGTGAAATACACGTTGACCATTTCGTCGGTGATGTCCCCTTCGCGGATCAAGTTGATGATAACTGGACTACAGCTACAAGTTCTGATCTCTCCTTCAGGGCGCGCCGCTCTTTTATGGTGGATACCAATCCAATGCGCCACGAATGGGGATATCATTGGTCCATCCTCACCGAGGATAATGGTGACCAATGGTATTGGAAAGCCGATACCGCACAGTGGGTGTCTTTTGTGGTGTTTGATTTTGCCACCATGAATGCAGACCTGCAGTTCTCATCTATTACAGCGCAAACTTCTCAGATGATGAACTTTGTGTGGGATGCTACAGATTTCCAACCTGCATATACAGAAGTGGCTGGAGATTACGAACGTAATTTCAGCGTAATTACCTACATGAAAGATAATGCAGGTAATATTGCTGCCTCAGATCAGATTGATTTGACGACGAAGTTAACTGTCACAGAACACACTTACACTTCCAATCTTGCTCTTGTGCAGGATATTCAGATCATTTCTGAACACGATGGCGGCACATACACATTGCCTCCATACGATGGCAGTGGAGACCACAATTTCTATCTGAATGCAACGCCTTACTATCCTGTAAGCTCTGATGTGATCGAAATTGAAGTAACCATCAACGACGCGAGTTATTTGAAAGCTGACGATGGCTTTGTCATGGATCTCTCTTTACTGGGACTTCCAGTCGTGTATAAGACAGCCGCTGATTTTGATGTAAACCACAAGGTTATCATCACCATCGACAATGCTCAGATGAATACACTCGTGGCTGGCAAAGCAGGACTCTGGACTATCGGGCCAAATGGAGCAATGAGTATTCCTGTCACTGTGATCAGCAGTGTTACAGTGCCTGGTCTCAGCCAGGTGGATTACCCCAGAACCGCTACTATGGATGACAAGTTTAACCTTGTGATTCCTACAGCGCCGGTGTATCCTACGCCTGGAACCGTGGTTTCTGATATTAGTGTAATCTCCCCTGGACATGCTTCCTGGACTTATAATGCTCAGATTAACCCTGCGAACGATGGAGTATTGGATCAAACTGATATCACCATCAATGTCCCTGCTGCTTCCTATCCCTTGCAGTGGACTCTGCGTGCAGAAAATGAAGCTGGGGATATTTGGAGCAAAACAGGTACCTTGGCGGCAAATACGCCTCTTGTGAATCGTGTGATTCCCTTCATGGGACTTACCAACGATTTGCAGGCTCTGATTGATATGAATTCAGTAGGCGAAATTGATGTTGAACTGAGAGTAGTGGCAACTCAATATGCCGACGACGGATATGTCTTAGCACAAGATCAGGTTACCAGCACTACCCTTATTATAGACAACGAGAATCCCAAGGTGGTTGACTATACTGGTTACACATACGATCACAGTACCAGAACGGTATCCTTTGATGTGACTCCCGTAGTATCCAATCTCAGCAACCTGTTTGAAGTGGTACTTAAGACCAATGAAGCCCTGCGTACAGACAATCTGAACGTTCAGGGTACCACAGTGGTTCCCACTGGCGGTTGGCTTGCTACCATTACCGATGCTAACGGTGACCCCCTGATGGTGGGCATCAATACAGTGTCAGCCACTGTACTGAATGTCAGCGATCTGGGTGATAACACCTATAAGATCAAGGTGCAAGTAAATAATATTGCAGATCCCTCCGAATTGGTGGGCAATATCTGTGTATTGCGCCTCCCCTGGGATGCCGCAGGTAACCCCGGCCGTTACAACGACCCCGTTTATCCTGTGTCTGCAGACCTCTTTGGATTCGACTCCTCCGAGATCAACTTCAGCTTTGATGTGCTGAATGACAGACCTTGGATCAGTAAGCTGGAATTCACCAATCATAAATCCGTAGGTACCATTGAATACAACGAAGCTGGCGATATAATCACTCAAACTCTGGGTTATATTGGCAACAAGGTTGCAAGCAGTACGGTAAAAGCCTGGATTTCTGGATTGAATACCCGTGCTATCGTACCAAACTATTCCTTGGATCTTGCAGCCATTCCCGGTGCTACGATTACTGGTGTTCCAGTTCATGCTATTGACGGGAGTGACAAGACTATCACCTGGACGATCAATCGTACTGGTGCTATTGTCACAAACGCCCCTTATGACCTCCCCGTGGTAATCGAATCCACCGAACAAGGAACTACTACTCCTGTGTATTACACCACCGGTAGGAACATCATCGTGAATGGTGATATCGTTAATCCTACTGTGAGTAGCTCATCCTTCGACGGCACCAACAACTTCGTTACTGCCGGCGCAACCACTCCCTTCAGCTATATCATCTCTGATGCTCTGGCGGGAATCTGGTATGATGCAGCCTCAATAAGCCTTAGTTTCACCAATGGCGTGATCTCCAGTGCTCTGGATTATACTACAGTACCCGGCACAGTTTCTGGCACGATCACCCTTCCGGCAAACACAGCGATCAAGAATTTCATTGCTACCTTCAAAGTAAAAGACATGGTAAACAATGAGACTGTTCTTGTCCGCAATATCAACGTTATTCCTGCTCCCATGCCCTCGAACGTAGCTATCACGGCTACCTTCCCCGCAGCTCCGTTGTATTTCAGACCCGGAACCGATATTAATGTGGCCTTTGATATTTCTAATCCTGAAAGAGCCGATAAGATCGAAGTGAAACTCATCAATGTCACAACTGACACCCAGGTCGGAGTCACTCAAGTAATTAACGCTCCCGACCTGCCGAACTATACACAAACATTTGCCGCAGTGACTATTCCTCATACCAATACACTGCGCGCTGATGTAATTGTTACTTATTCAAAATATAACGATGCAGCCGCAGTGCTTAACACTGCAGCTACAAATACAGCCTCCAATCTGCTTGCTCTTAATCTGATCGCTGATGGCACAGACCCCGATGGCTTGCCTGTAATCACAGCAGTAGAACCTCAGATTGAGCTGATTGCTGGTTCCTCTCAAATACTAAGCTTCACGATTACCGATGCCGGATCTGGCGTTGATTGGGCTACCCCAACCATCAGCTTCGATCCCGCCACTGGTATCACCGTGGGCGCTCTTGATGTCTCCGAAGCCGGAAAGGCCAAATGGAACATCACAGTGGACGCCGGCTTGGTGGCACAAAGAGTGGTAGCCACAATAACAGCAAAAGATAAAGTAGTAAACGAAAACACCTTGCTGCGCTATCTGAATATCGTGCCCATCCCGGTGGTAACAGTCACCAATATTTCTGTTACAGACAACGACCCAGTGAACCCTGATCCCACGAACTGGTTTGTCCCCGGCCACGATCTGAAAGTTAGCTTCAATGTAAGCAATCCAGAGAGAGTAAATTCCTTAACAGTTACTCTCACCACCCCCGGCATAACCTTTACCCAGCCTGCACAAACATTTACAGTAGGTAATGTCACTGATCCTATGGAAGTGATTTTCCTTAATGTAGATCCTGGCTTGTTGGATGGAAAGGTGATTACAGCGACTGTTACCGGCAATACCCAGACCTATTCCGATGCCGGAACCGGAACTACCTCCATTACAGATCTTATAGCTGGCTCTGATGACATTAATGTGGATACAAAGCCCGTAATCATCGAGAGTGTGGAATTCTTCCTTAATGCAGCCGCTACTGATCCCATCTACTTCCTGCTGCCTACTATGACCAATCTCAAGGCAGTGGTAAAAGTAAAATCTCCCAATGACATCACTATTCCCGTGATCAGCCTGCCGGCTCTTGACGGAACGGTTGCAGCCACTTATGTAAGTGGTCCTGTAATCACCGGTTTGGGTGCAGACCGTGTTCTCACCTATACCTACGATGTTGATGTTATTGATCTTACATATGATGCCGTAGAACAGTATGGTGTATCTCACTTCAAAGTGGATACCGCAACCATCTATGGCTATATTGCCGATACCTACGACAAGAACATGATTGTGATAGGTGCTTCTACAGCTGACCAATATGGCGTGGTACCTCCCGAACGGAGCTACGAAGATGTTGGCAGAGCCCCTAATGGCTGGTTTGCCCCCGAAAACAATCTGATCACCGAATACAAGTTTATTAGCTCTCAGGATCCTGCCAATGTTGGGATTCGAGCTGATTTCGATCGGATTGAAGATAACGTACCGGATAACTGGAATGATACTCCTGTCCTTACTCATGAGATTATTCCTGTAACTCTGGGCCCCGGCTTGATAGTAAACGTTTATCGTTACCTGGCAGTTTGGAACATTGTTCCGGACTATGCTTCAGTATGGAACGCTTATGCAGATGGCCAGGGAATTCAGATCGATTATAAATATTGGTCTTTCTTGCCTGCCATGGTTGAAGATTATACAGATGTTCAAGTGGACAAAGAAGTTCCCACCTACGAAGATTCTTATTATGAGATTGCCGTAGCAGTGGGTGCGGCCGCTCCTGTATATGAAATGATCAGTACCCCTGTGGGTAGCGATCAATACAAAACCATCAATCTGGCTCTCACTCCCCCCGCTCCTGGAACTTGGCCTGCAGATCAACATGTTTACCTGAAATTGCAGATCAACGACGGACCTGGAGTAGGTGCCGGTTGGGTTAATAATCCCGTAGCTGCTGGCTGGACTGTGGCAACTCACGATTCCGTATGGGTAGGTAATACCTTCTATAAGGAATGGAAACTGAGCCCCGATGATGCAATTACCAATGCCAGTCAATTAACCATTAATCTCCAACAGGTGGAAGACCTCACCGGCCATAAGAACTATGCCGGTGTCGCTAATACACCTATCCATTCCAACCTCTATGTGGCTACTGCCCCTGTGATCCAGCTCGGCTTTAATGCCGGCAGTAACAACGGCGTTGCCGCAAGTATGATTGCCTATCAAAAATTGGCAGATCCTCTGGATACAATGATCAGTCCCTACATCATGCCTGGCATGAACCTGGGATTCCAGATTGAGTTGGTTACCACTCGTGCAGCAGAAGTTGCCTCTATCATGCCGATTTTGGTGCAGATCAATGATCCCAGCGAAATCGATGATAGCAACGCTAACTGGCATGATCTGGTGCAAACCGATCCTGCTGATCCTTATGCCTGGCACCTTGCTGCCAATCTGCCTATCACCCCTGCTGAAACAGTAAACAGCCTGGGGCTGAAGTATATGATTACCTATAGAATCACCTATGTGGGCGGCGCCGTTGAAGAAAAGACCTTTACTTCAGCTTGGGCCGATCAAGACCTGAATGGTGATCCTCTGATTCTGATCGATCGCACAGCTCCTCAGTTCGTAGTGGATGGCGTGGTAGTAAGAAGCGAATCTTCAGTAACCGACAACTATGTGGTTCCTGGCGAAGAAGTGAATATCACCGTGCTGTTTACCGATGAGCATGCTTACAACGATCCCAATACCAAACCTTCTGTAAGCATCACAAACCTGGATAGCTTCCTTGATAGCGTAAGCTCGCCCTATATTGTGGCAGCCAGCGATATCAACTATGTAGGCGGCCAGTGGAAAGCTTATGTGAGCGGTCTGGCCTCTCTCACGAATCCCGCAACCATCTCCGAAATTATCGTTGTGACGCTCACAGACCCTGTGGGACACGCCTCAATGGCAAATAAGTTCGTAGAAATCGCCAACCAAGGCCCCATCGTACCGCTGATCCGCGATGCCAAGTATCTCACTCAGATTTACGATGGCACTTGGAAAGAAGCGATAGTGGAAGCTCTTGCCGGACAAAGTGTGAATTCAAAAATCGAAGTTTATATCGATGCTGAATACGAGGTATATATCGACGATGTGTCGATTACTGTGCCTGCTGGCGTGAACGTAGTAGTTCCCCCCGCCTACACCATTCGTCCTGCTCTCCCTGGAGAAGCCGGACGTTGGGTAGCAGTGTTTGAGAATGTCGTAGCTACTGATATGGTGGCTGGTGACATCACTTTCATCGCAAACACAGAGAGAACCCCTTACAGTGCACCTATATTCGAGCACCATCAAGACTTCACAGCTTCTGTGGATATGATGGACTTCATGGCCGCTGCCCCTGTGGTAATGGCTGAAGCCCTTGATGGAACCTGGATCAATGACATCATCAACCCGGATAGAAATCTGGAAATTACGGTTGATCTTGCCGATCTCGGTGAAGACTTCGTAGCTTCACTGCCGCTTGATATCAGTCCCTGGATCACCCTGGAAAGCATTCCAGCCGCTCTGCTGAGCAATATCCAGGCTCCTGTAATCACCGGTGCCCATACCGCTACCTGGACAATCATTGCAGACGATGTAGCCGATCTGGGCCTTACCGATGCTACCATTAAGGTCACCTATAATAACATCTATGACCAGTCTCGCAGTATCGAGAAAGACTTCTTTATCGATATTGATGCTCCTGTTATTATTGCCGACGGAATTCAATTTGTCGGTGGCGATAACTTCAGCTATCCGCAAGCTGAGATTTCCACCTCGGCAGACTGGACTGATCTGAAGGTTTACCTTGATGATCCGCTAATTGTAGCTCACGCTGGCTCTGGCCTGCATGTGGGCACCCTGCAATTAATCCCGCAGGCTCTTACCTATCAGGAAACCCCTGAAATGGCAGCTCTCAATACTTACGTTGCCAATACCTGGGGCACTGATGCTAATGGAACCTTCCTGAAGCTCAGCCTTGAAGATGTCTTCCCCGGATTCACTGCCTATGACCTTGCCATCGGACATTACGATATCAAGGTGAATACCACTGATCTTCTGGGCAACACCGCTGAATACATCCAAGTCCTGTATTTCAATCCTGCTACCACTTCCATCACGCTCTCCCCTGTGAGCATAGATAACGAAGTGGATACTTCAGAAGAAAGCCTCATTCTGCATGCCTTGGTGAATGATCCTACCGGCACAGTGAATGGAGTCCATTTCAGACTCTATTATGACCTTGATGCCGATGGTGTGTTTACCCCTGGTACCGATCCTGAATATGCTTCAGACATCATTGCTGGTGTCAATGGCAATCCCGATATGGTTCCTCCCTTCCACGCAGAATGGAACTTAACAGACCGTGTTCATTATAACTGGGCAGAAGGAACTCCTTACCTTGCCAATACCGTGCGTAATTTCTTCGTACGCGTTTCGGCAATCACTCAGAGCCGTTATATCACCGACGAGACTATTCTGGTTCTCGTGACTGATAACATTGCTCCTGTACCTGAAGTTCCCACCGTCACAGTTAATCCGCTTATAAATGTAGATCCGATATCTGGCGCACTTGTTTATGATTATGCCACGATAGCGAATAACAGCCTTACCCTGAATACCAACTTCGTGAACTGGCCGGATGCTCACAAAGCAATCTTTGAGATCTCCAAGCTTGGCAGCCTTGATGCCCCTGTGGTAATCGAATCTGCAGTGCTGGTGAATCCCATTGATCCCGTGTCCGTGGTTTGGAATTATGGTAGTATCGATCCCAATTATGATCCTACGGGAACATATACTGTGACCGTGAAGGGTGTGGATTACGTTGGTAATGTTCTTTCCGATGCCGATGCAGTAAGCCTGCCTCTGGATATTGTGATCGACAATCCTGCCAACCTGGTTACCTACACGATTAATCTTCGTGATATCGTAGCCTACAATAATTACCAACCCATCAACGCCGAATATGGCAAGCTGTTGGATGCAAACAATCTCTGGGAAAATCCCTTTACCAATCTCAGATTGAATGCTAACTTCAGCAGCCTGCAAGGTATCTCCGAACTCCGTTTCCGGATGACGAAGACCAACCTTGTAGATGGCACTGAAGTTACCACGAACATCACCAATGATCAAGCCTGGCAGGCAGACTATGTGTTTGATGCCGATGGTTACATCACTGCTGATCAGATCGTGGCCAACAATGCCTACGTGTTCTTAAACGATAGTGATTATCAAACCAACAATACCGAGGATTCCCGCTACACCTTCTGGGTGGAACTTGTTCCTACCCATGCTGTCAGCAATCCTCTGTTTGTGGATACCACTTCACTTAGAATCGATAATCGTGCTCCGCAAGTGGCTATTACAGATTTCATCACCCCTGTTTCCTGGTTCACACAAGGCCAGTTCAAGGTTGAAGATGCTGATGCCCCTGGCTATGACATTGCCGATATCGTGAACCAAAACAATATCCACCTCGAATGGTTTAATGCCACCGATAATGCCTGGTATCCTGCTGTGTTCGGCACAGTGGTGAATCCCACCATTGCCGATGACTTCTACACCTTCCAGGCCTGGGATATTGCCGGTGGTTCAGTGAACACCTTCTTGGGTGAAAACTTTGCTGGTGCAGTCCAAGTCCGCGTGGTTGCAAACGACGTCTGGGGTAATACCTTTACCTCTCCTGTCGCTCTTCCTGTAGTGGATAATGAAGCTCCAGTTACCCGTTTCACTCATGTGATTCATTCGGTGAATTATCCTGACCTTACCGCAATTACTGATCTCGCAAATGCTCCCGACGTATTGGATATTGTTTCCAGCACTCAGGGCACAAATGGATCATCTAACCTGCAACTATTCGTAGATGCCAGTACTCTTGGGGCGGACACTGTGATGCCTCTGATGATGTACCACCAGACTCCTAATGGCGTCTGGCAAAATGTGGAATACGATCATGAAGCTTGGAACCTTGGCAATGCTGCCAATCCAGACCTTTATGAATTCGTGATTCCAAATACCAAGCTTGTTGCGGGCGATCACCGTTTCACCGTGGTACGCAAAGATGCTATGGGTAACCTGGAAGGCGACATCGCTTCTGGGTTGGTTGCTTACAATGGCACTCTGAACGACAACGAAAAACTGCTTGCTACTGATCTTGTTGTGAGCGTTACCAGTATTGATGACGTGATTGCAACAATCCAGTATCCTGCTGATCTTGCCTTCATCGGCGGACGCAAAGCTATTACCGCTACCACCACCGATGATGCCGCAGTGGAACAAATTACCTTCCAGCACAAAGTTGGTACCACCTGGCAAACAATTGCCACCGTGACCAAGGCTGCTGTGCATCCTGTAACCTTCGAACTCCTCAGAAGCGACATTCCTCAGTTTAATGAGCTTCCCGTGGTCCCCGGTGTTCACCTGTTTAATGGTGCTACCGAACTTGGTGAACTCATGTGGAATGGAACTTCCTGGACTTCAGTGTTTGATCTTACCGTAGGAACAGCTTATAGCTTCCAGTATGGTATTGATCTTAACAACAATGGAACCTGGGATGCTGGCGAACCCTTGATCAACGATCCTAAGGGCTTCACCAACTTCACCCCGACCCCCTGGACGCTTGCTTTTGATAGCAACGACTATGCTCAGGGCTTACATGAATTCCGTGCTATCCCGCTTGATACCGTGGGAGCTGAACTTACCTATTATCAGTCTCCTTCAAGCTGGATGATTATCGATAACGTAAAACCTGTGATCAATGGTATCACCTCAGTTGGCAATATCACCGACGTCACTCCCGGAACTGTGGTTCCCTTCGTGACCGATCTTACTGCTCTTCTGGTTGCTACCGATGATATCGTTAATGTCCGCTATGAATACAGCGGTCAAATGCTTGGCGCCATGAACAGAATATGGACTGTGTTTGGTAATACGAACAACATGTCCGGAAACTATCTGCAAAACTGGATTGCCGCTAACCCGCTGAACGATAATGTAGATAACAATGGAAATGGCTTAGTAGATGAAGCTGCCGAAGCAAATGGCACCTTCTTCATCCGTGCGATCGCATCCGATCGTGCTGGCAACTTCCAGATTTCCAATGAATTTGCCGTAAATGTGGATAACAGTCCTGCCGAGATGGCTCTCTTCGAAATCGAAGGTATCAATCTGGCCACTACGAACTACATTTACGAAATTGATCCCAGCTTAGCCACCATTACGCTGTCTGCTTCAGAAATTGTCACTGGTTTCGACCTGGCTGTTTCTGCCGAATTCTCTTACAAGTTCATCGCAGACATCGACAACGCCTGGCCGGCAATCTGGACACCAATCGGGGCAATGGTTCCCGTGGCAAATGGTGTGGCTTCCGCCGAACTTGACTTTATCCAGGAAGGATATTATCAGTTCATGGTTACCGCCTATGATGCTCTTGGAAATAACAATTCCACAGTCACTAATGTGATCTTCAACGACGTAACTGGTCCTGAAATCACCTTTACCACAGTGGGAACAATACCTGTGATTTCCGAGAAGTATGCCTTTGCCCAAATTACCAATGACTTCAACGGAAGCCTTACTGCGCACCTTACCGACATTGCCGGTGTAAGCGCAGTAACCTTCGAATATTCCACCAGTGGCCTTGACGGCAGCTGGGTGAATATCGCCACTACCAATACTATCCCTGCCGGTGGCATGGTTACAGTAAACTGGACCTATCCTCCTCTGCGTGCTCCGCTCTTGTATCTGAAGGCTGTTGCCCAGGATGCAAACGCCAATAACATGCAGTCCGAGCTAGTGAAGATATATCACGACACCACTGCACCAAACGTGGATGAAGCCCTTCTTACTCTTACCCACACTGTTGTAGCTGGCCTCACCGTGATTGATATCGCTTCCGATATCGAAGCTGTGCTTACCTATACAGACCTTGTAGATGGAACCATTAACGATGTTAACAGCGTCACTGTACGTCTGGTTAACAACGACGATGGCACATTAAGAGTGCTTAGCTCACCTGTTTACACCGATGTGAATACGGCTGCAACCAGCTTTATCTTCACTCCTGTAGATTTGGCTGGCCTGGCTAATGAAACCTACAGACTGGAAATCGAACTCACTGACTTTGCCGGCAATGCCTCCGTGATTATTCAGCCAGTGGCTTTCCAGACCCTGTATAACGATACTACAGCGCCTGCCGGTCTGTCTATCGTTTCCACCTCACATCAGGACAATGTAGCTGCATACGACGCTACAATCAATTTCAGAGTGAATTACACTGACCTCATCGGTCTGGATGCAAATGCTGGTGCTCTTAGTGCCACCATGACCTATCAGAACGCTGTTGACGTGATCACTACTTACACTCTGGATGCAGTGAACCACTGGATTGACTTCGTATGGGATCCTTCAACGGATTTCGAAACCTACATTACCAATGGCGAAATGAACATCGTAGTAAATGCTGAAGTGAAGGTGACAGACCTGCTTGGCCACGAAAGCTTCGTGCCTGGCACTGCCAACTTCTTCACCCTTAGCTATGGTGTGGCTGATGCTACCCAACTGATGGTGATTCAGGACTACTTCATAAACCTGAATGAAGATCCTCTGATCCCCGGAGATGAGTATCTTGCACGGGAACACAATGTGAATTGGAACCTGACACCTCCTCAGATAGCTGAAGTTCTTGGCACCAGCCAGACTGATGCCAATCCCATGCCATTAGACCTGTATGCTTATGTAGCACATCAAGCAGAGCTGCCAAATAGGGTATCCTTCCAATATTGGAATACTGCGGATGCTACTAATACCTGGCACCTGATAGATGCTAACGCTGCATCACAGCAGTGGAACTTCGTAAATCCGAACTTCCTGAATCAGTATCAGAGTGAATACCATGCAAGCTGGAATATCCAGACTCTGCCTACTGGCACCTATCAAATCAAAACAATTAGCCATTACCATAATACAGCAGACCCTGCCGATGGAAGCAGCGAATCAATCGTAACAGTCAATATCTACGGTGCAGATTCTGTGGTAGCCCCTGTCTTTGTAGTGGATGGCGCAATTGCTGCTCAGGTAGAACGTGGCGAGACCTATAACCTGGTCCTTGACGCCAACGATCCCTTCACCGGTGAAGATGACATCACAGCCGGCGTAGTTTACAAATACCGCTTTGTGAATGCTGATAATAACTTCAGCCCGATCTCACAATGGCAGTATTTTGGAGACGCTGATGGCGTATTTGAAGACGCTTGGATCCAGGCTGACTTCAGCTACGCATGGACAGTGTATCCCTTCTATCTGTTCAACAACCACATTGAGATCGTAGCCTTTGCTATAGACCAATGGGGAACCCAGACCCAAATTGCTGATGCTCTTCTGAATCATCAGATCGTGGAAATCATCAATACCACAGCTCCTGCGGTTACTGCTATCAGCACTACCTGGAATGGTATTGAAGACCCCGCTATGATCAGTGGAAACGTAGCAAATACAGCTACAGTAAAAGCGATCATCAATACCAGCTCCACCCCTACAGACCTGGTGAGTGTGGAATTCCTCCACAAGTTCACCGGCGAAGCAGACTTCGTCTCCTTCGATATGCAGGAAGGCTGGACTGCAAACCAAATGCTGCTCGACCTTGCAGTGACATCGGCCGCAATGCCGATCCCCACCGAGGAAGCAGTAACATCCGTAGAACTGAAAGTAATAAGTACCGATATCTACGGTAATACCAATGAAGCAGTGCACACCGTAATGATCGAAAACACTCTGCCCACTGCAAACTTCATCGTAACTCTCGCAGGCACCGAGCTGACAAATGAACTGGAACGTGGCACCACAGTGGTGCTGAACGCCAATCCTGCTGATGCTCCTGCCGGCGTGTTAAACGTTGAATACTTCTGGGCCGATGCTACTGCCAATTGGACCTCAATAGACCTGGTGGATGCTGCTCCCTGGACTCTGGAATTTGTAGTTCCGGAAACTTGGGAATTTGGCGCTACCTACTCCTTGAGAACCGTAGTAACAGATAACATCACAGCCACCGCTGGTAATACTCTCACGGTGGATCGCGATTTCACGGTGATAGATCATAGCACCGATATCGTGATCGACAATATGGCTGGAAACGCTCCCAGCACCATCGGCATCATTGATGGCCGCTTGCATGGAGCTATCCCTGTGACCGTGACTGTAAATGATCCTGCCATCCCGCGCGTGCAGTATATGCTGCGTGTAGCGAATGCAGATACCTGGACTTCTCTGAAGTATGTAGATGTAGTCGCAAATGATGCCAGCACCGTATTCGTCGATGACGAATTTGATGCTCTGGCTTCCGGTGAATACTACCTCGGCGTTCGCGCTGCACAAGCCCGCCGCCAGCTCTACCCTGTAATGGCAGATTCCGTGTTGTTCACTCTGGACAACGACATCGCCATCACAGTAAACTCTACCATGCCTGAAAGCAATGGCTACTTCAATGGAGACGACTTCGTGGTAAACTTCACTGTTGCCAACGATGACGAAATCCTGGAAAATGCCGTGGCTCTTCAGTACAATACCACCATCGAGCCCACCTGGATGCCTGCTGCTGTAGCCACCCTGACAAGCCCTGATGGTATCAATTACGCAGCAACCTTCGCAAACGTAAACGTACCTGTGGATGGTTACTACAACTTCCGCATTCAGGTTCTGGACAGTGCCATTCCTATGGCAAACGTCTTTGAACTCGGTGTGGCTCAAAACATATTGGTTGATACCGGGCTGCCTATCGTAGCTATGGTATCCATCAATGGCGAAACCGATCTCACCCTGCCTCTCGATATCGAACTCGGTACCGAAGTCGCTATCGTAGCTTCTGCTTATGATATCGCTGGCGGCCAGATTCATCTGATCGCTTCCGGTATCGACAAAGTAGAATTCTACAGCGATGGCACTGTGGTGGGCGAAGTAGCCGTTGGAACCAGAAGCCGTGCAAACTATACCTATGTATTAAGCACCCTCGGCTATGAAATCAATACCATCCATGCAATTCATGCGGTAGCTTATGACAAGGCTGGAAACAGTACTGCTACCCTTAGCTTCAACGTAAATATCGTAGCTCCTCAGCAGCTCGAGGCTTATGCCATGATCACTGCGATGGACTTCGATGCTAATACCTCTAATAACGACGTACTCTACGCCGTGGTAAAAGACTGGCCGAATACCGGCAATCCTCCTGCAGTAGCCTTTGAATACTTCAATGGCACTGCCTGGAACTTCTTTGCCAACGCCGTAGATCAAGGAACTTATTACAGCGCAGCTTTCAACGCTGAACTGATGACAGACGTTACCGCCCTCAGAGCTGTAGTGAATGCAAACTACGCTGCCCCGATGCCCGAACTGGCTGTAAGCTACAATGCTGTAGATCATAGCCTCGAGGTTGTAGCTCCTGCCATCACTGCCGATATCTTCTACCAAAACGAACTGCGTGTGGTAGAAAGCTTCCAGGCCGATCCGATAGTTACTGCCCTTCAGGGTGGTGTTGCCGCGATGGGTATGCCCTATATGATGAATGGCAACCAGGTAGTCGATGTAGCCATCGATGTTCCTGGAACCCATACCTTCTGGGCTGCTGTCCTGGATGATACCGGAAACGTTCAGCTTGGTAAGACCGAACTGGAAACCGTAAACGCCGGCACCGCTACCGATAATGGCATCAGCCTTATCGTACCGGCTGGTGGCTTTGCTTACTTCCAGGATGTGTCGCCTGCAATGTCTGTGCCGAGTGGCTTCACCGCCCTTAGCCCGCAGCATGCGTTCTTCGTCAAAGATAATGCTAATAACCTCGTAAACAGCGACCTTACCATCACCATCGCAGCTCCTGCTGCTCAAGGTGAATTGGTAGCGGTTTACTACGATGAAGTCACTGGTACTTGGAGTAATCTGATGGCTGTAACCGATAACGAAGATGGCAGCGTAAGCGTGGCCGGCGTTCCTTCCGGAACCTTCGTTACCGTGATGCAGTACACCGGTGTGGGCATCAATGCGATGTTCAGCTCCATCGATCCTCTGCACAGCGTGGGAGCCACCATGTGGACTACCGACGCTCCCCAGATCGAATTCTTCATCTATGAAGGAATGGACGCCAATGGTTACATCATTCCCGCCACAGTATCCAGCGTAGTGCTGTATCTGGACGAAGCTCCTGTAGCTCCTACAGCCGCCTTTGATCCTGCTACCGGCCTCGTTGGCTACTCTGCTATGGACCTGGAAGCTGGTGCTCATACCATGCGCCTGGTTGTAACCCAGAACGGCTTCACCGCTACCGCAGTGCAGGCCTTCTCTGTGGATACCACCGTGCCCGTGATTACTGCTACTGGCGGTCAGCTTACTGCCACCCTCAGAGCTATCTCTGCTACAGTACTTGATGCCGAAACCGGTATCCTGGATGTGGCACTTACTCTGAATGGCGCGCTGGACATTCCGATGAGCAGCATGAACGTAGCTGGTAACGTCTATACCTACAACCTCACCGATGAAGACCTCTTCACCTTGGGTTACAACTTCTCCTCCACCATGGATCTGAGCGCGTCCTGGACCGCTGAGAACCACCTGGAAATGGCA
>Ga0265295_1002243_pt1 | contig 31427 bp, 21 predicted proteins | sample Munlansysbiofilm_FD_192503 | JGI IMG/M metagenome (GOLD analysis project Ga0265295, IMG submission 192503) | Leachate microbial communities from a municipal landfill in Southern Ontario, Canada - Methane capture system biofilm | ecosystem: Engineered > Solid waste > Landfill > Unclassified ... | reverse complement strand
ATGAAAGAACTTTTCATTCTCTCGGTCCGGTTTGCAAAACGAAGTTCCCATGGTGTTGACATATTAATACTCTCCTTTTTCTGTTTCAAACTTTATTTCATATATCGACTGACAATTGTTGCCGCTCCGGGCAGAGCAACGCGATCGCCTTGGGTGAGATCCGCGGGTGCGTTTTGTTTCCAGTCCGGTGCGTTTTGGAAAATGAAAATCTTGGTGCCTTCAACAGCGGTTTTCTTATCAACGAAAGCTTGTCCGGTCAGATAACCGTTGCTGTCAATGGCGCAACTGGTAACCTTGCCGACCATGCGGCCTTTGATATCGACCACAGGATCGCCGGGATGTGCCATGCGAACCGCTTTTTCGTCGAAGGTGAAGCGAGCCACAATGCCTTTGCGTTTGGCTTCGCGTTTAACAAAAACTTCACGGCCGATGAACCAGGCGGAATTGAGTTTGAGGAAGGGTAAGAAACCGGCTTCGCCAATCGTCAGATTCATCTCGCCGCCCATTTCGTGGCCATAGAGCGGTAAGCCGGCTTCGGTGCGCAAGCTGTCGCGGGCGCCGAGTCCAACGGGCAGCATGCCCAGCGGAGTTCCGGCTTCCATGATGGCATCCCAGAAGTGAACGGCATCATCGGGGTGAACGAACAACTCAAAAGCCATCTTTTCGCCGGTATATCCGGTTCGGGAAACAATCACAGGCACGTCTGCAACGACGGCTTCGCAAAGTTGATTGCGGTTCAGGCGGCGAATCTTGCGCTCTTCGGCCGGGCTGGCAAGTGCGCAAAGGATATCCCGGCTGAGCGGACCTTGCAAGGCGATATCGACGAGCATGTCTTTGCCTGCTTTGGGGTCTTTCAAATTGCGCAAAATAACATTGCGTCCAAAAGCGGTTACCCAAGGGCGTTCGCGGTCAACCAAAACGGTTCCATCTTTGACTGCATTGAGCCAGGCCCAATCTTTGTCTTCGTTGGCGGCATTGACAACCAAGAGATATTTTTCACCATCGAGGCGATAGACGATCAGGTCGTCAATTACGTTCGCATCGGGATCCATAAAGTGTGTGTAGACGGACTCACCGATGTTGCGGAAGAGGATGTCATTGCCACAAACCGATTCGAGGAAGACGGCTGCATCGGGTCCTTCAGCCATAAAGGCAGCCATATGGGTTACATCAAAGAGGCCGGCTGCTTGGCGGGTTGCCAGGTGCTCTTGCAAAACGGAGCTGTACCAGAGCGGCATTTCCCATCCGGCGAAGGGCATCATCTTTGCGCCTAAGGCGACATGGGTTTCATACAGCGGGGTGCGTTTCAGCTCTTGGTTTTCGGGTTCTACCCACTTAAACTCAGGATGAATCTTGCAGGGACCGGATTCTTTTGGCATTCCGACAAAGTAAGGTTTGCATAAGTCGATCGGGTCACCTTCCGGTTTATCCCAAACCGGATCAGCCTTGTTAATCGAGATGGGACCCGGAATTCTTTGGGTCAAATCTTCGTCGTAGAAAATAAAACCGGTGGAAAGTCCAAGAATCCATAAACCTGCCAAACCAACTTTGTCAGACGGAACGGTCAAGACATAACGATGGGGGGCTTTACAGGTCAAGACACCTTCAATATCACCGGAAGTCGTGTGCATCATCGTGCATTGACTCTCGCCGGGCTTGAGGGCTTCAACATCACTGGTCATCGTGAAGTTTACGAAAGCGCGCACGGTTTCGCCGGTCATTTCAATCGCACCATATGCTGCGCTGTAGCGTTCTTCGGTGTAGAAGAAATGCGGAGCACCGTGCTTCTGTTCAATTTCGTCCATTGAGGGTTTTGAATCTGCCATTTGCCGAACCTCGTTATTGATATCCATCAGGGTTTGGAAATCAAGTTTGGCGCGGGTAATGTTACCGGTACGACCAATCATGTAGTAGGGGGTAACCGATTTGAAGAGACGATCGATTAGCTGAGCAATCTTGCGGAAATCGGCTTCTTTGAAGCCACGTTGGGTTAGCCAGGTGGCACCCATGCGCAAACCGCTGGAGCGTAAGGCGGATTTGTCGCCCGGGATGGTGTTGCGATTAACCACAATTCCAGCCAGGTCGAGAATCCGGGCTCCCAAATCACCATTGAGCGGAACGCCATCGGGGCTTTTGTAGGATTTACAATCAATCAAAATCATATGACTGTCAGTGCCTTGATAGGGCACATTCACGCCCAATTCCTTGAAAGCGTCAGCGAAAGCCTTGGCATTTTTCAGAGTTTGCTCTTGCAGCTCAACGAATTGATTGGTTGTGGCAAGCTTGAAAGCGGTTGACATCGCGGCGATATTATTGACATGGGGTCCGCCCTGTTCGCCGGGGAAGATGCCTTTGTCAATCTTCTCGCCTAACTCGCGGTCATGGCAGATGGCAACAGCACCACGAGGACCGCAGAGGGTCTTGTGGGTCGTGAAGGTAACCACATCGGCAATGCCGATAGGTGAAGGAACTTTCTTCGCGGCAACCAAGCCGGCAATGTGGGAAATATCCGCTAAAAGATAAGCGCCAACTTCATCGGCGATTTCGCGGAATTTTTTCCAATCAGGAATCCAGGGATAAGAGGTGTAACCGGCGATAATAATCTTCGGTTGGCATTCTATAGCGATGCGCCGAATATCTTCGTAATCGAGTTTTTCAGTTACCGGGTCGACAGTGTAAGAATGAGCTTTGTAATGCAAACCCGAACGGGCAACAGGCGAACCATGAGTCAAGTGACCACCATGCAAGAGATCCATACCTAAAATGGAATCGCCCGGTTTGATTAAAGCGGTAAAAACAGCAGTATTTGCCGGTGCACCGGAAAGCGGTTGAACGTTGACCCAGAGATCGTCGGCGATTAAATCGTTTGCAGCGAAAAGATTGGCAGCGCGACGACGAGCAAGCGCTTCGAGCATATCAACATATTCGACACCCTTATAATAGCGTCCATCGCTGTGACGGCGATAGCGACCCAGTTGATAGGCATAGTCCATAATTTGGTCTTCGTCCTGATAGCGCGTTTCAGGTCTGGGATAGCCTTCAGCATAAATATTCGTGAAAGGGGAAGCCAGAAGGTCGCGGACGGCTTTAGGTGCGATGCTCTCGCTGGCAATCATGATTAATCGACGCGCCTGGCGTTCGGTTTCAAAATCGACCAGACTTTTGACGTTGGGATCATAGTCTTCAACACGTTTTTCAAACAAATAATCGCTCATAGTTTCTTACCTCAATAGATTTTGTTCTCTCCGCTCGTATAACGGCTTTGACGGCAGAGGCTTTGTAGGGAATAGTTTGGAAATGGGGAAAAATCGTTGATTAAGCAACAAAAAGACAAGTCATCAACCGAAAGGTTGTTGAAGTGCTTAGATGTGCCTACTGAATTCGCCATTGGAGCAATTGTACCTTAATTTGTCTTTTTTCTCTATGGCTTAAACAGGGCAGGCGATACAGGGTTTGGCGCTCCCTCTTCCCCATTTCTGGCTCCCCGTTCTGGTTTATAATCAGGATATGCCTGAGGAAAAAGACGATCTGAGTGACGAGATTGCCCTGATTAATGCTGCAAAGACTAATCCGGATGCTTTTGGCTTGCTCTATGAGCGCTATGTGGACAGAATATACAACTATGTCTATTATCGCGTTGGCTCAACCGGTGATGCTGAAGATTTGACTGCCCGGGTCTTCTTCAAAGCGCTGAAAAGCATCGATTCCTATCGGCATATGGGCTTGCCTTTTTCTGCCTGGCTTTATCGAATCGCCCATAATTTGGTCGCCAATTACCATCGCGACCAATCCAAAAAAGAAGAAATCTCAATTGAAAATTTGGCAATCATAGAAACCAATCGGGAGGCATATCCTGAAGAATTTGTGGCAGAACAACAAGAAACAGCTTTTCTCTTAAAGTTAGTTGACGACCTTTCGCCCCTAAAAAAAGATTTGATCATTCTGAAATTTGTCGATCGATTATCCAATGAGGAAATTGGAAAGATTTTCGGTAAAACCGAAGGGGCAATCAAAAGTTTGTATCATCGCACCCTGGTTGAACTAAAAGAACGCGCCAATCAAAATCGCGATTCACGAATCTTCTAAACCGAAATGGGGTTAAGAATGAAAAGGAAGGCAGAGACAGAATGAGTTTTGATAATGAATTGACCAGATTTGAAGAGCAATTAGCTACACAATTCCGCGGGCATATCCCCGATGGAATTTTTGTGGAAGAATTGAAATCACGCTTGAAAAACTCGGAAGTCTTCAAATTAAGGCGCGAAATCGGCGCGATCCTTGTCGCAAGTTTGTCCGTCTTATTAGCTGGTACCCTCGCCGGGTTAATTGGCGACGCAATAGTTAACGCCAAAAAGAAGCAACCCTGAAATTTACCAAAGCCAACAAATTTCCAACGAAATTAACAATAAAATCACTGAAGCCTGAACGGTTTTTCGTAAATTATATAGAACATTTGATATAATTATTGTTTGGAGTTAATACAAATGAGTCAAGATAACTTGCGCATAATCGGTGCGCGTGAACATAATTTAAAAAATATCAACGTTGAAATCCCGCGCGATAAGTTGGTTGTTCTGACCGGCATTTCCGGTTCGGGCAAAAGTTCGCTGGCTTTCGATACTATTTTTGCCGAAGGGCAACGCCGTTATGTAGAATCGCTTTCATCCTATGCCCGCCAATTTTTGGGGCAAATGAACAAACCGGATGTCGATTCTATCGAAGGGCTTTCGCCTTCCGTCTCGATTGACCAAAAATCAACCTCCAACAATCCCCGCTCAACCGTCGGCACGGTTACAGAAATTTTCGACTATCTCCGTTTGCTTTATGCCCGGGTTGGCGTTCCGCATTGTCCAATTTGTGGCCGATTGGTCCAAAAACAAAGCGCGCAGGAGATTGTGGACACAATTATGGCGATGCCGGATGGCTCCCGCCTGTTAATCCTGGCACCAATGGTTCGCGAACGGAAGGGCATCTATCAGGCGCTTTTCAAAGAGATTAGCAAACAGGGTTTTACCCGTGTGCGGGTTAATAAGATGGTTTATTCTCTGGATGAAGAAATTGAGCTCGACCGCTATAAAAAACACACTATCGAGGCTGTGGTTGACCGAATCGTGATTCATCATCCTGAAAATGAAGAAGAGCGGCTGAACGCAATCACCCGTCTCACCGATTCTGTCGAAACAGCTTTGAGAATTGGCGAAGGTTATCTCACTGTCCAAAATCTGAGCCTCGATCCGCCCGAAGACCGCCAATTTTCCGAAAATTTAGCCTGTCCGGAGCATGGTTCAATTCTGATAGAAATCGAACCGCGGTCTTTCTCCTTCAATACACCGCATGGTGCTTGTCCGGTTTGCCAGGGGCTGGGTTTTAGGGAAGAAATAGACCCCAAACTGGTTATTCCCGATCCGAGCCTTTCAATCCAGGATGGTGCAATTAAAACATCCGACTGGGAAGAGAAAGAAGAAGGTGGAATTCATTGGCAAATGCTTCAGGCTTTGGCTGCGGAGTATAAATTTAGCCTCGAGACGCCTTTTGAACAATTGAGCAAAAAAGTCCAGCAGATTATCCTCTATGGATCGGATGGTAAGGAAATATCGGTTACTTATCAAGGTCGCAACAATCGCACCGGCACTTTTCAGGTTGCCTTTGAAGGTGTGGTCTGCAATTTACAACGCCGTTACCAGGAAACCCAATCCGATTGGGTGAGAATGAAACTGAATTCCTACATCACGCAAACACCCTGCCCGGAATGTGGCGGCAAACGCTTGCGCAAAGAAGCGCTGGGCGTAACCATCGACGATAAAAACATTATCGATGTAACCGCTTTTCCGATTGACCGCCTTTTGAACTGGACCGAAATGCTCGATTCAAGTGAAGAATCCCCACTCAAAAAGCGTGACCGCGCTATCGCTGACCGTATTTTGCGCGAAATCAATGCCCGCCTCAGCTTTTTGGGCGATGTTGGTCTGAATTATCTGACGCTTGATCGTTCTGCCGGTTCTCTGAGCGGTGGCGAAGCCCAACGCATTCGGCTGGCAACCCAAATTGGCTCAAAGTTGATGGGCGTCCTCTATGTTTTGGACGAACCTTCAATCGGCTTGCATCCCCACGATAATGATAAATTGCTGGACACATTGAAGGGCTTGCGCGATTTGGGCAATACGGTTTTGGTGGTTGAGCATGACGAAGAAACAATGCGGAACGCGGACTGGATTGTCGATCTTGGACCCGGTGCCGGCGAACATGGCGGCTATTTGGTCGCTGAAGGTAAGCCCGAAGATATTGAAGCCGTTCCTGAATCCCTGACCGGCGATTACCTTTCAGGCCGAAAATTTGTTCCGCTGCCCGAACATTTGCATGAAGGCAATGGCAAAATGCTCAAAATTAGAGGAGCCAGCGAAAACAACCTAAAAAATGTGGATGTTGACATTCCGCTTGGAAAACTGATTTGCATAACCGGTGTTTCCGGATCGGGCAAATCGACGCTGATGGTTGAGGTTCTCTATAACGCCTTGGCTCGGAAGCTGATGAGAGCGCATACGACAGCCGGAAAATATAAGAAAATTGAAGGGGCTGAAAATCTCGATAAAATTATTAATATCGACCAAAGCCCAATCGGTCGCACCCCGCGTTCGAATCCGGCAACCTATACCGGCCTCTTCGACAGCATTCGGGACCTCTTCACCGAGTTGCCCGAGTCAAAAATCCGCGGTTACAAAAAAGGGCGTTTCTCTTTCAACGTCAAGGGAGGCCGTTGCGAAGCCTGTATGGGCGAAGGGCAGCTAAAGATTGAAATGCAATTTTTGGCTGATATCTACGTCCCTTGCGAAATCTGCCACGGCAAACGCTATAACCATGAAACCCTCCAGGTGCGCTTTAAAGATAAAAACATTGCCGATGTTTTGGATATGACCGTTGACAGCGCTTTGGAATATTTTGACGCTTTTCCTAAGCTCAAAAGGCGCTTGGAAACCTTGCGCGATGTCGGTTTGGGCTATGTGCACCTCGGGCAGCCCGCCCCCACGCTTTCAGGCGGCGAAGCCCAGCGGGTGAAATTGGCAAAAGAGCTTTCGCGCGTGGCAACCGGACGCACCTTATACGTTTTGGATGAACCCTCGGTTGGCTTGCATTCGGCTGATGTGCATAAACTGATTGAAGTTTTGCAGGCTTTGGTTGAAAGCGGCAACACCGTCTTGATTATTGAACACAATATGGACATCATCAAAGTGTCCGACTGGATTATTGACCTTGGCCCGGAAGGTGGAAACAAAGGCGGTGAAATTATCGCTTGCGGCACTCCGAAAGAAATCTGCCAGGTTGAAAACAGCTATACCGGTCAATATTTAAAGAAATATATTCACGAACATCACGGGGTATAAGGGAAGGTAACAGGAAAAAGGAAACAGGAAACTCTTTCCTGTTAACTGTTACCTTTTTCCTCTTCGTTATATTGCTTTAAGAACTTTTTATCCTTTTCGCTCAAATTGGCTTTTTCCAGCAAATCAGGGCGCCATTTGAGCGTGCGAATCAGCGATTGCTGACGTTTCCATTTTAATTGCTCAGGCAAATTGCCGTTTTGCATCACTTCGGGCACCGTCCATCCGCGAAATTCGGGAGGTTTCGTCCATTGTGGGTATTCCAATAAGCCATCCTGGGCATGGGAATCGTCATCAGTGGCTTCTTTATCACCCAAAACGCCGGGCTGGAGGCGCGCCAATGCATCGATCAGAATCAAAGCCGGCAATTCTCCGCCGGTCAGAACGTAATCGCCAATGCTAATCACGCGTGTTACCAAATGTTGGCGAATTCGCTCATCAAAGCCCTCATAACGACCACAAAGCAAGCCGATGTGCTTCTCTTGGGCGAGCTCACGAGCCATCGCTTGATTAAAAACCTCCCCTTGGGGAGAAAGCATAATCAACGGGCAAGCTGGCGGCGTGCCAAGCACCTCTTCGACCGCTGCAAAGACCGGCTCCGGCTTCATCACCATGCCACCGCCGCCGCCATAAGGCGTGTCGTCTGTGGTGTGATGCTTATCGGTAGCCCAATCGCGAATATTATGGGTTTGCACCTCAATAAAACCGTTGGCAATCGCCCGTTTGAGAATGCTAACCTCAAGGTATGGCTCAAAGACTTCAGGAAAAAGGCTAAAAACATCAAATTTCATAAGTAGATTTTAGACGATTCGGTTGATGAGAGCAAGGGATAGGTCAGGGGATAAAGCAGCAATTCTCATTATGGAACTGCCTTCATCATTAACAAAAATATTAGTGAAACCACATCAGGTCCTAATAGGAATACAATATTAATTATATAATATTACCAGGGTAGGGGCGGGTTCAATTCGTGAGCCTTGTGAACTTGCCCAATTAGGAAAACCCGCCCTGTTGGAATCAGGGAAATAATATACTTTTAATTGTTTTTTCGTACTTCTTGCATGGGTGGGTCTATCTGGGTTACGGATTATTGAGCATTCGTGATTGGGACCCACCCCTACCATTGTACATATTCCATGATTTACAAAGGCGTTTGTTTGATTTTTGCTTAAGAATTAAATCCCCCTTCGAAAGCCTTTCGCCAAACAAAAAGGAGACCTTTTCAGGTCTCCTTTATTCGTTCTCAAATCGCTCAAATCCTAAATATTAGAGCTGGATTTGTTTTGGTGTGTGCTTTTCAGCTCGTCATCAGCCTTTTTCCCGGCTTTGTTCAGCTCGGGCGGGTCGGCTGGGGTCAGGGCTGGGTCGCTGGAGGGTTCTTTGGTTGCTGATTCGGGAAAGGGTTCAGCATTAGGGGTCGTACCCTTGGGACCTGCCCATCCTTCCGATGCTTCAGCCGGAACACCTTCCGCAACCGGAGCGTCCTGGGTCAAATCGAGTTTATAGCTGGAATAATCCATTGCGGCCATCTGGCTATAAAGCGTCCAGCGGCGGTCAGAATCAATTTCAGCCTTACGCATCAATTCTTCAGCGCGTTCCTCATCCTGACGGAGCAACATGCGGTAGCGGTTTTCGTTGTATGCATATTCAGAAACTTTAACAGTCGGTTTCTTGGAATCGAGTTGCAGGGGGTTCGTTCCTTCTGCCATCAAACGAGGATCGAAGCGATAGAGCACCCAGGCACCGGAATTGACCGCTAATTTCTGCTGGACCAAGCCCAATTTCATATCAATACCATGATTGATACAGTGGGAGTAAGCAATAATCAGGGAAGGTCCGTCATAAGCATCAGCTTCGTTGAAAGCTTTCAGCGTCTGAGCGTCGCTGGCACCCATTGCAACACGGGCAACGTAGATATTGCCGTAGGTCATGGCAATCATGCCCAAATCTTTCTTGGGGCGTTCCTTACCGTTGGCAGCGAATTTCGCAACCGCACCGATCGGGGTCGATTTAGAACTCTGACCACCGGTGTTTGAATAGACTTCGGTGTCCAAAACCAAAACATTAACGTTGTGTCCGGATGCCAAAACATGGTCCAAACCACCGTAGCCGATGTCATAAGCCCAACCGTCACCGCCAATGATCCAAACGCTTTTCTTAACCAGGTAATCGGCGATGGCTAACAGCTGTTTCAGTTCGTCATCATCCTGACCTTCAAGTTTTGCTTTCAATTCGGCAACACGTTTGCGCTGTGCATTGATGCCGGCTTCTTCGCTCTGATCAGCGTTCAGCAAAGCTTCAACCAGTTCACCACCGATGATATCGGCGTGTTTTCCAACCAATTCGCGCGCAAATTCGGTTGATTTATCCACAGAAAGGCGCATACCTAAACCAAATTCTGCGTTATCTTCAAACAGAGAGTTTGACCAGGCGGGACCTTTACCTTTTTGGTTGATAGCCCAGGGTGTGGTCGGTTGATTACCGCCATAAATGGAGGAACAACCGGTCGCATTTGCAACAACCATGCGATCGCCAAAGAGTTGGGTTGCCAACTTGACATAAGGAGTTTCGCCACAACCACCGCAAGCACCCGAGAACTCGAAGAGTGGCTCGAGCAGCTGGCTGTTCTTGATGTTGGTCGGTTTAATCGCTTCGCGGTCGATCAAAGGTAGATTGAGGAAGAAATCCCAATTTTCAACTTCGCTGTCGCGAATAGGAGCCTGTGCGCCAAAGTTAATTGCATGGCGAGTGGGATCGGTTTTGTCTTTTCCGGGGCAGTTTTCAATACAAAGGCCACAACCGACACAATCTTCGGGGGCAACCTGAACCGTCCAGGAATAACCGTCTTTGAAATCACGATGGCTCGAAGCTTTGCTCTTGAAAGTCGCAGGAGCGTTTTCAAGCAATTCGCTTGGGTAAACGTTGGTTCGAATCGCAGCATGGGGGCAGACGAAGGAACAGCGACCGCATTGAATACAGAGATCGGGTTCCCAAACCGGGATTTCGAGGGCGATGTTTCGCTTTTCCCATTTTGTCGTAGCGGAAGGATAAGTTCCGTCAGCAGGGAATTGGCTTACCGGGATAGCATCGCCGTTGCGAGCAATCATTTCGCCCAAAACTTCTTTCACGAAAACAGGAGCATTAGCAGGAACAGGCAATCGGCGGCTGTGCTTGCTGGTAACTTCTTGAGGATAGTTGACCTGAATCATGTTCGCAACTGCCTGGTCGACAGCATGGAAGTTCATCTGAACAATTTTCTCGCCCTTCTTGCCGTAAGTGTGCTCAATTGAGCCCTTGATTGCGGCAATTGCTTCATCAGCCGGCAAAACGCCACTGATAGCAAAGAAACAAGTCTGCATAATCGTATTGATGCGATTACCCATACCGGTCGCTTCGGCAACCTTGTAACCATCAATGATGTAGAATTTGATCTTCTTGGCAATCATGTCTTTTTGCATTTCAATCGGCAAAGTGTCCCAAACTTCTTCGGGGCTCGAAATCGTGTTCAACAAGAAAACAGAACCCGGGCGGGAGAACTTCAGCAAATCGAAGCGGTCAACAAAGCTCACTTGGTGACAAGCCACAAAGTTTGCTTCGTTATCAGAAATGAAATAGGGAGCCATAATTGGATCGGGACCAAAGCGCAAGTGAGAAACCGTTACACCACCGGATTTTTTAGAATCATATTCAAAATAACCCTGAGCAAAGTTGTTGGTCTCTTCACCAATGATCTTAATCGAGTTTTTGTTAGCCCCAACGGTACCGTCGGAACCTAAACCGTAGAACATCGCTTGAATTACTTTTTCACTCAAAACTTCAAAGCTTGGGTCGTAATCGATGCTCAAATTGGTAACGTCATCAACAATACCAACCGTGAAATGATCTTTGGGCTGGTCTTTGTCTAATTCGTCAAAAACGCCCTTGACCATGGCGGGGGTGAAATCTTTGGAAGACAAACCATAACGTCCGCCGCTCACAAAGGGCATCGAAGCACAGGCAACTTTGCCTTCGCTAAGTCCGGCACTCAGTGCATTGACAACATCCTGGAAGAGTGGTTCACCAATCGAACCGGGTTCTTTTGTTCGGTCAAGAACAGCAATTTTCTTGACAGAAGCAGGAATAGCGTTCAAGAAAGCTTCAATCGGGAAGGGGCGATATAAACGAACAACAATCACACCAACTTTTTCGCCGTGAGCGTTCAGATATTTAGCAACTTCTGCGGAAGTTTCGGCACCGGAGCCCATAATCACGACAACGCGATCGGCATCTTTGGCACCATAATATTCAACCAGTTGATATTGGCGACCGGTCAAATCGGCAAAACGATCCATTTCTTCCTGGACGATGCGAATTGCTTCCGGGTAGAAGCGGTTGACAGTTTCGCGACCCTGGAAGTAAGTGTCGGGGTTTTGTGCAGTACCGCGGATGAAGGGGGCATCCGGAGACAAAGCGCGGGCACGGTGTTCGAGAATTGATTCTTCATCAATCATTGCGCGCAGGTCGTCATCATCCAGGCGTTCGATTTTGTTGATTTCATGAGAAGTGCGGAAACCGTCGAAGAAGTGAACGAAAGGAATTCGAGAGCGCAAAGAAGCGGCTGTAGCGATCAATGCTGTATCTTGAGCTTCTTGAGCGTTGTTGCTGGCAAGTAAACCCCAACCGGTTTGGCGGACAGCCATAACGTCGGAATGGTCGCCAAAAATGGACAATGCCTGAGCGGCCAAAGAGCGGGCAGAAACATGGAAAACAGCCGGGCTAAGTTCGCCGGCGATTTTGTACATGTTAGGAATCATCAATAACAAACCTTGGGAGGCTGTAAAAGTGGTCGAAAGTGAACCTGCTTGCAGAGCACCGTGAACTGCACCGGCAGCGCCGCCTTCTGATTGCATTTCAACAACGGTCGGCACGGAGCCCCAGATGTTTTTCACACCTTCGGCAGCCCATTGGTCTGCAAATTCACCCATGCCGGAAGACGGCGTGATTGGATAAATGGCGATTACTTCGTTAAGACGATACGCCACATGGGCGGTCGCCTCATTGGCATCGGTCATTACCATTTGACGTTTCATTAGTTTATCTCCTGTTCAATAATAAAGGACTTCTCGTTCTCTATTTTCACGTAGTAAAACAGACCTGCCTGGTTCGCAGCTCTGTTAGCAATATTGTAACCCGAATACTCAAATTTGGGCAGGGCATTTTCCGGAATTGCCACTTTTTTCACAATAGGAGATTTCATTAGAGAATTGCGATTCTTGCAATATATACACGAGGGTAGTGGTGAGTCCCAATCACGAATGCTAAATAATCACCCATCGGTAGGGGCAAGTCCCAATCACGAATGCTCAATAATCCCTGAAATAGCCAGACTTGCCCTGTCCAAGCACCACGGACACCCGATGAATTGCATAAGGGCGGGTTTTGCTGATTGGGCAATTTCAAAGCGCTCTCGTCCCGAACCCGCCCCTACCGTTGTGATAATTAATATAAATAGAATATTATATAAATGCTAAAATCTAATGTGATTTCACTGATAGTCGTATTATTGATGAAGAAGATTCCATAGTGAGAATTGTCACCTTAACCTCTCCCATTTGTTTGTAGAAGTAAAAATAGCTTATAATGCATTTAAAGTTTTAAACTTTTTGAGGTCAATATTTAATGGAAAACATCACAATTAGCATCGTTACTTGCACCTGGAATAGCGAGCTATATCTTGAAAAAGCTTTAAAAAGCATCGAAAGCCAATCTTATCTTAAGATCGAGCATGTTATTAACGATAGCTTTTCTACGGATTCAACCCTGCAGATTATCAACGACTACATCGAGCGAAACAAAGATCGCTACCCAATCAAATTCTTCCAATCCGAGCCAAAAGGAGTTGGCAACGCGCTCAATGTCGGAACCCAAATGGCGACCGGGGATGTCATTCATTATTTGCATTCCGATGATTACTATTTAGATAACAAAGCACTCGAAAGAGTGGCTGCATATTTTCAAGAGAATCCTAAAAATAACTGGGTCACCGGCAACTTCTTAATTGAATTCGCGGGCAGAACGATTGTCCTTCCCCAAACGCTGCTCCTGCGCGCTTACCCGGAGATTGCCATTTCTGCCATGAATTTCATCTCCCACGAAAACACCTTCATGAAACGTGAATTTGTCAATCAATATGGAGGATATAACGAGGGCAAGGACGAAGTTGTTGAGTATAGTTTGTGGCTGCGTCTCATCAGAGACGAGAAGCCTCTGGTTGTTGATGATGAATTTACCGTTTTTATCATCCATAAAGGCAGCACCTCTACCGGCAGCCCTCTCAAATTTTTAAAAGCGGTCATGCGCGCATTCCATACCCAGGAAAAAGAAAAAGTCATCCCCCTTATGGGTTATTACCCCGAAAACAAAGCCTATATCTGGGGCAATGAGGTCTTAGCCAAAACCCGCAAATGGTTTGCGCAATCAAAAAAACAGCTTTCCAAAACCTTCAAGCTCCTCACAGGTAATTGGTGGTCTTGAGGGCTAAGCACCAAGCTTGCCTAAAATAAATTATCCGTTCGGACGCTCGTCCGCACGGATTTTTTGTTTCCCGTTTCCCGCCACCAGCGTCCTGCTTTCCTGTTTCCTATTTCCTCCTGAGTTTCTCAATTTAGTGTCCTGAAAACATTTCTTTTCCTCGTTGAAAACAGATTATTTCAGCAAAATGAGAAAATCAGGTCGTAGGCCGATTTGCTCTTTTCAAGCCGGCAAAAAATTTATCGTAGGCCGGCTTGTGCTTTTCAAGCCGGCAAGATCCTGGCAAATTATTAAGCCGGATTCAAAAACAGAATCCGGCCTACTGCCTTCCTGTCGTGTATAATTAATCATCAAAAGCGGTAAATTAAGAGGAAAAAGTGAAAAAACTACTCACAACTTATCTAAAATCCATTTCAGATCAAACCTCCCAGGGTGACAGCCGCGAAGAATCTTATTACGATTCCCTTAAAACCTTGTTTTCTGATTTCCCATTGGAAAAAGGACGCAAAACCCATGTAACCGTTCTCCCTCGTGGAACCGAAGCCGGAAACCCCGATTTTCGAATTTGGGATGGCGACCATTTTATCGTTGGTTATATTGAAGCAAAACTTCCTGGCACAAACCTTGACCAGGTTGCGACATCAGAGCAATTACAACGCTATTTATCAACTTTTCCGAACTTAATTTTGACCGATTTTTACGAGTTTCGCCTTTATCGCGATGGTAAAGAAATTTGCCGTGCTCAAATTGGCTTACCCTTTGTATCGCAAAAACTAAAAACAACACCACCTCTCACCAATGCAGATCAATTTCAACATTTAGCCGATCTCTTTTTCTCATTTAAGTTGCCCGTCCGCTACACTGCAGAGAGTTTGGCAATCGACCTCGCTAAACGAACCCGCTTTTTACGCGATCAGGTTATCCGTGAAGAACTTAAGCAAGAAGAAAGTCAAAAAGGGGAACTTTTTGGCTTCTATCAAGCTTTCAAAAAATATCTTTTGCCCAATTTAAGTTCGGACGATTTCGCAGATCTCTATGCTCAAACCATTGCCTACAGTCTTTTTGCTGCCCGAACACGCGTTGAAGGCGACTTCCACCGCAAAATTGCCGTCGACTACATCCCCCACACCACCGGCATCTTGCGCGACGTCTTTAGGTATCTGTCCTTGGGCTCCATGTCGCTTGAAATGGAAGTTACCGTAGATGATATTGCCGCTGTGCTCAATGCAGCAGAGATAAAAAGCATTTTGGACCAATACTATAAAGATGGCAAGGGTGAAGACCCGATTATCCATTTCTACGAGACCTTTCTAAACCAATATGACCCCCAAACCCGAGAAAGTCGCGGTGTCTATTACACCCCTGAGCCGGTGGTTAAATATATCGTCCGTTCCGTTCACGAGGTGCTGAAACGCGATTTTAACTTACCAGATGGCTTGGCAGATGAAAACGTTACCTTGTTAGACCCTGCCGCAGGAACGCTCACCTTTCCGGCTGAAGCAATCAAGTTAGCCGTCGGCGAATATGTGGATAAATATGGCGAAGGTGGTAAAGATGGCTTTATCCGTAAACACATTTTGCGTGATTTCTATGCCTTTGAATTGATGATGGCACCTTATGCGATTGGGCATATGAAAATTGGCTATTTGCTCGAATCGCTTGGCTATAAAATGGGTGATGATGACGCCTTCAAGCTTTATCTGACAAACACACTTGAGATGGAAGAAATTGCCCAAAGTGAACTCCCCGGTGTGGCTTCCCTGAGCGAAGAGAGCCGGCTGGCAGGCAAGGTCAAACGCGACCCCATTTTGGTCATCCTGGGCAACCCGCCATATTCAGGCATCTCATCAAATATCAATGATTGGACTGAGAATCTTCTTAAAACTGATTTAGACGGAGCCCAAAGTTATTATAAAGTTGATGGCAAACCGCTTGGCGAGAAGAAACTCTGGTTGCAAGACGATTACGTCAAATTCCTGCGATTTGCACAATGGAAGATCCAAAAAGCAGGTAAAGGGATTGTAGCAATGATTACGAACCATGCTTGGTTGGATAACCCAACATTTAGAGGAATGAGACAAAGTTTGCTCCAAACTTTTAACAATATTTATGTGCTCGATTTACATGGTAGCACGTTAAAAAAAGAGGCTTCACCTGACGGTTCAAAGGATGAAAATGTTTTTGATATTCGGACTGGCGTTGCAATTACAGTTTTTGTAAAAACTAACGATGTGGATATGAATGTTAAAATTCAGGATCTGTATGGGTCAAGAGATAAAAAATACTCTTTTCTAGAAAACAATAGTATCGCAAGATCTGTTTTTCAAGATTCTACTCCAAAGAAACCTCATTACTTTTTTACAAAAAAAGATTTTTCAAACATTGAACACTATCAAGATTATCCGACAATAAACCAAATATTTCCGACCAATGTAACAGGGATTGTTACAGCTCGTGATAAGTTTTCTATTGACATGGATGTCAGTAAACTAAAACGTCGAATCATTGAATTTCGCAATCAATCGCTTACAGATGAAATAATTGTTAAAGCATATGGTTTAAAAAATAGTCGGGGATGGAATTTAAGTCAAAAACGAGTATCTCTAAGTAAAGATGAAATGTGGGAAAATCGAATAAAACCGATTTGTTATCGCCCCTTTGATGTTCGAAATGTTTTTTATTCTCCAGACTTAATCGATTGGGGCCGGGAAAACACAATGCCAACTATGTTAAAACAAAACTTAGCCATTTCAACGGTGAGGCAAGTTAAAACTGGCGAAACTTGGCAGCATGCCTTGATTGCAGATGGCTTAGTGGAAAGTTGCTACATATCGAATAGAACGAGCGAAATATGCACTATCTACCCCTTGTATATGTATAAAGATAAAAGTAAATTAGATCTTTTTTCTAGCCAACAAGAAGAAAAAGGGTCCAATATAAGTTCTGCTATTATGGATATGATAACGACAACCCTTAGTCACAAAATGACGCCAGAAATGATTCTGTATTATGTCTATGCTGTCCTATATTCAACGAGTTATCGTGATACTTATGCAGAATTCTTAAAAATCGATTACCCTCGCATTCCCTTTACAGCTAACCCCGAACTCTTTATGCAAATGGCTAATTTGGGCGAACGCTTGGCTAATTTACACCTGCTCAAAAGTGATGAACTCAACCAACCGCTCGTCAAATATCAAGGTGAAGGGGGAAATCAGATAATCGAACGACCCATTTACAATGCGGAAGAAAAACGCCTCTATATTAACAAAAATTACTATTTTGAAAACCTCGAACCCGAAGTTTGGACTTATCAAATCGGTGGTTACCAGGTGATGGATAAATATCTAAAAGATCGAAAAGGTCAAACCCTCGAAGACCCCCGCCATCTCATCCGCGTCGCCACCGCCCTGGCGAAGACCATCGAAATTCAGGAAGAAATCGATGCCCTGTATGGCGGTGTTGAAGAGAATCTAATTTCTTTTGATTAAGGCAGGTTGCCACTTCTAGGCAAAGCGGCAACCCTTTGTAGAGATACTAATGTTCAGTATCTTTAGGTGGACATGGATCGTTACCATAGCTGTCATGGCTTACGATTTTTCCATCACGACCTTGAGTTATTCGGTCAACCTTTTGGTTCATTGCAATTCTACGTGCAATTTCATTAGCTTCTGCCTGCGTTTTAGTGATCGCAGAGGCACGAGAGGAATTCTCACGTTGAACCTTCCAGCCGTTGTCTGACCGTGTAACCCAAACATTGGATTTCTTTTTACTCATTTTTCCCTCCTTTCCGCCAAAGGCTAAAATTTTTTTCTTTTTCTCCTTATTGGGTTTACGTTTAGCACACCCCCAATTACTCTTATATTATAGCATATATGTTCTGCTATTCGTAGTGGTTCTGCGGATATTAACAAATTTCTAATACTCACACCCCCGGTAGGGGCGGGTCCCATTCACGAACACCCGATCATCCCTAACACAATTAGACCCGCCCCATGCAAAAACAACAACGTAATCATGGTTCAATACGGGTGGGTTTTTCGGATTGGGCAATTTCACAAAATTCACGTATTGAACCCACCCCTACCGACGTTGTGTTTTAATAGCAATATCATCCGAAGGCGGATGCCCAAATCGCGAATGCACAACAATCCGTAACCCGTTTTGAACCCATTCCCCGACGTTGCGTTAATCCATGCCAATATTATGTATGCATATTAATGGAAATGTCCCCGGTAGGGGCGGGTCCCATTCACAAATACCCGATAATCCCTAACGCAATTAGACCCGCCCTATGCAAGAACAACAACGTAATCATGGTTCCAACGGGGTGGGTTTTACGGATTGGGCAATTTCACAAAATTCACGTATTGAACCCACCCCTACCGATGTTTTGACCCCCTACCGACGTTGTGTGTTAATGACAAAATCATCCGAAGGCGGATGCCCAATAATTCCTGTTTTGAACCCATCCCTACCGACGTTGTATTAATCCATAACAACATTGTGGTTGATAATTAATGAAAATGCCCCCGGTAGGGGCGGGTCCCATTCACGAACGCCCAATAATCCGTAACGCAATTAGACCCGCCCAAAGCAATAACAGCAATGTAATCATGATTCAATACGGGTGGGTTTTACAGATTGGGTGATTGCAAACCGCTCACGTTTTGAACCCACTCCTACCGACGTTGTGCCAATCCATACCAACATTGTGATTGTATATCAATGGAAATGCCCCGTGCAATAAACATGAACGCCGATAATTACATCACCATCTTAATAAAATCTATCGTTCTCCCATTGGAACGGATTGTTATGAATATAATTCGCGAATTTCATATATTCTTTTTCGGTTCTTATTATTCTTTCGTAATAATCACTTTGCCATAATGCTGTTCCGCGCATTTTTCGCAAATTGTTAATCCTCATTGCCGAAAATGTCTTAAACTGCCTGACAATTTCAGACAAAGGTGTTTGAGGAGGATGCGTTTTAGCGATTTTCAAACCAGGCAAATTCCCATCCGTTTTCTCATAGGTTATATTGGCTGGTTCAACGATGCTGACAATTCCATGTACATGATTAGGCATAATCACAAACTCCCCCAATTTAATGTTTGCAATATGATTGATTAGATCATTCCAGGTCAGTAAAACTATCTTTCCATATTGATTTAATTGCATTTCCCCGTTTTTTATTTCACCAAACAATCGCTCCCTTTCATAGGTGCACATCGTCAGGTAATAAGCCCCTACTGCAGAATAATCATAATTTTTTAAACGGATAGATCGACGGTTATGTGAATTTGATTCTTTCATTGAATTACTCCGCCATGATTATAAAGGTTTTTGACCTGAGAAGGGCGGGTTATACGGATTGGGCAATTTCACAAGGCTCACGTTTTGAACCCGCCCCTACCGATGTTTTATATCAATATTTGACCCAACCAACCGACGTTTTATAACAATGTTTGACCAAGCCGGTCCAGCTTTTCATAATCCGTCATGGACATGTGGAGCGGGGTAACCGAAATGAAGCCCTGCTTGATCGCACCATAGTCTGTGCCCTCTTCCACCACGCCGCTGGGAGGGTCGCCGCCAAGCCAATAATAGGGGGCGCCGCGCGGGTCAATCCGTTTTTCCAGCGCATCGTGATAAAGCCTGATGCCCTGCCTGGTGAACCGCACTCCCTCATAATTTCCCTCAGGTCGGTAGGGAATGTTGATGTTCCAAATCGAGGCGGCTTTGTAGCCATCGGCAGCCTCTGCCCCTTCAGCGTGATCAGCTTTTGCCACTCTCAAAAGTGAGCCGGATTGCTGCCCCTCTTCCCTTTCCATCAACTTTTCAATCACAGCGACAGCCGCCTGAGCCGCAGCGGCATAATCAAGATCGCCCCGGTGGAATTCGGGGGCATCAATCGAAACCGCAAAACCCGGCAGGCCGCCGATTCCGGCTTCCATCGCAGCCGTAACCGTGCCCGAATAGGTTACATCCAGCCCAACGTTGGCGTTTGGGTTAATTCCGGAGACCACAAAATCGAAGCTCTGCTCCAAAGCGCCCAACAATGCCAAAGCGACGCAATCGGAAGGCGCACCGTCCGAAGACCAGGCGAGGCTGCCATCGGCAAGCGCGGTTTGGCGAAGTCTGAGCGGCCGGCCGAGGGTTTTGTTGTGCCCGCAGGCGCTCCAGTTTTTATCCGGTGCCAAAACCGTAACATTCGCGCCTTCCATTTTCCGCAAAGCCTGCGCCATGGCAAGCAAACCGGGGGCATTCACGCCGTCATCGTTGGTCAATAAAATTCTTTTCATGCTTCTCCAGTAGAAAATTTTCAGCTGCTAATGGCGCTTGCGCTTCTTTTTAGCGGCTTGGTTTTGGGCTTTCGTGTTCGTATCAGCTTCAAGCTTTTGCTTAACCGGGCGATAGCGGAACATCATGCTAATCACGCCCTGGCGAACCTCGCTGAAGAGCTCGGTGAACATTTCGCTGGCCTGTTTTTTGTATTGCACAAGCGGATCGCGCTGAGCATAAGACTCCATGCTAATCGAAACGCGCAAAGCTTCCATCTTGGTCAGATATTCAACCCAATTTTCGGTAATCGTGCGCAAGAGCAAGTCGCGATAAATTTTATTTTGCGTCTTATCGCCAAGGATGGGGCAAATCCGCTCGGCGTAGTCTTCAATCTCGGTGATTGGCTTTTCGGCAACTTCATTCCAGAGGGTTTCGCCCAATTCTTTGCTCAGCGCATCACGCGTCTCGGGAGCCATTTCGCTCAGTGTGCGCTCGTTATTGCGCAGTTGCGACCAATCGCTCAAGCCGAAAATCTCAGAAAGTTTGGCATCAGCCTTGTGCAAATGGTCCAAAATTTGGTCTTTGAGGGCTTCGCTGTCTTGCCCGCTGAGCTCGTCGGCAATCGCAAAAATGTAATTGAGGCGGTTATGCGTGCGCACTTCTTTACGGTGGGTGCGTTCGTCAAAGCCGATGTGCTTGCCCTGGGTTGTCAGGCGCAGCAGTTCCAAAAGCGCTTCGTCGCTTTCGAGGGCGTCTTCCATAAGCGCGCGGCTTTCGTCCAAATCGCGGGCAACGTCGCCGTTATCGCCAAAGAGGCGTTCGAGGCGCCTGGTCAGGCTGAGGCTGACTTGATCGCCCAGCTGTTTTCTAATTTCTGCGAAGGGCAATTCTGCCAATTCGTTGGCTTTGAAGTTCCATTTCTCGCCAAAGCGACGCTCGAGGGTGAGCAAAAGCCGCCGAACGGCAACCATATTCAAACTGGCGTGCAGGGCGTTCTTGAGCGATTCCTTCGATGCTTGCGGATCTTCGCTGAAAGCCTGAATGTCTTTGGGCGACATGCGCATGGTCGCGCCCATAATTGCGCCCAGCTCAGCCGGAACGTTGTGTTGATCGTCCGGGTCAAAGCTCTCAATGTAGGCATCGAGAGTATCTTCGCCATCTGCCAGCTGATTTTTTAAATTGCTTTCAACGGAATTGAAAAGCTGCTCCGCGCCATCTTGTACATGTTGATTTTCAGCCTCAACCGCCTTTTTGGCAATTTTGAGAATTTCATTTTTCAACACTTCAATATCGTCAATTTCGGACAGTTTGTCCATCACTTTTTGGTAAGTGAAGGAGGGATAAGTGCCAAAATCGGTCAGGATGTTGGGCTGAATTTCTTCCAAAAATGCGAGCAGCTTCCAGGGACCTTCAGGGTCTTCCAAACCAAGCCCGACGCGACGGCGCATTTCGGTTTCGAGCATTTCGTAAACGTCTTCGTGCAAATCGTCTTTGAGGAAAATTTTGTCGCGTTCCTGATAGATGCGTTTACGTTGGGAATTGAGCACGTCATCATATTCGAGCAAGTGCTTGCGCATGTCAAAGTTGCTGCCCTCAACGCGGGTCTGAGCTTGTTCGACCATTTTGTTGATCATGCTCATTTCGATGGGCATGTTTTCGTCAATCTTGAAACGGGCAAGCATATTTTCAAGCTGCTCCCCGCCAAACATACGCATCAGCTCATCATCCAAAGCGAGGTAAAAACGGGAAGAACCCGGGTCGCCCTGGCGGCCGGCACGACCGCGCAGCTGGTTGTCAATCCGGCGCGCTTCGTGGCGTTCTGAACCGATGACATGCAGCCCACCCAATTGGCGCACTTTTGCCATGTCTTCCATGTAGGTTTTGAAGTTTTGGAGGGCTTCCGCCTCTTCTTCTTCGAGTTCGGCATTCAGTCGGTTGACAGCTTCCAAACGCTCGGGCATGGTCATATTCCAGGGATCATCGTGGCTGTATTTCGCCAAAACCTGGTTGACTTTGGAAAGCAAGCTTTCGTTTAGCTCACCTCCGAGTTTGATGTCAACACCACGACCGGCCATGTTGGTGGCAATCGTCACCGCGCCAAAAGCACCGGCTCCGGCGATAATCAGCGATTCTTCGGTGTGCTTGCGGGCATTGAGCACCTGATGCGGCAGTCCGCCATCGAAAAGCGGTTGCAAGCGGTTCCAGTTTTCAGCCTCAAGATGCAAGGCATTGAGCAGCGACTCGCGATTGCTTTCGTCGCTCAAATCCATGCTGGTCACGCCATAATCCCTGCCCAAGCGGCGCAATTCTGCCATGCGCAATTGGTTGAGGGGCTCATTAAGCGCTTTTAGTTCCGGCGCATCGAGGTAATCTTCCTCTTTAGCGCCATTCTCTTTCAGCCAGGCTTGTTTAATCAAATGGACCTGCAAAAGACGGCGTAGCAGTTCGGACGCAAGCCTTTCGGAGAGCCTTTCAGAGCTCTCAACCGATGTCGTACCGACCAATTGGGGGCGGCCAATGACATGATAGCGGATAATTTCCATCACGATTGCGCGCAGCTTGCCTTCGGCAGTGCGATAGATCACATCCGGAAAATCCTTGCGCTTGTAGAAAAGCGGTTTTTTATTTGCATCCTTATCATCGTAATAATAAGTGAATTTGTAGCCATCCTCGTCCTTGCTTTCCTCCGCTTTCAAGCCGGTATCGGCTCGTTGGGCGCGGTATTCAAGGTTTGAAGGAATCGGCAAAACGTCCAGGCCATAAATGCGGTAAAACTCTTCTTTTTCGGTCAGAGCAGTACCGGTCATGCCGGCAAGTTTTTCATACATGCGGAAGTAATTTTGGATGGTGACGGTGGCATGGGTGATGTTTTCAGCCTGAACCTTCACGCCTTCTTTCGCCTCAACCGCCTGATGAAGACCGTCCGACCAACGCCTGCCGGGCATCATGCGGCCGGTAAATTCATCAACAATAACAACCTCGTTGCCCTGGACAATATATTCTTTGTTGCGGTGGAAGAGGAACTGGGCCCGCAAGGCTTGTTCGAGAAAACCCATCAAACGGGCTTGTTCGGGGGTGATATCTTCGGGGCGTTCGGGGTCCGAAAGCTCAAGACCGAGCATTTCCTCAACATGGGCCAAACCGATTTCGGTCAAGGAAACCATGTTTTCTTTTTCGCCGACTTCGTAATCTTCGGGGTTCAGGGCTTTGACCACCTGAGCCATGCGAATGTAATTTTCGGAATCTTCATGCGCAGGACCCGAGATAATCAGCGGTGTTCGCGCTTCGTCAATCAGAATGTTGTCGACCTCATCAATAACAGCAAAATTATGCCCGCGTTGAACGCGTTGATTCCAAGCCATGGCAATGTTGTCGCGCAAATAATCAAAACCAAACTCACTGTTGGTGCCATAGGTGATGTCAGCCTTGTAGGCTTCCTGACGGCTGGTTTGGCGGAGAAAATTTTGGTCTTCGATCAGAGAACGCTCGTTGGGGTCATAGAGGTAAGCCCTCGGGCTGCCCTCAACGGCGGTAATTGACTGCAAAACGCCAACGCTCAGGCCTAAATAATTGTAAATCGCACCCATCCAGCGACCATCACGGCGTGCCAGATAGTCGTTAACGGTGATCAGATGGACGCCTTTGCCAGTCAGCGCGTTGAGGTAGATTGGCAAGGTGCCTGAAAGAGTCTTGCCCTCACCGGTGCGCAATTCTGAAATCGCACCCTCGTGGAGGTTGATTCCGCAAATCAATTGAACATCATAATGCCGCTGACCAAGAACGCGCTTACTGGCTTCTCGAACAGTCGCAAAAGCTTCCGGCAGGAGCTCGTCCAGGCTTTCGCCATCTGCCAAACGCTTGCGATATTCGGGAGTTTTCGCTTTGAGTTCTTCGTCTGATAATTTTTCAAAATTTGGCTCAAGTGCGTTGATATCGTCAACGATTTTAACCAAATCCTCGATTCGTCGTTTATTTTGGTCTCCCGTGAATAACTGTAAAATCTTTTTAAACATTATTTTCGTCCTTTAAATGCGCTACATTTGTAGAAGTATCGCAAGTCAAAATTATAGCATAGGCGCGGCTCGTTAACTTTCTTCTTATATGAAGGCAGGAATTCTTAACATGGAACTACCCCTACCCGTGTATACACATACAACGATTTGCAGTGTTTACCTAAGATGTTTGCTCTTCTTTGTCTACAGTTTGCCTAATTTGCCCCTTGCGTATATCCCCTGCCTGCGAGTATAATAATAAATTGCGCATATCATTGCGCCGGTTGTTACCTGGAAAGGAGGTGAATAGCATGACAAGTGTAACTTTAAGATCTAATGAATCGCAAGATTCCCTGCTCAAACGCTTCCGTAAAAAGGTCGTTAAGAGTGGTGTATTGAGCACCGTACGTCGCAAACGCTGGTTTATTTCCAAGAGCGAGCAGCGCCGTATGGATGATAAGAAGGCTGTTCGACGTACTTTCCGGAAGCCTTACGAGAAATAGCCTGGTTAGTGAGGTATTATGGCTAAAGAAGAAGAGAAGATTACAGTCGACGGTACGATTATCGAAGCCCTTCCCGGCACGCAGTTTCGCGTGCTCCTGGATAATGGGCATGAAGTAATGGCTTACCTTTCCGGACGAATGCGCCGATATTACATCCGCATTTTGCTCGGAGACGCAGTACGGGTTGAGATGTCGCCGTATGATTTGAATCGCGGTCGGATTGTCTACCGTGCCCGAAAACAAAAATCTTCTGACACAGATATCAATTAGACCTTCAAAATGAACACCAGTTTCCATAGGGAACTGGTTTTTTGTTTAATTTAGATTAAACTATTCCCTATGACTCCAAATTTACCCCCCGGCCATTTGAAAGCCTTCGACCCTGCAATTGATGCCGAGAATGTGATTCGATTGATTGAAGAAAGCTTTCAGCTGCAAAACGACCCTGAGAGTTTGCTGATTATCGAACAAATGCGCCGAAATATCGCCGGTCAGAACCTGCCTGGCATCCTGAACGCTAACGAAGTTCGTCAACCAGGTTATGTCTGGCTGGTTGATGGTCAAATTGTTGGTAACATCAATATCATTTCTTTTTTGGATAATCTTCGCCACATTGCCCTGATTGCCAATGTAGCGGTTAAACCTGAATTTCAACACCTCGGAATTGCAAAAGCACTGACCAAACAGGCTTTGCGCTATTGCGAGCAAAAACGGGCTTCTGAAGTCTGGCTTCAGGTCAGCGAGGAGAATGTAGCCGCCCACAAATTGTATTTGGGCTTGGGCTTTGAGGTTATTCGTCCGATCAACAACTGGCTAATCGAGAAAATATCGGCTTCTATCCCTTCTTTAGACAATCCAATGCCATCCGACACCAAAATTACCAGCCGTAAGTTTTGGGATTACCTGAAACAAAATGTTTGGCTCGCTGAGACTTATCCGATGGACACGCGCTGGTATGCTTCGGTCGATTTTGCGCAATTCCCTCCTTTGTCCTGGCTCAACCCCCTAACCTGGGATTCGGGCAGTAGCCTAAGCCATTTTGCTTTGCGAAAACAAAGCGAATTATTGGGAGTTCTCAGCTGGCAAAGAGGCTTGCAGAAATCGGATTACCTCTGGTTGGCAATTCCAGAAAATGAACAAGAAGGCGAAACAATCGCGGCTTTGACGGGCTATTTTTTGCAAAATGAATGGCAAGGCAAAACGCTCCGCCTCGAATATCCGGGCGGAAGAGCGGAAAAAAGCCTTGAAGATGCCGGTTTCAAACTCAACCGTCGCTTGCAATGGATGAAATTAAGACGCTAAACCTACTTTCATTTCATTAATACGATTAATACCCCCTTCTCCTGACAAATGAGATGCCAAGGCTTAAACCAAAAAGCTTGCGCAATGGCAAGCTGTTTTGGATAATTACTGCCTTCTGGCTTGAGAAAGCCAGATTTGAACTAAAGTTCTTCGTCGATGATGATTTCAGTCAGCTTGAGGAACTCTTCCCATTCTTCTTTGAAGAAGTGCAGGGTAACGTTATTCAGTTCGAGATGATAAGTAGTCTCGCCATCGGGCTCATCAGCTTTCCAAGCCAAATAGTTTTCAGTTTCAGCAATTGTAGTAGTAACAGTTTCTTTTTCTTCCATAAAACACCTCCGTAATAGTTAATTCATTATCTCACATATCGCATGCAATGCAAGCAATCGCAACAACAATCTCAACTGATGCTTCCAAGTTTTCACTGCCACTTGGGCAGTAAAGCAATAGCACAAGTGTGCCGTTCACTATTCAGCACAATACCCAAATTGCAGACGGATTATCCGGCTTAGGTGCAACGCTTGGCGCAATGGCAGAAGCGGGCATTAAAATGAAGTAAGATCAAATCCACATGGGCAAATGAAAACGGGAAATTTTAGGTTTATACTTTTACTAAGCCTGTCAATAGTACAACGCGGTTGACAGGTTGTAATGGCATCACTAAGCCTATGTAGCATACTGAAAGAATGGAAAACATAATGGAAGATTATCAAAATTTTTTTGAAATTTTGTATGTTGAGGTTACAGACCTGTCATCTTTTACATTTTCAGATGGGAAACGCTAATGACAAGAGAACAACAACTCGATTTTTTGATAAAACAACTGTCCCCTTTGTCAGATCTACCAGGGACAGCAGAAGCTAAATGGCAGCTCTTACGCTCGCTTATGAATGTGCGAGAGCCACAACCGATGGGCAATGATTTTCTGTCTGTCCAAGATGAGCTATTACAATCTTTGATTGCCGAAAAAGGCATAACCGATATAGCCGATTTGCAGCCATGCCAGGACGGCATCTATCTTTGGCGAGGGGACATCACGACGCTAAAAGTAGATGCAATCGTCAATGCCGCCAACAGCGGTATGTTGGGCTGCTTCATCCCTTGCCATAACTGTATTGATAATGTTATCCACAGCTATGCCGGTGTTCAACTTCGCTTGGAATGTGCGGAAATTATGCAAAAGCAGGGAAAGCCAGAGCCGACTGGGCAAGCGAAAATAACCGCGGCATACAACCTGCCGAGCAAATACATTCTGCACACAGTCGGCCCAATTATCAACAACCGGGTACATGAAAAGGATAGAAAGCTGCTTGCAAGCTGTTACCGTTCCTGTCTTGAACTGGTAGAGCAAAACAAGGTCGAGAGCATTGCATTTTGCTGCATATCAACAGGAGTCTTTCATTTCCCCAATGCTGAAGCAGCGGCAATTGCGGTAAAGACCGTTCACGATTATCTCAAAACATCCAGTCACAGAATGAAAGTGATTTTCAATGTATTCACAGAACAAGACGAACATATCTACAAAGCAATTCTTGGATGAAATCAACGATGCAGCAGAAGCGATAAAAAATGCCGACCGGATTTTGATAGGCATCGGCGCCGGCATGACTGCCGCCGGTGGACTGAGCTATTCAGACCCCGAACTAGCAAAGAAGTGGTATCCCGAATATTATTCTCTCGGCAAACACTCGATTAGCGAAATTATGGGTGACTTTTGGCCTACTATGTTAAACGCCAAAAACGCAACAGCCTTTTGGGGCTTTTGGGCACAGCACATCCACCACATTCGTTATAAAGCGAAAGCTTTACAGCCATATCGGGATCTGTTTGAGATTGTGCGTGAAAAAGACTATTTTCTTTGCTCAACCAATGTTGATGGGCAACTTGAAAAAGCCGGCTTTGACAAAAGAAAAATCTTTGCACCACAGGGCGATTATGCCTTGTTCCAATGTGAAAAGCCTTGTTCTCAAGATGTTTACGATAATAAAGCTATGATCGATACCATGCTTGAAAACATGGTGTCACCTTTGGACATAAACGAGCAAGATACACCGCATTGTCCTCGTTGTGGCAGATTCTTAATTCCCAATCTTCGCTGTGATTACAGGTTTGTGGAAAAACCACACATGGAAAACCTACAGGCATACCAAGAGTTTTTGGACAAATCTGAAGATAATAAACTCGTACTTTTAGAATTGGGTGTGGGCTTTAATACCCCGGGGATTATCCGATTGCCGTTTGAGAGAATTACCGCAGATGCCGCTAATGCAAAACTAATTAGAATTAATTTTGAAGATGCAAACGTGAACCCGAATATACAAAGCCGCTCAATTTCCATTAGGGAGGATATCCAGCAAGTATTGTTGAGTGTTAGGAATAAAATCTCCTAAAATCCCCATTTTAGCAACCTGAAAAGCATCTTCTTCCTCGTTGAAAATCGACTTTTTGGCAAAAATGGGAAACTCAGAAGACAGTGGTTATATAAAAATAAGAGACTTCAATTGAAGTCTCTTTAGTAGCGGGGAGCGGATTCGAACCACTGACCTCCGGGTTATGAGCCCGACGAGCTACCTCTGCTCTACCCCGCAATGGAAAGCATAGTATAGAACATTTAAGCGCATAAGTCAAGCCCATTATATAGGGAGCAGGGAACGGGGATCGGGGAGCTGCGAGCGGGACTTTTCTTTTGGCAGCAATCCCGGCGACACTGTTTCACTTGACAAAAAAGTAACAAACGATATAATAGAGTCAACTTAGATTGTTACAAAAATAACAAACGGGCTGCTGGAAACAGCATGCATAAAAGTAATAAACAAAACAAAAGGAAAGTAATCTAATGAAAATGTTTGATTTGACAGGAAAAGTTGCAGTAGTCACCGGAGCTTCCTCTGGTCTGGGTGTTCAATTTGCCCACGCATTGGCTGAAGCAGGTGCAGATGTTGCTATTTTGGCCCGTCGTGCAGACCGTCTTGAGGAACTCAAGAAAAATATCCTTGCGACCGGAAGGAAATGTGAAGCCTATGGGTGTGATGTCTCTAAAGAAGAAGACATCGTGAATACGATTGCTAAAATTGAGAAAGATTTCGGCAAAATTGACATTTTGGTCAATAATGCCGGTGTGGTTTATCCCGGAAATAACACTGACGATTGGGATAAGGTTATCGCTGTCAATTTGCGCGCTGTCTTCCTGACTGTCCGTGAAGCTATGAAGGGTATGATTGATCGTAATTATGGCAAAATCATCAACATCGCATCCGTTGCCGGTTTGAGTGGTTGCATGGGAATGCCGAGCTACAATGCTTCCAAAGGCGGCGTAGTCAGTTTGACCCGTTCACAGGCGATGGATGGCGTTGAACACGGCATCACCGCCAATTGTATTTGTCCGGGGGTCTTTAGCTCAGAAATGACCGAAGGTTTTGTTGGTGGTCATGTTGATGACACTGCTTGCGGTTCCACACCAATGAAACGTATTGGCCGCGAAGGTGAATTGAACGGTGCATTGATTTATTTTGCCTCTGATGCTTCCAGCTATACCACCGGTCAGTTTATCGCTGTGGATGGTGGTTGGACCTCTTATTTACCCCAGTAAGATTTAGCTTTAGATAAAAAGAAGCCTTCGGAGATTTCCTCTCCGAAGGCTTTTTTGTTCGCTGATTAAATCCGCAAGCCATTTCTAATGGAAAAATGCCACGCTAACGCCGTCTCCGCCTTCTTCTTCTCCGCCTCGCTCCCAGCGGGAAACGTAGGGGGAATGTAAAAGCACTTCCCGGACGGATTCGCGCAAGGCGCCGGTGCCTTTGCCATGAATGATTCTGCCAAAAGGTAAACCGGAACTAAAGGATTGCTCAAGGTAGCGTTCGAGTTCATCGAGAGCGTCCTCAACGCGCAAACCGCGCAAATCGAGCTCCATTTTTCCTTGGGGTGCACTTGGCAGGTTTGTTCGCCCAACACTTTCTTGCGGTTTTACCGGCTTTTCTTCCGATTCTGCCGGGACCATTCCGGGACGGACGAAATCGTAGGCGTAGAGCCTGAGCCGCAGAGAACCGGCTTGAACTTCATATTGTTCCCCGTCAATGCTGGTGATTGTCCCCTCAATTCCCAGTTTTTTGATTTTGACTTTTTGCCCAAGCTGGAGGGGACCGCTCTGCCTGTGCTTTGCTTGGGGCTGTTTTCGCTGTCGGCTTTTCTTTTCAACTTGCTTTTGTTCTAACTGTTCAAGTTGACCTTCCACTTTTTTTAGCTCAGCTTTGCGTTCTGGTTCAGCTTGCAGATGACGAATTGTTTTGTTTAATGTGCGAATCTGGTCGCGCAATTCTTCAAGCTCATCTTCAGCTTGGGTATGAGCCCGTTGCAAAATATTGTCACGCTCTTCTTCCAGCTTGTCGAGACGGCTATCCAGATCAGCCTCTTTAAGCTTGATTTCTTTGAGGGTTTTTTCTGACTCAGAGAAATTCTTATGGGCGAGATTGCGCTGATGATGAATTTCTTCGAGCAAATCGTCCACCTGAAGATCGTCCGGATTGATATCCTTTCTGGCGGCTTCCAAAATTTCTTCGTCCAAACCCAACCTTTCAGCAATTGCCAGGGCGTTGGAACGACCCGGAAGGCCGATTGTCAGGCGATAGGTGGGCATAAGTGTTTCGAGATCAAACTCGAGGCTGGCGTTGGTAACATGAGCCGTGCCATGTGCATAAGCTTTCAGCTCAGGGAAATGTGTGGCAATAATGCTCGTGATGCTTCTCTTTAACAAAACGTCCAGAACTGCTCTTGCCAAAGCGGAGCCTTCTTGTGGGTCGGTGCCGGAGCCAAGCTCATCCAACAAAACCAGCGAACGTGAGTTTGCTTTTCGCAAAATGCGCACCAACTGGCTGATATGCCCCGAAAAAGTTGAAAGCGATTGTTCGATACTTTGTTCATCGCCAATGTCAGCGAAAACATCTTGAAAAACGCTGAGACTCGAGCCTTCGCGGACCGGGATTTGCATTCCGGCTTGCGCCATCAGCACCATCAAACCAATGGTTTTTAGGGTTACGGTTTTACCACCGGTGTTCGGTCCGGTTAGGACGACGGCAAAAGTGTTGTCATCCAGCTCAACGTCAATGGGGACAGCTTTTGCCGGGTCTAAAAGCGGATGACGCGCCCGAATAAGATGGATCCGGCTGCCGGGGTGGAGAGAATCTCTTCGTTTTTCGAAAGGCAGCAATTCCGGTTCGGTTGCATTCAGATCAAAAGCGTAGCGCGCTTTCATAAAAATCAAGTCGAGCTCGCCCATTGTTTCGCTGGTTAGGCTCAACTCTTCAGCCTTTTTGGCAATTTCGGCACTGAGGTTGCGTAAAACCTTCAGAATCTCGTCACGCTCATCTAATTCGAGTTGACGATATTTGTTATTCCATTCAACCACCGCCAGGGGTTCGACAAAAAGGGTGGCTCCGGATGAGCTTTGGTCGTGGATGATG
>Ga0265295_1002242_pt1 | contig 31434 bp, 24 predicted proteins | sample Munlansysbiofilm_FD_192503 | JGI IMG/M metagenome (GOLD analysis project Ga0265295, IMG submission 192503) | Leachate microbial communities from a municipal landfill in Southern Ontario, Canada - Methane capture system biofilm | ecosystem: Engineered > Solid waste > Landfill > Unclassified ... | reverse complement strand
AGTGGGGGGTTGGGAGTTGGGAGTGGGGAGTTGGGAGTGGGGAGTTGGGAGTTGGGAGTTGGGAGTTGGGAGTTGGGAGTTGGGAGTTGGGAGTTGGGAGTGAGGAGTTGGGAGTTGGGAGTGGGGAGTGTGCTAGAGTTCGGAGTTTTTATACAAATTAAACCTCCATCTTATGTACACTATAAAACGATATAATTGATTTTTAAAAGTCATCTATTACACCCCAAATCTCAATTGTTTTCTTTCCATTAGTGTTTTTAATACAGCAGCAGGATTTTCGAACTTATTTGTAAACATCATTGCAGCAATGATATAAGGTTTGTAACCTGCCTCTAAATAAGTTTTGATGCGATATTTTTCAAAAACGTCTCCGTTTACTTCGCCCTCTTTACAGGAAACGCCACTAATATCAGCTGGTAAGCAGTGCATATACAAGGCATCTGCATTTTTGGTAGTTTTCATTTTGGCTTTGTCGTACTCCCAATTTTTATAATTTGCATTATTTGCAAGACAAACTATCTCCAGTTCTTTTAATCCTGCTGCATCTGCATTTTTTAAAAGTTCTGTACGTAGCTGCATAATATGAAATGGTGCCCAACTTTTAGGATATACGATATCAGCATTTTTCATTGCCTCGTCCATTGAATGACTTATCTTAAATGAGCCTCCGCTTTTTTGGGAATTATTTTTTACAATTTCAACAACATCAGGGATTAATTCATAACCTTCTGGATATGCAAGTTCGATGTCCATACCAAATCGAGACATTAATCCGATAATACCTTGCGGCACCGAAAGTGGTTTTCCGTAACTTGGAGAATATGCCCAACTCATTACAATTTTTTTACCCTTTAGTTTTTCCAAAGAGCCAAATTGGTTTTTAAGATGAGTAAGGTCTGCCATTGATTGAGTTGGATGGTCAATATCGCACTGTAAATTTACAATTCCAGGGCGAACAGGCAAAACACCCATATCGAAACCTTCGTCAAGAGCAGCACCAACTTCACGCATGTATTTATTGCCTTCGCCAAGATACATATCATCACGAATTCCAATAAAATCGGTCATAAACGAGATCATGTTTGCCGTTTCACGCACTGTTTCGCCATGTGCAATCTGTGATTTTATCTCATCAAGATCTTGCACTACCATACCCAACATATTACTTGCCGAAGCAAACGAAAAACGAGTACGTGTTGAATTATCACGAAAGTTTGATACTGCAAGCCCTGAGTCAAAAACTTTAGCAGAAATATTCTGCTCTCGCATTTGTTTTAATATCTCTGCGACTTCGATTATTGCTTTAAGATCAGCTTCACTTTTTTCCCAAGTTAAAAGAAAATCTTTGTTATATAAATTTGTTTTAATATTATTTAAAGCTTCTATTTTTTCGTTAGTTTTCATAAATTCAAATTTCAAATTTTTACTATTTTGCTAGCTCATAGGCAAACGCTGCATAAAAAGCTGTAGCTGCAACAAGATCGCTAACAAGCACTTTTTCGTTTGGAGCATGAGCAAGAACCTCGTTACCTGGGCCAAAGCCAATAGTTGGAATTCCATACACACCATTAGTCATAATACCATTAGTTGAGAAAGTCCATTTGTCAACGATTGGGTCTTTATCAAATACATTTTTAAATGCTCTAACTCCAGTTTGCACAATTTCGTGGTCTTCGGGCATTTTCCAAGTAGGATAATACTTTTCCATGCCATATTTAAGTCCAGTATAAGCGGTTTCCATATAATCGAGTACTTCTACTTTTGCGTTCATTCCTTTTACGAGTTCTTGAATTTCTGCTATAGCTGATTCTTTAGTTTCTCCCCAAGTTAAACGTCTATCGATGTGGATACGAGCATAATCCGCAACTGCACAAAGCGAAGGGCTTCCAGAAATTATTTCAGATATTGTAAGGCTACCTTTTCCTAAAAACTCATCAAATGCAAGTCTTTCATTTAGTTTTTCAATTTCGAGAGCTGCATGCGATGCCATATAAATTGCATTTTTACCACGCTCTGGTGCTGATCCGTGTGAAGACACTCCATAAAAATGCACGTGCATTTCCATCCGGCCTCTATGTCCACGATAAATATTAAGATTTGTTGGTTCAGTACTAATCACAAAATCAGGTTTAATCTTATCTTCTTCGATAATATATTTCCAGCATAACCCATCGCAATCTTCCTCCATAACAGAGCCTACAAAATAAATAGTCATGTCTTTGTCGAAGCCAAGCTCTTTAAGTATTCTTCCTGCTGTTACAAACGCAGCTGGTCCTCCTTCTTGATCAACAGTACCTCGTCCATGCACAAATCCATCTTTAATTTCGCCACCAAGAGGATCAAAGTCCCAGTTTTCCATTTGACCAAAATCAACGGTATCCATGTGTCCATCAAAAGCGAGTATTTTTTTTCCGTTACCGATACGCCCTATAACATTACCTAACCCATCAATCTTAACCTCATCAAAACCCGCTTCTTCCATCTGGCGTTTAAGCTCAATTTGCACATCTTTTTCTTGTGCACTTAAAGATTTAATTTTTACTAGTTTTGATAAATTTTCTGCTGTATAAGAACTGTATTTATCAGAAAGTTCTCTTATTTTTAAAATAACATTATTCATATTTATATGTAATTTTGATTTAGCACAAACAAAGATACAAAATATTTTCAACAATAAATAATTTCATAAAACACTAACAACTCAAACTTTCATAATCTTTGAGAAGGTATTATTAAACCAGACAATTTATAAAAACAAAACTATCATATCCTAAATGTTAACAAACTTTCTGCAAAAATGTAAAAAATATCTGTTGTTAAATAAAAAAACGTAAATTTGCACCAAATAGATAATCATGCAAGAAGAAAAAAATATCCTTTTGGTTATTTTAAAAGTTTATGGATGTTTCTTGGTTTTATAATAATGTCAGGCGTAGGAATACCTCTAAGCATTATTTATAAGAATATGAGTATTATTGGGATTGGGTTGGCTGTTGGTATATTAGCAGGAATGCTCATAGGCGAGTCAATTGAAAAGAAATATGCGGCCAAAAACAGGCTTAGACCAATGAACGAGAAGGAAATACAAAACAAAAAAACTCAGATAAAGATACTTATGATTGTTGGGTTACTCGGTTTTATCGCTCTACTGTATTTTCAATTGACATAAGCAAAAATCTTTATAGATGAGTAAAATTAAACTAAAATTCACAAACACTAACTCTAACAGACTAACGATTTTTTTTCTGTTACTAATGATTATTGTAGGAATAACAGGCTATAGTTTTATCGAAGGATATAAAATAATTGATGCCGTCTTTATGACAATAATAACTATTTCTACGGTAGGATTCAGAGAAATTCAGCCGCTGTCTCTTCCTGGAAAGATATTTACGGTATTTTTAATCATCTCCAGTTTTGGTATTTTTGCTTATGCACTAACAACACTGACAAGATCTCTAATGGACGGCGTTTTTCATAACTATTTTAAATTAAAGAAAGTGAAGAAAAGAATAAAAAAAACAAATCAGCATGTAATTATCTGTGGCTATGGTCGTAATGGCAGACAAGCAGCAAAAGAGTCAAAAGAGTATGGTTTTGAGGTACTGATAATTGAAAAAGAAAGCACACTGATTGAACAAATCATGGAAGATGCGGAGTTTATGTTTATACAAGGAGACGCAACTCAGGAGGACGTGCAGTCGGAAGCTGGTATAGAAAAAGCAAAAGCTTTAATCACAACACTTCCCAATGATGCCGACAATCTTTTTGTTGTTCTCTCGGCTCGAGAAATAAATCCTGACCTTACAATAATAAGTCGAGCATCTGACGATAATGCAGATAAAAAATTACTCAGAGCAGGAGCAACAAATATTATAATGTCTGATAAACTCGGAGGCCAACGAATGGCAAAATTAGTCGCACAGCCCAATGTAGTAGAGTTTCTGGATCACGTAATGATACAAGAAAAAAACAATGTGAGATTAGAAGAAATTTCATTTAAAAATATCGGTGCTAAATTTAAGCAAAAAACTATTCGAGAATTAAAAGTCAGAAACATTTCAGGTGTAAACGTTGTTGGAGTACGCACAGCAGACGGCACTTATGTATTAAACCCTAGTGCTGATTATATTATTTACTGCGAAGATAAACTATTTGCACTTGGAACAATTGAGCAAATCAATAAATTAAGCCAAATAATTAAAGAAATAAAAGATTGAGAACCGAGAACAGTATCACAGTATCACACAAAAAACGGTATTCGGTATTCGGTATTCAGTATTCAGTATTCAGTATTCAGTATTCAGTATTCAGTATTCAGTATTCGGTATTCGGTTTCGATGGATGAATCACAGCATCACAGAATTACAGAATCACAGCATCACAGCATCACAGCATGTGGCGTCAGGAATAGTCAGGAATAGTCAGGAGGCTGCGCCGTCATAAATGGTCAGGAATGTGCCACAGAATCACAGAATCACAGCATCACAGCATCACAGCATCACAGCATCACAGAATCACAGCATCACAGCATCACAGCATCACAGAATCACAGAATCACAGCATCACAGAATCACAGAATCACAGGATCACAGAATCACAGCATCACAGCATCACAGAATCACAGAATCACAGCATCACAGGATCACAGCATCACAGCATCACAGCATCACAGAATCACAGAATCACAGCATCACAGGATCACAGCATCACAGCATCACAGCATCACAAAAAAACAATAAATTTATTTAACTAAATGTATGATTAAATTGTAAAAATATTTATTTTTGTAAAAAAAACATTGCTATGATACCTTATCATCTAAGTGAGTATATTGAGAGTTCAATTAAAGAAGTAGGGATTGATCCTATTAGTGCAAAAGGTCAAAAAGAAGGTCAATGGACATTCAAATACAAAAAATCGACTATTTGGGTTGATGTATTTTCGTATCCCACAAACCCCGACAAGTATTATTTTCAAGTAATGAGTCCTTTATGTAAAATGGTTGATGAGAATAAAGAAGAATTTGCAATTGACCTTCTTGAAATAAACTACTCACTCTATGGCTGTTGGATATGCAAAAAAGAAGGGTGGATTTATGTACTTAATCTTCGCGAAGCAGATAATTTACAAAAAGAAGAAATTGATGCGACAATCGACCGTGTTGCGGCATACAGTTCCGAATATTGGGGCAAATTATCATTTAAATATAAAAATGCGTGGGAAGTGAAAACACAAGAAAAGCCAAAAGAACAATAAATTCGATTGCTTAAAAATAGTTTCGACAAGTATATTTAGTATTTGTCCATAATGTCCGTAAACTATATTCAATTCGTTCCTATAGATTGATTTCGTGTGATTTTTTGATTCAAAAACTAACTTTATTAACAGACACAATGTTCATTATTTTATTAAATGTTTTGCTAATATCAAAAAAAGGTTTAACTTTGTGGAACAAAATTTGTTATTTTGCGTAATAACAATTATAAACTAAAAAAGAAAGGAGACCATATATCGATAAAACTTTTACCCTGTAACTTTAAATAAAATAGTTATGAATTTGCAAAAAAGCACTGATCAGGAATTGATCGATAGATTCATTAAGGGTGAGAAAAGATGTATGGAAGTTCTTATTTCACGTCATAAACAAAAAGTTTATTCTTATATCCTTATTACCGTAAAAAACACACATGTCGCTGACGATTTATTTCAGGAGACGTTTATAAAGGTTATTAATTCGTTAAAAGTGGGTAACTATACTGATAAAGGTAAATTTATTAGTTGGGTAATACGAATTGCTCATAATATAACAATCGATTATTTTAGAAAAGAAAAGAATTTAAACACTTTTTCAAACGATGATCACGAAGTTGATTTGTTTAACAATGAAAAATTCTCGGATGAAAACATTGAAGACCGCTTAGTAGGAGATCAAATAATAAATGATGTTCGTATGCTGATAGAGTTTCTACCCGATGAGCAAAAACAAATCATTATGATGCGCCATTACGGTGGGATGAGCTTTAAAGATATAGCCGAACAAACCAATGTGAGCATTAACACAGCCCTCGGTAGAATGCGCTATGCTCTTATTAACCTTCGCAAAATAATTGAAGAAAAAAACATCGTATTAACTAGATAGGGCTTAGGCTAACGGTTTGCAGTTTCGATACTGTTCCTTTATCTGTTTATCTCTCTTGTTATAGTAATGAGTTTTGTTTTCTTAGTCCAGTAATCACAGAATCAACGCACCACCGCACAATTTTTTTATCGTGTGGTTGCAAGGTTAATTGGAAATAGAAAACAATCAAAATTCACCCATATACATGAATGCTACTTATTCCGTTTGGAAAATATCTTATTCCTAACCATGTAATTATCAGCACAATAAATGAAAAAGCTAATAAAAACATAAGCAGTTTTTGACGTTTTGGGAAAGAAAAATGCAAGTGAATACAAATAAGATAAAAAAGCCAAGTAAGTAAAGCCCAAGTTTCTTTTGGATCCCAAGTCCAATAATCGCCCCAAGCAATTTTTGCCCAAACTGCACCCATAATCATTCCTAAAGTAAGCAAAGCAAAACCAGGATAAACTAAATTCATTGAGAGATTTATACTTTCAGTGTCGATTTGTTTATTTTTTCTTGTATTATAAACACCTATTAAAACTGTTAAACATGCGGCAGCCAGCACAGCATACGACATCATATAAACAACAACATGAGGAATAAACCACGGACTTTGTAAAGCAGGCATTAGGTTTTTTGTCTGATATTCGGGTTTTAGGATATCAACCAAAAGAAATACCGTGGACATTATAAATCCGAGCAAGTACAAAGGTTTTGATTTTGTCCGTATAAAAATAATCCAAGTGATGAGCGAAACAAACATTGCGTACCATAAACGAGTTTCTGCCATAGTTTTTAATGGTGGACGCTCTAACTCTGACCATAAAAAAACAATGAAAACCATTAGTAAAACATTAGCAATTGCAGGTAATAATATAGGGAGTTTTTGTAAATACTTATTGTTTTTGGATAATAGTAAAACTAATGAACCCAAAAGCCATAATCCAGCAAATGCAACGAAGGTGATATTTAAAAAATTCCAAATCATTTTAAGTTATTCTTTTTAGTTTGTCTGCTAAAAATCAGATATATACCTCCAATAAATATTAATGCGAATCCAATATAAACACTCTTTAGCCAAGGATCATAAACAGCAGTAAAAACCGAAACAAACCCACTATACTCAGGAGATTTAAAATAAGAGGTTTGATAAATTGTCCAATTATTAAGAACCAAAGGTTTATTGACTTCAATTTTATGCTTTTCGTTTTTTATACCGCTTTTGGTAAATAGTTCTATCTCGGAACCGAAATATTTTGGCTCAGGATTTAATAAAACTAAATGCAAGTCTTTGTCAAGTTCTAAAGGCTGAGGAGGATGAAAACTTGTACTATTTTGCATATACGCCTTGGTTTCGGTTTTGTCCTCAATATTTTTGATAAGAATTTCGGCTACAATAGATTTTTCAGGCAAACCTTTAACAAATAAAATGGTATCTCGTGCTATTACAGCATCTTCGTAAACATTAACAGTTTCAAAAACATAATTCTCAAAACTAATTATTTTTCCTTTTGAAATTTCGCAAGGTTGAAACATTTTTGCATCATACATTTTACCATAATCATCAACAATAGCAAGTTTAGTATCGTAATAATCAATATTGAATTTATTTAATAAAATTGCAAAATCTGGTTCAAAATAATTATCGTTGTAATCGTATCCATACCAAATAAGCTCTCCTTCAGGTATTGTAAGGTTTATTTTTATTTTATCTGCCTGCCCTAAACTAGCAATTGCAATCACTAACCATAAGCCAAAATGATTAATAAAAAAAAACACATTTCTAAAATTTGAAAACGATAATCGCCTCATTATAACTAAGCCCAAACTAATCAACATATACAGGCTCGAAAAAGCATAAAGCCAAGTTTCAATCACGTTATTAAATCCCAAAGCCGCAACAATACCTTTGTCGCTACCATTCTGATGCGTCAGAACCATAATAGTTACCAGCAAAGTAAATAACGAAATAGAACTTATTGCAGCGTATCCTGATGATAAAAATTTTACAAACTTCTTGTTCTTTAAAAACAGATATAAAGCTACAATAATTGCTATTAGTTGAATAATAACAATTAAATTAATGGGGAATTTAAAATACTGCAAAGGGAAAGCATCGAAAAAGAACTGTAAAACACATCCCAATATAATTAGGACAGTCGGGATTATTAAAGAAATATTTCGATTGGCATTATTCATTCTACAAATAATCAAATTATTTATTCATAATATTAATTTATAGCACTAAAAATTTATCCTGCTTACTAGGTTAGTTGTTGCAGACACAAATATATTCAGCAAAGACTTAAAAATAAGGAGTCTTTTTGCAAACACTACTTAATACGTTTAGGTTCTGGTATCTTACTCTCACGTTCTTTGGCAATTGCAAGCCAGTTAGGTAGTTTCTTTTCGACCCACTCATTTTTATCAGACTGTAATTTTTTCATATCAAGACCGATATATTCCTGAGCTTTTGCTTTGGTGCTTAAATCGGGAATTTCGACAGCTTTATTATAGCCTAAATCGGCTAATAATCGAGCAATTTCTATTCGAGCGTGCGAAGCTTTTTCAATTCCAGCAGAAATAATACGCAAACATTCTACGGGAGAGTGAAAACTGCTGCCATGACTTGCAGCCACATAATCCCATCTCCATTGAGCGGCACGCAAAAATTTGTGTATCGGTATTAATTGCTCGTCAGTTGCACCAAGTTCAATAGCATAAGCGGTTTCGATATGAGAAGAAACAAGAAGGTCTTCTAACAATAATTTTTGCTGATACACCTTATCTTGTCTATCATAAACATTGGCAATAAGCTCCTCTTTTGATTCTCTATGACAAACCATACATGAGTTTTCGATATTATTAAGAGGACTTTGCACCTGATGGTCAGTAAGCTTTTGAGAGCCTTCCCTAACATAAGGCATGTGGCAATCGGCACACGAAACACCTCTGGAATAATGAACGCCAGTAGTAAATATTTCATAATCGGGATGCTGTGCTTTAATTATTGGGGTTTTACTAAGTTGATGTATCCAATCAGCAAATTCGTAAGTGTTGTAATATTCTTCTATTGCTTCAACGCTCATTCCTTTATCCCATGGGAAAGTAACATATTTTCCTTCGCCTTTAAAGTAGTACTCTACATGACACTGTGCACATGCTAAACTTCTTCTTTCGTTTAGAGTTGCCTGCATTATGTCTTTATCTTGTCTTTCGTAGGCTTCGATTAGTGGAACTTGCTTAATTTTCAGTGTCATATCATCGGCATTATGACAGTTTGCACAGCCTATTGGATTAACAATTTCAGAAATCATACCCGACCAAGGAGTTTTATAAAAATTAGCAGCACCAATTTCGTTTATCACTCGTGGCACATCTGGGCTTTTACAAGTCCAACAACTTGCAGTTTGCATCTCGGGAGTGTCCTCGTTAGGTGCACCTGTTCTTAAAATATTATGAATATCATCGATAGCATAAATATGCCCACGAGGTTGATTGTACTCTAAAGCGAATGAATATCCGGCAAATAATATTACAAGTCGGGGGTCTTCGCCTAGTGCATCTCTCATAGCACTACCATTATATTTTGAAGTATAACTTGTGTCAGCCATTCTTTGATAAGTCTCATACTCACGAGGATAGGCTTTGCCCCACATTTCGTTGCGAGGTTCAAATTCTGTTAACTCATATAAAGGGACATTGAGCAAAGTAGCTTCGGCTCTCCGTTGAATTATAGAAGCTGCTAAAACTCCTAAGACAAAAACGACACCAGTAGTTACAAAAAACAAAACCCATCCTAACCATGGTTTTTTTTCAATCAGATTACGTAAATTAAATTTCATATTTGCCTATTTTTGTTTCTATTTTTTAATATTTACTTTATCCACTCTGGTACTGGCGATTTTGGTGCAGGTACTTCAGCCCAAGGTGTTGTTGTTAAGCTTCTTACAGTTCCATGCGGCACTTCCTTATGACAATCCCAACATTTTTTACCATTCCCTTCTAAAGTCTCTTTATATGTTACATTTGCCTTTACCATTTCGGTTAACTCGCCATGACATCTAATACAATTTTCCATAACTACCTTATTACCAGGAGCTCGTATTCGAATACTTTGCTTGTAGGTTCGTGCAGTAAAAATTGTCGAATGTCGCAAACCATCCATTGCTTTAAAATAGTAGCTGCGAAAAATATTATCTTGAGGTACATGACAATCGTTGCAAGTTGCATATTCGCGATGCGAAGAATGCCTCCACGTAACATATTGAGTTGTCATTACATGACAATTTATACATGTTGCAGGATCATCAGAAAGATATGACCAAGCTCTCGACACATAAAAATTGTATAATACCACACCACACAATGTCCCAAGAACAATTATCACAGGCACTCTCCACTTTGCTGGTGGTAAAATTGAAGCTATTATGTTTTTTATTTGTAACATCTGTTACAAATATAAAGTAAAATTCATTTGTTTTACAAAATGATTAAAATTTAGAATGATTCTTTATAAGCGTTTATTTGAATATTTAAGCGTAAGATTACGGATGTTTTTTCTTATTTTTGTTTTAAAATAAGATTTGTGGTAAAGTTTTTGATAAAACAATCTCAACATAATCAAATTAACATTTTTATAAATTTAACAGATAAAAAATATGAAAAAACTATTTTACATTTTAATAGCAATAATGCTAGTTAGTGCAGTATCGTGTGATAATGCAAACACTAAAAAAGACAAGGAAGACTCAACAAAGAATGATAATAGTTCTAAAAATATTGAGATAAAATATCTCGAAGATTTTATGCTATTTGATAATCATAACCAAATGGCTGATTATTTTGGAGATAAGAATGTTGAAAAGACAATTATTTATGAAGAAGAAGGGACTTTAAAATACAATGTAACAATTGTTAATCCACAAAACACAAATAGTGTAATTGTATATTGGGGAATAGGTAATGATTTGGAGCATACAAAGTTTGTAAAAAATGCACATTCATATTACACGTATGACGGAAGCGATGCCATAGATGGCGGTGAGGTTTATCCTACCCGTGTTGGCATAGAACTGGGGATGAATCTGCCCGAAATTCAAAAAATTAATGGTGCAGCTTTTACATTTTTTGGTCTTGCTTGGGATTACGGAGGCTTTATTAGTGAACTTGATGCCAAATTCAATGATTATACATTGTTTATCGGCTATGCGAATCCTGATTTTATTAATAACTGTCCTGATGAGTATTATAATATTCTTGGTGATGTCGAGTTCTCAAGCGAAAATGAAGATGCATTAAAACTTGGTCTCGAATTAGTTTCAATTTCGTATATGGAGAAATAACTAGTTTTTAAGATTACCGATTGATAGTTTCTTTATTCCTATCATGCCATTCTAAAGCCAAATTAGCAAGAATATTGCTAAAAGTTTGCATTGCTTGAGCAGTTTCGTCAGAGATGGGTTCTTTTTTGAGCCTTAACAGTAAAAGGCTCTGAATTGCATTTATACAAACTTCTACATCGGATATTTCGCCAGCTCTTGAGAGTTTGCGATATTCGATAATATTTGACTCTGCCCACCGAAATAGCTCTTTATGTTTTAGTTCACCACGAGTATTTAACAGCTTTTCGTTCAATAAAGTCAAATCTTCAATAAGGCTTTTTATCTCTTTAATATCACCTGATGTTTCAAGTTTTTGATTTTTTATTTCGATAATTAAATTTGAATACCATTGACGAATTTCGGTTTTTTGATTTTCTGCAACATCATACCTATTAATAATAAGTTCTTCTATTTTGCTAATATCAAAATTATTAGCACGTAAAATATCTTGAATTTGTCTCATATATATAATATATTCAATAATATTTTCTTCTTTTTTTAAATTTGCAACAATCATATTTCAGTATCTTTAAATTTATTAATTTGTCTTCTATCTTTTTTAGTGGGACGACCACTTCCTCTTTCATGTTGGACAAAATTATTTTTTGCCAAATTTAGTTTTTCTAACTCTTGTTGCGAAGTAATTTCTTTAATGTTATCAACAGCTATACTCGCCGATACTCTTTTTTCGAGAAGTCCTGTAACAATAAAGCTCCTAATTATAGGTGGAAATTTAATATTAATCTTATCATTTACTCTTGTCATTCGCGATGGTTTTGCTTCTGTACCATTAACAAAAACACGTGTTTTTTTGCAGGCATCGCTTGCGAGAGTTCTGGTTTTAAAGATTCTAACCGCCCAAAGATATTTGTCTATTCTGACCTGTTCTATCATAGTGTAAAAAATGTTAATAGCAAAAGTAGAATATTATTTTTTAAATAAATATATTTTATTACTTTAGGCAAAAATAATATTAACCAAATTACTAACATAAATGAAAAGGTTTTTTATTTTCTCGACGCTCGTTATGCTTGTAATATCAATGAGTTTGCAAGCACAAAAAAGATTTATGGATGGAGACATCTATAGTAGCGATCCGATTGATGCTGCATCATTTAATGACAAATTGTTTCAAGATGTCCTGTTTTACAAGTTAAACTTTTATATGGATTCGATTGGTTTGGAAGGTTACGAAGCCAGTGATTTTCTAATGGGACCTTCACGAGAGCATGCAATTATGATGGCAGAAGACTCCAAAGCAAGCCTTGAAGGTAGTGGACGCTACAAGACTGTCAGAGATCGACTTATTGCTGCCGGTGGCACTGGAATAGGTGATGAAGTTATATCAAGAAACACAATAAAAATATCTAACGAGTATATTAGTTATGATGCTCTTGCAGATGAAGTTGTTCAAAAATGGGCAGACAGCAAGTACTCTAATACTTTATTCTCACAAAAGTATTTTTTTGCTGGTGTCTCTGGTAGAGTTGAAGAGTCAGGTAAAAAAGTGTTTATCTCTATGTATGTTGGTAATTATGCCTCATTTTTACCTTCGGGCGATGTAGCTGGAGAGCTCACAGTACCAGTTACAACAAAAACTTATGGTTTAAAGCCTTATGATGAACGCTCCTGTAAAAAAGTTGGACGAAAAATGCCAAATTACATGGATCTCCAAGAAAGTCTTTCTTTAAATGACAATGGCGAAATTGTTTTTAAATATAACGATCTTAAAAAATTTAGAAGATTTTTAAAAGGCAGCAAAGACGGATTGGCAGTTGACATTGTGCAAAAAGAACAATTTAATAATTGCCGTGGACAAAACATTGCTGACTATTCAACTGTAAACATTGGCTATATGACAAAACGTGTATGGTCAAAAAAAATATATAAAAAGAATATCGCTCCTGGCGAAGGACGCAGAGATAAAGTTACTAAGCTTGAGGTTATTTTAGGAGAACTACCCTTAGAATTTAGACCCGAAGATGTAGAGCTTAATTTGATGATTATAAAAGACAAATCTGTATGTTACAACGTGCCTCCTTCTTATGTTGACGATAAGTTTTATGATTTTGTCCCTAAAATTGGGATTTTACCAGACACTATTATTACTGGTGCACCCGAATATGCTCCTACTGCTACAAGCACTGAACTTAAATTCCGTATTCCTTTTGAACAAGCAAAATATGATTACCATTCAGAAGATATGATTCCTGTACTTAAAGCTCTAAACGAACCCGATTTTATTATTAATCAGATATACATAGCAGCATATTCTTCGTTAGAAGGTACACAGCACGCAAACCAAATCCTTCAAAAAAGAAGAGCTCAAAGCATTGTTAAAGCCTTTGAAAAAAACCAAAATGCAAGTATAGTTGATTCAATTGTTACTGAGAGTAATTTTGAAGCTCTAAAGAATGATGCTAAAGGTACAATTTACGATGAAATTTGCCAAATGGATCTGGACCAGGCTATTATCTACGTAAACAATCATGCTAAAGAAATGGAGTTCTTGCTTAATCAACATAGATATGCAGACATTGTTGTCTGGGTAACTTACGACATCTCCGACGGTAAAGAACAAAGATATGTGGTTGATCAATTTAATAAAGCGGTTGAAGCAAAACAATTTAATAAAGCTCTGGCAATACAAAAATATATTCTCAAACGCGTAGTCGAAGGACTATATGATGAAAATGCCGTCTCCGATATGAGAATCCCACAAGGAAAAGAATATGTCGGTCTTAATATGAACAAAATTTGGCTAACACAATTTATTTTCAAAGACGCTCTAGATGATGTCTATCTCGAGAAAATTAATGATTTGAATACTTTAGACCAAGAAAATATTTATGTTGAATATAACGACATATTGTGTGAAGTTACTTTGCTAAATCTTGAAAATGAAGATTATACAAGTAAAACTCAAGAAAGAATAAATAGGATTTATAATACACCTATTAATGTTGAACTGGTAGATTTATTAAATATTGAGCTTCAGTTCCAAGTAATGGACATTTACAAAGATTCATTAGGATATAATCACCCACTAGTTACAAAAAGCATAAATAAAATTAAGGAAATTATAAAGTTTGATGAGTTGACTTGGGAAAACTCTTTAAAATTATCATCTGTTTTTATTAATCATGGTGATTACGAATATGCTGTAAAATTGCTCGAACCTTGGGTTTTTGATAGCAAAGTGCCATTTGTGCTTTTGACATCTTATGCTACGGCTTGTTCAAAAGTCCAGTATAGAGTACATTCAAAAAGTTTCTATTTCGCTATGGAAAAAATAAAACAGCACGACTCTAAATTCTTCTGCGATCTTTTTAAAGGCGATAAACTATCTGTGCAAACTTTTGTTAATACCGAAGTGAAGAAATTATGGTGCGAAACATGTAAAAAATAAAAGTTAATAACTACTTTTGCAAGGCTGTATAAACCTGAATTCGACATAATTTTTGAGTTCAGAAGGTTTATAAGCCTTTAATTGATAGCTTTGCGTAAAATATTGAATATTTTTGTTAAATCTCTTCATAATATCTCGATATTATTCCTCGATTTGCCTTAATCTTCAGCATTTTACATCAATCTGAACTTTAAAAATTATGTTGAACTCAGGTTGTAAAGGAAATTCCTTAAACAGCCTTTTTTTATTGCTAAATATTTGATAATGATAAAAGCATTTTTGACAAATATAATATTACTGGCATCGCTTGTTACTTGGGCACAATATAGTTTTACAGGAGTAATCGCCGAATATCCTAATCGTGAATTAAATATTTGCGAGCAATTTGGCGAAGAAAGTAAACTTATTTCCACTATACGAACAGGGACTAACGGAAACTTCCACTTTCAGTTTACCACCGAAGAAAAAGGTTTGTACAGAATATACTTAGAAAATCAGACTTATTTTGACATAATTTATAACAGCGAAGATATTCATATAAGAACTAAACCTGAAAATCCACAATATAATCTTGAAGTATTAAAATCTGATGAAAATATTCAACTATACTCATATCTGATTGAAAACTATATCTACGATTATAAGATTGATGTTTTGACTCAATTATTAGAGATATATCCGGTTGGGAAATTTTATGATAAAATAGAAAAAGAGCTCAAACAGGAAAAGGAATTGAAAAACAAAAATATCGAAAAAGTAATTAAAACAAATCCTAAAAGCTTTGCAGGAAGATACTTAAGCCTGTTTAAGGAAATAACTGCACCACGAAAACTCAATGATTATGAAAAAATCGAGTATTTTAAAAAAAACTACTTTGATTTTTACTCAATTGATGATAGTGATTTGCTAAACTCTAACGCTTACACACAATTAGTTATTAATTATTTTAAATTGTACAAGAGCAACAACCAAGATGTTTATTATAATGCTGCAAAAGTTATTCTTGATAAAATTTTCTTTGGAGAGCCAGTTATATTTAATTATGTGTTTGAATATATTTTATCAGGACTTGAATCTCTTTCGTTAAACGAGACAGCTTATAAACTTAGTATTGAATATGGTGACCTTTGTAGTGATGGAACCGACAATTTAAAACTACGCATACATAATAACACAAAATTAGCAATAGGGGGAACCGCTCCAGACATTTTGTCGAAAACCCAAAAAGGTGATGATTATACTTTGTCGGAAATGAAAACAGATTATACCTTATTAGTATTTTGGTCAACAAATTGTCCTCATTGTCAGGTAGTTTTGCCACGTTTAGCAGCAGCTCAATCTGTTTTTAACGAGGCTAATATGGATATTGTAGCAATATCATTAGATTCAAATAAGGACGAATTAGATGATTATCTTAAAGAAAACAGACTACCTTGGAAAGTAATTTGCCAATGTGAGGGTTGGGATGGTAGTATTGTAGTCGATTACGCAATTTTTGCAAGCCCATGGATGATTATCATAGATAATAAAATGAATATTGTAGCAAAACCTTATAACGAAGAGAAACTTTATGATTTTCTTGAAGAAATAATCACTAACAAATAATAATCATGCAAATCAAAACCGCAGAATTTTTAATGTCGAATACAGATTTGAAGAAATGCCCTGAAGCAAACCTTAACGAGTATGCTTTTATTGGCAGATCAAATGTTGGCAAATCATCATTAATAAATATGCTCACAAATAATTCGGGACTAGCTAAAACTTCGTCAACTCCTGGTAAAACTCAACATTTGAATCATTTTTTGATAAATAAATCATGGTATTTGGTTGATTTACCTGGCTATGGTTATGCGAAAATGCCAAAAACCTTGCGAGCCAAATTTAAAAGCATGATTGAAAGCTATATTTTAAAGCGGACAAATCTGGTCGCTCTTTTTGTTCTTATCGACTGTCGACATCCTGCTCAAAAAATAGATATCGAATTTCTTAATTGGTTGGGTAATAATGCTGTTCCTTTTAGTTTAGTTTTTACAAAAAGTGATAAACTTGGAGTAAATAGTCTTTCGAAAAGCATAGATGAGTATAAGTTAGAACTTCTAAAATACTGGGAAACCCTACCACAAATATTCGTTTCTTCATCAGTAAAAGTAATTGGGAAAGAGGAAATTCTGGATTATATTTCTGAATTAAATAAGATAATTGACGCTGGTTAAATTAATCAATTGTTATTTTGCACTTGTAAAAAACTATTTTCTAATCATCCTTTGGAATAAAATCCCCTTTGGTGTTTATAAAACCTTGCTTGTTGTTTATTATTACCAATGCCCAATTGTTTTGATATTCATAAAATTGTCCGATTGAATCGTAAATCGGTTGCACAATTTCGCTCCCTTTGTTATTAATAAATCCAAATTTATTATTGAGTTTTATCATTGCCCAATTGTTTTGATATTCATAAAATTGTCCGATTGAATCGTAAATCGGTTTTACAATTTCTTTGCCTTTGCTATTAATAAATCCAAGTTTATTATCAAGCTTTACTATTGCCCAATTGTTTTGATATTCATAAAATTGTCCGATTGAATCGTAAATCGGTTTTACAATTTCTTTGCCTTTGCTATTAATAAATCCAAGTTTATTATCAAGCTTTACTATTGCCCAATTATTTTGATATTCATAAAATTGACCGATTGAATCGTATTTAGGTTGAGCCGATAAAGTTCCAAATACTATTACTATTAGTAAGAGAACCATTATTTTTTTCATACTTGGATTATTTAAATTTGCACTTATTGATTTAGGGAGATCGTCATTTATCCAGTTGTTATAAGCATTTAAAGTCTTGACTTTGAAACAGTTGCGTTAATTTTGCCGCAACTACTTTACTCATTAACTTTACAAATTTTCTTATTTAATTTTAGAAGAAACTACGACTACGTCTAACATTTTCGCCAATATTCATTCCAAAGATAATTTCTTGAGAGCCAACCGTATATCCTGACAAATCTGAGAAAGTAAAGTCATAAGCGTATCCGAAATAATACTGATTGTGTTTAAACCCAATAGCGGCTATAAAGGCGTCACCTGGTCTAATCGACATTCCGAACCAATAATCTTGATTATAATAAAACTTGAGATTAACATCAAATTGGGGTGGAGTAATTTCTGTCATTTTCATCAACACCGAAGGTTCGATTTCGAGTTGTGGAGAATTTGGAAAAGTAAATTTATATCCACCCATAACAAAATAGTGCCTTACCATAATATTATCGTCAAGGTTTCTGTTAATTTTTAATCTTGATTGAAAAAGTTGAGCGGCAGTGATACCGGCATAGTATTTTTTACCATAAGCATAAACGCCAAAAGTAGCGTCAGGCACGATAGTTTTCTCGATCATATATGTAATGGCAGGGTCATCATAAATTGTGAGATTAAAGAATCTTTGGTCCATTTTATACTGGAATGCGATTGCTGACAATCCTAAAGAAATTTTATTCAATCTATCAATATGGAAATGGTATGAGTATATTGCGTGCAAACCTATATGACTTTCGGGGCCAAACCCATCGTTAATAAGGATCGCCCCAATACCGACATTGTTGTTTGCAAGCATAGTATGTCCACTTAAAGTTTGAGTAGAAGGAGAGTCATTAATTCCTATCCATTGTTTATGAACACTTAGTAACACAGGCGAATAATCTTTGCTTCCAGCAATTGCAGGATTAATAAAAAAATCATTCATCATGTATTGGCTATAAAGCGGTAACTGTTGTGCCTGCAATACACTTGTCAGAGCAAAACTAAAGAAAGCAAATATTAGTACAAATCTTTTCATAATAAGGAGGTTATATAAATTATATAAACTAATAACAAAATTTACTTATTTACAAATTTAGAGTATTTTTTATTACAAACAAAATATTAATCAATAATTTTTACATTTTAATAAAAAGAACGTCCTTGCGAGGAATTTATACCTAAATTCCAGCCAAAAACTAACTCTTGGGATCCTATAGTGTGGCTTGATAAATCACTAAAAGTAAAATCATAAGCTAAACCAAAGAAATAATCGTCAAAAGTAAATCCAAACATAGCAACAAATGAGTCTCCACTTCTTACCGACAAGCCAGTATAAAACCTTTTATTTATATAGATTTTCATATTAAAGTCTGTTTGTAATGGGGTAGTTTCGGTAAATTTGAATAAAACTGAGGGTTCGATTTCGAGGTGATACTGTCCAGGAAATGAAAACTTATAACCTCCCATAGCAAAATAATGGCGTACCATTTTATTAGAATCATCTATCCATGTTCCAGAAATTTTCATTTTTGATTGAAGAACATGCGAAATAGAAATCCCTCCCCAATAATTTTCAGAATACGCATAAACGCCAAAACTCGCATCTGGAACAGTTACACTTGTTCTTTCTCTTGTAAGAATAGGCTCGTAACCGTAAAAATCATCTTGGCTTAGTTGCAAAATATACTGCATAAAAATAGCGTTCAGTCCGAATGAAACTCTCAGTTTTTTACCGACTTTAAGGTGATACGCATAAGTTGATTGAATGCCTATCATTCTTACAGGGCCAAAACTATCGTGAAATATCAAACCTCCTATACCCATAATATCATTTGCAAGCCTGTGGTGTAATGAAACATATTGCGTAGAGGGTGTTTCCTGAATTCCAATCCACTGTTTGTGGACACTCAAAAGTAAAGGCGAATACATTTTTTCCGAACCTGCTACACCTGGATTAATAATATAATTATTTTCTAAATATTGACTATATAAAGGCACCTGCTGAGCAAAAATATTTACCGCAAACAGACTTATAATCAAATATACCAATAAGCTTTTCATTTTTATGTTTTACGAAAACATCTTACAATTGTTACGATTCAAACCCTCGGTCATAATTTATTAGTTTTATATGATATAAATACAATACAAACAAGCATAAATAAGCGCCTCACTAACCACCCTGCACGAAATTTATTAAAGTTTATGTTTTTATTTATTGCTTGTCTCCAATTATTATAAATCCGATTTAATATTTTAGACAGTATATACAAATTTTCAACTTTAAAGTAAACGATTAAAACACAAATATACTTATTTACAATAATTATCAAGCAGAGTGTTAGATATTTTTTAGAAAAACGCAAAAATAATGTTTTAGTTGTCTCTTTTTACATAATGTCTGCACAAAAACTATGATTTTTAGAGAAAGTATTGTCAAAGATGTTTGTAAACATTAGACACTAAAGTTTTGGTGTGTGGTTTGCTTGTCTTTACTGACGTTTACATTGCCTTATAGTTACTGGCAGAAATAGGATTTAGTTTTTTTGTCGGCAATATAAAGTCAAAATTTTAGTATAAAGTTTAAATAATACTAAAACCTGTGTTCTACGTAATATTTAATTGAATCTCACTATTTCTAAGCGTTTTAAACTCAAAAATTATATCGAACTCAGCCTAAAACATAGGACTCGAATCTCTTTTCGCAGATTGCTTTTGAGATAGATATATTCCGATACAAATTTCGTGAGCTCCGCTACTTACGTTTCTGATTCTCGTTAATACAAAATCAAAGGAATAAGATAAATAAAACCGGTCATATTTATACCCCACTGAAAAGACTAAAGCATCACTTTTACTAAGAAATAGAGAACTTAGGAAAGATGAATTATAGGTATAATTAGCACCCAAGTCAAATTTAAAAGGCGTTGAATTTGCGAAATACAGATTTGTAAATGGTGAAAACTTATGCAAGTCTTGACTATTAATATTATATGCTCCTGAGACAATAAAATGTCGATGATCTTTTATTAGTCCTGGCACATCATTAGTAGTTTGAAAAAACGTATATTTTGTTTTGAATAATTGCAAAATTGAAAAACCTGCATAAAAATCTTTATTATAAATAAATAAGCCTGCATTAGCATCGGGTTTCCAGGTTTTATCGTCCATATTTTGATTAATTATCTGGTCATTAACATCATAGATACTTATTTCTGTTCCCTTGAGTTTATATTGTGTAATTGTCCATGCAAGACCAAAACTCAAATTGAATTGCTCTGTTTTTAAAATATAAGCGTAATTTACACTAAAATCAAGTTTTTGCGTTAGCCCATAATTATCACTCATCATATAAACACCAGCGGCCATATCATCTCGGAATAAATATTTACCTGCCAGTGTTGACATTTTTGGTGCACCTGAAAAGCCTATCCACTGTGAGCGATGATTAAGCATAATATCGGGGACATCAGATACTGCTATTGTTGCTGGATTTTGAACGAATAAATTAAAAAATGGATTTCTAAAATGCGGTAATTGTTGAGCATTAAGATTATAATTTGATAATCCGAAAAAGACTAAAAATAGCGTTATTATATAAAAATATTTATTTTGATTCATACTTACCTAATTATTGTTACATGACCTTTTATAAGATCTTTACCCGTACCTAAATCAATTATATAATAATATGTAGCTTCGGGCAAGTCTTTTCCGTTAAATGTTCCGTCCCAGTCATTTTGATAATTCTCAGTATAGAAAACTTCATTACCAACTCTGTTAAATATCCAGACTTTATTAAATGGAAAGCGATTAATATTTTCGACAATCCATGTATCATTTACTCCATCATTGTTTGGAGTAATGGTATTGTAGATGCTTATGCAATATTCGGTTTCTGGCAAATCTATATAATAAATAAAAGAACAATCATTTGCGTCTGTAATGGTTAGCATATAAGTTCCCTCTCTTATTCCAGTTATTTTATCAATACTATCTCCGTTATCCCACAAATAATAATAATCTGGCGTGCCCCCAGTAGGAGACACTTCTATTGCACCATCGTAAACATTACTACATGAGGGTTCGGTTAAAATAATATTAGGATTAATAGAGTCGGGTTGGGTAATTAACACTTCAATAGTATCTGTACAATTGTATTTATCAGCAGCAAACACAAGAAATTTTCCAGCATGCAAATTAGCAGCAGCATCTCCTATTTGACCATTCGACCATAAGAATGTTTTAGGTTCAAACCCTTCGGGCAAATATGCAACTGCACTTGCCATACTATCATTAAAGCATAAGTTATGTTGTGTAACTTCATAAGTTCCAAATATTTTTCCTTTTTTATCAACAATAAGATACAAAGTATCAACACATAAATGATTATCTGTTACAACTACAAAAACTTCGCTAGCAGATAAATTATCTGCTATCATCGTTGTTTCATGGTTTGACCACAAATATGTATAGGGAGCTGTACCACCTTGAGCATTGACAGTTCCACTACCTGCTGAAACGCCACAATTAACTGGATTTGTTGAGCCTTCAAGCCTTAGTAAAGGAGGTTGCGTAAATTTAATACTATCAAAATAGATACAATTATTAATATCTGTAACTGTAATATTATAATAAATATTCGCAAGCATTTCATAACCTACAAATTCTTCTTGAACCACGCCATCTTCCCACACCACCTGATATGGGGCTGTTCCACCATTTGGAGCTACATTTGAGTTTGCATCCGAAAAGCCAAAACAACTAACATTAGTAATTTGCATAAAACTTGAATTAAGGCTTTGTGCTGGTTCTGTTATTGTAATAGTTTCAATACTTTGACAACTATTATTATCAGTAACAGTGATTGTATAATCGCCGATAGGTAGGTTTCCTATAGAATCGGAATAATAGCCATTGCTCCAAGCTACATTATAATTAGGTACTCCTCCCAGTGGACTAACAATAATATAGGCATTATGTCCACCTTTACAACTAACATTACGAATATTAAAATTAAGGATTAGCTCATCGGGTTGAGATACGGTTGCACTAGCAGTGTCTGCACATCCATTTGCATCTGTTACTGACACAAAATAATATCCAGGGTGCATATTCGTTAAAATTTGCGAATTATAATTAAGATCGTGAAACCAATGATATGTATAAGGTTGAGTTCCGCCAATTGTTTGAACATTAAGACTTCCATTATTTAATCCAAAACATGGAATATTAGTAGAATTAATATTAGCTATAAGTGTATCTGGTTCAATCACTTCGATATTTTGCGTCCAGAGACAATTGTTTGCATCGGTAACTGAAAGAGTATAAATCCCTGCAGGAAGATTGCTCAAATCTTGGTAAGTTTGTCCACTAGACCACTCAACAGAATATGGTGGACTGCCTCCCGAAAGAGTAATATCAATAGCTCCATAATCTGTTCCATGACAAGGTATATGTGTAGTGTTAGTTACTATAGTTACAGGAGTAGGAGGTTGATCAATAAAGATCGAATCATAAACAGCACAATTAACAAAATCTGATATTGTTACATAATACCACCCCGCTGAAAGCTCATTTGGGTTTTGCTGCAAACTTCCATTTGACCAAATAAAAGAATAAGGATCGGTTCCGCCACTTACTTGGGTTTGAATAGCACCAGTAAAGAAGCCATGGCAATCAACATCAGTAGCAGTAATTGAGTGTAAAAGAGGAGGATTAATGGTAACAGCAATAGAGTCGTAAGATTTACAATTATTATCATCTGTGATGGTTACCAAATAATAATCAGGTACAGCAAAAATGCTATCTGTATCAGTAAACAAATTAAAGTTTGTGTGTCCAGTTGACCATTCAAAATCATAAGGAGGCATTCCATTTTGTGCTTCGGCATAAACATAATCATAAGCTTGTCCGTAACAATAAGCACCATTTGTGTATAGCAAAGCATTAACCTCTGATTTGTCGTAAGGTTTTATATATGTTCCATCAAAAACTATGTCTTCTGCAAAATGCATGAGTTCCCATGTTTGGTCAAACCAAGTAAGTGGAACATAACCAAGGCTTATAGTCCATTCAAATAAAGGACCAATTTCCAAAGGGCCAATATCTTTTGCCTCAGAATCGTCATAATATCCCAAATATTCAATAGAAGGAGACTTTGGAGGCGAAGGTTCTTCTCCTGGCAAAGTAAACTCAGGCATTATTGCTGGTGCGATTGATGATTTGAAAGGTGTCTCTATCGTAATGCTAACACTTAAAGCCTCAATAACAAATGAGAATGCGATACTGTCCCAAGTGTGATTACGAATTGTCGGTTGTATATTGTATCGGCAACCCACATACATCGAATCCCAGTCGTGACAAGGATATTGTATTGTCAAGTCATTACCGACAGCAAATGTAATTGTATCGCCAAAACCACTATCCACCTCGATATCACCATTTGTAGGATCAGTTATACTATAAGGCATTTCGACAGGAAAGTCAAGAGTTGCCCATATTGTTGGACAGAAATAAATATCCTGATGTAATGTATTAGTAATTACAAAATCCACACTCAAAAGCGAGTAGTCTATTACAAAAACTATATCTCCAAGCGGAGTATTTAAAGGATAAGAGATTGTTCCATTTAAAAAGGCAATAGCTTCTTGTATCTGCGGTCCTTCGGGCTCTGGAATATATCCCGCCATCACATATAAAAAACCAATTACATCGAGGTTTACGTCCATATAAGGATCTGCACCATGTGCTATCAGGCAGTTTGTACCCTCTTCAATATAATCTTCGGTAATTACATTTGGCATAGTAAGGAAAAGTTCAAAGTTAAATTCCAAAAGGTTTGTTAAATCGACTAATATTGTGTCAGTATATGAATGACAAAAAGTCAACTCATCGCCAACGTAACAAGGATAAACAGCATAAGGAGGGTCTCCGCCAGTATCAAGATGTAGAATTGTATCAAGGGTATGCGGTACGCTAACGTTTGCAGGTATCAAATGAATTGTATCGCAACTAAAAACACAAACTAAGATATCCATAAAAGGATTAAATTCGTACTCAAGATCAAGAGTTACAACCCCCACAGGAGGAAAGGTAGTTTCTAAATTCCAACCTTCAGTAACTTCATAAGAAGAATGTATTGTTGCTGGACCACCATAATCGAAAGTAAAATCTTCGGGGAAATCCATTGTAACCGCTATTGGATAGTCAAGACTAAAGCTACCCGAATGAAAACCATGTGCTTCAAATGCTGAACGAAATAAGGCATAAATTCCAATATCTACCCCAACTCCAAATTGCTGTCCGAGAAATTCAGTGATTTCAGAAAATCCCCAAGATTCATCAATCTCAACATCAAATAAAGTATAATCTATATCTATACCATAGGAATCATCTGGACCCCACATATTTTGATCATGTGAAAAATAAAACATCTCATGCAAAAGATCGTTTTCGCCCTGAGCTAATACCGAGATTGAAAACCCCTGTATAATAATTACTAATAATATGAAATATTTAATTGTTTGTTTCATGCTTATTGTACAGATTTAAGGGTTGCGACAACTGCTGGGAAAACAAGTTTTTTAATACTAAGAGGATAATTTATATTTATCCATACTGTCTTTTGTTCGCCAGTAAAGAACATAACTCTTTCATATTCAACATCATTTGAAGTAAAACCAACAAAATATATTGCTGCTTTTTTACCTGTTTCAGTAATTATTTCTTGCCGCTCTTTGTATATATATCCTTGTGATTTTATATGTGTTTCACTCATTGCCTCATCAATTACTGTATAAGGCTTATCAGGAATCTCAATGATCTGTATAGTTGTAGCCGAACCAGGATGCACAAACCCGTTTATAGTAGGATCTGCAACAAAATGCTCAGGAGGTATTAAAAAAACATTAGTATTTGGAGCTTGTATTAGCTTTGATTGGTCATAAACTAATTTAGCTTGCTGCTCTGCAACAAACTCATCAAGATTATTCTCTTGGCAATATCCCATAAAACATAATCCCATAAAAACAACTAAAACAATTTCTCTTAACATAACAACAATTCTTTTTCTAAAATGTAAATTTAATAAAAATTATTTAACAACACGAAAAACAGCAAAAATACTTAATGTTTTTTTATTATTGTTAGCCTTTATTTAATTATTATCTTTTCAATATTTAGGTGTTTATCGGAACTTAATTTCAACAAATAAATTCCAGCACTCATATTTAAACCACTAAATTCAACCTTATCAGTATTCGGGTATATTTTTGTACTATATAGTACTTGTCCTTGCAAATTAAATATTTCTGCAATAATATCTTTTTGATTATTTGCAATTATTAAAGTAAAATCTCCATTGTTTGGGTTTGGATATATTGCAAAATTTGATTGCTCAAAGATAGCAGTATTTACAAAAGGTGTAACTGTAAGATGGTAAACACAATATGCCGAGCAAGTTGATGTTTCATCTGTATATGAATAAACAATCTCATATTCTTCAAAATCGTAATTCGCAGGATTTATATATGATACGGGCACTCCATCAATTGAGTACTCACCACCTTCTGGAGTTCCACCTTGAAGTGCAACAGGAGAGTCTGCCTCAGTAACAATAATATCTTCAGGACACAAAACCACTGGCGATTCGTTTACTGTAATATTAAATTGACATATCTCTGTTTGATAAGTATAAGTAATTGTATGTGTACCTTCATTTGCAGTCTGAGGATTAAAAATCCCGTCTGTAACTCCTAGTCCAGAATAAACTCCTCCAACAGGACTTGATCCTTCAAGTGTTACAGGGTTATCATTAATGCAAACAGAATAGTCTTCGGGACATTCTACTGATAATGTAGCAAGACAACCATCCGATGTAGTAAGTTCCGAAAATAACCCTGCTCCATTTTCAGCTTTTACGCTAACATAATAAGTCGTACCCAAAATTAGTGTTACCGATAAATCAGTAAAATTTAAATTTGTGCCATTATTTGTCCAAGGGATAAAATCTGTAGCTCCAGGACTTGTCCCTACTGCATAATAGTATGCAAGGATTCCAGAATTTTCGTCACTTACAGCTGTCCAATTTGCCGAGATCTCACCAAATACGCTTGTGTAATTTATATCCGACCCAATTCCATCATTAACAGTTGCGATAGCAGGTGGAGGTGTCCAATCAACTTTTTGAGTGTAAGTTGCAATTGATGAAATGTTTTTTGCCGAATCGTGAACAATTGAATATATTCTCGCAGCCTCATTTTCTGGCGAAACACTCTCATATCTTATGTCTGCTAACGAGTTGCCAACACTTACATCTGAACCTAAATTAGAATATCTGGAACGATAAACTCTTAAATTATCTATTGACATAATAGAATTTCCGCTTCTAAATGAAATATAATTTCCACCAAAATATGGTGCTGCATCTTTATATTCACCAACCAACATATCGTCCATATAAGCAAATGTGTCTCCGTTAATTCTATCGAAAATAAGTTTTATACTATACCACTGATTTTCATTAAATTCAATATCAAAAGATTTTTCGAGCGAAAACACATCATTTTCCACTTTATAAAATTCTAATTGTTGAGTTATTAGGCGAAACCAGATAAAATATCCATTACCACGATTAGTTAAAGTTGGGTCATCTGCAAAAAAGTGAAATCCAGCACGTTTATCTGTGTCAGTTCCATCAATTTTAAGATCAAATTCGTAAAGATGCCTGTTTGATAATTCGTGTTGAATATAACTATAAATATTAGTGTTTCCTTCGGCTTCGTCTGTTTGAACAAGATTACCATTAGCATGTGTCCACGTACCAACCTGCGAAATCCATTCTGTACCAATTTCTGTATCAAAATCATTATAAACAAAACCTTTTTCAGGGTTTGCTGTCCACTTGCTGCCATCAAAATCAGATACGCAGTACATACTTTTCTCTATTCCGCTCAATTCGTCTGTGTCGGTAAAGTTTGTTACAAAATCAGCAGTTTGCCAATCGTTATTATTCTCTGTTGCGATAGTTGTTATCGGCACATCAAAATCTGTAAAAATATTTTCTGAAACACTTTCTGACCAATTATTTGAATTGTTAACTAGAACAGTTCTTATTCGTCCAGCCTCTTCGCTTGCTGTTGAACTTTGATATCTGATATCAGCATTTGGAGATAATCCAGGAATTACATCAATTATATTTTCTCTTGCTTTATAAACTTTAATATTATCATATACGGCTTGACTTGTGCCTGTACGTAATGAAATTGCAGATCCAGAGGTTAAAGGTGTTGGGTCTATCTCACTTGCAGCTATTACATCATTAATATACACAGATATTTCACCGCTAATAGTGTTTAATATTACTTTCACATCATAAAACTGATCTGTATTAATTGTAAAATCAGTAAAAGTGTGCCAGCTATTAGGGCTATCATATAAATTATCATAATATCTACAAATTTGAATAGAATTATCATCAGCTCGTAAATATACTAAATATGAATTCCCTCTACCTTCACCGGTTGGCTCACTACAGAAAAAATGTATTCCTGCTCTTCTAGTCTGACTTTCCCCCAATATTTTTAGTCCCCAATGATATAAATAAATTTCTCCAGATTCTTGCGTAAGATTTGCATAAATATTTGAATTTTCCGTAATCTCATCTGTTTGTAATAACTGACCTGCATTTACAGACCAATTTCCGCTGACATCTGTCCACTCCGTATTAATTCCATTTGAAAAATTATCATTAAAAAAACCATTATTCCCGTTAGCACGCCATTCTGTTCCATCATAATCCATAATTTGATAAAAACTGTATTTAACGCCAGTTCCTCCTACATTATCAGCATCTGCAAAATGAGTTTCAAACTTTGAATTATACCAATTGCGGTCTGTAGATATTAAAGTCGTTGGAGCTTCAGTATCTGAGGGAGCTGAACAGTCAAGAATAATTTGTTTTGTATCAGTTTTGATATCAGACAGTAGAGCATATAATGCATTTCCAGGGCATGTCGTTCCACCCGGATTAACATCTCTATGCCCACAAATACGAGGTAGAGTTACCCATACTGGACCTGCTTGATTTAAAATACTTGCAGATGAAGTAGGGTCAAAGCCTTTATAATCATACCACCAAGCAAGAAACTCTGAGCATTTTTGCAATTGCGGAGTAGTGGGAGCAGTATTTACAGCATCCGAATTTCCCAAAAAATTTATTCCTATTGAATAAGAATTTGATGACCCAGCATGAGCTGCTCTTACATCACTATTGGGGCTATTAGGATTGTATCTGCCTTGAAAAAGATTTCCATATTTATCAACAAGATAATTATAACCAATATCACTCCAACCGTTTGTGTTTACATGATAGTTCCAATATGAACGCACAACAGCATAACCATCAGTATAAGAAGTAGGACTTGCTCCATGATGAATAACAGTATGCGTTACATTTGTTGTAATATAAGTAGGTGTATATGACGCATTTAAACATGCCGAATAAGACCCACACCATGCCGAACGCGGTATTATATATGGTAATTGAGGACAAGCTCTGCTTGGATTTGGGTTTGTACCTGTACTCATATCAATATCAGGATTAATAGTTTTACTAACATCTAATAAGATTAAATAAAGCTCTGTAATTTGCTCTCCTTGAGGACAATAAACATAAAACTCAATAGAATCATGAGTGTATTCATCAGTTCCAAAAAGCAAGTCAGATTGATAAAAATCATTTTGAGTATCTTCAGGATTTACAAATCCTTCATCTGTTTTCCACTTTGACCAGCCATATTTAGGTTTATGGACTTTATACTCTACATCAAATTCGCTCGTTAGCAAATTATTGGTTTGACCATTCCAACCGATAGCAAACGATGTGTATTCCACTGGTGCTGCAAATTTAAAGCCATACCCTCCATTATCATTAATATTTATATTTTCGTCAATACGATAAATTGTTATACTTATATCATCCTCATTAAATAGGGAAATACGAGTAAAATTAACTTGTGAAAATCCATTAATTACGACAAGTGCAAAAATAATTGTAAATATTCTTCTCATGCTTTTCTATATTTTATAATTAAGATAAGTGCAAGGTAATCAAAATTTATAATGCAAATTAAAAAAAAGGAGATTTTTATGGGAATTTCATCAAATTAATTTCACTTCTGAATAAAATTTATAGATTTGTAGCAAAGAAAAATTATGCCAAAATTCTTCACAATTTTTAAAAAATTCCCAAGTACTTTTTGGATAGCCAATATTATGGAGCTTTTCGAGAGATGGGCTTGGTACGGGATGTTTATGCTTTTTGCACTTTATTTAACTGGCTCAACCGATACAGGAGCTCTTGGTTTTTCGCAAGCTCAAAAAGGAATAATGATGGGGTCGGTTGTTGGTTTTTTATATTTTTTACCAGTAATAACAGGAGCCATTGCCGACAGAGTAGGCTATAAAAAAATATTAATAATTGCTTACTTATTGCTTGCAGGGGCATATTTTTTGCTTGGACGAGTGAGTTCTTACGAATTAGTTTTTGCAGTTTTTATAATGTTAGCTTTGGGTGCGGCATTATTTAAACCAATAATTTCGGCTTGCATTGCAAAAACAACAGATGATGAAACATCTTCAATGGGTTTTGGTATTTTTTATATGATTGTCAATATTGGAGCATTTATAGGACCAATTGTGGCCTCGCTTGCTCGACAAAGTGGTTGGGTAAATGTTTTTAATATTTCGGCAGGCGTTATTTTGTTTAACTTGGTTTTAGTCCTGCTGTTTTTTAAAGAGCCCGAACGCGAAGTAGTAAAAACTGGTTTTGGTGCAGAAGTAAAAAAAATATTTAGCAATATTATTGAAGCTCTAAAAGATAAGAAATTTGTTATTTTCTTACTTATAATCGTTGGGTTTTGGACAATGTATAATCAGTTGTTTTATACTCTACCAGTATTTATAGATCAATGGATGGACACGTCTATTGTATATGATAATATTTATAAAATATGGCCTTGGCTTGCTGAAACAATTGGAACGTCCGAAAAAACTATTGCAGCAGAAATGCTTACCAATATTGATGCAATGTATATAATTATGTTTCAACTAATTGTTTCGTTTTTTGTAATGCGACTTAAACCAATACACTCAATGATAAGCGGTTTTTTGGTTTCAACAATTGGTCTTTCATTAACTTTCCTCACTAATAATCCGATGTTTTTATTTATCAGTATTTTTATTTTTGGGATAGGCGAGATGGCAAGCTCGCCAAAAATTACCGAGTATATTGGAAAAATTGCACCTCCTGGAAAAACTGCATTATACATGGGTTGTAGTTTTTTGCCAATGGCAGCAGGTAATTTCTTTGCAGGGTTATTGTCTGGAAATGTTTATCAAAAATACTCCGATAAAATAACATTATTACAAACCGAAGTCGAAAAAAGAGGACTCAATATTACAGAAATATCTGATACATTTTCTCAAACCGAATATATTAATCGTGCTGAAGAATTATTAAATTTACATGGCTACGACCTAACGCTTTATCTATGGAATAATTATCAACCCTATAATATTTGGATGATTTTTGCTGCAATTGGTGGGACAACCGTTATTGCTATGATATTGTTTAATTGGTTGGTTGTTGGGAGAAAGTGAAAAGTTGGGAGTGGGGAGTGGGGAGTGGGGAGTTGGGAGTTGGGAGTGGG